>Ga0335398_10000109_pt1 | contig 121066 bp, 115 predicted proteins | sample BON03_FD_205742 | JGI IMG/M metagenome (GOLD analysis project Ga0335398, IMG submission 205742) | Freshwater microbial communities from Lake Bonney liftoff mats and glacier meltwater in Antarctica - BON-03 (spades assembly) (version 2) | ecosystem: Environmental > Aquatic > Freshwater > Ice >...
GATTTAAAGCCAAATAGAGAGCGAAAAATCCATTTACCTGTAGGGAGGTACACACAAAAGATGGCTTTAGGTCCGAAATTAAATAGAAATTTCTCGTTTGGACCCCAAAACCTGCAAGGTGGGTTAAGTCCCGTCCTGGGATCCCGTCAATAACGATTAAAGGAGCGTTATTGCCCATCGTTGAACTTCCCCGAACCAGGATACCTGCTTGGTCATTGCCCGGTTCACCACTTCTTTGCTGCACAATGGCCCCTGGAAGACGGCCTGCTAAGGCATTGGAGATGGTGGATACCGGGGCTGCAGTCAATTCTTCATTGCCTATGGTGGTCACAGATCCAATTACATTGACTTTTTTCTGCGTTCCATATCCAACCACCACTACCTCATCCAGGCCCTGAACATCCTCAGCCATGATAATGTCAATCACTGCCCTGCCATTCAACGGCACTTCCTGAGTAAGATAACCAATGGAGGAAAATACCAGAACATCATCTTCATTGGACACGTTAAGGGAATATTTACCATCTATGTCGGTGACTGTGCCAGTGAAAGTGCCCTTTACTAATATGCTGACACCGGGTATGTTCTCTCCAATAGATGAGGAAACGGTACCTGAGACATCTATGAGTTCATCATTTGCATAGGAGACGCCAACCAATAACAGCTGTCCTAAAATACCCATACAGGAATATCTGATGATCCTGATGAGTGATTGGAAAATTGATTTTTTCATAATTTGGGTTTTTTGGGTTTAACATTAATCAAATTCATCTTCTCTTAGAAGGAGACCAGCAAAATCTAATGGAAAGGCTATTAATTTTGCCAATCATACATTCACTTATCTTCGTCTTTAATTTTCTTTCAGGCGTTATTCTGCTGGGCAATGTGCAAGACAGATAAAGGAGACTTATTCCCCAGCTCAATTTTCTTCTTCATACGTTTAAAAAGATTTATAGAGGTAACCATTTAGTCTCATATTATATTTTGTGCGTAGATTTTTTCTGCTTTAACCATTCTGGTGATTAAATTATGGAAAACCGTCTCTTTGTTCTGTGATCGATTGATTCTGTAGGAGAATTCACTCAAGTAACGATTAATATGCCTTTTACTGACCCAGGAGTAGGTCGTTCTTAACCATGATTTAACCTTATGTATCATGGTATGAATAGCCTTAAAATTCAATCCCAATGCACTGGGAATCTGATTGATATCGTATTCTTTGCTGATCGGACGATATCCTTTCCACTCATCGGTGGTAACTTTAGCTTCTTTATCAATGTGGTTCTCAAAGATCGGTTTGAGAGATTTAGCCGAAAAATCATTGATTTTCAACGCGTAGAAGCGTTTTACTTTTCCTGACTCAGTTAGTTCTACTGCGCAAACAACCTTCTTTTTCTTACCGCCATAGCTTCGACCAGTATGACCAGCTTCTTGACCTCCAACCACAAATTCATCCACATGTACATCTCCTTTCATCGGGTGATTTTCGCTCGATTTCATTGCCTCTCGGACTTTATGCATAAAACTTAGCGCAGTTTTATGATTAATGGAGTAACGCTTAGCCACATACAGGGCTGACAATCCCTTAGTGCTCGTACTCATTTCAAAACAGATATGGAATGCCTTCAAAAGACCAAATTTGACTTTATGGAACAAGGTATCTGCCCCAGCACTTTCAGTATCACTGCATTTATTGCATGTTCTGGAAAAGTCCTTTCTAATCTGACTACCATTGTGTCCACATTTACGGCAGCTAAAGCCTCCTTTCCACTTCAATTCAGCCAAATACTTCTTGCAATCTAAATCTGACTGGAACCTTCTACTAAACTCTATAACCTCTTGACCTTTAAAAATATCCATTCTATGCATTTTTGTTAGGTCAAATATATGTATTTATGTGGATATCTCTAAAGATTTAATATCCTTAAAACATTTAAATCTCCTCCTCAATAAGGGAAGGATCTCTCTTACGACCTTCCTGTCCATTCCTATTATTTACAAGCAAAAGTTAATTGAAGCCCCATGGTATTTTGATTAACCAATCGTCCTCAATATAATTTTATTTTTGAATAAATCATAATATTTGGATCTTTTTAATCGGGATATTTTAATCTGCAGGAATTTAATTTTGTTATTTAGATATTAATGTACGCAACGGTTTCATTGATTTCCGTCTGTTTCGGGAAGGAATTTGGTGGTGAAAAATATATTTGGAATGAATGGGGCTTTTTTTCAGCAGTTTTCTGCCCCGTTTTGACCCATTTCCCGGCCACTGTTATGAAGCGGAATATCTTTCAGGTTGGAAAAAGCCCTTGAAAGCGTATCGGCCAGAAGGTATTTTGCCTGGCTGTTTTAACCTTGGGAATGCAGGTAAGATCATTCATGACTTTGCCGTCGGGGGCCATCATTTGGTTTAATAGGCTTTTTCTGTTTCCACCTATTGTGGGACCAAAGGTAAAGAGAGGGAGAATCTCTAATGTTTTTTTCTAACAGCGCGATAAATTTATCAGTAATTGAATGAGCTAAATGGTTTGAATAAGGAGGTTCGCCTATTATTTGATATTCAAAGATATAATGGCCTCTTTTTGGTTTACTTGTATGGGCGTAGATCACCTTGTTGTTGAATTTTTTCGCCAATTTTTCTCCTCCTTCAAAAAAAGCTGTCTCCCGATTCATAAATGAGGCCCAATACCTGATATCTGAAAGGTTAGGTCTTTGGTCTGCAGCTAAAACGATGAGCCGTGGCTGATTTCGGTTTCTCAGGAAGGTTCGCTGGAAGGATTTCCTTTCCGTAAGTATGGCTCCAAACCTGCAGCGGATGGATTTCATTAGTTTTTCAAAAAACGGTTGACTTAATTTTGTGTAGATGGTTTCACATTTATTTGAAACTTGTGATGAAGCAGCGACCAAATGACCTTCCCAGTTAAAAAAATGACCACACATGCCAATTACTATTTCTCCTTTGTCCACATTGTCAAAGACCAAATCTGAACCTTTAGTAACGAATCTGCGAAGCAATTCTTTTTCACTCATTGTCAATAGCTTGATGGTTTCCGCCATTGAATCAGTAAAATTTCGGTAGAAATTTCGAGCGATAGCCAGAACCTCAACATCATTTTTCTCCGGGAAAGCATACTTGATATTACTAAGGACTATTTTTTTTCTGTACCCCAAAACATAATAGGCCAAAAGATAAAACAGGTCCGAAAAAATAAACAATACTTCCAAAGGTAGTTTGGAAAACAGCCGAAATAAGAGCATATTACTTTCTTTGAGGTTTAATAAGAATTTATTTTGGGTTAAAAGAATGAAATTATAGCGACTTTCTTGAGGAAAATTAGTTATAAATAAACCCAATTAGTAATTTTATGGTCTATGTCCGAAGTACAAAGAAAAAAATATTCTGATAAAGATAAAAATAACATTTTTGATCATGAATTCATGCCTCATATAGACTCTATGTACAATTTTGCGTACAGATTGACTTTTGATGAGGATGATGCCAAGGATTTGGTACAGGATACCTACCTAAAGGCCTACAGGTTTATTAATTCTTTTGAGAAAGGAACCAATGCCAAAGCCTGGTTATTCAGGATATTGAAAAATAGCTTTATCAATGAATATCGGAAGAAGAGTAAGCAACCCGCCAAAGTTGATTATCAGGAGGTGGAAACTTATTATAACTCTGATAATGTTGACTATAGTATGACCTCCGATCTGAGAGTGGATGCGGTCAAAGATATGTTGGGAGACGAGATCTCAAACGCACTTAATAGTCTTGCTGTTGATTTCAGGACAGTGATTATTCTTTGTGATCTGGAAGGGTTTACTTATGAAGAGATGGCAAAGATTTTAGACATCCCGATTGGTACTGTTAGGTCAAGACTTCATCGAGCAAGGAACCTTTTAAAGGATAAACTTCGTTCCTATGCTGAAAATATGGGTTATGATACTGAGGAAGAATAAAAATAGCATCGAAAACACTTAAAATGGACAAGAATCTAAACGCATCCAGCGAAAGAAAGCAAAATTGTAGCGATGAAAGTAAGTGCTTTGAACTTTTAGAAAGCATTTTGGATGGGGAGGGAACGGTTGATTCAAATGAGATGCTTAACGAAAAGTTAGCAAAATGTCAGCCATGTTTTGAGCATTACCACTTGGAAAAAGCCATTAAAGAGATTTTGCAAAATAAATGTACCAAGCATATGGTACCCTCCGAATTAGCGGCCACTATCAGGCAAAAAATTCAGGAATTAAAATAAGGTTTATGTCTCAGGGAAAAGTGATTATTTTTTCAGCTCCCTCTGGATCTGGTAAAACGACTATAGTCAAGCATCTTTTAGAATATGAACCCCTCCTTGGTTTCTCCATTTCTGCTTGTACCAGAGACAAGAGAGGTAGAGAAGAGATGAATGGCAAAGATTATTATTTTTTGTCACCTGAGGAATTTCGAGAAAAAATCAATCAGGATGCCTTTATCGAATGGGAAGAAGTATATGAAGGAAACTTTTATGGTACGCTAAAGGAAGAAATTAAAAGAATTTGGGACCAAGGGAGGCATGTGATTTTTGATGTAGATGTGAAGGGAGGAATCAATCTGAAAAATTATTTTGGAGTTAAGGCACTCGCCATTTTCGTGAAAGTCCCTTCCATGGAGGATTTGGCGCAAAGGTTGCGAGACAGAGGTACAGAGTCTGAAGAAAGTCTTTCCAGGAGGATTTATAAAGCGAAATTCGAAATGGGTTTCGAAAAGAAATTTGATGTTGTCCTTGTCAATGAGGACCTGGAGCGTTCCTTCAAAGAAGCTGAAACAATGGTAAAAGATTTTATAAATAAATAGTTATTTTGAAAGTAGGGCTGTTTTTTGGGTCGTTTAACCCAATCCACGTTGGTCATTTGATCATTGCTGACACGATGCAGGATCAAACTGATCTGGATGAGGTCTGGTTTATTGTCTCTCCTCAAAATCCGTTAAAATCAAGCAAGTCATTGTTACATGAATTTGATAGGCTCAAAATGGTGGAACTTGCCACAGCCGATCATTATAAATTCAAAGTTAAGGATGTGGAATTTCACATGCCGAGGCCGAGCTATACTATCGACACGCTCACCTACCTTTCAGAACAATACCCTTCGCATGAATTTTCGCTTATACTAGGTGGTGATAACCTGAATCATTTTCACAAGTGGAAAAACAGTGAGGAGTTATTAAATCAATACAAAATTTACGTCTATCCCAGACCGGGAAAAAACAAAGACCTGAACCACAAAAACATTCATTTTGTGGAGGCACCTTTACTCGACATCTCTGCGACTTTTATTCGTAAAACAATAAGTAAGGGTGGCTCTGTTAAATATTTGCTACATCCCCATGTATTGGACTATATTTGCGACAAAAAATTCTTTATTTAAGCGAAATAAGTCAAGTCAATAGTTCCCCTATTTCATAACAAAGCAGGGGAACAATTGACTGTTTCAATGATAATTATTCTTTTCTAGTGTTTATTTTTTGATTGATCAATTTGGCTATTCCCTTTCCTTGTTCAACGCCGTTATCAATGGCCGGCAGGTAATGGATGCCTCCAAAAAAGCGGCTAATGGCTGCCTCCGTTGAGGCTATGCGGAAAGACTCAAATTCCCTGACACCTAACCCATATTTAACTTCTGTAGAATCAACGAAATGAAAGGGTTCACCAAGTAATTTTGTCAAAGCCTCTGCAGCTGCAGTAGATACTACACTGTGGCCACTCGTATACTCAGGAAAAGGTGGCGTTTGTAATAAGGGCAACCAATTTTTATCCATGTATAAATTGATATAGGTTTCTGGTCTTATCAATGCACTGCGGTATTTTTCATCCCAGCAGGAAATGAAGCCGTCAAATAGATAGATAGAGGTAGTGGCCAAGGTTTCGGCGGTAGCTTTCCATTCCAGCCCTTTGTTTTTTACCGCAATACCGGCAATCCCCATCCAGTGTCCCCCAGGAGTAATTTTCTTTTCAGCGAACATTACATGCCCTTTAACATTCATTTTATAAGGGTTGCAATCCCAAAAGAAGGCTATTTCTTCTTGGTCTCCCTGCATATTTATCCCAGCATCCATTACCGCCTTGGCATCCTGATAAAAAGTACTTTCTGGTATGGTATCAAATGGAGGTGGAGCCACAGGGGCAAACTGATTGGCTGAGTCCAAGAAAAAGGGCCTTATCTTATCCCAGTGTGGCTCTATGCCTTCAATATAGGCTGGGGGAGTAGGCTTCCAGGCACCCAATTCATTTTTTACAGTATATTTACCAAAGGACCTGCTCTGGTGGTAGTTGTCTTCCGAGGCATAAGCTAAGATTTCATCCGCTACTGCTTCGCCCAAGTCTAAGGAAGCCTGGAATTCTTCCTCAGGCATTCCTGCATTTTTAATTTCCTCAAATAAGCCTTCCCTATGATCTATCAGGAATTGCTCAGTAAATATTAGGTGAATAGCCACTTTATAATAAGCCGCAAGACTTGCCAATTGGTAATTGGCCTTGTCATAATCAGAAGGATTTATCGAAAGTGCACTGGATTCATTCAATTGTCCCATTAGGGAATGAAATTCATCCGGGGCGGCAAGTACTGCTACCTCATAGGCAGCTATTGAAGGGTAAGCATAAATTCTACTCGCAACCGGAGGAGAAAATATGTCGTGAACCATGGTTTCAGTCAGTTTTTCATTTGCCGCTACCAAGTAATATTTTTCGGCCAATAACTGTTTATAGGTGTCATTTTGAGTGCATGCACCCAAAAAAGAAAAAATAGTAACACCAATGAGAAAGGCATTTAAATTGAATTTTATATTTCTTAATAGCATAATTGCAATGATTAAAGTTTATTGGATTTCTTCAGGTACTTTTCGTAGCCTTCTAAAATCCAGTTCCCTACTTCTCTTCCCTGATCCTGTCCTCTGGTAATAGCATCCATATAGTGAATTCCCCCATATAATCTGGAGATACTCGCCTCTTCAGAAGCCTGCATAAAGGATGAAAAGTTTCTGCGACCCAAACCATATTTCTCTTCTATGGTATCTGTATAAGCATAATTGTCGCCAAAGAAATGGGTTAAAATTACTGCGGCTGTGGTGGATATGGTGGAGTGTCCACTGAGATATTCGGGAAAAGGAGGTGTTTGTAGCATGGGTTGGTATGCAGGGTCTATGTATTTACGGATGGCTGTTTCAGGTCTAATTCTGTCGCTCCTGTACTTTTCATCCCAGCAGCTTATAAAACCGTCCATTAGCCCGATAGCTACCAATGTATTGATTTTTAATGTTTTATTGAAATCCAACCCGGATTGCTCGCAGGCGATAGCTGTAATGCCCATCCAGTGGCCTCCGGGAGAGATTTGTTTGATTCCCACCATAAGGTGACCCGATTCTTCCAGTGCAAAAGGGTTGCAATCCCAGAAAGCAGCGATTTCACGCTGTTCCTTATTCATTTCCACCTTGTAAACTTCCTGCATCAAAGCAAAGAATTCTGATTTGGGATCTGTGGAAAATGCTACCGGGGGAAGTGGCTTAAACTGATCTTCAGCTTTCAAGGTAAAAGGTCTGACAGTGTTAAAATAGGGCTCTACCGGGGCAAAATATCCGGGAGGAGTAGGGTACCAGTTTCCCTCGCTCCCGGAAGGTTGGTACCTTGGGTAGTTGCTGATTTCCCGGTACTTGTCATTTTGCGCATAGGTTAAGATTTGGCTACTTATTTCTGCTGCATATTTTTCCGCAGTGGAAATCTCTTTTTCTGAATAGCCCCAGGATTTACAGGAGTCTGAGAAAGACTGCTTTAATGTTTCCAATTCTATGCCCGAAGGCTGCATAGCAGCAGCGGTTTGGAGCATTGCAAATACGGCACTTATTTCAGCAGCGGGACTTTCAAAACCGGGTGTTGAAATGGGAGATAACTCATTCAAAAAACCTACAAATGAAGGGTAATCTTTGTTTTCAACTGAAATCGTTTCATATGCAGAAAGGCATGCATAAGCGTAAAATCTTGCAGCCAAGGGCGGATTGGTGATGTCATGTACCATCAGATCAGTCATTTTTTCGGTCACCCAACCAATGCTTTCTGTGGGGATTTCCTGCTTTTCCGACGCTGACTGACACGAACTCATCATCACAAAAGCGGAAAGGATAACGATAAAAATACCTCCTTTTCTTTCATTTACCATTGGTTGTTTTAAAACATTCATTTGATGAGTTTTCAATTGCTTAACGACTTATAGGCTTTAATTCCTTTTTGATTGATGCCAAACAGGAGCTGCTCATCGATTTGCAAGATACTGCGCACATCTCCCTTTATACCTAAACCTGATTTGCTTTGTGGCAGGTAATCGAAATTCCCAAGGCCATCACCTAAAAGCACCACCCCGTGATTGGCATCATATTTACCAAAACGTAACCTGGCATTAGATATGTTCCCTGCAAGAATTAAATCCTGATGACCGTCTTTATTTACATCGATACTCTCTATGGAAAAGACAGGTGATAATTGAGCTTCCCAAGGAAGGGCAGATTTTTGTAATCCTTCTTTTTTGTTGATAAAAAGGCTTGTTTCCAGTAAAGTTGCCTTGAAATAGCCGGCATTTTCCAATTCCTCTTTGGAAAAAATATTATCTAACCTGGCCTCAGCATAAGTTTCATAATCCGTAAACCTGGTGCGCATCATTGATATCTGGTCCAGAAGCTCATCTCTGGTAAGGAATGGATAGGAATTACCCTGAATGTAAAAACTTAAAATAGGGTCTACTGCTCCGTTATTATCGAAGTCTTTATAGTGCATCTCTGCTGGTTCATCGGGACTTACCTTCACCTGGCTATTCAACCCCTGATTTCCAACGATAACATCCTGCCGACCATCTGAATTCACATCTGAGATGTGAAGCGTATTCCACCAACCACTGAATTCGTGTTGGAAATAATCCGAACTTGCATTTCGAAGCTCCATACCGTTAGTTTCAAATACTGTGAGCGGTAACCATTCTCCAATCACGATTAACTCTGCATTACCATCCATATTCAAATCTACCCACTCAGCATCAGTGACCAAACCAAGGTCTTTAAGTGCAGGAATCCACTGCTCCGTTTGGTCCTGAAAGGATCCATTACCATTATTAATTAGGAGATAACTTTTTGGTATTTCTGGATAGCGACCCGGGATCACTCTGCTCCCGACAAATATATCTGGAAAGCCATCTTTGTTGACATCATTAACGGCAACTGCCCCAGTACTATTTAGCATTTCAGGAAGTGAATTTTCTTCTCTGGTGAAATTCCCCTTACCGTCATTAAAGTATAGTCTGTCTTGTAGTCGTTTGTCTGTGGGTAGGAAATCACCATATCCTCCGCTGGCCACATATAAATCAACAGTACCATCACCATTAAAATCTCCCCACACCGCATCGCTGTCCTGATGGTCACGGTCTTTTTCAAAGGCAGGAACCTTTCTCTGAGAGAAAATTCCTTTTCGTAGTTGCATCCACAAACTTCCAGGTTCCCCAGTTTCTCCCCCGATATAGATGTCTTCCAAGCCATCGGCATTGATATCTGCTTTTACCATTACTGGCCCCGAAAAGGATATTGGGTTTACCAATTGAGGTTGTCTCTTGAAATCATTGGTTGACTTTTTAGTCGGTATATAGGTGATCGGTGAAGGAGTTTCTGAAAACAGACTAGAGGACTTTAGCGGTTTGGCCCTTTGATCTCCGGCATTGATCTGGGATAGAGTAATGGTCTGGTTACCTTTAACGTCGTATTGACGTTCCATTTTACCACCTGGCCAAAGGATTTCCAGGGAATCTATGATAGTATTTTTCCCTAAGCCTAAATGCAAGATTGGAGAAACACTGGATTGGTAGCCTCTGCTAGGCATCTGCTCTACCTGTTGTAATCCCCCATTGTTGTAGATTCTGAGTCTGGCTCCTATACCAAAACTATTTTGGCCAGCACCCTGCAACTTTATTTTCAGGTAATTCTTATTGGAAACACTGTCTGCATTGTTTTTATAAATTGAGGCTGGTTGATTGATATTATTGGTAATCAGGTCCAGGTCTCCATCATTATCCAAATCGGCATAAGCAGCGCCGTTAGCATTTACTTTTTGATCCAGGCCCCAGATTTCCATCTTTTGCTGAAACTGCCAACCGTTAAAGTTTTTATACATGTAGTTGCTCAGGTTCGACGATGGCATTTGGTGAACCAATTCCAGAATATTCTCTCTCCTTAGCCCATTTTTATTGTTTTTCAGGTAATCTGCCATGTATTTCAGGAAATCCTGATGGGTATAGTCACGGGCATAGCCATTGGTGATGAATAAATCTTTCAACCCATCATTATCAAAATCAGCAAATAAAGCGGACCAACTCCAATCTGTGTTTGATACGCCAGCCATTTGCCCGATTTCACTAAAGCTTCCGTTTCCATTGTTGACATGGAGCATGTTTCGCATGTATTGGTGATGGAAGCCCATTTTGAGACCGAATTCAAACTTTTCATAATTGTCTGGAGCCATTAACAATTTTTGTCTTTTGTTGTCTTCTGGCAGCATGTCTAAGGTGAAAATGTCCGCATGCCCATCGTTATTGATGTCTGCAATATCATTTCCCATAGAGAAGTGGGAAGTGTGACCCATTGCGTCATCGATGGTGTTGGTGAAAGTGCCATCGCCATTGTTGAGGTATAAATAATCGGGGACAGTATAATCATTGCTAATGTAGATGTCTTGCCAGCCATCGTTGTTGATATCCGCAATGCCTGCTCCCAGGCCGTAGGACAAGGCTACCTTTAAAATTCCTGCCTCTTGTGTTACCTCGCTAAAAGTTTCGCCATCATTTCTGAAAAGTTGCGGCCCTGCAGGATCTGTTTTTTTTAAAATCTCGGTGGTATTGGCTTCATCCAATACGGGTAGCGATTTTGGATTATGGTTGAGTAAAAAAAGGTCCAAATCGCCATCATTGTCATAGTCAAAGAAACTGGCTTGGGTACTTGTTGCTTCACTATCCACGCCGTAATAGCCTGCCATTTCTTTAAAATGGGGCCTATTGTTCTTACTATTTCCTTGGTTGATAAAGAGTTGATTCTTTCTTTTATCAGGCGGTAAACTTCCTGAGTAGCAAACATAAATGTCCAGTAGACCATCTCCATTGACATCAGCCATGGTGGTTCCTGTTTTCCAGGGAGAGGCTCGGGTGGCAACTCCCGCTTGTTTGGTGATGTCTTCAAATTGCATGTTGCCTTTGTTAAGATACAACTTGTTTTCCACCATATTGCCGGAAAAATATATATCGTCTAAGCCATCGCCATTTACATCACCGACTGCTACGCCCCCACCATTATAAAAATATTCATACATGAGTATGTTTGTGTTTAATCCCTCCGTAAGTGTATTTTCAAACAAAACGCCACTTTCTTCAGGGGTTAAAAGTGTAAATTGCTTTAATTCATTTGTTTTGGCAGGATCCTTTTGACATCCGACGATGACCAACAGGAGAAGGATAAAGGGTATTTTATTGCGCGAAATATTGAACATAGAGGTGATCAGATGGTGACACAAATATAATGAGTTTTGATAGCTTCTCCTTGTAAAGGCAGTGCTTATCTGATATTTGGCCCAACGGGCGTACCCGGTTTATGTACAGGTTTCAAATTGAGATTAATAGAAAATCAAGCGATTAAGAGACTGGGGGAATAATGCAGTTATGGTAAATTCGAAAGTAGCAATGAAGTGATTTTAACACATAGTAGAATAGTTGTTGCTCGTTTTGGATTGAAATTCAGTTTCTTTATTGATAAATTCTCAGGGCAATAAAAAAGAGCGATCAATCGATCGCTCTTTTGAAAATATCTCCGGAATTGAAATTAATTGTCGTAACCGGGATTTTGAATAAGTTCTCTGTTTCTTTGCATTTCGTCAAAGTCAATGGGCATAAAATACATTTTGTCTAACCAAAGGCGTTTTTCCTTACCGGGATCTATGTCAATTATTTCATAGGAATAATCATAATTATCCGTGTTATAACTGTAGATGGCCACCTCTTTTCCCGGCTTTAAGGTACCGACAATATTGATACCATCCGGCTGCCTTCCCAAGGTCTCAGGAGCAATCATCCAGCGTCTCGCATCATAGTACCTGTGTTCTTCATTGACCATCTCCTTACGCTTTTCATTGATAAGAATTTCCATTAACTCATCACCCGATGCAGTTACAGCAGGCAGGCCGGCCCTGAACCTGATTTTGTTTAACCAGTTCCTGGCTTCTTCATCATTGCCTAAGGCAATATTTGCTTCAGCATAGTTAAAAACGGCTTCCGTAACCCTGATGTGTGGCCAGGGGATCTCCTGCCATGTATTCTGGTCTACGAAGTTGAGGTCAGGCTCTATGAATTTCCGGATATAATATCCCGTATAACTACCATTCCAGTCTTCTATGGGACTATTTCTAGTATCCAGACCGAAATGCGTTACTTTCTGACCTTCATTGTTTACTACTTCGTAAGTCCCTGTTTGGATTTGTCCCAGTGGGTCTCTTGCCTGATTGGCTGATGAACGAGGTTTCCATTGGGCACCTTCATAAAGAAAGGTAGCATAAAACCTGGGCTCACGGTTTTCATAAGGCGCACTTGCCTGCACATCATTGTCCCAGTCAAAATCAGAACCATCCATCATGTGATAATCATCGATCAGCAATTGAACCGGCGTGTTTCCCGCCCAGTTGTTGTACCCATTTGGTCCATTGTGCAAGCCGTGACGACCACCTGTTTCAGGTCTTTGAGCCAGGAAATACCTTCCGAAAATCATTTCCTGCTCTCCTCCGTTTCTTGACAGGGAATTATTTATATAGGTCTGAATGGCTTCTTCCCGGGGCAATGGTTCTGTCAGATCCAACATATTTCCACTGGCCATATCCAAAACAGCTTTAGCTGCCGCCGCTGCCTGTTGGTACCTGTCGGTCTGACTTCCACTGGAATAACCAATCAGTTCCTTGTTTTGGTAGCCTGAAATAACGGATGATTTGGCAGATGCCGTAGGCATATCATGTAGATCCGATGCTGCATAGATCAAAACCCTTGATTTTAACGCCAAAGCGGCGGTTTCATCGGCCCTGCCTCCTACGAGGTCTTTTCCGGCCAATAAGCTGGCTGCATTGTCCAGATCAGTTAAAATAAAGTTAACTACTTCTTCATAACTGTTTCTTGAAAGCTCATAAGTATCCTCTTCAAGAGTGAATGGACGGTCTGCAATAGGGATACCACCAAAATTTCTTAGCAGTTGGTGGTGAAAATAAGCCCGCATAAAAGTGGCTTCACCCATCAGTCGGTCGAGGATTCCCCCATCATTGGGGAATTGTGGATCCGATAGGTTTTCTATGGCGATATTTGCTGCCCTTAGACCACTGTATAAGTTTGGCCAGCTTCTGGTAAAATCCATCCATCCTGGTTCCTGAGGATTTGAGCGGGCCTCAGTAACGGTAGTAATGTTTCTGCCCGGATGGGTAAATATAGCTTCATCTGTCAATGATGCCAAAGCCTGCTCACTAAAACCACCTTGACCCAAACCTCTATATAGGTCGGTAACGAAAGCTTCTGCGAGTCCTGCATCTTTCCATACTGCGGATTCAGATACTTCTCCAAGGGGTTGGGTATTCAAAAACTCTTCATTACAAGATAAATTGAGAAAAGAGATTGCTAAGCCCAACCCTAAATATTTTATATTTTTCATCATATTCATGTTTTAGGATTTAGAAAGTTACGGACAGACCTGCGTTGATGACCCTTGCCTGAGGATAATACTGTCCTGTAGCGTTATCAGATTCCGGGTCATAAACTTTGAGTTTGTCCCAGGTAAGCAGATTCAGCCCGTTGGCATAAAACCTCAGGTTGCTGATTCCAAACCTTTCGCCAAATTGTTGCGGAACGGTATAGCCGATCTCAAAGTTTTTTAACCGGATGTAATCTGAGCTTCTGAACCAAAAATCATTTCCATTGGAATAATACTGGTCGCTTCTATTGGCAATTCTTGGATATTCGGTGCTCTCATTATCGATCGTCCATCTGTTTTCATAAAATTCCAATAGATAGTTACCTATATTTCCTGATTCACCTAAGCTTACCTGAGCAATAGCTCCTGCGGCACCTTGAAATAAAACAGCAAGGTCCCAGTTTCTGAAGGTAGCGTTAAGGTTTACACCTCCCTGGAATCTCGGGATATTGTTTCTATCCAATCTTACCCTATCCAGGGGAGTGATGGAACCATCTCCATCATAATCCTTAAAGCGCATGTCTCCAGGCCTTAGATTATTGGTAATGTCCGAATAATTTAATTCTTCAGCATCAATTGCTGCCTGATTGGGGAAAACACCATCGTACAAATACACAGGGCTAGGGGTATTCATGGGCTTTCCTGTTGACAATTGCCAGTCAGGTGCTCCTGGAGGCTCGTCCCAGAAAAGAATATTGTTTATGGCATAACCCCCATTGGCACTTACGCTGTAGGTAAAGTCTCCTTCCTGACCCCTATATCCTATATTAAAGTCAAATCCCTGGTTTTCAACTTCTCCAATATTCTCTGCAGGAAGCAAGGAAGCCAATCCACTGGATTCAGGAACTGAAGCGTTTTTTCTCCAAAGGATATTTGTACGCTTGTTATAGAAGTAATCCAGTTCGAAAAAGATTTTTCCTTGAAGCAACTGACCTTCTACACCTACATTAGAGTTGTTGGCGATCTCCCAGGTTATTGCATTGTTAGGAACCCTGGTCTCAAAAAGTGTTTTGGCTTCTGTACCTTCCAATATCTGACTTCTGAAGCCATAGGTTGATAAGAATTGGTACTCCTGTAAGGAACCGCCAAAGAAGATTTGGTCATTACCCATTTGTCCCCATGAGCCTCTGATTTTAAAGAAATCCATGGCAGTGATATTGTTTTTCCAGAAATTTTCTTCTGAAACAACCCACCCTGCCATTACGCCCGGGAAGAACCCGAACCTGGTAGCCTCTGGGAAAATATATGATCCATCGTATCTCCAAAGGAATTCAAAAAGATATTTTTCCTGGTAATTATAAGCCACCCTACCGAAGTAGTTTAGACGAGCTCTTTCAAATGCTCCTCCTCCATTGTCTTTCTCTGCATCTCCACCAGCAAACATCTGGTCGATGGCAGGAGAAATAAAGAACCTTCTGTAAGCAAAGAAGTTATCGCCTTCTACGGTTTCCTTATTCACACCAGCCAGGGCAGTGAATCCGTGGTCACCAAATTGTTTTTCATAGGTGAATACTCCACCTAGTAATATGTTCAACTGGTTGATATTGGTTTGCCTTAACCTTGGTTCTGCAGGTCCCCTTTCACTAGGCACCAGTAGAGGCGTTACCCCATCTGCCTCAAAACCATTACCTTTCTGGTACAGGATCCATGGAGTCTCCCATCTTTTTTGAAACCTGCTAAGGTTATCGATAGCCCCCGTTCCCTGAAATTTTAAACCTTCTACTCCCGGGATCTTGATATTTAATGCACCGTTGGTCTGGAAATAGTTTCTGGTATCCCTGTCATATCCAGTGGCATTGGTAGTGATTACTACCGGGTTTTCGCCGTTCTCTATATCCGGTCCGGGTCTGCCGTCAGGCCAATAAGCTGGCTCATGTGGCTTACCTCTCATTTGCATTCTAAAAATTGCTCCTGCACTTCTGGTCGGAAAAAAGCGGTATTCCTGTCGTGCCAGTACACCCAGTTGCAAATCAACGTACTCATTGATTTTCGCATCCAGATTGATTCGCATGTCATACTGCTTGTAACCTGTCGCAGAGTTTTTGTAATAGGCATCCTGGTTTTGGTAACCCAGGGAAGTCATGTACCTCAGGTTTTCAGAGCCACCATTAAGTTGCAAATTATGTCTTGTTTGAGGCGACCAGGGTTTTAGGGTCTCCCCATACCAGTCAGTATCGGGGTAATTCCAAGGATCTGTACCCGCACGGTGCTGGGCCAATGCTTCAGGGCTAAACGGAGCTGTTCTTTCCTGGCCAGCCTGATTAAGATAAGTACCTGTAGACCGGTACGCATCTGTTGCCGATCGCCATTCATTTGCAGGCAGTTCATAAACGTTGAGATCATTTAGCATCTCCCCATACTGTGCGGCATCCGAAAGCTCAGGTATTACCGTCGGCTGTGCAAACCCCTGGTTGAACTGATAGGTAAGCTCGGGTTTGCCCTTTTTGCCTCTTTTCGTTGTTACTAGGATTACACCATTTGCTGCTCTGGCGCCATATATGGCCGCAGAGGCATCTTTCAATACAGAGATCGTCTCAATATCATTTGGATTCAATCGGTCGATACCACCCGCTCTGGCAGGAATACCGTCAATTACAATTAAGGCATCATTGTTTCCTAGGGTATTTGATCCACGAATTCTGATTCCTGCGCCATCGTAACCAGGCTCGCCACTTCTATTAACGGCGATCACACCAGACATCCTGCCGGCAATGGAATTGGTAAGGTTCATGGCAGGAGACTTTACCAATTCACTACCCTTTACCGTAGCTACAGAACCAGTAATGGTTTCCTTTTTCTGTTCGCCATACCCTACGACTACCACCTCGCTCAGGGCTTGCATGTCAGGATTTAGGGTAATATCAATGGTGCTTTGATTATTGACAGTTACCTCCTGGCTATCAAACCCCACGAATGAAAAGACAATGGTCTGATCACTTGGCTGTAATGAAATACCATAACTTCCGTCAATATCGGTAACAGCACCTCTGGTGGTGCCTTTTACCAATATCGATACCCCCGGTAGGGGCAGGTCGTCCTCTCCGGAAATGACCGTTCCTGTCACTTCCCTGGACTGAGCTTGTAAGGTCAGGCTGCTTGCTAAAAGCAAGGCCAAACCCAGCAAAAACAACTTTGTTTTGGGTAAATAGTTTTGCATTCTGAGTTTAATTAGGTTAATAATTATTGAAGTTATTGTAATAATAATACCTAAAGTACAGGGTCATTTTTTTATAAACAACAGGAACAGCATATAAAGAGGTATAAAATTAGTTTTTTTGTTTAAAACAAAGCTTTATTATGATAAAAATGTTAAGTAAACAGATTTTTAATTTTTATATTTCTAAAACAAACCATGTTTTATTAAATAATTTATAATTAAAAAAAAAAGAAGATTATTTATATTTAATATAAATTTTGAGGTGGATTTTTTCAACTCCATATTTTTTGCATATTAAACTTGGCTTTACTACACAAAGCTCATAGGGGACTACGAAACGCTTCCTCATTTACCTTTTGCTTGAGATTGCTCATTTTTTATCTCTTGGTATTTGCTTATATTTGTGGTATAAGGTTTAATACAGAAAAGAATGGTCAGCTCTTGGCTGTCTGTTCTTTGTTTCATTTTTGCGGATTTTAAGACGATGCTTTAATAGGCTTACTTATTTTCAAGGCTAATTTTTTCTCGCTGTTCTTCCTGTTCAAATTACCTTTTGCCACACATCATTAATAACCCCTCTGATTTCCTTGCTTTTAAAAATTAGTTTGTCCTCTAAAGAAAAAACCTGCAAATAAAAAAAGCCCTAACATTTTAAATGCAGGGCTTAGTTAGTTATTCGATTTTTGAAAGCATTAAACTTTCATTATCTCTACTTCTTTTTTATTGAAGAGTTCATCAATTTTTATGGAATGGTTGTCCGTCATTTTTTGAACGATGTCCTCTGCTCTTTTTACTTCATCCTCTGCGGCACCCTCTTTAAGAAGTTTTTTTAGGTCATCGTTGGTGTCTTTCCTAATGGTTCTGATACTTATTTTACCATTTTCGCACTCGTTTTTCACCTGCTTCACCAGGTTTTTCCTTCTTTCCTCGGTAAGGGGAGGAACAGTTAATAAAACCATCTCCCCATTATTTTGAGGATTTAATCCGAGGTCTGAATTGATAATGGCTTTTTCTATTTCTGGGATTAACTTTGGCTCCCATGGTTTGATTGCCAGTGTTCTTGCATCAGGTGTTGTTACTGAGGCTACTTGCTGAAGGGGAGTAGGGTTTCCGTAATAGGACACCATTATTCCGTCAAGAAAATTAGGCATTGCTTTTCCGGCCCTGATTTTTACCAATTCGGCAATAGTATGCTGAATTGATTTATCCATTAGTGATTTTGCCTCGTCTAAGTATAGCTGGATCTCTTCCATGAGTTAAGTTATTTAGATGTAATCAAAGTTCCTACTTCTTTGCCGTTTATCAGGTCCAATAAATTATCCGTTTTGTTCATATCAAAAACAATTATTGGAAGGTTGTTTTCTTGACAAAGGGTAAATGCTGTCATGTCCATTACATTTAGGTTTTTTTCGTAAACCTCTTGAAAAGTAATGTTGGTATATCTGGTGGCAGTGGGGTCTTTTTCCGGATCCGCGGTATACACACCATCGACTCTGGTACCTTTTAGTACAACCTCTGCTTCAATCTCAATCGCCCTTAGGCTTGCTGTGGAATCGGTAGTGAAGTAAGGGTTACCAATACCGGCACCAAAAATCACAACTCTTCCTTTTTCCAGGTGGCGGATTGCTCTTCTTCTAATAAATGGCTCGCAGACACTTTCCACTTTAATTCCAGACATTAGACGCGTAAAAATGCCGTTTTGCTCTAGCGAACTCTGAAGGGCCATGGCATTGATTAGTGTAGCAAGCATGCCCATGTAGTCACCTTGAACCCTGTCTATGCCTACCTTGCCAGCCTGAACACCTCTAAATATATTCCCCCCACCTATTACAATTGCAATTTCTACGCCCATGTCATGGACATTTTTAATTTGGGATGCATATTCTTGGAGTTTTTTGGAGTCAATGCCATAGCTGTTGTCTCCCATCAGGGCTTCTCCGCTAAGCTTAAGGAGTATTCGTTTGTATTTCATCTTCCGAATTATTTTCAGTTTTACTAGTGAAAGGCCTTGATTAGGACTATTAAAAATTTTTTGATCTCAATAAGCCCGACAAATATAAATCCTTGTTTTTAGAATACTAAATCTTGGGAGTAAAAATGGTGCAATACCTGTAATTTTTGTGCTTTTTTCCAAAGTTTTAACCCCTAAGTAAATTTATTTTATACGAGGCTAATTTATGAGAATGTGGATTAAAAGAAATTATAACAGCAATTGAATGCTGGTCATGATACTGACTATAACAATAGGTACACTTTGTTTAGAATAATTCCAAAAAACCAGATCTTTCGCATTATGGAGTACATAAGCGCTTATATTATCTCTGAGGAACGCTGAATTCTTGGATATTTAATGCATCATGTAGCAAGAATTCAATAATGGCTCATGCTGGGAGTGGCCCACCTAATTAATGTAAATAACACATCGTCGGTGCTGTCTACAATAGCTCCTACTAACTGCTTTTTATTTGTTATTTTTGACAGTTTCAATTTCATGTTTTATCCGCTCGTTAACATTAATCTTTGCTTTTTTAAAGGTGCAAATCATTGTTTTGAATTCTCTTGCATAAGGATTTGTGATGGAATCCGACAATTCTCCCGTTGAAAAATAGGGGCTGGTTTCTTCCAGTTCTTCACTGCTTTCTTCAAAAGTTGAAACCCTTATCAAGTGCTTGTATTGATGGTCAAAAACAAACCAATTGATATAATCTGAATGGAAAGAAACTGCTTTGATGGATGTTTTACTATAATAATTTATAGTGCCTGCCTGGCCATAGTTGTCACAAAGGACGAGGGTTTGGTTAGGATCTGACAGCTCCAAGTCCCTATAAATGGCTTCAACTTTATAGGCCAGTTCCTTCCAGCCTAGCATGTCAGCAAAGTCTTGTGGTAGTTTGTGGTCTTTACCGTCTTCCCATCGCAGCATACCAAAATTTTTATAGCTGCTGGAATGACTTAGGATATAGTTAGGATCCCGGTTTGGAAATGAAATTTTATAAAAGGGGATAAAAACCAACAGAGGGATGACAGCAATTACTGGCCTGAGATAGTATTTCCAATTATTTTTTAGAATTCCTGAAAGGTAAACCGACCCAAATGAAATATAAATAGGGTAAAGACCTATGGCGTAATAATCTTTGGCCCTTAGGGAAACAAAAATGATAAGTGTGAAAAAGAAGGACCAAAAATAGGCCCTGAACTTTTGGAAAGGTGGGTGAAAATATAGTGCGTACAGTGCAGAAAAGATTACTATTAAAGAACCAGCGAAAAAACGAATTTGAGATTTTAAAAACCCTAACCTTTCTACGTGGACAAGGTGCTTTTCTGCTAAGGCTGTCATGTGCCAAACGACGGGAAAATCATTTTTATATTGCCATACAAGATTTGGGCTGATTAAAAGCAATCCCAGGGCAATGGCAAGATATAATTCTTTTCTCAAAAACATTTTCCGTTGGGCAGTTAATAAGATGGCTGGAAAAACACCGAGAATAAGAAATATAATATTGTATTTATTTAAAAAACCTAAAGCGAAAATAAGTGCTGCCCAAAAAAGGAAATTGGATTTATCAGTATTGAAATATTTAATGAGAAAAAAGTAAAGGGCGGTCCAACACAGGATGTCCAAAGAATTGGGTTGAAATAAGATGTTTACCCTTAAAAGCGTAGAAAATAAAACACAGGTGGCACCCAGTACCAATGCAAATAAATCTCCCTTAAGTTCTTCAATTGTTTTCCAGACAACTAGGATTGTCAATGCGCCAAACATTGCAGGCATAAATTTCACCCAAAATACAGAATTGCCAAGGAAATAGATGAGCGCCGAAAACCAAGAGGTAAGTGGAGGAACGGAAACGTAGCCCCATGCCAAGTGATGTCCCTGATCCAAGTAAAGGAATTCATCGCGGTGCAATTCGTAAGTTGCGCTTAAAAGCACATACTGCATAAAAAATTTCAAGAATATAAAAGCACCTAATAACCATGGCTTTGTATTTTTTGAGAAGGGATGCATTTTGTAAAATCAGTAGAAAAATTCTAAAATTAGCGAGATGTGCGATTTGTATGGCCATTTACGAGCCTGAGAACTGAATTTGATCTGCTTAAACCCGAATTGCGCCATGACATTAGTAGCCATCTGTCCCGATCTTTTCTCCAAAAGAGGTGTGATCATTAGGAAATCAGGCTGATTTTGTCCGCCGCGGTGGATCATCACGGAATCGAATGTCTAATGCCTATTTCGGGTTGAACTTTGAAATACTACTCTCGGGTTTTTTACGTTAGCGAAAGACAATTGTGGGAAAGAAAGGATTTTAAAACGAATTGTTTGTTTTAATTTCGATCGTTTCGTTAATTTTGACAAGCTGCCAAATAAGTACTAGTACCCTTGGATTTAGCAATAAAGACGCGGGGAATTGGTTGATCCTCTTTTTTAACATCAAATATCAAAACATACATGCCATTCATCTTAAGAACTACAGGTTGTTTTCTGGCCCTATCGCTCTTCTTTATTTCATGTAAAACGTCATCGACTAGGAACGAAGCTGTGGACAGCTCCCAAAATGCATTAGTTGATACTACTAGAACAATAGTTAATTCAAACAGGAGAACACTTGTTAGAGAAAAGGAGGCAAATATTAGGGAATACCGAGCCAGCAAAAACAGGGATTTTGATTTGTTGCATACTGAACTAAAAATTAAATTTGATTACGCTTCCCAAACGGTAAATGGAGAGGCCATATTGACCATAAAGCCCTTTATTTATCCTCAGGATGTATTGGTTTTGGATGCAAAGGATTTCGATGTGCACAGTACCAGTATACTTAGGGGTGGAGAAGATTATCCACTAACTTTCAAGTATGACCAGGAGAAATTGACCTTATTTTTGCCTGAGACGGTGGATAGATACGATACCCTTCAAATCGCTATTGCTTATACAGCCTTTCCCGAGAAGGGAGGAAAGGCTGGGAGTGCGGCCATTACTGATACCAAAGGATTGTACTTTATTAATCCAGACGGAGCGGTAAGGGATAAACCAGTGCAAATCTGGACGCAGGGAGAAACAGTGCATAGTTCAAAGTGGTTTCCAACCATCGATAGTCCCAACGAGCGGCAAACCCATGATTTTTACTTAACCGTACCGGATCAATACATAAGCCTTAGCAATGGGGAGATGGTTGAAAGCCAGAAAAACACTGATGGCACAAGAACAGACCATTGGAAAATGAATTTACCACATGCCCCATATCTGTCAGCAGTGGTGGTAGGTGAATTCGCCACTATTGAAGAAAATGTTGACGGTTTGGCATTGCGCTATTTTGTAGAAACAAAATACAAAGAAGGGGCGAAAATGGTGTTTGGAAATACGCCTGAAATGATAAGCTTTTTCTCATCCCTACTGGAAATGCCGTTCCCATGGCAAAAATATGATCAGGTGGTCGTGAGAGATTTCGTTTCCGGAGCCATGGAAAACACCACCTTATCCATTTTTATGGAAGCGCTTAACTTAAATGAACGTGAAGCGCTAGATAGTGAATGGGATTATATCATTGCCCACGAGCTGTTTCATCAATGGTTTGGCAATTATGTTACCACAGAATCCTGGGCAAATTTAGCCTTAAACGAAGGCTTTGCAGATTATTCTGAATACTTGTGGCTTGAGCACAAGGAAGGCAGGGATGAGGCAGATATGCATCATTTTAATGCCATAGAACAATACCTGAGTGAAGCGGAAGAAAAACAGCTAGATTTAGTCCGTTTTTATCATGATGACAGTGAAGACATGTTTGATAGTCATACCTATGCCAAAGGCGGTAGGGTATTGCACATGCTAAGGAAGTTCTTGGGCGACGAAGTGTTTTTTGAAGGGCTTAGGCTTTATGTAAGGAAAAATGCTTTAAGTAGTGTGGAGGTGCACCAACTTAGGCTGGCTTTGGAAGAAGTGTCAGGAAAAGATTTGAATTGGTTTTTTAACCAATGGTTTCTTTCCTCAGGGCATCCAGAATTAAAAGTCAGTTGGGATTATTCACAGCCTGACAATATACTCTTGACACTTGAGCAGCTACAGGATGTTGCCAGGGTTCCAATTTTCAAAATCCCATTTAAGGTAAGCATTTACAAAGATGGGGAACGTATAGAGCAATCCTATACCATGGACCAAGCCACTCAGCAATTTGCATTGGAGAATGGATCAGGCACCCACGTGGCTCTTTTTGACGAGTACAGTGAAATATTGAGTTTAAGAGCAGAAACTAGAGGAGGATCGCTATTGAAAAAACAGTTCTTTTGGTCAGCTTCGGGATTAGCAAGAGTAGAAGCCTTGGATAGCCTAACAAGCAACAATAGTGAAGCATTAGACTTTCTGCCAACAATGCGGATTGCGTTGGAGGATTCTTTTCATGAGGTAAGGGAATTGGCATTGCATCGCTTACATCGCCTGGATGCTTCAGAAGAAGCCATCAGTCAATTGGAGATTAAAATCCTTCAGATGGCGGAAGGAGATCCAAACAACGCGGTGAGAGCAGCAGCCATTGAAGCATTGGCCGGGATTGATAATGACAAGTTCGAGCAATTGTTTTACAGGTTGATCAATGCCCCATCCTATCAGGTTTCAGGTGCGGCATTGACAGCCTATTTGGATATGGAGGGCAATGATACCCAAAAGAAAGAATTGTTTGACCATTTGAGGCAAGAAGAGAACATTCGAATTATAGCACCATTGGCTGATTATTTAACCCTTCAAAAAATTGCAGATGAAGCAGGATGGATGCAGGAAAAGTTGGATCTCTTGGAAGGAGAATCATTGTATTATTTTTTAGGGTATTACGGAGATTATTTTGCAAGTGTAGAAGGAGTCCCAACAGCGCAAGCGATTTCCACACTAGGAATGCTTGCTAAAGTTCATAAACTGAATTATGTAAGGTTGGCAGCTTTTCAGTCCCTTTTTGGATTTATAGATGAGCCAGGAATATTGGAGCTTGTAATGGCTATTCAAGGTGCAGAAAAAGATGAGATGATCCGGGAGTACCAAGAATTTTATCTTTCTCCATATTTAAAAGGTAATTAAAATGCTGATGATTAGTGAGATACTTTTCTTTTTAGAAAAAAGCCGAGATTTTTTTTTATATTATTTTGAATGTTTGCCAAAAGGGTATAATTTTGCCATCCGTTACGACATCAAAGAAATCTAAAAGAGGATTTCAGTAGTAACTTTGTATTAAGTTTTTGGGGGAATACCAAAGCGGCCAACTGGGACGGACTGTAAATCCGTTGACTTATGTCTTCACAGGTTCGAATCCTGTTTCCCCCACAATTTTCTTGTTTGTTTGGAAAATTAACAAGGGATGGGAACGGAAAATTCCGGTAACAAACAATTTTATGTTATAAAGCTGGAAAATTTTGGATTCTAAATATTAAATAAAGAATTTGTGAACCAATTGAAAAATTGGCAAATAATTTATAAGCGGGAGTAGCTCAGTTGGTAGAGCGGCAGCCTTCCAAGCTGCAGGTCGCGGGTTCGAGCCTCGTCTCCCGCTCTATGCTTTTAGAAGCATAACTGGATGTAAAAAGCCGACGTAGCTCAGGGGTAGAGTGCTTCCTTGGTAAGGAAGAGGTCATGGGTTCAAATCCCATCGTTGGCTCTGAACATTTTACAATTTTAACGAAATTTAATCTTTAACTAAACAGAGGATTTTCACGCATGGCAAAAGCAACCTTTGACCGTTCCAAACCACACGTAAACATAGGTACGATTGGTCACGTCGATCATGGTAAGACTACTTTGACTGCTGCCATTACTACTGTGTTGGCCAGGAAGGGTCTTTCTGAATTAAGAGACTTTGCTTCCATCGATAATGCGCCGGAAGAAAAGGAAAGAGGTATCACAATTAATACCTCACACGTAGAATATCAAACGGAGGCTAGACATTATGCCCACGTTGATTGTCCAGGTCACGCTGACTACGTTAAAAACATGGTAACTGGTGCTGCTCAGATGGACGGTGCAATTCTTGTAGTTGCAGCCACTGATGGTCCAATGCCTCAAACCAGAGAGCACATTCTTCTTGCCCGTCAAGTAGGTGTACCAGCTTTGGTGGTATTCATGAACAAAGTAGATTTGGTGGATGACCCCGAACTACTTGAATTAGTAGAAATGGAAGTAAGAGAACTTCTTTCTTTCTATGAGTTTGATGGAGATAACATTCCTGTAATTGCAGGGTCTGCTCTAGGTGCACTTAACGGTGAAGCCAAATGGGAAGATACTGTAATGGAATTGATGAAAGCTGTGGATGAGCACATCCCGCTTCCTGAAAGAGCTATTGACAAGGATTTCTTGATGCCAGTTGAAGATGTATTCTCTATCACAGGTAGAGGTACTGTAGCAACAGGAAGAATTGAAAGAGGAATTGTCAATTCAGGTGAAGGTGTTGATATTATTGGTATGGGAGCTGAGGGACTAAAATCTACCGTTACAGGTGTAGAGATGTTCCGTAAGATCCTAGATAGAGGAGAAGCTGGTGACAACGTTGGTTTGTTGCTTAGAGGAATTGAAAAGAGCCAGATCAGAAGAGGAATGATCATCTGTAAGCCTGGTTCCGTAACTCCTCACTCTCTTTTCAACGCAGAAGTTTATGTGCTTTCCAAAGAAGAAGGTGGTAGACACACGCCTTTCTTCAACAGATACAGACCTCAGTTTTACTTAAGAACAACTGACGTTACAGGTGAGATCACTCTTCCTGAGAATGTTGAGATGGTTATGCCAGGTGATAATATCACTATAAAAGTTAATTTGATCAACCCAGTCGCTTTGGAAAAAGGACTAAGATTTGCCATCAGAGAAGGTGGTAGAACAGTAGGTGCTGGTCAGGTTACTGAAATTTTGGACTAATCATTTATTAATAGACCATATTACAAATGCGATCTTGAATTTTTCGGGATCGCATTTGTTTCTTATGGATAGATTCACTACTTTTGCGTTCCTTATTTGAGGTATGTAAGACCTACGGGCGTAGTTCAATGGCAGAATAGCGGTCTCCAAAACCGTTGATGGGAGTTCGAATCTCTCCGCCCGTGCAATCTAAGGAAGATAAACTCATGAAGAGGTTAAAACGTGACAGTTGGACCTTTACATGACATAATCAAGAGTTTGATTAATCTTTAAAGGGTGAAAGGAGCTTTTGAAAAACAAATTTTACAAGGATGAATGTTAAAAATTTTGTAATTGAGTCCATTGATGAAATGAGGAATAAGGTCACATGGCCTAAATATTCTTCACTTCAAAACAGTGCTGTTTTGGTATTGGTGGCTTCATTAATTTTCGCTTTGGTCATCGGACTTATCGATTTGACTTTCGAAAATATCATGACATGGTTTTATGATTTATTCTAAGAATATTAAATAACGGGATGGCAGATCACAATTGGTACGTGCTCAGGGTAGTGGCAGGTCAGGAAAAAAAAGCAAAGACTTATTTGGACAATGAAATTGCCCGTCAAAAGCTTGGAGACTTTATTCCTGAGGTTTTAATACCTTCTGAGAAAGTATATGAAATGCGCAATGGCAAAAAGCGTGTCAGGGAGAGAAATTTCTTCCCTGGTTATGTTTTGGTCAATGCGGATCTCGGTCATGGAGAAGCCAATCACGTAATTACAAGTATACCGGGAGTAATCGGTTTTTTAGGGTCAAACAAAGGGGGGGCTTCCAAAACCCCTGAGCCATTACGTCAATCAGAAATCAACAGGATCCTAGGACGTGTTGAAGAGATTGATGAGTTTGCAGAAAAACTGGATACGCCATTTATAGTTGGAGAGACCGTTAAAGTAATGGACGGTCCCTTTAGTGGATTCTCGGGTATGATTGAGGAAGTATTTGAAGACAAGAAAAAGCTTAACGTTATGGTTAAGATTTTCGGTCGAAATACTCCCGTAGAATTAAACTTTATTCAAGTAGAAAAACTAGATTAGGAAATGGCTAAAGAAATCTCTGGTTATCTGAAACTACAGGTAAAGGGTGGCCAGGCTAACCCATCTCCTCCAGTTGGTCCAGCCCTTGGTTCAAAGGGGCTGAACATAATGGAGTTCTGTAAGCAATTCAATGCTAGGACTCAGGAAAAAATGGGCCAAGTTCTTCCTGTCCTTATCACGATTTATTCGGACAAGTCTTTTGATTTTGTCGTTAAGACGCCTCCAGCAGCAGTAATGCTATTGGAAGCAGCAAAATTAAAAAGTGGTTCACCAGAACCAAACAGGAAAAAGGTAGGCTCAGTATCTTGGGACCAAGTAAAAGAAATTGCAGTAGTGAAAATGCCCGATTTGAACGCTTTTGAAATACCCTCTGCCATGAGGATGGTAGCAGGTACGGCTAGAAGTATGGGGATCACGGTATCAGGAAAAGCTCCTTGGGAGGAATAATACGTAAAAAATGGCTAAGTTAACAAAAAAGAAAAAAGAAGCTCTTTCTAAATACAACCCTAGCCAACAATATTCCTTGGCGGAGGCTTCTAGCATTGTTAAGGACATAACAACAACTAAATTTGACGCTTCTATAGACCTAGACATACGTTTAGGTGTAGATCCACGAAAAGCTGACCAGATGGTTAGAGGAGTAGTGGCCTTACCTCACGGCATAGGTAAAGAAGTTAAGGTTTTAGTACTTTGTAGTCCTGATAAGGAAGCAGAAGCCAAAGAAGCAGGAGCTGATTTTGTTGGTTTGGATGAGTTCATTACAAAAATCGAGGGTGGTTGGACAGACATAGATGTCATCATCACTACTCCCAATGTAATGGCAAAAGTAGGTAGACTAGGTAGAGTATTAGGTCCTCGTGGACTAATGCCCAATCCAAAGTCTGGTACTGTAACCCTGGATGTAGGGAAAGCAGTTAATGAAGTAAAGGCTGGTAAAATTGATTTTAAAGTAGATAAGTTTGGTATTATCCATGCGAGTGTAGGTAAAGCCTCATTCTCTGCTGAAAAAATTCAGGAAAATGCGGAAGAATTAATTCTTACCATTTCCAAATTGAAGCCTTCCGCTGCTAAAGGTACTTATTTTAAAAGTATTCATTTATCCAGCACTATGTCTTCAGGCATCGTTATTGACAAGAGTAGTATTCAAGGTTTATAAATTATGACTAGAGAAAACAAAAAAAGCATAATTGACGAACTTACCGAAAAGCTAAAATCTACTCCGCATTTCTATATCGCCGATGCATCAGGATTTAGTGTAGCTCAGGTAAATGGTTTCAGAAAAATGTGCTTCGATAAAGGCTTAGACTATAAGGTGTATAAAAACACACTTATTAGAAAAGCCTTGGAAAATCTCGACGAAGATTTTTCTGAATTTGCAGAGAATGCCTTAAAAGGCTTTTCAGGTATTATGTTCTCATCCGAAGTTGGAAACCTTCCTGCTAAAGTTATTTTAGACTACAGGAAAAAAGTAGCCACAAAAGATAAAAAGCCCTGGTTTAAAGGTGCTTCTATCGAAGGCTCTCAATTTCTAGGAGAAGATAATCTGGAAATGCTTTCTAAATTGAAATCTCAGAAGGAATTGATAGGCGAGGTAATCTCCCTACTACAATCTCCTGCTACCAATGTGGTTTCAGCACTTCAAAGCGGAAAAAATATTCTTGCAGGTCTGGTGAAAACACTGGCAGAAAGAGAAGAAGCTTAATACAATCATTCAAATTAGTAAATAACAATCAATTTAAATATTTAATACAATGGCAGATCTTAAAGCATTCGCTGAGCAGTTAGTTAACTTAACTGTAAAAGAGGTAAATGAGTTAGCCGCAATTTTGAAAGATGATTATGGTATCGAACCTGCTGCTGCTGCTGCTACTGTGGTAGCTGCTGGTGGAGCCGGTGATGGTGCTGCTGAAGAAGAGCAAACTTCTTTTGATGTTGTCTTGAAAGCTGCAGGTGGACAAAAATTAGCAGTCGTAAAACTTGTTAAAGAATTGACAGGTCTTGGACTAAAAGAAGCAAAAGAAGTAGTTGATAGCGCTCCCAAAGCTGTTAAAGAAGGAGTAAGTAAAGAAGAAGCTGAAGCTCTTAAGAAGCAACTTGAAGAAGCTGGAGCTGAAGTAGAGCTTAAATAGAATTGATTAACCAACTCCTTTTAGGATTGGTTAATCAGCATTAGACCTGACTTTTTAGTCAGGTCTTTTCCTGTTTATGGACATTGAAACAATTGCATTTTTTTAAGTGTGTATTGTATTATAAATATATAAATTTTCACTAAAACTATATACTGCCTTGGCTATCCAGAATCAAACCGGAAGGAAAAGTTTCTCATCCATTAAGGTAGTCAAAGACTATCCGGATTTCTTAGATATTCAACTACAATCTTTCAAAGATTTCTTTCAGTTGGATACTCCTGCAGAGAAAAGAAGGCAGGACGGTCTTTTCAAGGTTTTTTCAGAAAATTTTCCCATCAGTGACTCTAGGGAAAATTTCACCCTTGAATTTATCGACTATACTGTAGATCCTCCAAAATACAATGTTTCACAAAGTATTGACCGTGGTCTTACTTATTCTGTCCCGCTTAAAGCAAAATTAAGATTGCTTTGCTCCGACGAGGACAACGAAGACTTTGAAACCATCGAACAGGAAGTTTTCTTAGGAAACCTTCCCTACATGACCGAAAAAGGATCCTTCGTGATCAATGGTGCTGAAAGGGTAATTGTTTCTCAATTGCACCGTTCACCTGGCGTTTTCTTTGCTCAAAGCAAACATACCAATGGTACCAAGTTGTATTCCGCCAGGATTATACCTTTTAAAGGTTCTTGGATTGAATTTGCTACTGATATCAATAATGTTATGTATGCTTATATTGACAGGAAAAAGAAATTCCCTGTCACTACCCTTTTGAGGGCTATAGGTTATGGATCAGACAAACAAATACTTGATCTTTTCGGTCTTTCAGAAGAAGTTGAATCCAATAAATCTAATTTAAAAAAGATCATCGGTAGAAAACTGGCTGCAAGGGTACTTCGTACTTGGGTAGAAGATTTTGTTGATGAAGATACAGGAGAGGTAGTTTCTATTGATAGGAATGAAGTTTTATTGGAAAGAGACAACATCTTAACTGATGAGGACATTGAGCTAATTCAGGAGTCAGGTGCAAAAAGTGTCATCCTTCATAGGGAGGATGTCAATATTGCTGATTATTCTATTATTTATAATACCCTTCAAAAAGATAACTCTAACTCTGAAAAAGAAGCTGTTGAGGTAATTTACCGACAGCTTAGAAATACTGAAGCTCCTGATGAAGCTACAGCCAGAGAAGTTATTCACGGTCTTTTCTTTTCAGACAAAAGATACGATTTAGGTGAAGTAGGTAGGTACAGGATCAATAAAAAATTAGGATTAGATATTGATTCTGAAAAAATTGTCCTTACCACTCAGGATATTATCTCTATTGTTAAATACCTTATTGGTTTGATCAACTCTAAAGCTGTAGTTGATGATATTGATCACTTGAGCAATAGAAGGGTTAGAACTGTTGGAGAACAACTGTATAGCCAATTTGGTGTTGGTTTGGCCAGAATGGCTAGAACTATCAGAGAAAGAATGAATGTTAGGGATAACGAGGATTTTAAACCAGTTGACCTTATCAATGCAAGAACGCTTTCTTCTGTGATCAATTCATTCTTTGGAACGAATCAACTAAGTCAGTTTATGGATCAGACCAACCCTCTTGCGGAGTTGACCCATAAAAGGAGGCTTTCTGCTTTAGGTCCTGGTGGTCTATCCAGAGAACGTGCAGGGTTTGAAGTACGAGATGTTCACTATACCCATTATGGACGTCTATGTACCATTGAAACTCCTGAAGGTCCTAATATTGGATTGATTTCATCTCTTTGCGTTCATGCTAAAGTTAACGGCATGGGATTCTTAGAGACACCTTATCGAAGAGTAAGTGAAGGTAAGGTGAGTATGAAGCCAGAAGATGTCGTATTCCTTACGGCGGAAGAAGAGGACGATAACAATATCGCCCAGGCAAATGCCCCACTTGATGACAAGGGTGTCTTTATTAACGATAAAGTAAAAGCCAGATTTGAAGGTGATTTCCCTGTTCTTGAGCCTAAGAAAATTTCTTACATGGACGTGGCACCAAACCAAATTGTTTCTGTTGCTGCATCTTTAATTCCTTTCTTGGAACATGATGATGCCAACCGTGCCCTAATGGGTTCTAATATGCAACGTCAAGCAGTTCCGTTACTAAAAGCAGAAGCACCTATTGTTGGTACTGGTTTGGAAGGAAAAGCTGCTATAGATTCAAGGTCGCTTATACTAGCAGAAGCGGATGGAGTTATTGATTATGTAGATGCTGAAAGAATAACTGTCAAATATGAATTATCAGATGATGAATTGCTGGTAAATTTCAGTGACGAATATAAAAGCTATAAACTGATTAAATTCAGAAGAACTAATCAGGACACCACGATTAACCTAACACCGATTGTATTACAAGGACAAAGGGTGGTTAAAGGTCAAGTATTGGTAGAAGGATATTCAACCAATAAAGGTGAGTTGGCATTGGGTAAAAACCTTCTTGTGGCTTACATGCCATGGCAAGGTTATAACTTTGAAGATGCTATCGTGATTTCTGAGAGGGTAGTTAGGGAGGATGTATTTACTTCCATACACATCGAAGAATTCCAACTTGAAGTTAGAGATACCAAACGTGGTGAAGAAGAGCTTACATCTGAAATTCCTAACGTGTCTGAAGACGCGGTGAAGAATCTTGATGAAAATGGTATCATTAGAGTAGGTTCTGAGTTAAAAGAAGGAGATATAATAATAGGTAAGATTACACCAAAAGGTGAAACTGACCCTACTCCAGAAGAGAAATTGCTTCGTGCCATATTTGGAGACAAAGCTGGTGATGTCAAAGATGCTTCATTGAAAGCTTCTCCCTCATTGAATGGTGTGGTTATCAATACTAAATTATTCTCCAGACCCAAGAAGGATAAGGATCTTCGAGTAAAAGCTAAGGCAGACGTAGAAAAGCTTAAGCAGCAATACAGCAAAGATCTACTTGGTGTAAGATCTAGGATGATCCAAAAGCTGGTTACAGTTCTCGAAGAGAAAGTCTCAAAAGGTGTTAAACACAAATTTGGGGATGAAATAATCAGTAAAGGGGTTAAATTCAATTTCCAAAACATTGAAAATAACCTTTTCCCTGCGAAGAACCCTTATAGAGATGAAAGCAACTACAATGTTGCCGAAGAGGTGAATCTAATCTCAGACATCTTATTGGATGACTGGACGGAGGATGAACATACCAATTCTTTGGTTAAGCAGTTGGTGAAAAACTATACCAATACCAGAAATGAAATTTCAGGTATCTTCAAAAGGAATAAATTCACTTTGGAAGTAGGTGATGAGTTACCTGCTGGGATTGTTCAAATGGCCAAAGTATATGTTGCCAAGAAACGAAAGCTGAAGGTAGGAGATAAAATGGCAGGCAGACATGGTAACAAAGGGATTGTTGCAAGGATTGTTAGGGATGAAGACATGCCTTTCCTTGCTGACGGATCGCCTATGGATATTGTGTTGAATCCACTTGGAGTACCTTCCAGGATGAATATAGGTCAGATCTATGAGACTGTTCTTGCTTGGGCAGGAAGGATTTTAGGTAAAACCTATGCTACTCCAATCTTTGACGGGGCTACTACAGAGGAAGTTGCAGAAGAACTTGATAAAGCTGGTTTGCCTTCATTTGGTAGGACTTACCTATTCGATGGGCTTACAGGCAATAAGTTTGATCAGCCTGTTACTGTGGGTATTTCTTACATGCTTAAATTGGGTCACCTTGTAGATGATAAGATGCACGCAAGATCAATCGGACCATATTCTCTAATTACACAGCAGCCATTGGGTGGTAAAGCCCAGTTTGGTGGACAGCGTTTTGGAGAGATGGAAGTTTGGGCACTAGAGGCATTTGGAGCCTCTCATGTACTAAGAGAAATCTTGACTGTGAAGTCTGATGATGTTATAGGCCGTGCAAAGGCCTATGAAGCCATCGTGAAAGGTGAGAATTTACCAAAGGCCAACATTCCTGAGTCCTTCAACGTACTTGTACACGAACTCAGAGGACTTGCACTGGAGATTACGCTTGACTAACTTAGAAACCATTAGGCCTTTAAGGCCTTCAATTACACATAAAAACTATGGCGTTCAGAAAAAATAAAAAACTAAACAACGACTTTTCCAGAGTCACCATTAGTTTGGCTTCACCTGAGTCCATCTTGGACAGTTCGCATGGTGAGGTTACACAACCTGAAACGATCAATTACAGAACCTACAAGCCTGAAATGGGTGGATTGTTTTGTGAGCGAATTTTCGGGCCGGTAAAAGACTGGGAATGTCATTGTGGGAAATACAAGCGTATAAGGTACAAAGGGATCATCTGCGACCGTTGTGGTGTGGAAGTTACCGAGAAGAAGGTAAGAAGAGAGCGTATGGGCCACATAGAATTGGTTGTGCCTGTAGCGCATATATGGTACTTCAAATCCCTTCCCAATAAGATTGGTTATCTGTTGGGATTGCCTACAAAAAAGCTGGATCAAATCGTTTATTACGAAAGGTATGTGGTCATCAATGCGGGAATAAAAGCTGACGATGGATTGCAATACTTGGATTTCCTTACAGAGGATGAATATCTTGACATTTTGGACAAGCTTCCTAAGGAAAACCATATGATGGATAATGATGATCCAAATAAGTTTATTGCTAAAATGGGTGCAGAAGCACTTGAAATGCTTTTGGCTAGACTTGATTTGGATGATCTGTCTTATAGCCTTAGACACCAAGCAGCTACAGATACCTCTCAGCAAAGAAAAGCTGAAGCACTGAAGCGACTTAAAGTTGTAGAAGCTTTTAGAGATGCAAGGACTCGAATAGAAAACAGACCTGAATGGATGATCGTACGTATGGTACCGGTTATTCCACCAGAGCTTCGTCCTTTAGTTCCTCTTGATGGTGGTAGATTTGCTACTTCAGATTTAAATGATCTGTACAGAAGGGTTATTATTAGAAATAATCGTCTGAAACGATTAATTGATATTAAAGCTCCAGAAGTAATTCTTAGAAATGAGAAAAGAATGCTTCAGGAAGCTGTTGATTCCTTATTTGACAATTCAAGAAAGGTCAATGCGGTAAGATCTGATGGAAACAGGGCTTTAAAATCCTTATCAGACATGCTGAAAGGAAAGCAAGGTAGATTTCGTCAAAACCTTTTAGGAAAAAGGGTTGATTATTCCGGGCGTTCTGTGATTGTAGTTGGGCCCGAGCTTAAACTACATGAATGTGGATTGCCTAAAAATATGGCTGCTGAGCTTTTCAAACCTTTTATTATCAGAAAACTGATAGAAAGAGGTATTGTAAAGACAGTGAAATCTGCTAAAAAGATAGTAGATAGGAAAGACCCAGTTGTTTGGGATATCTTAGAAAATGTACTTAAGGGGCATCCTGTAATGTTAAACCGTGCACCGACATTGCACAGGTTGGGTATTCAGGCATTTCAGCCAAAGTTGATTGAAGGAAAAGCAATTCAACTTCATCCGCTTGTATGTACTGCCTTTAACGCAGATTTTGACGGTGACCAAATGGCCGTTCACGTTCCTTTGGGACATGAAGCGATATTGGAAGCCTCTACTTTGATGCTTTCCTCTCATAATATTCTTAACCCAGCCAATGGTGCACCGATTACCGTTCCTTCACAGGACATGGTTTTGGGACTGTATTATGTGACCAAGGGCATGAAATCTACTAAGGAAAAAGTAGTTGAAGGTGAGGGGATGACCTTTTATGGACTAGAAGAAGTTTTGATCGCACTGAATGAAGGTGCCATTTCGAAACATGCCCATATAAAGTGTAAAGTAAAAGTAAGGAAAGATGATGGATCACTGGCTGTAGAATTAATAGAAACCGTAGCTGGTAGATTAATATTCAATCAATTTGTGCCTGAAGAAGTAGGCTATGTAAACGAATTATTGACCAAGAAAAAGCTGCAGCAGATTATCGCTGAGGTGGTTAAGATTTGTGGTATTGCACGTTCAGCACAATTTCTTGATGACATCAAGCACCTAGGGTTTCAAACAGCCTTTCAAGGAGGTTTGTCCATGGGACTTGATGATGTAATTATTCCTGATGAAAAAGATTCATTGATAGCGAAAGCTACTACTGATGTAGATCAGGTATGGAACAACTACTTGATGGGATTGATCACTGATAATGAGAGATACAATCAAGTAATTGATATATGGACCCGAACCAACTCTAACCTGACCAATATTCTTATGCGTCAGATGGAGGAAGATAATCAGGGATTCAACGCCATCTACATGATGATGCACTCTGGAGCCCGTGGTTCCCGTGAGCAGATCAGACAGTTGGGTGGAATGCGTGGTCTTATGGCCAAACCGCAGAAAAACCTTCAAGGTTCTGTAGGTGAGATTATTGAAAATCCTATTCTATCCAACTTTAAAGAAGGTTTGGATGTATTGGAGTACTTTATCTCTACTCACGGTGCAAGAAAAGGTCTGGCAGATACAGCACTAAAAACTGCGGATGCTGGATACCTGACAAGAAGATTAGTGGATGTGGCCCAGGATATGATTGTATCTGAAGAAGATTGCGGTACCTTAAGAGGGCTTGTAGTTCAGGCTTTGAAAGACAACGATGAGATCGTTGAACCGTTATCTGAGCGAATTGTAGGAAGAATTGCAGTTCACGATGTGATAGATCCTCTAACGGATGAATTGATCCTTGAGTCTGGTGGAGAAATTTCTGATGAAATCGCTAAAATCATTGAAGAATCTGCAGTAGAAGAAGTAGAAATTCGATCTGTATTAACTTGTGAAACTAGAAGAGGTGTTTGCTGTAAATGTTATGGACGTAACCTTACCACAGGTAGCATCGTGCAAGTTGGGGAGTCTGTTGGTGTTATTGCTGCTCAGTCTATTGGAGAGCCAGGCACTCAGTTGACATTGAGAACGTTCCACGTTGGTGGTACGGCATCTAATATATCTGTAGAGGCAAACATCAATTCGAAGTTTGATGGTGTTGTAGAATTTGAAGATGAGTTGCGATGGATCAAAACCACCGATAAAGAGGGTGAGGATGTTTCTATTGTAATGGGTCGATCAGGTGAAATCAAAATTAATGACCTGAAATCCGGCAAAACTTTGGTTTCCAACCATGTTCCTTACGGTTCTATTCTTAATGTAGCAGACGGACAAAAGATCACTAAAGGTGAATCTTTGTGTACATGGGATCCATACAATGCTGTTATCCTCTCTGAGTTTGATGGTAAGGTTGATTTCGAAGCAATAATTGAGGGTGTCACTTATAAAGAGGTGGCAGATGATCAAACTGGTTATAGAGAAAAGGTAATTATCGACACCAAAGATAAAACGAAAAACCCTGCGGTAGTTGTGGAGCATGGAGATGAATCCAAGTCTTACAATATTCCGGTAGGAGCTCACCTTTCAGTAGAAAAAGGAGAGGATGTTAAATCAGGTCAAATCCTTGTAAAAATCCCTCGTTCTGTAGGAAAAACAAGAGATATTACCGGTGGTCTTCCAAGAGTTACTGAGCTTTTTGAAGCCAGAAACCCGTCAAATCCTGCTGTAGTATCTGAAATTGATGGTGTAGTAGTGTACGGTGGAATTAAAAGAGGAAACCGTGAGATCTTTATTGAATCCAAAGATGGCGTAAGGAAAAGATACATGGTGTCATTATCTAAGCACATTTTGGTTCAGGAGAATGACTTTATTAGAGCTGGCGAGCCACTTTCTGATGGAGCGATAACTCCGAACGATATTTTGTCTATCAAAGGGCCTACAGCTGTTCAGGAATACTTGGTAAATGAAATACAGGAAGTTTATCGTCTACAGGGTGTAAAAATCAATGACAAGCACATCGAGGTAATTGTAAGCCAGATGATGCAGAAAGTTGAAATACTAGATGCTGGAGACACAGGATTTCTTCAGAATCAAATTGTGGACAAATGGGCTTTCCGTGAGGAAAATGACACTATTCTTGACAAAAAGGTAGTTGTAGAATCAGGAGATTCAGCCACCTTAAAGGCAGGAATGATAATCTCTTCACGTAGACTGAGAGATGAGAACTCTAGCTTGAAGCGTAAGGACCTAAAAATAGTACAGGTTAGAGATGCACAAACATCTGTTTCCAAGCCTACTTTACAGGGGATTACTGCTTCATCTTTAGGTACAGAAAGCTTTATTTCTGCTGCTTCCTTCCAGGAGACCACTAAGGTACTTAGTGAGGCTGCTATCAGAGGCAAGCGGGATGAGCTACTAGGGCTTAAAGAGAACGTAATTGTTGGTCACCTTATTCCGGCTGGAACAGGACAGCGAAAATTCGATAATTTGATCGTAGGGTCAAAAGAAGAATATGAGTTGTTGACTGCTGAGAAAGAGGCGAGTTTCAAGAAGGTTCGTGAGGTAATTAAATAAAAATAATTCCTAAATACAGAAGGTCTGCTTTGTGGAGCAGACCTTTTTTTATCCTATTCGACATTCAATATGGAAGATGATAAAAAAACAGAGGACCAGCAAAAGCAACAAATAAACGTGGAGCTAACGGATGAGATAGCTGAAGGGATATATTCCAATTTAGCGATGATAGCTCATTCGAACTCAGAATTTGTCGTAGATTTTATCCGCCTGATGCCAGGAATACCTAAGGCAAAGGTTAAATCACGGATAATAATGACGCCAGACCATGCTTTACGCCTTTTGCAAGCTTTGAAAGACAACATTGAAAAGTACGAAAAAGCATTTGGGAAGATTCAAGGAGGAAAGGATGCACCTCAATTCCCAATGAATTTTGGGGGAACATTAGGAGAAGCATAAAAATCAGGAGTAACGTAAAAATCCAATTTATCGTGAAGATAGTTTATTGGAGGCGTATAAATTATAACTCCTTAATTTTGTTTGTTTTATTGATTTGTTTACCTTTGCAATCCGAATTTTATAAGTTTAAAGCAGATTAATTAATTTATCTATTAATGCCTACTATACAACAGTTAGTTAGAAAAGGTAGAACCACTCTTGAGAGCAAATCCAAGTCAAGGGCTTTGGATGCATGTCCTCAAAGGAGAGGTGTGTGTACCCGTGTGTACACTACTACACCAAAGAAGCCTAATTCTGCCATGAGAAAAGTGGCCAGGGTTAGATTGACCAATGGTAAGGAAGTCAACGCTTACATTCCGGGAGAAGGTCACAACCTTCAAGAGCACTCAATTGTGTTGATCCGTGGTGGAAGGGTTAAAGATTTACCTGGAGTTAGATACCATATTATCCGTGGAGCATTGGATACTGCAGGTGTAAAGGACCGTAAGCAGGGCCGTTCTAAATATGGGGCTAAGCGACCTAAGGCCGCTAAAAAATAATATAATTTAATAACAGAATAAAATGAGAAAAGCGAAACCAAAAAAGAGGTATATTCTTCCTGACCCCAAATTCAATGACGCTTTGGTCACCAGGTTTGTCAATTGTCTTATGGTAGACGGTAAGAAAAGTATTGCTTACAGAATATTCTATGATGCCATCGGCAAAGTAGAAGAAAAAGTAGGTGAGAATGGTCTTGAGGTTTGGAAAAAAGCGCTTAACACTATTACTCCTGCCGTAGAGGTAAAGAGTCGTAGAGTTGGGGGTGCAACTTTCCAGGTACCTTTGGAAGTGAGGCCTGACCGAAAAATTTCCTTAGGTATTAAGTGGATGATTACTTTTGCTAGAAAAAGAGGTGAAAAAACCATGATGGATCGACTGGCTGGAGAAATAATCTCAGCTTCTAAAGGAGAAGGTGCAGCTGTGAAGAAAAAAGACGATACGCATAGGATGGCGGAAGCCAATAAAGCATTCTCGCATTTTAGATTTTAATAAGTAATGGCTAAGAAAGATTTAAAATATTTAAGAAACATTGGTATCATGGCTCACATTGACGCCGGAAAAACAACAACTTCCGAGCGTATATTGTATTACACTGGTTTGTCTCATAAAATCGGTGAAGTGCATGATGGAGCGGCTACTATGGATTGGATGGAGCAAGAGCAGGAGAGAGGGATTACCATCACTTCAGCAGCTACAACCACCAAGTGGAAATACCCAACGCTTCAGGGTCAACCTTTAGAAAATACTAAAGAATATCACGTGAACTTGATCGATACTCCAGGTCACGTGGATTTTACCGTAGAGGTGGAAAGATCCCTACGTGTATTGGATGGTGCAGTAGCCTTATTTTGCGCTGTGTCAGGTGTAGAACCTCAGTCCGAAACGGTTTGGAGACAAGCTGATAAATACCACGTTCCAAGAATCTGCTTTGTAAACAAAATGGATCGTGCGGGAGCAGATTTTTTTAATGCTATAATTGAAATCAAGGAGAAATTAGGTGCTAACCCTGTTCCTCTTCAGATTCCAATCGGAGCTGAGGATACATTTAAGGGAGTTGTTGACCTTATCACTAATCAGGCCATTGTATGGAATGAAGAGGATCAAGGAATGACTTATAGAGTCATTGATATTCCCGAAGATCTTAAAGAGACCGTTGCAGAATACAGACAGAGTCTTATCGAGCAAGTAGCCTCTTATGACGAGGATTTAATGATCAAGTTCTTTGAGGATGAAAATTCCATTACCAAAGAAGAAATGATGGCAGCCATTCGAAAGGCAGTTATCAACATGGATTTTTCTCCTGTACTTTGCGGTTCTGCTTTCAAAAATAAAGGGGTTCAGGCCTTATTGGATGCCGTAATGGCATACTTGCCTTCGCCTCTTGATTTGCCTCCGGTTAAGGGTACGGATCCTGATACTGAAGAGCAAGTGTTGAGACACCCTGACAGTGATGAACCATTTGCAGCACTAGCTTTTAAAATTGCTACCGACCCATTTGTTGGTCGATTGGCATTTATGCGTATATATTCTGGAAACTTGAATTCCGGATCCTATGTGTTTAACACTAGAACCAATAAAAAAGAAAGAATCTCAAGACTGCTTCAGATGCACTCCAACAAGCAAAACCCAATTGATAGGGTAGAGGCCGGAGATATATGTGCTGGTGTTGGTTTTAAAGACATTAAAACAGGGGATACACTTTGTGATGAAAAGCACAAAGTTATTCTAGAAGAAATGACTTTCCCTGAACCAGTTATTGGCTATGCGATTGAGCCTAAGACTCAAGCTGATGTCGATAAATTAGGTTTGGCTATTTCTAAGTTGGTTGAGGAAGATCCTACACTGCACGTTAACACGGATCATGAAACTGGTCAGGTTATCTTGAGAGGTATGGGTGAACTTCACCTTGAAATTATTATTGACAGGCTTAAGCGTGAGTTTAATGTCGAGATCACTCAAGGTGCACCTCAGGTAGCTTATAAAGAAGCACTATTTGCTAGCATAGAGCACAAAGAAGTGTATAAAAAGCAAACAGGTGGTAAAGGTAAATTTGCAGACATTGTGTTCGAAATTGGACCGAAAGACCCAGATCCTGAAACCAATGAGATCAAGTCAGGATTGGATTTTGTAAATGGTATTGTAGGTGGTGTAATTCCCAGAGAATTCATTCCTTCTATTCAGAAAGGCTTTGCGGAGTCTATGAAGAATGGACCATTGGCAGGCTATCCGATTGAATCCATGAAAGTGAGATTGTTCCATGGTTCTTTCCATGATGTGGATTCTGATTCATTGTCATTTGAAATGGCAGCAAGGATTGGGTTCCGTGATGCAGCTAAAAGATGTAAGCCTCAATTATTGGAGCCGATCATGGCTGTGGAAGTAGTTACGCCTGAAGAATACACAGGACCTGTAACAGGTGACTTAAACCGTAGAAGAGGTTTGATGAAAGGGATGGATACAAAAGGCGTTGCTTCTGTTATCAAGTCCTCCGTACCATTGTCAGAGTTGTTTGGCTATGTTACAGATTTGAGAACCATTACATCAGGAAGGGCATCTGCCTCACTTACTTTCTCACATTATGACCCTGTTCCTAATAACATTGCTGAGGCTATTATAGCTAGAGTAAAAGGAGAGAAGGCTTAAAATAATCGAACATGAATCAAAAAATCAGAATAAAACTAAAGTCTTACGATCATAGCCTGGTGGACAAATCATCAGAGAAAATCGTGAAAGCTGTAAAATCTACAGGTGCAGTGGTTGTAGGTCCAATTCCTCTTCCTACTAAAAAAGAGAAATTCACCGTATTAAAATCTCCACACGTAAATAAAAAAGCTAGAGAGCAATTTCAGCTTTGTACGTACAAGAGATTGGTAGATATCTACTCTAATAGTTCAAAAACAGTAGATGCTTTGATGAAAATCGAACTTCCAAGTGGAGTTGATGTTGAAATTAAAGTGTGATCTATACTTATAAAATTTGAAAAAAAACCTATACCAATTCTGGTGTAGGTTTTTTTTTGAGCAAATTTATTGCTTTGTTTTTAGGAGAATATAAAATTTTACTCTGCTTGCGGATGTTTTCTAAGCTAATTGTTTGAAAATATTCATGTTGCAGTTTGTTACCTGAAATTAAATTACTAACTTTGCAATCCTTTAAAGGGGACAGGTGTGTATACACTTGTGAATCATTGTATATCATATATCCAAAGATGTCTGGAATAATAGGTAAAAAAATCGGAATGACTAGTATTTTTAGTGCCGATGGACGAAATGTCGCATGCACGTTAGTAGAAGCTGGTCCTTGTGTAGTTACGCAAGTAAAAAATGTAGAATCAGACGGGTACAACGCTGTACAGTTGTCTTATGGGGAGCGTAAAGAAAAAAATACGCCTAAACCATTAATCGGCCATTTCAAAAAGGCTGGGACAACTCCAAAACAGAAAGTTGTTGAATTTAGGGATTTCAGAGTGGAATTCGAAGGTCAGGTTGACATGGGTAAGATCGTGGTATCTGACAAGATCTTTGTTGAAGGTGATTTTATTGATGCCATAGGAACTTCCAAAGGGAAGGGTTTCCAGGGTGTTGTTAAGCGTCATGGGTTTGCAGGAGTTGGCGGTGCCACTCACGGCCAGCACAACAGACTACGTCATCCAGGTTCTATCGGTGCTTGCTCTTGGCCCTCAAGGGTTTTTAAAGGCATGAGAATGGCAGGAAGAACTGGTGGTAACAGGGTCAAAGTACTAAATTTAAAAGTGCTTAAAATATATCCTGATAAGAACCTGCTATTAGTTAGCGGTTCCATACCGGGAGCCAAAAATTCTTTTGTGATTCTAGAGAAGTAATAAGATGGAATTAGCAATATTAAAACACACCGGTGAAGAAACCGGAAGGAAGATCACGCTCTCGGAAGATATATTTTCTATGGAGCCCAATGATCACGCGATTTATCTGGATGTAAAACAGTATTTGGCGAATAGAAGACAGGGTACGCATAAATCTAAAGAAAGAGCCGAAATTTCCGGTTCTACCAGAAAGATTAAAAAGCAAAAAGGTACCGGTAGTGCTCGTGCAGGGTCTATCAAATCTCCAATATTTAGAGGAGGAGGAAGAGTGTTCGGGCCAAGGCCTAGAGATTACTCTTTTAAATTAAATAAGAAATTGAAGCAGGTTGCCAGAAAGTCTGCATTAAGTTACAAAGCCAAAGAAAATGGTTTAGTGATTTTAGAAGATTTGGTTTTTGATGCACCTAAGACCAAAGATTATATCAATTTGCTGTCCAAACTATCTTTATCAGATAAAAAGACACTTCTAGTGGTTGGCGAAAACAATCCAAATGTTTATTTGTCATCTAGGAACGTACCAAAGGCTAAAGTTAGAGTTTTCAGTGAGTTGAATACTTACGAAGTTCTTGATGCTGATAGTCTCGTTCTTTGTGAAGGTGCAGTAAGTAAGTTAGAAACCCTTTTATCGAAGTAAAATCATGGATATATTAAAAAGACCTTTAATTACAGAAAAGATCTCAGCCATGAACGAACGTGGGGTGTATGGTTTTGTAGTTGAAAGAACTGCAAAAAAGCCTCAAATAAAGGATGCCGTAGAAAAAATGTACGGTGTTAAAGTGGTTGAAGTACGCACCATGCGCTATGCTGCAAAGAAAAAGACGAGGTATACCAAAGCTAAAATTGTTTCTGGATATACCAACACCTTTAAAAAGGCAATGGTACAGGTAGCAGAAGGTGAAATCATTGATTTTTACGGAGAAATTTAATTGAATCAGAGCAATGGCAGTTAAAAAATTAAAACCTGTAACTCCTGGTACCCGTTTTAGGGTGGCACCTTCATTTGATGAAGTTACTACCTCTAAACCGGAAAAGAGCCTCTTGGCTCCTTTGAAGAAAAGCGGTGGCAGGAATCACAGTGGTAAAATGACCATAAGATATTTAGGTGGTGGTCATAAAAAGAGACTTAGGATCGTCGATTTCAAAAGAAATAAAGAAGGCGTTCCTGCAGTTGTTAAGTCTATAGAGTACGATCCCAACAGAACAGCAAGGATAGCTTTGTTGTTTTACGTGGATGGTACTAAATCCTATATGATTGCACCTGAAGGACTTGAAGTTGGTCAAACAGTTGTTTCTGGAGAAGGAGCAAGCCCCGAAGTTGGCAATACTTTGTATTTGAGTAAGATTCCTTTAGGTACAATTATTCACAACATTGAATTGAAGCCTGGTAAAGGTGGAGCAATGGCGAGAAGTGCAGGTGGATACGCCCAACTTTTGGCTAGAGAAGGAAAATATGTGACACTCAAATTGCCTTCTGGCGAAATGAGAATTGTATTGGGTACATGTAAGGCTACGATTGGGACGGTTTCAAATGGAGACCATATGAACGTAGTACTTGGAAAAGCTGGTCGTAAGAGATGGCTTGGAAGAAGACCTCGTACAAGAGGTGTTGCTATGAACCCTGTAGATCACCCAATGGGTGGTGGTGAAGGCCGTTCTTCAGGTGGTCATCCACGTTCGAGAACTGGCTTATTGGCCAAGGGTAAAAAAACACGTTCGCCCAAAAAGTACTCCAATAAATTTATCATTAGCAGAAGAACTAAGTAAACATGGCACGTTCGTTAAAAAAAGGCCCATATATAGAGCACCATTTGTTAAAGAAAGTGGATGTTATGAACGAATCTGGGAAAAAATCTGTGATCAAAACTTGGTCAAGGAGATCAATGATTTCTCCAGATTTTGTAGGACTGACCTTTGCAGTGCATAATGGAAACAAATTTATTCCTGTTTTTGTGACCGACAATATGGTTGGCCATAAGTTAGGCGAATTTGCACCTACCAGGAATTTCCGTGGACACATTGCCAAAAAAGATAAAGGAAAGAGATAATCATGGAAGCTATAGCAAAATTAAATAATGTTCCTACCTCTCCCAGAAAGATGCGTCTGGTTGCGGATCTTGTAAGGGGAAAGAAAGTTGGTCAGGCATTAAGCATCTTGAAATTTACGCCCAATCATGGATCTATCAGGCTGGAAAAATTGGTTTTATCCGCTATTGCCAACTGGCAAGCGAAAAACCCTGATGAGAAGCTTGAAGATGCTGAATTGTATATCAAGACCATCTCTGTAGATGGGGGTAGGATGTTAAAAAGGCTTCGACCTGCACCTCAGGGAAGAGCACATAGAATCCGTAAAAGATCAAATCATGTAACGCTAGTAGTAGACTCCGTTGCCGGAGAAGTTACCGCTGATATTGTTGAATCAAATGAAAAAGTAAACTAAAATATGGGACAAAAAGTTAACCCAATTGGTTTAAGGCTTGGTATCATTAAGGGGTGGGACTCTAACTGGTATGGAGGGCGCGATTTCGCTGATAAGCTTTATGAAGACCAGAATATCAGAAAGTACGTCTTTGCCAGGATACCCAAAGGTGGTATTTCTAAAGTGATTATTGAAAGGACTCTTAAAAGGATTACCCTTACTATTCAAACTGCCCGACCTGGAGTAGTGATTGGAAAAGGTGGTTCTGAGGTGGATAAGCTAAAAGAAGAACTTAAGAAAATTACAGATAAGGACATTCAAATTAACATATTTGAAATCAAACGCCCTGAATTAGATGCTAAGTTGGTTGGTGAATCTATTGCACAGCAATTAGAAGCCAGGATTTCTTTTAGGAGAGCTATGAAACAATCCATTGCTTCTACTATGAGAGTAGGAGCTGAAGGGATTAAAGTAAAACTTTCCGGTAGATTAGGTGGTGCTGAAATGGCCAGATCTGAAATGTATAAGGAAGGTAGAATTCCATTGCACACTATTCGTGCAGATGTGGATTATGCCCTATCTGAAGCACAGACAGTTTATGGTAAAATAGGTATCAAAGTTTGGATTTTCAAAGGCGAAGTTTATGGTAAAAGAGATCTTTCTCCAAATGCTGGGCTAAGCAATGATTCCAAAGGAAACGCACCTGCTGGTAACAGAAGAAGAAGAGAAGGTGGACCTAAGAGAAGAAAAAGAAACAACTAAAAATCCTTAACTGAGCAATCATGTTACAGCCAAGAAGAACGAAATTTAGAAAAATGCATAAAGGGAGGATCAAAGGAATTGCCCAAAGAGGTCATACTTTGGCCTTTGGTAATTTTGGAATCAAATCCCTGGAGCCTGGATGGATCACTTCGAGACAAATAGAAGCTGCCCGTATTGCTATGACAAGAGCAATGAAAAGGGAAGGACAAGTTTGGATCCGAATATTTCCAGATAAACCGATCACTAAAAAGCCTGCTGAGGTAAGGATGGGTAAAGGTAAGGGAGCTCCTGAATACTGGGTAGCAGTTATCAGACCAGGAACAATCCTTTTTGAAGCTACTGGTGTTTCTGAGGAAGTTGCGCAAGAAGCCCTTAGACTAGCACAACAAAAGCTTCCTGTAAGTACAAAATTTATCGTACGTAGAGATTACGTTGGATCATAAGCTGATGAAAAATTCTGAAATCAATGCGCTAACAGAGAGCGAAATACAATCCCGCGTTGAAGCGGAAAGGGAGAACTTGACAAAATTACGTTTTGCTCATGCGATTTCCCCTATAGAGAATCCTAATAGAATAAGAGAATCAAGGCGTTTGGTAGCAAGGTTGAATACATTCTTACGAGCCAAACAACTAGCTAAATAAGAAACAAAAATGGCTACTACAGATAGAAACCTTCGTAAAGAAAGAATAGGCAAGGTAGTTAGCAACAAAATGGATAAGTCCATAACCGTGGCAATAGAGCGTAGAGTAAAGCACCCTATATACGGTAAATTTGTTGGTAAAACGACCAGATTCATGGCTCATGACGAAAATAATGATTGCAATCAGGGCGACTTGGTTAAAATTAGCGAGACTCGTCCGCTGAGTAAGAGCAAACGTTGGAGATTGGTTGAAATAATAGAAAGGGCATTATAAATCATGATACAGCAAGAATCCAGATTAAGTGTAGCGGATAATTCAGGTGCTAAAGAAGTACTTGTAATCCGTGTTTTGGGAGGAACCAAAAGAAGGTATGCCTCTATTGGAGACAAGGTTGTGGTCACTGTTAAATCAGCCCTATCATCCAGTAATATGAAAAAAGGTACCGTGTCTAGAGCGGTTATAGTAAGGACCAAAAAAGAAGTCCGAAGAAAAGACGGTTCGTATATCCGATTTGAAGATAACGCTGCCGTACTTTTAAATAACAATGACGAACCCAGGGGTACCCGTATTTTTGGCCCAGTAGCCAGGGAACTTAGGGAAAAGCAGTTTATGAAAATTGTATCGTTGGCCCCTGAAGTATTGTAATCATGGAAAGAAAATTTAATAAGCAACCAAAATTGCATATCAAATCAGGAGATACCGTATTGGTGATCGCAGGAGACGATAAAAGCAAAAAAGGTAAGATCCTTTCTGTTGACCGAGCCAAAAGAAGGGCTATAGTTGAAGGTTTAAATATGGTAACCAAACATATAAAACCTACAACTAACTCTCCTCAAGGTGGTATAGAAAAGAAAGAGGCGCCCATTCATATTAGTAACCTTAAACTAGTAGACCCTAAAACAGGTGATGCTACTAGAGTAGGTAGGAAAAAGAATGAGGACGGAAAATTAGTAAGATACTCTAAGATAACCGGGGAGGTGATCAATGGCTAAACCTAGATTAAAAGAAAAATTCGACAATGAAATTAAGTCTGAGTTGAAAGATAAGTTTCAATTTGGAAGTGTGATGCAGGTACCTACGTTGACCAAGATTGTTTTAAACAAAGGTATTGGTGCTGCTGTAGCAGACAAAAAATTAGTCGATCAAGGTGTTGAAGAACTTACATTGATTACTGGTCAGAGAGCTGTAGCTACTAAAGCTAAGAATTCTATTTCAAACTTTAAATTAAGAGATGGCATGCCTATTGGTGCCAAAGTCACTCTTAGAGGTTATAGAATGTTTGAATTCTTAGATCGTTTGGTGAGCATTGCTTTGCCAAGGGTGAGAGATTTTAAAGGAATCTCTGATAAAGGATTTGATGGCCGAGGTAACTATACTTTGGGTGTAACAGAACAAATTATTTTCCCTGAAATTAGTCTCGATAAGGTGAATAGGATTTCGGGTATGGACATCACTTTGGTGACTAGCGCAAAAACAGACGAAGAAGCACATGCTTTGTTGAAGTCACTAGGAATGCCATTCGTAAATAATAATAAAGAAGAATAATTATGGCAAGAGAATCGATTAAAGCCCGCGAAAGAAAAAGAGAGCGAATGGTAGCTAAGTATGCCAGCAAACGCGCTGCCCTTAAAGCCGCAGGTGACTACGAGGGATTGGATAAGCTTCCTAAAAATGCTTCTCCAGTAAGACTTCATAACCGTTGTAAACTTACCGGCCGTCCGAAAGGATATATGAGAAAATTTGGCATCAATAGGGTGACTTTTAGAGAAATGGCTTCAGCAGGTAAAATACCTGGTGTAACCAAGTCTAGCTGGTAAAAATTATATAATAGTTTTTATTCTTAATTTCATTGTGTAACTTTGCAGGCCAATTAGGGTTTTGCAGTTAGACTAATACAAATATGACTGATCCAATAGCTGATTATCTAACCAGGTTGAGGAATGCCATAAAGGCAACTCACCGGATAGTAGAAATACCTGCTTCTAATATTAAAAAAGAACTTACAAAAGTTCTTCTTGAAAAAGGGTACATTCAGAATTATAAATTTGTTGAGGAAGGACCTCAGGGAACTATTAAAATAGCCCTGAAGTACAATCCTCAAACAAAAGAAAATTCTATTGTAAACCTTACAAGAATAAGTAAACCAGGTTTAAGAAAATACGTAGATAAAGACTCTCTTCCCAGAGTAATTAATGGTTTGGGAATTGCAATTCTTTCCACGTCTAAAGGGGTAATGACTGACAAAGAAGCCCGCGTAGAAGGTGTGGGTGGAGAAGTACTTTGTCACGTTTACTAATAAATTGATATGTCTAGAATAGGTAAAAAACCGATAAATCTACCTGCGGGTGTGACTGTAGACGTTACTGATCATAATCAGATAACTGTTAAAGGTCCCAAAGGTACACTGAATCAGGATGTTCATCCCGATTTTACAGTAAAGAATGAAGAAGGTAACCTTGTCGTTACAAGGCCAACCGATTCGAAACGTCATAAATCACTGCATGGGCTTTATCGCTCTTTATTAAACAACATGGTGATAGGCGTAACGGAAGGTTATAAAAAAGAATTAGAACTGGTAGGTGTGGGCTATAAAGCCATTAATCAAGGTCAAGTTCTTGAACTTTCTCTGGGATACTCCCACAATATCTTTTTGATGATCCCTCAGGAAGTTGCTGTCAAAACTGAAACTCTTAAAGGTAAAAACCCATTGGTTACTTTAGATAGTATCGACAAAGAATTAATAGGTCAGGTAGCCGCTAAAATAAGATCCCTACGTAAAGTAGAACCTTTCAAAGGCAAAGGTATTAAGTTTGTAGGAGAAGTTATTAGACGTAAAGCTGGTAAAACTGCCGCTAAAAAATAATTAGAAGATGGCTTTCAAGAAAAACACTAGAAGACTGAGAATTAAAAGAGGTATCCGAAGGAAGATTTCAGGTACTGATGCCAGGCCAAGACTTTCTGTATTCAAAAGTAATACAGGAATATATGCACAATTGATTGACGATTTAAAAGGTCAAACTCTTGCAGCAGCCTCATCCAAGGAATTGGGTGCTATTAAGAATGTAAATGTATCTGTTTCTAAAGAAGTTGGTAAGAAATTAGCTGAAAAAGCTGTTTCCAATGGCTTGAATGATGTTGTTTTTGACAGAAGTGGATATCTTTATCATGGTAATGTAAAAGCTTTGGCAGAAGGTGCCAGAGAAGGAGGCCTTAAATTTTAATAACTATGTCCCAAGTAAGTAAAAGACCCATCAGGGCTACAGATACAGAATTAACCGAAAAAGTTGTTGCCATTAATCGTGTAGCAAAGGTTGTAAAGGGTGGACGTAGATTCTCCTTCTCAGCGATTGTTGTGGTTGGTGACGGTAACGGAGTAGTTGGTTATGGCTTAGGTAAAGCCAATGAGGTAACGGATGCCATAACCAAAGGTATAGAAGATGCTAAGAAAAATTTGATTAAAGTTCCACTGTATAAAGGTACTATACCTCACGAGCAATTAGGTAAATATGGTGGTGGTTTGGTTTTAATTAAGCCTGCTGCACCTGGTACTGGAGTATTGGCCGGAGGTTCTATGCGTGCTGTATTAGAAAGTGCTGGATATACTGATATTCTTGCCAAATCCAAAGGTTCTTCTAATCCACATAACGTGGTTAAAGCGACTATTGAAGCGCTTTTGAAGTTGAGAGATGCTATCGCTGTTTCTCAACAGAGAAGGATTAAAATTGCTAAAGTTTTTAACGGTTAAGAAAATGGCAAAGATAAAAATCACTCAGATAAGGAGTATAATTAATAGACCCAAATCTCAAAAAGCTACAATTTCAGCTTTGGGACTAGGTAAGATCAACAGAACAGTGGAAAAGGAAAACACCCCACAGTTGCAAGGTATGATCAAAAAAGTAGGCCATCTAGTTAAGGTACAGGAAGTTTTATATTGATTGACCTAAAAATTATTCAATATTTAAACCAATCGAAAATCTAATTAAAATGAAATTACATACATTAAAACCAGCGGAAGGCTCCATAAAAACCAGAAAGAGGATCGGTAGAGGTCAAGGTTCTGGTAGAGGAGGTACATCCACTAAAGGACATAAAGGTGCGAAATCCAGATCTGGTTATAAAACCAAGCTAGGTTTTGAAGGTGGTCAAATGCCTCTTCAGCGCAGGGTTCCAAAATTTGGATTTACTAACCACAATAGGGTAGCCTATCAGTCCGTAAATCTTGATATTATTCAGGGGTTGGCAAGTAAACTTAACACGGACAGTATAGATTTCGATGTTTTACATCAAAATGGATTAGTTTCCAAAAAAGATCTTGTAAAAGTCCTAGGAAGAGGCGAACTTACTTCAAAATTAAACGTAAGTGCCCACAGTTTCTCTGCTAGTGCCATAGCGGCGATTGAAAAAGTTGGAGGATCTGTAAATAAGATTTAATACATGAAAAAGTTTATTTCAACAGTAAAGAATATCTTTTCGATAGAGGATTTAAGAATCCGAATCCTGAATACAATAGGCTTACTTATCGTTTTCAGAATAGGGTCCTATGTCGTCCTGCCAGGTGTTGATCCAAGTCGCCTTGGAGAGGCTGCTTCTGGTATATTCGGACTGATAGATACCTTTTTAGGTGGGTCTTTCAGTAGGGCGTCCATTTTTGGCTTGGGAATAATGCCCTATATATCTGCTTCAATTGTCCTTCAATTGTTGACTGTTGGCGTACCCTATTTTCAAAAATTACAAAAGGATGGAGAATCTGGTAGGAAGAGAATCAATCAAATCACCAGAGTTCTTACTATATTGATAACTTTAGCTCAAGGAATTGGCTATATCACAGCTACTATACCTGATGAAGCTATCGTGATTGATAAAACATTATTTATTGGATCTGCGCTTATTCTATTGACATCCGGAACCATGTTCTGTATGTGGATAGGTGAGAAGATTACCGAAAAAGGTATTGGGAATGGTATCTCCATGCTGATCATGATTGGTATTATTTCTGCATTGCCAGGTGCTATTATCTCTGAAAGTTTATCCAAAGGAGGAGGAGGTATACTGTTACTTCTTCTAGAAGCAGTAATCCTCTTCTTCGTAGTAGTTGGTGTGGTCGCTCTCACAGAAGCTGTAAGAAGGATACCTGTACAATACGCCAAACAAGTCGTAGGCGGTAAAGTATATGGAGGACAGCGACAGTACATACCTATTAAGGTAAATGCTTCTGGAGTTATGCCTATTATCTTTGCACAGTCGTTAATGTTTTTACCAGCATTGATTGCGCAAATTTGGGCAGACAACAATGACATTGCTGCTTATATAGGTACTACATTTAGTGATTTCACCTCCTGGCAGTACAATCTTGTGTTTGCTTTGATGATCATTCTCTTCACCTTCTTTTATACTGCGATTACGGTCAATCCCGAGCAAATAGCAGAAGACATGAAAAGAAATGGTGGATTTGTGCCAGGTATTAAACCTGGAGGTCCCACTGGTGATTTCATTGATAACATAATTTCAAGGATAACCTTACCTGGATCTATATTATTAGCACTAGTAGCCATCATGCCAGCCTTTGCAATCATCGCCGGTGTAAGTAGTGAATTTGCTCAGTTTTATGGAGGAACCTCACTATTAATCATGGTAGGTGTTATTTTAGATACGCTTCGTCAGATTGAAAGTTACCTGTTGATGAGACATTACGAAGGAATGATGAAAAGTGGTAACATGAAAAATGACCCTTCAAGTTATGCTGTGGCTTAAGTATGATACAGTTTAAGTCTGCAGGAGAAATTGAAATAATAAAGGAAAGTGCGTTGATTTTAGGAAAAGCGCATGGCGAAGTAGCCAAACATGTGAAAGAAGGGGTAAAGACCTCTTTTTTAGATAAAATTGCTGAAGAATTTATTCGGGACAATAAAGCCATTCCATCCTTTAAAGGATACAATGGCTTCCCGGCATCTCTGTGTATCTCTGTGAATGAGGTTGTTGTTCATGGATTTCCCAGTCAATATCAATTGAAAGATGGCGATATAATCTCAATAGATTGTGGAGTCTTTCACCAAGGTTTTCATAGCGATTCCGCTTATACTTACCCTGTTGGTGAAGTTTCTCCCAAGACGATTGCACTTTTAAAGGCTACAAAGGAATCCCTTTATTTAGGGATAGAAAAAGCGGTTTTTGGAAACCGTGTTGGTGATATCGGTAATGCAATACAAAAATTTGTAGAAGCAAAAGGATACACTGTTGTTAGAGAATTAGTTGGTCATGGCGTTGGAAAACAACTTCATGAATCTCCAGAGGTTCCCAATTGGGGAAAAAGAGGAGGAGGAGCCAAACTAAAAGAAGGGATGGTAATAGCCATAGAACCAATGGTAAACCTAGGTACCCGCAATGTTGTTCAAGAACGGGATGGTTGGACTATTAGGACTGCTGATCGCAAACCATCAGCCCATTATGAACACATGGTGGCCATATTAGAGGATAAAACCGAAATCTTGACAACACATCGTTTTATAGAAGAGAATTTTAAATTTTAATTATGGCTAAACAAGCATCTATTGAACAGGACGGTACCATCGTAGAAGCATTGTCCAACGCAATGTTTAAGGTGGAACTTGAAAATGGTCACCAATTGATTGCACATATTTCCGGTAAGATGCGAATGAATTACATTAAAATTTTACCAGGAGATAAGGTTAAGTTAGAAATGTCTCCTTATGATCTTACAAAAGGAAGAATCGTCTACCGTTACAAGTAAATTGTAGTAGTAAGTAAGCAGTATCAAATTAGGAAAATTAGTATTGATATGAAAGTTAAAGCATCTATTAAAAAAAGAAGTGTTGACTGCAAAGTGATCCGGAGAAAAGGAAAGCTTTATGTCATCAACAAAAAGAATCCGAAGTTTAAACAAAGACAAGGTTAAATACTATGGCTAGAATTTCAGGTGTCGATATACCGGACAATAAACGTGGTGAAATAGGCCTTACCTATATTTTTGGTATCGGCAGGAGTACGGCTAGAGCCATACTAAATAAGGCAGGGATTTCTTTAGACAAGAAAGCCGGAGAGTGGGATGATGATGAATCTACCGCCATCAGGAACATCATTGCTGAGGAATACAAGACGGAAGGTGTACTTAAATCTGAAGTACAGTTAAGTATCAAAAGGCTGATGGATATTGGTTGTTACAGAGGTTTAAGACATAGAAAGGGTCTTCCCGTTCGTGGACAAAAAACCAAGAACAACGCCAGAACCAGAAAAGGTAAGAGAAAAACTGTTGCCAACAAGAAGAAAGCGACTAAATAAATCCTGACATAGATTATGGCTCAGAAAAGAAACGAAAAGACAAAGGCTAAAAAGCGGGTTGTTAAAGTTGAAGCTGTGGGACAGGCCCATATCAAGGCTTCTTTTAACAATATTATTATTTCCATTACCAATAATTCAGGACAAGTGATTTCCTGGGCTTCTGCTGGTAAAATGGGATTTAGAGGTTCCAAGAAGAACACTCCTTATGCTGCTCAAATGGCTGCTCAAAACTGTGGGCAGGTTGCGTATGACCTCGGTCTTAGAAAGATTGAAGTGTTTGTAAAAGGTCCTGGTGCAGGTAGAGAATCTGCCATCAGAACCTTACAAAATGTTGGGCTGGATGTGACTACCATTACTGATGTTACTCCATTACCACATAACGGTTGTCGTCCCCCAAAACGCAGAAGAGTTTAATTTAAAGAAAATATAGCATGGCTAGATATAGAGGTCCAAAAGCAAAAATTGCCAGGAAATTTGGCGAGCCCATTGAAGGGCAAAGCAAAGTGCTTCAGAAGAAAAATTATCCTCCGGGAATGCATGGCAGAGGTAGACGCAAAAAGCAGTCTGAATTTGCCATTCAATTGATGGAGAAACAAAAGGCCAAATACATCTATGGTGTATTGGAAAGACAATTTGCCAAAATGTTTGATCACGCCTCCAGGAAAAAAGGAGTTACGGGTGAAAACTTATTGCAATTGTTGGAAGGTCGTTTGGATAACTCAGTTTATAGACTGGGAATTGCACCAACAAGAAGAGGGGCACGTCAATTGGTTTCTCACAAACATATTCTTGTAAACGGAACCGTTGTAAACATTCCTTCATTTCAGTTGAAGCCTGGTGACGTTGTTGCAGTGAGAGAGAAATCCAAATCATTGGAGGCCATTACTGAAAGTTTGAGAGGCAAAGGAACAACCAGATACAGTTGGTTGGAATGGGACAATGGTTCCCTGAGTGGTAAGTTTGTAAATGTTCCAATTAGAGAAGATATCCCAGAGAACATAAAAGAACAACTTATCGTAGAATTGTACTCTAAGTAATCATTTACATTCCTATTAAAAGAATTAAAGATATGTCCATATTAGCATTTCAAATGCCAGAGAAAGTGGTAATGGAGAAAGCAGACGATTTCCACGGACTGTTTACCTTTAAGCCACTTGAAAAAGGGTACGGGGTTACCATCGGAAATGCCCTCAGAAGGATTCTTTTGTCTTCGCTGGAAGGATATGCTATTACTGCCGTGAAATTACCGGGTGTAGTACATGAATTTTCCAGTATCGAGGGAGTGGTTGAAGACGTTACAGATATTATCCTCAACCTAAAACAGGTCAGGTTCAAAAAAATTCATGATGCCATTGATAATAAAATTACAGTGGAAGTTAAAAATCAGGATGTTTTTACCGCAGGAGATATTGCCAAATTTACTACCTCTTTTGAAGTTTTGAATCCTGATTTGGTCATATGTCATTTGGATAATTCAAAAAACCTTGAGATTGAACTTACGGTTGACAAAGGCAGAGGATATCTTCCTGCAGAGGAATCCAAACCTAAGGAACAGATTTATGGTACGATTTCAGTAGATGCTGTTTTTACGCCAATAAAAAATGTAAAATACAGGATCGAAAATACCCGTGTTGAGCAAAAGACTGATTATGAGCAATTAATCATGGAAGTCAGCACTGATGGGTCTATACATCCTGAAAAAGCCTTGCAAGAGTCTGCAAAGATCTTGATTCAACATTTCATGCTGTTCTCAGATCAGACTATGGTTATCGATGCTCCGGGAAGCGGTGCCATTGAGCCAATAGATGAAGAATACCTTCACATGAGGAAGTTACTTAAGACGTCCTTGAGTGATTTGGATCTTTCTGTCAGAGCTTATAACTGTCTGAAAGCGGCCGATGTTAAGAGTCTAGGAGATCTTGCCAAACTTGAAATTTCTGATATGATGAAATTTAGGAACTTTGGTAAGAAGTCTTTGGCAGAATTGGAACAACTAATCCAGGAAAAAGGCCTGACCTTCGGTATGGATCTGTCTAAGTATAAACTTGATGAAGAATAATTAAAAATGAGACACGGTAAGAAATTTAACCATTTGGGTAGAACCGCCTCACATAGAAAGGCCATGCTTTCGAATATGGCCAAATCTCTTTTGGAACACAAGCGGATCAGCACCACCCTTGCCAAAGCCAAAGAGTTGAGGAAATATGTCGAACCTTTGATCACAAAGGCCAAAGATGATACTACCCACAATAGAAGGATAACTTTTAGTTATCTAAGAAATAAAGAGGCTATTAAACTTCTTTTCGGGGAAGTAATAGAAAAGGTAGGAGGCCGACCAGGTGGATATACAAGGATTATCAAAACTGGTTTTAGATTAGGTGACAATGCAGAAATGTGTTTCATTGAATTGGTTGACTTCAACGAATTGATGTTGAAAGAAGAAAAACCAGCTAAAAAATCTAGCAGAAGAAGTAGAAGAGGTTCTGGAAAAGCGTCAAGCGAAGAAAGTACTACTACTGATGAAGTTGCTGGAGAAGCTAAAGAAAGTGGGAAAGCAGAAAAAGCACCTGAAGAGGAAGCTTCTGCAGACGCTTCTGATGCTGTTTCAGAAGATAAGGCCGGGAAAAAGGATGAAGATAAAAAAGCAGAGTAACCTATGCTATACCTTCTTAAACATTAATAGGGATTGGGCTTTTTGTTCAGTCCCTTTTTTTATATCCTTTTCGCCGAAAGCTTTTTACAGTTTAGAAAATTCTTAAATTTGCATACCAAAATTTGATATGAAAAAGAAAAAAGCAATACTTCTTTTAGCTGATGGCACTCTATTCACTGGTAGCCTCGTTGGAAGCCATGGCACCAATGGAGGTGAAATCTGTTTTAATACAGGTATGACCGGCTATCAGGAAATTTACACAGACCCTTCTTATACTGGGCAAATTATAGTAAATACTACACCACATATTGGTAATTATGGGGTAATAGACGAAGAGCAGGAATCAGATTCCCCCTTAATTGCAGGGATAGTTGTTAATGATTTTTCTGAAATTTATAGTAGATTGGATGCAAAATCCTCCTTACAAGATTTCCTTGAAAGTCATAACATTACTGGAATTTCCGACATAGATACAAGGAAATTGGTCAGACATATAAGGTCTAGTGGTGCAATGAATGCTATCATAAGCTCTGAGTATGAAGATATTGAAAGTCTTAAGGCTGAGTTGGATAAAGTTCCAGACATGAATGGGCTTGAGCTTTCCTCAACAGTTTCTACAAAAAATCCTTATTTTGTTGGTAGTCCAGATGCATCTATTAAAATTGCATGCGTAGATTATGGTATTAAACGCAATATCTTACGATGTCTTACAGATAGAGACGTTTATTGTCAGGTATTTCCGGCAAAAACCAGTTTGAAAGAAATGGAAAAGTGGAATCCTGATGCGTATTTTCTTTCCAATGGTCCTGGAGATCCTGCAGTGATGAACTATGCCGTAGAAACTACGAAAGAGATTCTTGACTTGGGTAAACCACTTTTTGGTATCTGTCTTGGACATCAAATTTTGGCAAGAGCATGTGGTGTAGGCACCTATAAAATGCATCATGGCCATAGAGGACTTAACCATCCAATTAAGAATGTTTTGACGGGTAAAAGTGAAATCACGTCTCAAAATCATGGGTTTGTTGTCAATAAGGATGACATTGATAACAACAAAGAATTAGAAATTACACACTATCACTTAAATGATGGCACGGTTGCTGGTATTAAACTAACTAATAAACCTGCCTTCTCTGTTCAATATCACCCTGAAAGTTCTCCAGGGCCACACGATTCTAGGTATTTATTTGACCAATTTATTTCACAAATTCAGAAATAATTCATTAACCTTAATATTGATATGACATTAATTCAATCGATTCACGCAAGACAAATATTAGATTCCCGTGGTAATCCTACGGTAGAAGTTGATGTTTTTACAGAAAATGGGGCCTTCGGTAGGGCCGCAGTTCCTAGTGGCGCCTCAACAGGTGTTCATGAAGCTGTGGAACTTAGAGACGATGACAAAAGTGTATATATGGGCAAGGGCGTTTTGAAAGCTGTTGCAAATGTGAACGATGTCATCGCTCCTGAACTTATTGGTTTTGATGTTTTTGAACAAAATCAAATTGATGAGATCATGTGTAGCCTCGATGGCACCAAGAATAAATCTAAGCTTGGAGCCAATGCTATCCTTGGTGTTTCTTTAGCAATAGCTAAAGCTGCCGCCATGGAATCTGGTCAGCCTCTTTATAGATATATCGGTGGTGTGAATGCAAACACTCTTCCTGTTCCGATGATGAATATTTTGAATGGCGGTTCGCATGCTGATAATGCCATCGATTTTCAAGAGTTTATGGTGATGCCTGCTGGTGCTTCCTCTTTTTCTGAATCATTAAGAATGGGTACACAAATCTTCCATAACCTGAAGGCTGTCCTTAAAGCAAAAGGATTAAGTACAAACGTAGGTGATGAAGGAGGGTTTGCGCCGAATTTACGCTCTAATGTTGAAGCTGTTGAGATAGTCCTACAAGCCATAGAAAAAGCTGGCTTTAGACCTGGTGAAGATGTTTTCATTGCCATGGATGCTGCATCTTCTGAGTTTTATGACGAAGAAAAAGGTCTGTATGTATTCAAAAAATCTACCGGTGATGAGTTGACCTCATCTCAAATGGCAGATTACTGGAAAGATTGGGTAAGCAAATATCCTATCAATTCTATTGAAGATGGAATGCAAGAAGATGATTGGGACGGGTGGAAACTGATGACTGAATATGTAGGAGATAAAATCCAGATAGTTGGAGATGACCTGTTTGTAACCAATGTTGAAAGATTGCAGAAAGGGATTGATGAAAATATCGCCAATGCACTGTTGGTTAAGGTAAACCAAATCGGTTCTTTAACAGAGACAATTAATGCAGTGGACCTTTGTCATAGAAACAAATACAAATCCGTAATGTCTCACCGTTCTGGTGAAACTGAAGATTCTACTATTGCGGACCTTGCAGTAGCTTTGAATACAGGACAAATTAAGACAGGTTCTGCCTCAAGGTCTGATAGAATGGCCAAGTACAATCAGTTGCTAAGAATTGAAGAACAACTTGGAGATTCAGCCTATTTCCCGGGTTTGAAATTTTAATATTCGATTCAAAATTTGAATCAAATCTGGTTCCTAATTATAAATGGGATCAATAATTAGCCTTTTCAGGAATTTCCTGAAAAGGCTTTTATTTTTTTTACATTATTTTTTTAGAGCCCAAAATTTTGTTTAATTACTGTAGCTACAAAAAACCTTTTCTAACTCGGATTTTAAAATAGCAACGTAGTGACTAATTTTGAAGCGATTTCATCACGTAATAAGATGTGTCTATTGCATATTTCGGGTTTTAATACATACCCTGTGATTTCATTTTAACTCACGCTCGAGGCTTTATTTTAACTATTATGGCAGCCATATTACGAAAGCCACGACAAATCTAGGGCCAAAAGCCAAACCCTGTTGGCCGTTTCAGCGTTATTTTCATGACTATGAAAGAAGGGATTGTTTTTCTTTTGATATATTTGTAGAAACACTGAAGCAGATTATGGCCAAATATTTAAAATATACCAAAAACTTCTACTTCGTTTTTACCATTTTATTCATTATGTGGATGGTATTTATTGACAGCAATGATATCATCAGTCATTTCAAACTTCGTTCAAAATTAAATGAGCTTGAAAAACAAAAGGAATTTTATCAAGAACGAAAGGAGAAAATTCAAGTTGAGCGAAAAGAATTGCTTAGTAATTTTGAACTGTTGGAAAAATTTGCCAGAGAGCGGTATTTGATGAAAAGAAAAACAGAAGACCTTTATGTTATTATGGAAGAATAAATCGGCAGTTCTAACACTGTTGACAGTTATTTTTGGTTGTTTCTTTAGTGGTGTAGTGAATGCCCAAAGGGTTATTTATGAAGATGAAAACCCTCCATTATTAGAACGATTGTATTATGGTGGTAACTTTAGCCTCCAACTTGGTAATGTCACTTTTATAGATGCTTCCCCATTGGTGGGAGCAATGATTACAAATAAATATTCTGCTGGCGTAGGCGCTACCTACCAATATTATAACAACAAGTATTATATTGATGGGGCTTCACATGTCTATGGGGTCAGGGTTTTCAACCGATACAATATATTCCGTCAGATTTTTCTTCATGCTGAATATGAAGCATTGAATCTGGAGGTTCCCTATAGCTTGACTAACAATGAAATCTCCTTCATTAGAGAGTGGGTACCTGGTTTATTTGGAGGAGCAGGTTACTTTGTTCCTTTCGGAGACAGAGGAGGAATGAACTTTATGGCTTTGTATAATTTCAGTTATGACAACAAAAGGTCAAATTATAATGAACCATATGTTTTGCGAGTCGGTTTTGTATTCTAAAGTAATAAATTGAGTATGGATGGATTCTTAAACCGATTACAAAAAGCCCATAGACTATGTCCAGGATGTCCTTCTCCGAAGGTTATCAATCGTTTTTTCGATGATATTTTGGGGGTTTTGTTCCCTGAACACTCAAGCCAGGCATTAAAAGACCTGGGAAGTTTGGAAATGAAATTTTCCGACCTAAGGTTACATTTACGGGAAATCCTTAAACTCAACGTGGCTCTTCATCAATCTAATGGAGAAGCTTTGGCAGATGAATTTTTTGAAAAATTGGAAGAAGAGGTTTATAATAAACTTCATGAAGACATTGATGCCATGTATAAGGGTGATCCTGCCGCCAAGTCAAAAACTGAGATCATTCGCTGTTATCCTGGTTTTTATGCCATCTCCGCTTATCGTGTGGCACATTTGTTACATCGAATGGGAATTTCATTGATACCCAGGATGATTACTGAATATGCACACAGTAAGACTGGGGTAGATATACACCCAGGAGCCATTATAGGTAGGTTCTTTTGCATTGATCATGCTACAGGAATAGTAATAGGCGAAACCACAGTTGTAGGTGATAGGGTTAAAATTTATCAGGGGGTTACCCTAGGGGCCCTAAGTGTCAATAAAGAAGATGCTGACAAGAAAAGACATCCTACAATAGAAGATGATGTGGTACTTTATGCAGGTGCTACAATTTTAGGGGGAGATACGGTTATAGGTAAAGGAAGTGTGGTAGGTGGAAATGTTTGGTTGACCAAAAGTATTCCCCCTAAAAGTAAAATATATTACCAAACCAAAATGTTAGACGGTGCTTCTAATCTCACGGATTTTTATGTGCTGAAAAGCGAAGCCTGATAATCACAATTATGAAGTTATTTGAATTAATAGGCAATACCCCTTTAATTGAACTTGAAAATATCCCTGTAAATCCCAATGTGAGAATTTATTGTAAGCTGGAAGGACAAAATCCCGGCGGGTCTGTAAAAGATCGTGCAGCTTACTATATGATCCAATCAGCATTAGATAGAGGAGATTTCAAAAAAGGAGCTAAATTGGTAGAAGCAACTTCAGGTAATACTGGTATTGCCCTAGCGATGGTAGCCAATCTCCTAGGCGTTGAAATGACGTTAATAATGCCAGATAATGCTACAAGAGAGAGAGTTTTATCCATGGAAGCCTATGGAGCAAAAGTTATCCTTACCCCAGCAGAAAAATCCATAGAATATTCCAGAACCTTGGCTGAAGACATGGCCGAAAATCAGGGATATTTTATGCTCAATCAATTTTCAAATCCGGACAATTATTTGGCACATTACCGTTCTACAGGACCAGAAATTTATTCAGCTACTAAAGGTAAAATAACTCATTTCGTATCAGCTATGGGCACTACTGGGACCATTATGGGTGTGTCAAGATACCTTAAAGAACAAAACCAGGACATACAAATCGTAGGTACCCAACCTACTGAAGGATCAAGTATCCCCGGTATTAGAAGGTGGTCACCAGAGTTTCTACCCAAAATATTCGAGCCCGAAAGAGTGGACCAGGTTATTGATGTAAGCCAGGAAGAGGCCACGCAGATGACCAGAAGGATGGCTAAGGAAGAAGGGATACTAGGAGGCATGAGCAGTGGTGGAGCCTTGCATGCTGCCATTAAGCTTTCCGAAACTTTGGAAAGTGGGGTAATTGTTTGTATCACCTGTGACCGAGGAGATCGATACCTGAGCACTGATTTATTTGGGTAGCTGTATTTAGAAAAAACAGTAAGACTGGATTGGCCAATTCCTTGATACCCTAAGGGTATGTTTTTTGAGAAAAAGGTTGTTTGATTATCAATCCCAAGCTCGAAATTCACTTATATCCTTGTGGTTGCACCACTCATTTTCCCTTTCTTTCCCAATTGGTCTTGACAGATCATCTCTATGAATAGGTAAATTCTTTTTTTACTGGAATAAAATCATTTGATGAAAAGTTAATTTCCTCTTATCTTATAACCATGGAAGATTTTCTTAAGATAAAGAAGGCGTGTGAACAAAATACAGCCTTGAGTGTAGCCATTCTAGACAGGTTCCTTTTGTCCTATGCTGCTGAAAAAGATAAATTAGGAAAGGAGGCGGATCAAAAGTTACAGGTGTATCGCCACATTATTGAGAAATTTGGTCGCCACTGGTTTGATATGCTTAAATCTCAATACATTATCCATAGGCTAATGAAAAGAGGGGGGCTAATAACCAAATACCTAAAACACGCTGCAATTAGCAACCTGGATGAAAACAAGCGAAACTGGATGGCCTTCCAGTCAGAAAATCCATGGAGATTTACTTTTTCCGAAGTTAAGAGTCAACCTGAGAAAGATTTTTATCAAATGGAAGATGTTTTCTCAGGTGAAAATTACCTCTTGTATTCTCCGTCTATAAAAGATATTGTAAGCAGAGATGGAGAAAAAGAACTTTGGTTTAACCTGATAGGCTTTAATGGAACATGTTGGCAAACGTATGGCCCCTTGTCAGGATATGCAAGTTTTAGTCCCGATGATATTTTCTTTTTTGCTACCGAACTCAATCATTTGATTGAAGATGAAGGTGCGCTGATGATGGATGTCGATAAAAATCCAATTCCTTACATGATGTTATTTGCAGGGTCTACACAGCCTTCCGTGGTGCATGAAGGTGCGCGTTTGGTGATGGTGATCACTGAAGAAAAAGGAAGTGTTCCTAACGTTCAGGAAATGGAGGTAGATTTCAATGTTAGTTATACAGGAGGGGTTTATAGACTCGGACTCAAAGAGTTGGAAGCATCCCCCCATTTTGCAGTAGCCTACTACAATGAAAAAGACCAAACCATTCAAGCCACTGCATTGACAGAGAAGGGATTCGAGTCATTGGTAGATGCCTTGGGTAAATTCGGTATAAATCTGGACAAGAATGCAGATATTTATTTGGGCCCTTCCATGCACAATACAGCCCAGGAAATTTTGAAGCGGGATATTGAACTCATGCCCCTTGAGCTTCTTTTTGAGCAAGAAAATGAGGAGGAAATGGATGAAGAACTCAAAAAACTAAACGAATTGGCCGGATTAGCGGTAGCAGCAATAACTGCTGAAAAAGAACCTGATCTGGAGGCTTTGGCCGCACAGGTTGGAATTGATCTTGAGAATAACAGGCAAGTTATTGAGAAAATAATTACTGATTTAAAGGATAAAGTAAGTAAATAATAGATTAAATTAATATTTCGATCAATAGGAAGGCCTGAAACTTAATTTTTTGTTTCAGGCCTTTTTGTTTAACCAAACTTCTCATAACTTATAGTTAGGTCGATTCATTTTGAACAAGGGGCTGATTCAGAGAATTCTCCACTAATTATTTGGTGGACTTTTAGTGTTTTTGAGTCAAAAAGAATAATAATTAATCAGTCAATTCTTATATTACAGTTTAAACCTAAATTTCCATCCAATGAAAAATAGAAGAGCGTTTTTAATAAAGTCCGTTTTAGGTACTGCCGGTATCGCATTGTTGCCATCTTCGCTGGTTAAGGGTGCTCCGGCAATTATCAAAAGCTATAATAAGCCGAATTCGAAAATTAACGGTGTTCAAATTGGGTGCATTACCTATTCCTTCCGATCTCTATCAGATCAAAGTGCAGAGGCCACGCTTAAATATGTTACAGACAGTGGCATTAGTGCCATAGAACTAATGGGTGGCCCGGCTGAAACCTTCGCAGGTATCCCCGAGTCAAATATGGACAGAGGTAGGCTCAATGAATTGGGACGTAAAAAGCGAGATGGTGGACAACTTACCACTGATGAAACCAAGGAGTTCGGTGAACTGCAGAAGGAAGCAACTGCCTACACTGCTAGGGTAGCTGATTGGCGAGCCAAAACAGATTATAAAAAATTCGAGAAGTTAAGAAAAATGTACAAGGGTGCTGGTGTGAGTATTTATGCTTTTAAGCCCAGTGCTTTTGGTAGGGATAATACCGATGCTGAGATTGCCTACGGGATGAAAGCAGCAAAAGCCCTGGGAGCTTCTCACGTAACCTTAGAACACCCTGCTGACGATGCACGCACCTTGAAATTAGGTAAGATGGGAGAAAAAAATAAAATGTCCGTAGGGTACCATGGCCATACGCAACAGACCCCTACCTTCTGGGATACGGCCTTGGCACAAAGTCCCAATAATGCCTTAAACTTAGATGCTGGGCATTATATTGCTGCGGGTTTCACAGATATAATAACCCTACTGGAAAAAAAACACAAGCGTATTTTAAGCATGCATACCAAGGACCGTCAAACGCCTGCACATGGGAAAGGTAATTTGCCTTGGGGAGAAGGAGATACACCGATTGTTGAATTATTAAGTGAAATTCAAAGCAAAAAATATAAATTCCCAGCTACAATTGAACTTGAATATAAGGTACCAGAAGGGTCTGATGCTGTTAAAGAAGTCCAGAAATGTCTTGAGTACTGCAGAAGGTCACTTGCCTAAAACAGTATAAATGAGGTGGAGAATTTGTATTTACCGATAGGTTCTCCATCTCATTTAACTGATTGTTAAATTTAAATTTTATCAATTATGAAACTAGTAAAGTTCCCGATAGCCTTATGGTCAAAGATCCGGACGGGAATATTATTCTGATCGATCAACACGCACCTTGATTGTAGTAAGGTGAGACCTATTTAATCAATTGGGTTCATTAGCTTGCTTATTCTCTTTCAGCTTTTTTATCATGGAGATAAGTAAAACTTCTAACCTGTCTGAAAGGGCTTTTGGTGTAATGACAGTGATTATGTATGCCATAGAAATGACCCAACGAGCAAAATACTCTAAAAATCCAACCATAAAAGTAAGCTGCACTTTCTGCCCAATATTTTCCTGCATTACAAAACCATGATTGTATTTTTGGCTATTAATGTACTTGACAAAGGAAGGGGCCATTTGTATTACTATTTTCGTCAGTTCATGTCCCTCTTCCATTTTTTTTAGGTAGGATTTTAATGAGGGGTGATTGGTCGTAAAAACTTCCTCATTAACCTCTAGGGTTCGCATTCGATCTATCCTAAAAGTCCTATAATCGTCTCTGAGTTTACAGAAAGCAATTAGCTACCAATTTTTCCTTGGGAAAAGTACATGCCAACCAATGAACTTCAAATGATCATTTCACAAGAACAACTGTTAAAACACCGGCAAGGGCACAGGGGTCTTACACGTCGGGTAATTGAGACTGAAATTAGCGACAGCTACTTTATCATGTGATAACATTATGCTATTAAAAAAGCCCGAAGCAATTATTGCTTCGGGCTTTCCTTTTAACCATTTATCCAGTTAGAAACCTCTTCCTTGCTGGGATTAGGTACTTCCAACTTTAACTTCTTCTTTTTACCACAAACATCATTGAAAAGTTTGTTAGGGTTCAGCCCTTTAAGTTGTTCAATGGTATGGATGTTAAGCTCTCTGATAGCTGGGACTAGGCCTGGATGGATACCTAATCCTATAAAGTCCTCATCTGTCGCAATTTTTATTTTTTTCTCCGGTTTCATTTGCGGAAAGAATAAAACTTCCTGAATGGTGCTTTGATCGGTAAGCATCATACAAAGACGATCTATTCCAATACCTAATCCGGAAGTAGGTGGCATGCCATATTCCAGTGCCCGGAGAAAATCTTCATCCATGGCCATGGCTTCATCATCACCTCGTTGTGCTAGTTTAAGCTGGTATTCAAATCGTTCCCTTTGGTCTATTGGATCATTCAACTCCGTATAGGCATTGGCGATCTCTTTGCCATTGACAAACAATTCAAATCTTTCAACTAGCCCAGGTTTGGACCGATGCTTTTTAGCAAGAGGGGTCATCTCTATCGGGTAGTCGGTAATATAGGTTGGCTGGATCAGGTGCTCTTCAACCTTTTCTCCAAAGATCTCATCGATCAATTTACCCTTACCCATGCTATCATCTACCTCGATTCCCATCTCCTCACAAACTGCCCTTAAGCCTTTTTCATCCATTTGGCTAACATCTATGCCAGTATACTCCTGAATGGATTCAAACATGGTCAATCGTTTGTAGGGACCTTCAAACGCTATAACTTTATCACCAACCTTTGCATTGGTAGTTCCTAATACCTTGTTTGCAATCTGTGATATTAGGTCCTCAACCATTTCCATCATCCAGATATAATCCTTGTACGCGACATAGATTTCCATAGAGGTGAACTCAGGATTATGTGTTCTGTCCATGCCCTCGTTTCTAAACATTTTACCTATTTCATAAACGCCCTCAAAACCTCCAACGATCAATCGCTTTAAATAAAGCTCATTGGCTATTCTTAGAAACAAGGGAGTATCCAATGCGTTATGGTGTGTTTCAAACGGCTTTGCCGCTGCACCTCCATGGACTTGTTGTAATATTGGAGTCTCCACTTCCATCCAACCGTGGTCGTCAAAATACCTTCGCATTGTAGAAATAACTTTGGATCTTGTGACAAAGGTGTCTTTTACCTCTGGGTTTACAATAAGGTCAACATAGCGTTGCCTGTACCTTAGTTCCGGATCTCTAAATCCATCAAATACATTGCCTGCATCGTCTCGCTTCACTATAGGAAGTGGCTTTACTGATTTAGCCAATAAAATGAATTCTTGAACATGTAAAGAAATCTCCCCTGTTTGGGTGGTGAAAATGAACCCTTTTAGCCCAATAAAATCACCGATTCCCAAGAGTTTTTTAAATACCGTATTGTAAAGGGTTTTATCCTCATCAGGACAAAGGTCATCCCTTTTAACATAAATCTGAAGCCTTCCGGTACTGTCCTGTATTTCTGCAAAGCTGGCAGAACCCATGATCCTTTTGGTCATAAGCCTTCCTGCTATGGTGATTCCTTTATAATCGTTTTTACGATTTTGGTAATTTAGGTGAATGTCTGCCGAGGTGGCATTTATAGGGTAAGAAAGGGCAGGGTATGGATCAATTCCCAAGTTGATTAATGCCTCCCGGTCTTTTCTTCTTTCTATCTCCTGTTCGTTCAGTAATTGCATGGATAAATATCAGTTACGCTATTTTTAGATTTTTTCTTCTGAAGATTTCTTTTTTGACCAGTGTTTCTTCCCTAAGGGCCTGTCCGGAAATCCCCGAATTTTCTTTAACTCTTCTACCTAGGTAAGGAAGCACCTCTTTTACCGGACCATAGGGAAGGTACTTGACTACATTGTAACCTGCTTTTGCCAAGTTAAAACTTATGTGGTCGCTCATCCCGTAAAGCTGAGAGAAATAAAACCTCCGATCTGATCTCTCTAAGCTGTGTAAGTCAATTAATTCTGCAAGTATTGTGTTACTCAGTTCATTGTGGGAGCCGCTAACAAGGTAAATCCTCTGTTTATTATTGATGCAAAATTGCAAGGCTTTGTTGTAGGCATTATCTGTTGCTTCTTTTGTTGGATGAATGGGGTCTGGATACCCTTTTTTTCTGGCGTTCTTCCTTTCTTTTTCCATATAAGCCCCCCTGACCAGTTTTGCTCCCAAGTAAAAACCATTTGCTACTGCCACATGATGTGCATCTTTTAACCTTCTACTCATGTTCTTTCTGTACATCTGGAAGGTGTTAAATATTATAGCTTCTTCCTTATTGTATAGTTTCATGGCTTCAAGTATCCAGCTATCCGTAATGTCTTGAAACCAACTTTCCTCTCCATCCACCATGAGCTTTACACCTGATTTTGCTGCGGTCTTACATAGTAAAAACACCCTTTCTCTGGCGGCATCAAATCTTTTCTCTTCTTCAGGATAGAGCACTCCATTGGATTGAACCTTAACCATTATTGAAGTAGAGGCAATTCCGGAAACCTTAAAAACGGCAAAAGGTAATAGAGCGTTTCCTTTAGCTTTATGGATAGTATTCAGGATTTCCTCCATCGTCGCTTCCAAGATGTTTTCCTGCTCCTTTCCTTCAACCGAATAATCCAAAACCGAGCAAACCCCGTAGCTACCAAGTTTGTCAATGGTTTTTTGACATGTTTCAAAACTTTCACCACCACAAAACTGCTTGAAGACTGTTCGTTTTAAAGGTTTTTTTATAGGCAAGCCAAGTTGAAAGGAGATTTTGGTCAAGAAAATCCCAAACTTTACTATAAAAGGGTAATGCATCAATCTATACAGCTTTTGCATCCTTTTCAGATCATTTATCTTAAGATGAGCAAAGGCAATTTTTAGATTGTCAAAAGAAAATTCAAGTTTTGTTCTCATTTTCAATGCGCAAAGATATCAAAAAAACAACTAAGGACAGGGTTTAAAGTTTGATTTTATAATCAAACGAAAGGTTTTACCCGCTTGATTTTTATTTCAAAATGCCTAATTTTAAAAATATTTGAAGTATACTCAAATATACGAGATATGCTGTCTTTTACGACAGTCATCAGGAAGAATAATGCATTCATTGTTTAAAGTTTATCTTTATGTACAGGTTTATTTTGAAAACCATTCCGGTTCAAAGATTAATCGGTAATTTTGCCTTTCTTTCCCTTTTGCTCCATGTTCAATATGCAATTGCCCTAAACCGAAAACTATTGATACAAGCACCGGATAACTCAGTTACCTATATTACTGTAGGCCATACCAAAGGTTTGTACGAATTACTTAACTCGTCCCCGGATAGTGATTCCCCATTGAGTGGTTTAGAATTGGTAACCCAAAAAGTAAAAAGATGGGTGGCACTTGGTGCATTAGGTGCATCCAATGAGGAAGGGGAGAAGGTGAAAGATTGGAATTTTTTCCGAAATAATACGGCCATCTACATCCATTACCTAATAGACCACTTTCCAAAACCCGCTTATTTTGTGGATGCAGGAGCAAAAGGTTATACTGGAAAATCGCTAGAAGCTTTGAATCCTGGAAACATTCTTAGGACAGCGTATAGGGACTGGCTTTGGAACGTGGAAAGTAAACGAATTAGGGATCAAAGGCCAAGTTGGGATCTAGCCACCGTTTATTATGCAGTGACGGGCCCTAGAGAATTTCTAGAGGAGTTAGGACCTGGCGCATTGACCTTTGACACAGAGGAGGGAAGTAGATGGGTTTCTGGCAAGGTCAATCCTTTGCACCACTTTATTGTACAGCGAAAGGGTGTTGACAATGCATTTGCTGCCGAGTTAAATTTAGCCATTAGTGCTAGACCCAAAAAATCGTATGTAAAATGAGTAGACCGTGTTTTTTATTTTTGGGGTATTTGATATGGTTTACCCCATTTTTGCTTCAAGGGCAAACACTTGATAAGACCGATGTTTTATCAAAAGATCAATTTGAGTTTCTGGAAGAGTTAACAGAAGCAGTACTTGAAGCGTCTAGGATCTATCCAAAGCAATTTATATCTGATGAGTTTGGAGCAAATAATACAGAAGGAATGCTAATCAGGCCTGGTGGAAGAAATGCTTATCCTTCTTTCTGGATTAGAAATTATGCGATGGCATTGGAAACGGGATTGATTTCCTTGGCAGCACAAAAACACATGTTGCTGCTCACAGCCCAAACCCAGGCAAATCAAACATGGATTACCTCGGGAGGAAGTATGATTCCTGTAGGAGCGATAGCCGACCATATTCGAATAGATGATGGTCTTCCTATTTATTTTCCTGGGACTTATAGTTTTACTGGGCAGGGCACAGAAAAATGGGGCAGCCTTCCTCCCTATGGTGATCAGTTTATGTTTGTCCACATGGCACATTCTTATGTGAAAGCGAACGGGGGAATGTCAATTCTTTCGAAAGAAATCAACGGTTTGAATTTAATGGAGAGACTGGCTTTGGCTTTTCACGTCCCTCCATCGGGTTTAGAAAACCATTTAGTATTTGCCTCTGAGAAATTTAGAGGCGTAGATTTTGGATTTAGGGATGCGATTGAAATCACAGGTGAGTTACTCTATCCATCTCTGCTCAAGTACAGGGCAGCTTTGGAATTGTCAGAACTTTTCACAATAATGAACCGCACAAATTTGGCCGTAAAATACCAGCAAATAGCAAAAACGATTAAGGAAAGAATACCTAATGTATTCAAGGATGACAGCGGATTCTTAAAGGCTTCCACAAAATTGAGTGCACAACCGGACGTGTGGGGGACCTCGCTTGCGGTTTACTTGGGCATTTTAGAAGGTGAAAGCCTTACTGCTGCTAGTAGGGTATTGATGGAAGCTTATGAAAAGGGTACCATTAGTTATCGTGGAAATATCAGGCATGTACCTACGGACCATGATTTTGATGAAAATAAGGTTTGGGAAAAATCTTTGGCAGCGAAAAATACGTATCAAAATGGTGCCTATTGGGGAACACCTACAGGTTGGGTGGCTTATGCCATTCAACACAGCAGCCCTAGTCTGGCCAAACAATTGGCGACGGAATATATAGATGAGTTAAAAGAAAATGATTTTAGAAAGGGAGCGTCTTTTGGTGCACCTTTTGAGTGCTTTGATAAGGAGGGAGGAACTCAAAATCCAGTTTACCTAACATCTGTAGCGAGCCCACTTGCTGCTTTTAGGAAAATATTGAGAGGGGTGAAATAAATGGATTCCCTTCAATAGATAAGTGAGGGATAGAAATATTCTGACAAAACACCCATTACCAGAGCCCAAAATACAGGAAAGAGAATACAGTATATACGTGATGAATTGCTAGTTGTTGGAAAATCTTCCTTAATTACTGGAGCCCACATGCTTCAGGCTAGTGATATGGTTAAACATCATAAAGCGCTGATTTTCTTCTTGTTGTAATGTTTCATGAGGAGGGTCAGGAAATTCGATTTCATAATCCGAGTTAAATTCAAGACTTAATGCGAAATAAACCAACAACTATTTGATTTTTAAAGGGGGATAGATTACATTTGACGCATGAAAAATTTCGCAGCTACCTATTTTAGCTTCTTTTACTTTTACTTTCGTCCCCAAAGTCGAATCGGAGCTGCGTATTGTCTTGACAAAAAATAAAAAAAGATAAAAAACATAGAAGCCCGATTCGAAAGAGTCGGGCTTTTTTATTTTAATATTTAACCGAGAATAAAGAAATGGAAAATCACTTACAAACAAAAGAATGGGGTTTAGGTCTGAACAACGAGCACCTGATTATTGCAGGGCCATGTAGTGCAGAAACTCCTGAGCAAATCGAAAAGGTTTGCGAAGACATGATCACCGCCAAGGTTATTCCTGACGTTTTCAGAGCAGGAATTTGGAAACCAAGAACAAGGCCAGGAAGCTTTGAAGGTATTGGAGAAGAGGGATTGAATTGGTTGGAAATCGTGAGAGACAAACTTGACATCCCTATTACTATAGAAGTAGGTAATGCGTCCCATGTAGAATCAGCGTTAAAACATGGCGTAGATATTCTTTGGATAGGTGCCAGAACAACGGTAAATCCATTTGCTGTTCAGGAAATTGCTGATGCACTTAAAGGTGTTGACATTCCTGTAATGGTGAAAAACCCAATGAATCCTGATTTGGAGCTTTGGAGAGGAGCTTTGGAAAGACTTCAGGTGGTGGGAGTGAACAAACTTGCAGCCATACATAGGGGATTCAGTGACGCTTATGACACGAAGTTCCGTAATAAGCCAAATTGGTCCATGCCTATTCATTTGAAAAGATTATGGAAAGGGATGCAAGTAATCAATGATCCTAGTCATATTGTAGGCAATAGAAAAGGTATACTTGAAACAGCTCAGCGTGCGATTAATTTCGGACTTGACGGATTGATGATAGAAACACATCATGATCCTGACAATGCATGGAGTGATGCCAAGCAGCAGGTAACTCCTCAGCAACTTAGAGAAATTTTGGACAAAATTGATTTTAAACATCCAGTTCAAAATGAAAATCCTTCAGAGAAATTGCAGGATCTTAGAAATGCTGTGGATCATTTAGACGATCAGTTGATGGATCTTCTCGCAGAAAGATTTTCCATTATAGATCAAATTGGCGAGCACAAAAGAGACAATAACCTTATTGTTTTTCAGGCCGACCGTTGGAAGCAAGTAATGGAGTCCAGAACAACCAAAGGGATGAATAAAAATCTTAGCGAAAAGTTCATGAAAGAATTGCTTTATTGTATTCATGAAGAGTCTGTAAAACGTCAGGAGAAAAAATTGAGGGGAGACGTTTCCGCAAAGAAATCAGTTTGATGTTTAAGCCCGTTTTTATCCTTAAATAAGTGCTGATTGATGTCCATAAATTTATTTCCAACCTGTACTTTGTAATAGGGTGTGAAATAAAGCCAGCTTGAAATAGGATCGTTTTACCTATTTCGGGTTCAAAGGATTGACATTCAGAGATTGGTAATAGAGAGGCAAATAACCTTTTTCCAATCTATTCTTTTAAAGGATAAAGACGGGTTTAATCTTTACCTTTACAAAAAAACAGATTTTGGAAACAATTATATTTTCTTCCCGAATAGCACAGGATTTGGTTCGGTTTCTCGATTCAAAAAAGTACTCCAAACTTGGAGTCATCATGGATACCCATACCATCAAACACTGCTACCCGTTAATCTCCAGTTATCTTCCTGAGCATAGCAGTTTTGCTTTTGAGGCAGGTGAGGTGCATAAAACGCTTGATACTTGTGTGGATATCTGGGAATGGATGACAGAGAATAATTTTGACCGAAAGACCCTTATTCTGAATATTGGTGGTGGTGTAACAGGTGATATGGGAGGCTTTTGTGCCAGTACATACAAGCGTGGCATACGGTTTATTAATTTACCTACTACCCTGCTTTCCCAGGTTGATGCCAGTGTTGGTGGCAAGTTAGGAATTGACTTTAAAGGATTCAAAAATCATATCGGCGTATTCAACCAACCTGAAGGGGTTTTGATCAGTGAAGAATTCTTAGGAACACTTCCTGAACCTGAATTGCGCTCTGGATATGCAGAGGTCATTAAACATGGGTTAATAAGGAATGAAAATTACTTTAGCAGCCTTAAAACTGAAAATTGGCAAAATCAATCCTGGAAAGATATTATTTCTGTTTCGGTTGGGATCAAAAGAGAGGTAGTTGAAAAGGACCCAAAAGAAGAGGGTCTTAGAAAAATCCTGAACTTTGGTCATACCGTCGGCCATGCCGTTGAATCACATTATCTTGATACACCGTTACACCTTCTCCACGGTGAAGCCATAGCCATAGGCATGGTAGCTGAAGGATATCTTTCGCATAAATTTTTACGATTGCCAAAGGAGCAACTTGAGATTATCCAACAAAAACTTTTGACAGTATATGGGAAGATTCATATTGATGAAAAAGACTTTGATACAATAATTGACTTATGTTTTCAGGACAAGAAAAATGAAGGAAATGTGCTTAATTTTTCATTGTTAAAAAGAATTGGAGACTGCGATTTTAATATTGTGGTGGGAAAAGAAGCCATTACAGAGGCATTGGAATATTACAATCAATTGGAACATTGAAAGCTGCACAATACCCCTCAGTCGTACTAAACCTGTAAATTTTAAGCTTGAAATAATTCATGAATACTATTGTACTGCCAAAAAAACGCTCATTTGGTCAAATTCAAATACCACTTCCTTCATCCAAAAGTGAAAGCAATAGGGTTTTGATCATCGATGCTCTCACCAAGGGAGCGAATAAACTTTCCAACCTAGCTGAGGCCAGGGATACTCAGACCATGATTCGGCTACTGAAAGAGGATCCGGACACTTATGATGTGTTGGATGCGGGGACTACTATGCGGTTTTTGACGGCTTATGCCGCCCTAAACAATAGACAAAAAACCATGAAGGGAACTCCCCGAATGTGCGAAAGGCCTATAGGTATTTTGGTAGATGCTTTGAAAGAAATAGGGGCTAGTATAAATTATCTTAAGAAAGAAGGTTTCCCACCCTTGTCTATAGAAGGGTTTTCTGGTCAAAAAACCAAAGAAATAGAAATTAGAGGTGATGTCAGCAGCCAGTACATCTCAGCCTTACTAATGAATGCACCGTTACTTCCTGACGGTTTAGTGCTTAACCTCACCGGGAAGATTGGTTCAAGGACTTATATTACCATGACCCTGGAATTAATGAAGACCTTCGGTGTTGATTATATTTTTGAAGGAAGTCAGATTGAAATTAAACCCGGAAAATACCAGCCCACCTCCTTTTCAGTAGAGAGCGACTGGTCCGGGGCCAGTTATTGGTTTAGTCTATTGGCTTGTGCTGATTCTGGAGAATTATTTCTTAAAGGTCTCAAAGCAGAAAGTTTACAAGGAGATGCGAAAATTGTTGCTATAATGGATAAGTTGGGAGTGGAGAGTGAATTTCAAAGTAATGGAATAATCCTTAGAAAAAAAGAGATTAGCGGTTTGCCCTCATTCGACTTTACCCATTGCCCTGATTTGGCACAGACAGTAGCTGTCACATGTGCAATTACGGGACAAACTTCTGATTTCATGGGACTGGAAAGCTTGAGAATAAAAGAAACAGACCGTATTGATGCGTTACAAAGAGAATTGGCGAAAATTGGCGCTTTACTTGAAGAACGCAAAGAGGGAGTTTTTACCCTTGTCCCTGCAACAAATATTCCTGACAAGGTAAGCATTGCTACTTATGATGATCACAGGATGGCAATGGCATTCATGCCATTGATAACCAGAACAAAACTGGAAATAGAAGATCCTGAAGTAGTTAATAAATCTTATCCGAGTTTCTGGAAGCATTGTTCCTTACTGGATATTCAGCCAAAATTTATAAATGAATAACCCGTCACAACGGTTTTTTCTTCGCTAGCTAGGAGCAATTATGGTAGGGAAAGCTGAGGAAATGAGTTGAATTTACAGTATAATCCACTTAATAGATAGATTTTGGAAAAGAAAATGAAAATAGCAATACAGGGCGTTCTGGGTTCTTTTCATCACCAGGTAGCCCAACAATATTTTGGGGAAAATATTGAAGTGTTTGGTTATAATACTTTTGAAGAAGTAGCCAAGAGTGTTGAGAATCTGGTTGTAGATGTGGCAGTTATGGCCATAGAGAATTCTATTGCAGGTGCTATATTGCCTAATTATGACATAATAGACCGGCATGAACTTTTTGTCACCGATGAATATTATTTGCCCATTTCTCACAATTTAATGGCATTGCCAGGTCAGCAGTTGTCTGATATTACAGAAGCCAGGTCCCATCCCATGGCCCTGTTGCAATGCAAGAAGTTTTTTGCCAATCACCCATCCATAAACCCAATAGACGATGTTGATACAGCATATGTTGCCAAGATCATCTCAGAACAAAAAATCAAAGGATTAGCTGCAGTGGCCAGCATAAAAGCAGCTGAGTTTTATGGATTGGAGCTGTTAGCTGAGGATATTCAGACGGTGAAAAATAATTTTACAAGATTTATCATTCTTCAAAAAGACAAATCCGTAAGCATGGCTTCACCTACGAAAGCAAGCTTGAAAATTACGATAAAAAATCAAAAAGGAGGTTTGGCAAAACTGCTAACAGTTTTGAGTGACAATGACCTTGATTTGACAAAAATTCAGTCTATTCCAGTAATGAGTAAACCTTGGGAGTATTCTTTTTTTATCGATACACTTATTTCTGATGTTGAGCAATTTAATCAAGCAATGAATTTAATCGCTTCTGATTTTGGGTCAGTTAAGATTTTTGGAACTTATCAAAGTAGAAAATAATGAAAGGTTTTTCGGACAGGTTGGGAGAAGTTAAGGAGTATTATTTCTCCAAAAAGCTTAAAGAGGTGCAGAAACTCAGAGAAAGTGGAAGGCCGATTATTAATATGGGAATTGGTAGTCCGGACTTGCCACCTGACACGAGTGTGATAGATGCTTTGAAGCGCACTGCCGAATCTCCCTCTGGACACGGGTATCAATCCTATCAGGGCACTACCGAATTGAGAAATGCTATAGCAGCATTTTATAACAAGAATTATGGAGTGTCTCTAGATCCTACTTCCGAAGTATTGCCTTTGATGGGCTCTAAAGAAGGGATCATGCACATTTCAATGGCTTTCTTGAATGAAGGAGATGAGGTTTTGGTTCCCAATCCGGGATACCCTACTTACACCTCTGTGACCAAATTGCTTAATGCCATACCCGTTTATTATTCGCTCAATGAAGATGATAATTGGGAACCGGACTGGAAAACTTTGGCTCAAATGGACCTTTCAAAGGTAAAGTTGATGTGGGTCAATTATCCCCACATGCCTACCGGCGCAAAGGGAAGTGAATCGTTATTTATAAAGCTTGTGGATTTTGCGAAAACGCACAATATTTTGTTGGTTCATGACAATCCTTATAGCTTTATTTTGAATGAAGTGCCAAAAAGTTTATTAGAAATACCCGGTGCCAAAGATCACGCCTTGGAGTTAAATTCTTTAAGTAAAACTTTCAATATTCCAGGTTGGAGAGTGGGAATGTTGGCGGGAAGGAGTGATTACCTTGAAGCAGTTCTGAGAGTAAAGAGCAACATGGATTCCGGAATGTTTTTGGGAATTCAGGAGGGTGCTGTTGCAGCTTTAAAACTTGATAGTGCTTGGATCCAATCTATGAATAAAATTTATGCAAGGAGGAAGGCACTCGTTTTGAAAATGGCCAAATTATTGCAGCTTGATGTTCATAAGGATGCAGTTGGCTTATTTGTTTGGGGGAAGGTTTCAGACAATAGATCGGCCACCGAACTTGTGGATCAATTGCTTTATGAATACGATATTTTCATTACTCCGGGATTAATATTTGGTAGTAAGGGAGCTTCATACGTTCGTTTTTCATTATGTATTAATGAAGATAAAATTAATGAAGCCATAACAAGATTAAAAAATTATAAAACGCCATGAAAAAGATACATATCATAGGGCTGGGCCTGCTGGGTGGTTCTTTCGCACTGGCAGCCAGGAAAATATATCCGGAATTAGAAATTACTGGTTTTGATTCAGACAGTGTTAACATGAACCTTGCTTTGGAAATGCAACTTATATCTAAAGGCCTTGCTGAACCTGACAAGGATACTGATATTGTGATTTTGGCAACCCCAGTTGATACGTTACTTGAGCTTTTAGAAAAGACACTTGATCAGGTAGGTGAGAATACCCTAGTGATGGACTTCGGGTCTACAAAAGACCAACTTTGCCACCAAATGAGTCAGCATCCCAAAAGGTCACAGTATCTAGCAGTGCATCCTATTGCCGGCACTGAAAACTCAGGCCCCAGAGCTGCACAAGAAGATCTTTTTGATGGGAATGTAATGATCATTTGTGAAATGGAGAAGACAGATGTTCACCTTAAGGGTATGGCTTATGAAATTTTTGATGCCCTAAACCTTCGGTTGCGCTTTATGGATCCAAAAGACCATGATCTTCACTTGGCCTTCGTATCCCACCTTTCTCATGCGACATCCTTTGTGTTGGGAAAGACTGTTATTGATAAAACAGCAGATGAGAGAAATATTTTAGACATGGCAGGGAGTGGATTTACGTCCACGGTCAGGCTGGCAAAAAGCTCTCCCGAAATGTGGGGGCCAATTTTTTTAGAAAATAAAACCAATGTCCTGGAAGCTCTTGACAGTTATATTGAACATTTGACAGCATTCAGAAATAGGATAGTGAAAAATGATATTGAAGGTTTGAAGGCGGATATGAAGGACGCCAATAGAATCAGAGATATTCTAGATTTTAAAGAATAAATTGAAAGAATGGTATTAATAGTTCATTAATTGTGGTTTTGTCGTAAATTGGTCAATATGCATTTGACCATTAACTCTGAATTCGCAACATTAAAAGAAGTACTAGTTCATCGACCTGGACGGGAGATTGATCGATTGACACCCTACAACAAGCACTTGTTGTTATTTGAGGATGTTCCTTATCTTGAAGAAATGCAGAGAGAGCATGATGTTTTCACCAAGCTTATCAGTGAAAAATGTGGTGCTCAAGTTTATTTTTTCGACAAATTACTAGGTGACATTCTTGAAGATAATTCATTAAGAAATGACTTGATACGAGAAGCACTTGCTGTTTCTCGATTGGAGCATTTGAGCGAAGAAATACTAGGGGTGCTTACCCAAGAGCAATGTGTTCAGGCGCTAATAGCAGGTATAAAGGTGCATGAAGTAAGGGGAAGAGTAAGTGCCGGAGCATTGGCTGATCTTTTGGATCTGGCATTTTTGATTCCTCCATGTCCCAATTTGTATTTTCAGAGAGATACAGCTGCCATTTTGCCAGGAGGCATGGTTTTTTCCAGTATGCGTTTGGATGAACGTCAAAGAGAGGCCAATATGGTGAGAAAAATCTTTGAAAATCACTCCCTGTTTAAGGATAAGATCCACCAAATATACCCTACAAATACGCACAATCATACCCCATCAATAGAGGGAGGTGATGTGATCATTCTGTCAGACAAAGCAGTAGCTATTGGATGCTCTGAAAGAACCGATGAAAAGGCCGTTTACCACGTGGCCAAAAACCTCATTGCCGATGGACGAATTGAAAGGGTGTATGAAATCCATTTGCCCAAGAAAAGAAATTTTATGCACTTGGATACAGTATTTACCATTTTGGATAAAAATAGGGTGCTAACCTATCCAGATGCCCTTCAAGCTGTTCAACGCATTTCGGTATATACTAGAAAACAAGAAGACAGTGAACAGGTTAATATCATAAGAACTGTTTTAAAGAAACCATTAAGAGAAGTGCTCAAAATGGAAATACCTCATTTGGAAATAATTGGCACCGACAAGGTAAACCAGGAGTATGCACTTAGAGAACAATGGTTTGATGGGGCGAATGTTTTTACCATTGGTCCTGGACAGGTCATCTCTTATAACCGAAACAAACATACCAACCAGGCATTGAGAGATTATGGTATAGAAGTTTTGGAAATGCCTTCATCAGAACTTTCCCGAGGGCTGGGTGGCCCAAGGTGTATGAGTTTGCCAATCACTAGGGAGATAATTTTATAAGCAACAAAAAAGCAGCAATATTCTTACGGGCCATTTTAAGTATCCCTATACATCAGCTTACGTTAAAAACTATCAAAGAAGGACCTTCTTCTGGATACTTTAAGATCACGAAGGATGTTTGATTTGACCCGAATATCGATACTGTAGGACGTAAATCTTCCGAAAGGTACCCAATTGACATTCATTTGCCAGCAATGCAAGTCCCTTGCAATACCTATCATGGTTTGGGTAATCTTGGCCGTAGAAACATCATACCCACTGTTGAAATTGATCTTCCATTTGTCAGACAGACTTAGGTCGCCCGAAATGTTTATCGCTTGGGTGACGTTTTTGGCTCCCGATGCGGCCTTATTATAACTCAGGTTATAGCTATAGGTCATGTTCCAGGGAATTGACCAGTCGATGTACTGGCTCGGGTCATTGGCTATTCTATTGATTTCATTTTCTACGAAATCATTCATTTGTCCCCCCTGATTTAGGAAATCATTAGTGAGATCATCACGAACCTCACCGGGTGATTGTTCTGTTTTACTAGGGTTTATGCTACCATTGATGTTTAGAGATGCTCTTCTGATGATGCCCAGTCCTTGTCCTTTTTTCCATGCGAATTCGTTTATTCTTCGGGTGGTTACCTCTTCTCCATTGGTAAATGTGCCAGTAGCATATGGGTCAAAGGTCGCATTCAAATTGACAGAAAGTTTTTTATCAAATAGCGAAGTTCTTGTATTGAAATTGAATGGCGCAAGGTTAAAAGAATCTACTGCAAAGTTGTAATTTGTAGATACGTTTAGTGATTGAAGAATGGGTATTTTTTTTGTTGTGGCCTCTGCAGTATCACTTTCTGTTTTAAGTTTAGCTTCCAGTGTATTTCTTATATTGATGCTAAGTGATTTTGATTCCCCCAAAGGAGCACCGCCATAGATAAAACCCTGAAAACGAGATAAACGCCGAAGGGTTCCACTGGCATTCGTTTGTACTTCCTGGTAATACCCATATTTAGGGTCAGAAAAATCTGGAGTACTGGCGAAACCAAAAGTAGGCTGCATGTGGTGCCTTATGGCTTCTATTTTGGATCCTTTTCTGAAGGTGTAAAAACCATAAACATTGGTAGAGAGGTTAAAAGAGCTGGTGTAATAATTTACCCTATTGAAACCACTTTCCAGAATTTGATCTAGTCTTTCTTCTTGAGGGTTGTAATAATAATTAATCTTGTCTAAGTACCAAAGCTCCGTGAAATTCATGGAGGCCGTGCCTGTAAAGAACCGGAAGAGATTAAAATTGGAAGATATAGGGACCGTGTTTCTAAAACCGTTATCAGCATCCCTAAGTAGTTGAGGGATATTAGCAATAGTAAACGGAATCACATTTGGGGTGGAGGTTACTCCCAATTCCTCTAGCTCCTGCTGAAGTCCTGGGTCTACTCCCAATTCGGTAGTGATGCGGTTATTAATAGAATTTTGGGCATTAAAGTTCCACGAGACATTTAATGTTTTAAGTGGCTCAAATTTAACATTCCTAAAAGGATTTTGCCTGTTCATATTTATGGCTACATCTGGCAGGAGCAAATTCACTTCGTCAGTTACCTGGTTTTGAGAATGCCTTAGATTAGCAGACATGCTAAAAGGTGTTCCTGTAAAAGTCTTACTGTAAGAAATATTAGAAGAGAAATCTGATTGCTGATTTTGCCGGAAATTTCCCTGGTTAAGAATATTGTCATTGTAGGACTTGGTGCCAAAATTAGCTGAAGCAGAGAATCTGGAATTACCTCGGGTCTCGGGTGTGTGGTTCCACCTAAACCAAAAAGCATTGTATTCCAGAGGTACTTCAGCAGTTTCTGGGCTTTGGAACTTCTGGTAATCAATATTTAACCCTCCTTTGTACCGGTACCTCTTGTTGTAGACTGAGGCTGTCTTCATTCCATACCCTCCTTTAGAAAAAACTTCCCCCGTCACCCGGGTGTGCACATAATCATTGAACGCAAAATAATAGCCAAAATCCCTCAGAAAAAAACCTCTTCGCTGTTCTTCTCCATAAGAAGGGAAGATAATCCCAGATGTTTTTTCTTCTGGAGTATCTGGAATTACACCAAAAGGAAGCCCTAATGGTGTTGGAATATTGTTGAAATACAAATTAAACGGTCCGGAAATAATGTGTTTTCCCCGTACAGATTTGATTTTGGAGGAGGAAATGTGCCAGTGTGGCTCCACCAAGTCACAGGTAGTATAAAAACCTTTACTCAGATAAACAGAGCCATCATTGTCTTTTTTAACAATAGCTCCACGGAGAAGGCCCTCGTCCTGTTGAGTGACGACATCCGAGATGATGGCTTTTTGACTTTTAAAGTTGTAGCGCATCTCCTTTCGGATTTCATAAACGCTATTGCCTTCCTTAAACATAGGGGTGCCCTGTGCCACACCGAGGCTGTCTTTCAATCCTGAGGCGTAGAGTTCATTTTTTTTCCAATCAATTGCGATATAATCTGCATCCAGACGTATATTTCCATACTCAAACCAGGCACCTTTATACAGAAATACTTTATTTTGTGCAAAGTCTGTGATGATACTGTCTTCGGCGTAATAATTGATTGTGGTTTGAATATCGCCTTTTGGTTGATTCAGCGTTGAATCCAAATCAGCAGGGGTGATAGTAAGTATGCTGTCTGGAAGTACAGGCAATAGCGTGTCTAGCCTGGCTTCGGGATTTCCCAATGTGTCAGGAGGTGTAAGTTCTAGTTCAGAAGTTCTTTTATTGGCGGATTCCTGGGCCAAGACAGTATGCCCAAAGTAAGTGAGCATACAGATGGAAAGAAAAACGTTCTTTATTATCTGCACCAAATAATTTATTTTTGCTATAAAAATTATTAAATTTTCAGTAAAGTTAAGGTTATTAACGTTTATGAAACGAACCAAATTGAAAAATATTCTTTTAATTTCATTGCTCTTCATTACCACTGTTTTAGCGGGATTTATCCCCTCTGATGAGAAAAAAGCAGCATTCAAATTGAGACGGATAGTGATAGATGCCGGTCATGGTGGTAAGGATCCGGGAACTTCAGGTAGAATTTCGAGAGAAAAGGATGTCACACTCTCCATTGCACTAAAGGTTGGTGGGTATATTTCGGAGTTACTTCCTGATGTGGAAGTAATATACACCCGAAAAACAGATGTATTTATAGAACTAAAGGAACGGGCAAATATCGCCAATAGAAATAGAGCGGATTTATTTGTCTCCATCCATTGCAATGCGATATCTTCTACGAGAGCTTACGGTACTGAAACTTTCGTAATGGGGAATAAAAATTTCAATGGCAATTTTGAGATTGTCAAACGAGAGAATGCAGTAATCTTACTAGAGGACAATTATCAGCAAAACTATGAGGGCTTCGATCCAAAGTCACCTGAGTCTTACATGATGTTTAATCTAATGCAAAAGGCTTACTTTGCGAATAGTCTTTCTTTGGCAGAAAAAATTGAGACTGATTTGGCAACGAGAGTGAATAGGCATTCCAGAGGTGTAAAACAAGCTCCATTTTATGTTTTATGGACAACTAGTATGCCGAGTGTTTTGATAGAAACTGGGTTTTTATCAAACCCAGCTGAAGAAAAATACCTCAATAGCAAAAGCGGACAAACTTATTTGGCTTCTGGGATATTCAGGGCAATAAAGGCATATAAGGAGGAATTGGAAGCTATTTGATGTTTTTTTAAATGTGATATTCAATTAATATCCTACCAAAAATGAAAATCACAGGTAATTTATTGCCAAAAATTGGTAAATTTGATTAGTTGAAACTGTGAGGGTTAGTTGAGATGAATAATCAAATGACAGATAAAGAATTAAATGCTCTTGTGTCTTTGTTGGATGATGGGGATCAGGAAGTGAAGGAGCATGTGAGGGATAAAATCCTCTCCTTAGGTAATAAAATCATTCCGTTTCTGGAAAATAAATGGGAGGGTTCATTCAATCCTGAACTGCAAAAGGAAATAGAAGAGATAGTTCATGACGTGCAGTTAAACTTGCTCATGGAAAGACTTACCGGTTGGAAAAATTCCAATGAAAAAGAATTACTTGAGGGGTTGTGGATTATAAACACTTACCTGTATCCAGAGCTCGAATTTGAACAGCTTAATGCCCTTATGCAGCAAATTTATTTTGATGTATGGACGAACTTCAAGAACGAATTGTCCGTCTACGACAAAATAAAATTGATCAATAATGTGATGTTTAATGACCTAAAATTTTCTGCCAACACCAAGAATTTTCACAGTTCGGCGAACAGCATGATCAAAACGGTATTGGAAACCAAAAAAGGAAACCCTATAAGCCTTTGTTCTGTCTATTTATTGGTGGCAAAAAAACTCGGTTTGCCAGTTTATGGGGTTAATTTGCCCAATCTTTTCGTGTTGACTTACCAATCAGGTAAATTTAAATTTTATATCAACGCCTTCAATAAAGGCCTTATTTTCACGAAACAGGATATAAATAATTACCTGGATCATTTAAAGCTGGACCCCAAGCCGGAATATTATGAGCCGTGCGAAAATATTGAAATTATCAGAAGAGTGATTCGAAACCTTATTTACTCTTTTGAGAAGATAGGGGATTTGGACAAATCCAAAGAGGTCAGTCAATTATTGAAAATAGTGGATAAAAATTAAGGTAAAAACCTAATGTTGCAACCTACGGCTCTCGTTACTGTAGGGCTAGGCCGGTCTCTTTTAATGAGGTCTTCCAAAGCGGTGTCAAGATAATGAACTGTAGCACTTTCCATTGCTTGGGCATTATTGTCTATTGCCCCCCTGTAAGCAATGCTGTATCCCGTAGGCCCTGATGTGATAATGACTACTTCTGGTATTTTTTTTACGCCTGTCATTTTGGTGAAAATTTGATTTCTATCCATTAAGAATGGGAGTTGGTTGTTTTTTGCAAAAGCTAGGGAGGCAAGCTTTTCCAAAGTTTCATTCTCCTGATCCGAATGAGGGTTTACCAGAGCAAAAGTAATGTTTGATGGTGCGTATTTTTCCTTTAGCGCCTTTATCCTTGAATTGTATAGTTTTGGATAGGGACATTTAAGGGTGTAAAAAATAAAAACCTGTGCAGTGGAGGCCTTGTTTTTTTCAAGAGAGTATTCTTGATTGGTAATAGCATCTACCATTTCCAGATTCGAAATTTTTTGTCCATAAATGGTCGAAGTCCATAGGATACAAAATACAAAACACCCAAAAAGCATCTTCATCTCTAGTTGTTTTAATTACAATTATAAATATAAGGATAATCACCAAACTGTATAGGTAAGTACCATGTCATTTTCTGCATGAACCATGACCTTGTAGTAATGGTCGGAAAAATCAGTGCCGTAAACTTTGCCTTTAATAATTTCATCTTTTGCAGTAAAGGGTTCTAAAATAATATTTTGCCTTAAGCTAATGCCTCTTTTACCTTGGCATTTATAGATGCTTTCCTTTACTGACCAAGCCAAGGTATACAGGAAGCTGTCTTTACCTAAAAATGCCAATTCAGAAGGGTCCAGATATTTCGGGCCAAGAGGGACAGTTTTTTCTCTGACCCTTTCCAAATCCACCCCTACTGGCATGTCCTTGTGAAATATCGCCGCGGCGTAATTGCCATGGTGAGTAAGTGATACGTGTCCTGAACCATCCATGCTATGGGACTTTCCATGGCTGTCCTTGTAAAAGCCAGGATAGGGCAACCCTAGGCTGTCTAAGGTGTTTTTGATGGCTAGTCTTGCGCCTTTCCATTCTTTTCTTTTTTGAGCATGACCAATGTTAGCCAAGGATAGTTTTTCTCTGAAACTCAAAAAGTCCATGGATGTGTTTTCAGACGTTTTAATATTGTTGATGGCAAAAGCAGATAAAGGGCTAATTTTTTCTATTTTTGTTAACATAGTAACTTAAAGGCAACTGAGTGGTAATTAGGTTTCGCAATATATGTCAAATATTCAAGTAAGTAAACTTAACACATTAAGAGGTCATAATCATTCCGTTTTTGCACTCGCTAGTGGCTGCTTACCTCATCTTATTTACACTGGTTCAGGAGATGGAATGGTAGTAGAATGGGATCTTTCTCGTCCTGGAGACGGACTTCTGCTGGCAAAACTTCCAGGATCAGTCTATGCCTTGGAAGTGGATGAAAAAAGAAATCTCCTATTTGTAGGCCAAAACAATGAAGGGATTCATGTTATAGACCTAAAGAGTAAAAAAGAAATTTGGTCCTTAAAAATTACCTCCCATTTAATTTTTGATCTCAAAGTAGTTGACAATTTATTATTGGTAGCTACGGGAGATGGGGTGCTTGTTGTTTTGGATATAGAGGAAAGATCACCAGTCCGCCATGTAAAAATCAGTGAGCAGTCCCTACGGGTTTTGGCCGTGTCTCCTGACAAACGTCAGGTAAGCGTAGGAGCCAGCGATAATTTGGTGAAAGTTTTTGATTTGGAAAACTGGAAGCCATTGGCGAGGATGGAAGGACATAAAAAATCAGTTTTTGCCCTAGCATACAGTCCAGATGGTAAAAAAATTATTAGTGGAGGAAGGGATGCACAACTTAAATTCTGGGATACAGAGAAATTTGAAGAGCAGCAAAATATTGCAGCACATATGTATGCGATCAACTACCTTTCATTTCGAGAGGATGGCAAGTATTTTGTGACTTGTAGCATGGACAAGTCGATGAAAGTTTGGGATTCTGAAGCTTTCAGATTATTGAAAGTAATAGATAAAGCCAGATATGTAGGTCACGGAACCTCCATTAATAAAGTTTTGTGGATCAAAAATAATAATCAAGTAGTAGCCATCAGTGATGATCATACTGTTTCTGTTTGGGAGATAAATATTGGTCAATAACTTCCGGTCATAGATCGGCTAAACGACGAAAAAATGAAAATCACACCATTAGATATCCGTCAAAAGACCTTCGAAAAAAATTTCAGAGGTTATGATAAAGATGAAGTTTCAACGTTCTTGAGTTATTTGTCCCATGAATGGGAAAAACTTGTCGAAGAGAAAAATGCACTTAAGATAAAATATGAACATGCTGAAAAAGAAGCTTCCAAACTCAGAGAGGTGGAGCAGTCCCTTTTCAAAACCTTGAAAACAGCAGAAGATACTGGTGCAAGCATAATAGAACAAGCCAATAAAACGGCAGAATTAATCCTAAAAGAGGCACAGATGAATGCTGATGCGCTCCATGCCGAATCAAGAGGCAATGCCAGAAGCATGATAGATCTGGCAGAATCCCAATCCAAAAACATCATAGAAGACCTAAAAGAAGATGTCAATGCCTTGGTGGAAAATTATGAAAAACTACTAGACCATAGGGATTACTTATTGAAAAATTTGAAGCGTACAGCCGCCGAAACACTAGAGAATGTAAATGCCGCAAAGGAGGGATTTAACGAAATAGATTCAGGAATTCATACTCGTTTGGTCAAAGAACTTCAACGGAAAGAAAAGAACTACAATTCGTCTGAGAAGGAGGTCTCAAAGTCAAATCAATCTGGCAATACCTATATATGGGAGCAGCCTGAAAATCAGGAGAAACCCGAAAAAGAGACTGTACCTGGTGACGATGAAAGCGTTAAAGCTCCAGAAGTTGATTCAATTCAATTAAATGAAGAGGCTAAAGAAAAAGAAAAGCGGTACGAGGAAAATGTCCCTGCTGCCAAGAATGAAAATAAAGACCAATCTGGTTCATTTTTTGATCAATTTGAATAATGGGAAAGGTATCACTTGAGGGAATTGAGTTCCATGCCTTCCATGGAGTGTTCTCAGAAGAAAAGAAATTAGGCAATCGTTTTACAGTAGATTTGCACGTCCATACAGATTTTCAGCAAGCCATGCGTACGGATGATCTCAAGTACACGGTTGATTATTTTAAGCTTTATCAAATAGCCAAAGCGCATATGCAGGTTCCGGTAAAATTGTTGGAACACTTGGGGCATTTAATGATTAAGGATATTCTAAAAGCATATCCAGAAAGTACCCAGATCCAGGTCGTGATAAAAAAACATAATCCAGCACTGGGAGGGGTGGTGAATTTTTCCGTTGTAGAAGTAGCTTATCCTAGGGATTACCAGTAAACTGGATGTTTTATGTATACCAAACATGAGATTAGCAAAACCAGACAGGAGTTTTGGACCACTTTTGGGCAGTATATGAAACCTGTGCCTAATGCTGAAGGAACAAAAATCAGTTGGAAAAACTATAAAACAGGTGTAAAGCACATGTATTTTAGAATGAAGGCAGAACGAGATTTTGCTTCTATAGGCATAGAGGTACAGCACCCCGATAAGGAAATCAGGAGCATGCTGTTTGATCAAATGATTACTTTTAAACGTGTTTTTCAGCAGGAAGTAGAAGAAGAGTGGACATGGACATCCGATTCAAAAAATCAGTGGGGTGAATTTTCCAGTAAAGTGGAGAAAACATTACCAGGAGTAAGTGTGATGAAAAAAGACGACTGGCCAAAAATTATCTCATTTTTAAAGCCTAGAATAATTGCAATAGACGCTTTCTGGGCAAATATGAAGTATGGATTTGAAGGGTTGACTTAAAAAAATAGAGCGGCACTCTTTTCTAGTATAGTTAAAATAACTATTTGTTGTCGTGCCTTTTGGGTAAGTCAGGATTGGTAAATACAAATCCCTTGGCCTCATTGCTTTCATGAAAGTCTACCTGCATGCCCATCAAAAACATCACATGTCTTTTTTCAATCAGCACTGCCAATCCTTCGATTTCATAGCTTTGATCGTCCTCTTTTGTCAGGTCAAAACCTAAGGCATATGAAACGCCACCGCATCCACCACCTTTCACACCTACTCTTAAGGCATACTCCACTGGGATATTCTTGGTAGACATAATGGTTTTAATCTCTTCGAGAGCCTTGGCCGTTATTTTTATTGGAGTCAACATGTGAAATTAAGGATGAAGAATGATTAATGGTTCCAAAATTAAAACAGAAAAACAATTTGTGCATAGTAAAACATGACATTATTTCAGATATTGCCAATTAAAACCTTTGAATATGGATTACCTCTTTGAGCTATTAAAAATAATTATTCCTGCTGGTCTAGTCATTTATGGAATGTTTATTATTACGGTATCATTTTTGAAGAAGGAAAAGGAGATGAAATGGTTGGATATTAAATCTAAAAATTCAGAACAGGTGATTCCTTTACGCATCCAGGCCGGAGAACGGCTTTGCTTGCTCTTAGAGAGAATCTCTCCAAATAATCTAATTAGAAGGACAAATGGTCCTGACATGCTTTCTGGAGAATTACACAGCCTTTTGATTCAGGAAATCAGGAGCGAGTTCAACCATAATTTGTCTCAACAAATATATTTTACAGATGATACGTGGGAGACCTTACGGTCTGCAGTAGAGCAAACGATTTCACTAATCAACAAAGCCTATCAGCAGGTCGGTGGAAACGAAAGGAGCCTTGAATTATCGAAAAAAATATTCCAACTCGCAATGGAATTGGAACAGGACATTATAGGTATTGCGTTAAGAAAGATTAAAGATGAAATACGTATTTACTACTGACCCTAACACTAAAAAGCAATAAACAATTATGGACAGTTATACTTCAGGTCAAAGCCTTTTTGAGAAGGTTAAAGCGATTTATCTAAACAGGGCTGAGCACATTGCTGGTACTGAGAAAAAGCTGGGCAGTTTACTTGAGAAAGTAAACCAGAAATGGCAAGAGCTTTCCCAAAACCCTACATTTTCGGAGGTCAAATTTCAAGTCGAGATATTTATTAGAATGGTTAAAGCACATTTAAATAAGAAATATGCAGGACTATCTAACAGGACTTTGGGTTTGTTAGTCCTTGGTTTGTTTTATTTTGCCCTTCCCACTGACTTGGTTCCAGATTTCATCCCTTTCATAGGCTATGTAGATGACATAACCGTATTACTTTTTATATTCAAAAGTCTTCAATCGGACATTGAGAAGTTTTTAGATTGGGAAAAAAATCAAAAATTATGAGTCAAATAGCTTTTGTTTCAGGAGCATCAGGGTTGATAGGTATTCAACTTCTCCATCAGCTTTTTAAAAATGATGCCATTGATTGGGTTGTATCCTTTGGTAGAAGAGAGTTGGCTTTTAAACATCAAAAGCTGGTTCAGGTGAAGGTTGATTTTGAGCAGTTGGACAAGGTAAACCTAGAAGAGGAAATAAGGAAGCAAAATATGGGTGGAGATAAGCAGTCTTTATTAAAGGACATCAATGAAGCCGCTACATCAATCATTGCTTTTTGCGCCTTAGGAACTACTATCAAAAAGGCAGGTTCCAAAGAAAATTTTTACCGCATAGATCACGATTATGTACTTGAGTTTGCTAGGATGACCATACGGTTAGGGGCTAAGAGATTCTTGTATGTAAGTGCCATTGGAGCAGATGCCCAATCATCCATCCAATATAATAGCGTGAAAGGAGAGGTAGAAGACGGCCTAAAGAGGATGGATTTTAATTATGTTGGCCTCTTCCAACCCTCTATATTATTAGGCGAAAGAAATGAAAGCAGACCAGGAGAAGAAATTGGTAAAGTAGTCATGAAATTTGTCACCTTTTTTGGGCTTTTTAGAAAGTATAAACCAATATACGATCATCAGGTAGCCAAAGCAATGGTGCAAAAAGCACTCAACCTTAAGCTGACCGGAAATGAGACCATTACCTCTTCTGAGATGCATAAGATGACCAAATGATTGTAGTTTTACAACGAGTAAAAAGGGCTTCAGTGCGTATCGATGCCAATGAAAAAGCAGCAATTGGGTCAGGTTTACTTGTTCTCTTAGGAATTGAATCGGCAGATACCCTAGATGATATTAATTGGGTTTGTAGAAAAACCGTTAATATGAGGATTTTTGCGGACCATCAAGGCGTAATGAATGACTGTATCGTGGAAACAGGTGGTGACATTTTAATTGTTAGCCAATTTACCCTTCATGCAAGCACCAAGAAAGGAAACAGGCCTTCGTATATCAAAGCGGCTAGGCCAGAAATCGCAATCCCTCTTTATGAGCAATTTGTAGATGAGATGAGTAAACAATTGGGGAAATCTGTCCGAACTGGTGAATTTGGAGCTGACATGCAAGTTTCTTTGATAAACGACGGTCCAGTGACCATTGTCCTAGATTCAAAAAACAAGGTTTAAATTATCTATTCTTTGATTGCTTATTTATATTTATACTATCAGGTTTAGCGAATTCTATTCAGGCTAAAAATTTATAAAATGAAGGAAAAGAGTATTTTTTTAGAAATAAACCATGCTACAGTTCAGTCTTTTGGGAGAACAATATTTAGAAATCTAAACTTCACCGTTCAAAATGGAGAGTCCTGGGCTATTTTAGGTGATTCTGGAAAAGAACGAACTTTGTTTCTGGAAACTATTTTGGGTAGGACCGCTCTTATCGAGGGAAGCATTGAATGGACATTTGCAGCGGCTTATCAGAATAAACAGCGTAGTCTTGGATTGATCAATAGCTTTAGGGACCTAATTGCATTGGTCTCACAAAAATATACTTTTCGCAATAAATCTAGTCAACAAAACTTTTATTACCAGCAGCGGTTTAACAGTGCTGAATCTGAGGATACAGCCACTGTTGATGCTTTTCTGAGCGAAGTGGAAATTAAAGAAGAAGGTGCTTGGAACCTGTCAAACGTAATTCGGCTCTTTGGGCTTGAGGATTTAAGAAGCAAATCCTTGATAAAGCTTTCAAATGGCGAGACAAGAAGGTTGGCAATGGCAGAAGCTTTGCTAAAGAACCCGAAATTGTTATTAATAGACATGCCACTGGTAGGGCTTGATGTGCAAACTAGAGCCAATTTTGAGGGGATACTCCAAGCTATTCAGCAGTCAGGGATCCAAGTCATCATGACATCTACTGCCAAAGAGGTTCCAGAAGCAGTTGACCGAATAGGGTGGATAAGTGGAGGGAAATTAACTATAGTAGAAGAAAGGGATTGCTTAATTCCCTTGGAAAACGAAGCTTTTTCAACATTCAGTTTTTCACCCATGGTCTTTGATGGATTACTGGAGACGGTTGCCATGCCATTTTCGGGTAAGGAGATTATTAAAATGAATAATGTTACGATCAGGTATGGCGAAAAAAAATTGCTCGACAATGTTTCCTGGCGGGTAATGCCTGGGGAAAAGTGGCTGATAAAAGGACATAATGGCGCTGGGAAATCCACCCTCATTAGTTTGGTACTTGGAGAAAATCCTCAGGCATATGCCAATGATATTTCACTATTTGGCAGGGAAAGAGGTACTGGCGAAAGTATTTGGGACATTAAACGTCCCATTGGTTTCGTGTCTGCTGAGTTGGCCAGGTATTTCCCAGCCAACCAAACCTGCAAAAAGGTAGTGGCTTCTGGTTTTTTTGACACCATGGGACTATTTAAAAAGCTAAACAAGGAGCAAGAGAAGATGGTGAATAGATGGCTTGAAGCATTCCGTTTGTCCCATTTGAGTGATTTAAGGGTAAGCCAGATAAGTTTGGAAGAGCAAAGGTTTTGTCTTTTGGCAAGGGCGATGATTAAATCTCCCACTTTGCTAGTCTTGGACGAAGCTTCTCAGGGAATGGACGAGGAGCAACGAAGTAGGTTTAAGTCCACCATTGAGTATTTCTGTCAAGAAACTAGGTTAACATTACTTTTCATAAGTCATTATGACGTAGATATTCCTGATTGTATAGCTTATGAGCTTGAATTAAAACTAGGTAAGGTAATTTAACCAACAGAAAAAATGACCATAGAAGAAGCACAAAAGCAAGTAGACGACTGGATAAATACTACAGGGGTTCGGTATTTTAGTGAATTGACAAATATGGCCATTTTGACTGAAGAGGTAGGAGAAGTAGCGCGTATTATGTCACGAAAGTATGGCGAGCAATCCTTCAAAGAAAGTGACAAAGACATCGATCTGGGTGATGAAATGGCAGATGTTTTATGGGTGCTACTCTGCCTGGCCAATCAGACAGGAATAGATCTAAATAAGGCCTTTGAAAGAAATTTTGAGAAAAAGAACAAAAGGGACATAAACAGGCATAAAAACAATGAAAAATTAAAATGAATGGCTATTTTTCACAATGAAGTTACCCCTTTGTCCTTGATTAGGAAGTAAACTTACATCAATTGAGCTTTATAATATTGCCCACGGAAATTTTTCCTTTGTCTAAAGCAATAAGATTCTGACCAAATAATATTTTTTCATCGACTTTTCTGTATTGAGACAATGTCGTCAGAGGTTCTTTTCCTTTAGTTCCCGTTTCCTGATTTATGGTGGTCATTATACATCTGGCACAGGGTTTAGTGACCTTAAACCTTACCTGGCCTATTTGGATATTGTTCCAATCATCCTCTGCGAATGGAAGAGCGCCAGTAAAAACTATATTTGGACGGAACCTTGTCATGGGTAAAGGTTCTTCTAGTTTGCTGTTTAGATTGTCCAGTGAAGATTGGCCAATAATGAGAAATGGCATACTGTCGGCGAAGCTAACATTTTCATTATTAACTTTGTATTTACTTCCGATATACCTTTTATTATCCATGTCCATTTTCACTAATTGACAGTTTGTTTTTAGCTGAGCAGAAAACCATTTGTCAACTTCGGAAGAAACATGCAGGGTATTCACTGTGTCATCCCAGACAGTGCCTTTTATATTTTCACCAGAGTTTTCAAGAAAAGGGATTTCAATCCTATTTTCCGGCTTTAATTGACGGTACACAAGTAAGCTGTTTTCCTGTAATTCTACCTGAAGTAAAGCCATTTCAGGAAGAGAACGCTGCGTAAGAAATTTCCCGGTTTGGTCCACTAGCATCCAGTTTCTGTCATATTGAAAACCGGCGATTTCTACATTGGCATCGATTAAATTAATTCCGCCAAGAGATTTGATCGGGTAAATATTGATTTGAGAGACTTTCATTTTGATTAAAAATATAGACTAACCTTGTAAATATCGTTTTCTTTTGCTTCAATACTATGGGAAATATTGACATTTTTAAAGATAAGCTGTCATAAATTATGACAATGTGGCATTAATTTTTCGAATAATTCACTTGGCACATTGGTTGTTATAGTAGTTTTGTGTTTAAAACGAAAACGACAAAATATATATAATTATGGGAAAAATTATCGGTATTGATTTGGGTACAACCAACTCATGCGTTGCTGTAATGGAAGGGAATGAACCTGTGGTCATTCAAAACAGTGAAGGAAGAAGAACCACACCCTCTATAGTAGCATTTTTGGATAATGGCAACGGAGAAAGAAAAGTTGGAGATCCTGCCAAGCGTCAGGCGATTACCAACCCAGCGAACACCATTTCTTCTGTCAAGAGGTTTATGGGGAAAAAATATTCTGAGATTTCAGATGATAAAAAGAATGTCTCTTATAAAGTAGAAAAGGGGCCTAATGACACGGTTGCAATAAAAATTGGCGACAGGTCGTATACTGCACAGGAACTTTCTGCAATGATTTTGCAAAAAATGAAATCCACTGCAGAAGATTTCTTGGGTCATGAAGTTACTGAGGCTGTAATCACGGTTCCAGCTTATTTCAACGATTCAGAAAGACAGGCGACCAAAGAGGCGGGTCAGATTGCCGGCCTTGAAGTGAAGAGAATCATCAATGAGCCTACTGCGGCAGCATTAGCATATGGTTTGGATAAGAAAAATGCAGACATGAAAATTGCTGTATTTGACCTTGGTGGAGGTACTTTTGATATTTCTGTTTTAGAATTAGGAGATGGGGTATTTGAAGTTAAGTCTACCAATGGCGATGTACATTTAGGTGGTGATGACTTTGATCAGGTGATAATCAATTGGCTAGCAGATGAATTTAAATCTGAAGAAGACATTGATCTTAAAAATGATCCAATGGCGCTTCAAAGACTAAAAGAAGCTGCTGAAAAAGCTAAAATTGAACTTTCCAGCTCTTCTGCAACGGAGATTAACCTCCCTTATATTACAGCTACCCAGACTGGGCCTAAACACTTAGTAAGAAGTCTTACAAGAGCTAAATTTGAGCAACTGTCGGACAGCCTTGTGAAAAGATCTATGGGGCCTGTCCGAAAGGCAATGGCTGATGCTTCCATGTCTCCTTCAGATATTGACGAAGTAATTCTTGTTGGAGGTTCTACGAGAATCCCTAAGATACAAGAGGAAGTTGAGAAATTCTTCGGTAAAAAACCTTCAAAAGGTGTGAACCCAGATGAGGTAGTCGCTATTGGTGCAGCCATCCAGGGAGGTGTCCTTACAGGAGAAGTGAAAGATGTTCTATTGCTAGATGTAACACCTCTTTCACTGGGTATAGAAACAATGGGAGGAGTATTTACCAAGCTAATCGAGTCTAACTCCACTATCCCAACCAAAAAATCTGAGGTATTTTCAACAGCTGCGGACAATCAGCCGGCTGTGGACATTCATGTCCTTCAAGGAGAAAGATCCATGGCAAAAGATAACAGAACGATCGGAAGGTTTCAACTTTCAGATATCCCGCCATCCCAAAGAGGTGTTCCTCAAATAGAGGTGACATTTGATATTGATGCAAATGGTATACTAAATGTATCCGCCAAAGATAAAGGTACAGGTAAGGAGCAAAAGATTAAAATTGAAGCTTCTTCTGGATTGTCTGAGGAAGAAATCGATAGAATGAAGAAGGAAGCCGAAGCAAATGCTGTTACGGATAAAGAAGAGAAAGAAAAAGTCGATAAAATCAATCAAGCTGATAGTTTGATTTTCCAGACGGAGAAACAACTAAAAGAGTTTGGAGACAAATTGTCTGATGGAAATAAAACAGCAGTTACTGGTGCTTTGGAACAGCTTAAAGCTGCACACCAAAGCCAGGATTTAGCTGGAATAGAGTCAGGAATGGAAGCTTTGAACGCTGCTTGGGCTGCAGCTTCTCAGGAAATGTACAGTGAAACTCAAGGTGCTGAAGGTGCTGCTGGTCAGCCTGGTCCTGATGCCGCTGAAGGCGATGCCTCTGGTGATGGGGTTTCAGATGTTGACTATGAAGAAGTAAATGAAGAAGATAAGAAGTAACCAACCTTCGTTTCTTTAGTATAAATTAAAAAATAATGGTGTCTCCGGTTGTTGGAGATGCCATTATTTTTTAATGTAACTTTCGTTCATCCTAAAATAGGCATACATGGAGAGATAAAAATTGCTTTAATGGACATCATTTCCCAGCAATTTTTTTTACCATTTTGTGCTAAGGTGCAGTTTTGAAAAGATAGATTTTTTTTGAAATTCGAACCTTCATTAGAAACCCATTGCTTGGATAGGATTTTTATTCCCATACCATCAGCGTTAAACATATAGCGGCATGCAGTTAATATCCGAAAATAAACTTAAAAACTTAATTATTATTGGCGATCGACTACTTATTAAATTAAAGAAGCCGAACCAAAAAACATCTAGTGGGCTATATTTGCCACCTGGGGTTCAGGAAAAAGAAAAAGCGCAACAAGGTTATATCATTAAGGCCGGGCCGGGATATCCAATTCCACTTCCTGTAGAGGATGATGAGCCATGGAAAGACCAAAGTGAAAACGTCAAATATATTCCTTTACAAGCAAAAGAAGGAGATCTAGCCGTTTTCTTGTTGAATGGCTCCTTTGAAGTAATGTATGAAGATGAAAAGTATTTTATCGTCCCTCAAAGTGCTATTTTAATGCTAGAAAGGGAAGAAGATCTTTAATACCTTGTCCATAATTCTTTGACCCGGATTATGCAAAAAGATTAGTAATCGCCTGTCCTGACTTTCTCAGGAAGTGGTTCCATCACCATAAGAAACCTTTAGGAAATTATTGGTTTTTCTTAACCTATTGGAAATATTCTAAAGGCAATTGCAGGTTTCGCAAGATAATATCGGCTCGGTAATTTGCTTATTCTTTAGAACTCAAATTTTCGCACCAAAAAAACTTTAATCGATGCAAATGATCACTTCATCTATTTTTGAAAGTATCGCAAAGACGGACCTGCTTAATTTTTTGCAATCCCAATTTAATGAAGGGATGGTTGTTTTTAAAAAAATGGGAGAATGGACTGATGAATGCGATGAGGGCCTCGTTGGGACCCTTGGTTTTTCAGAGAGTGGAGTACAATTCCCAGGACTATTTAATTTGATGTCAAACCCTGTTAAAAATCAATTTATAGAATTTTTAGAAAAAGATAGGGAAGAAACAGAGGGTGCCTTAAATCACATTTTAAAGCTTCAATCAGGCAATGGTAAGTTGCTTACAATAAAGCTAAATGGATTTTTTATGGCTGATTTGGGCTCAGAAAAAGTGGGAAAATCAATCTTTTTTGCTGAAAACCTAACGGAAAGTTTAGAAAGGGAGAATTTTCATCATCAATGCAACCTCATATCTAAAATTGGGTATTGGAGTATAAATTTTGAAGAAGCTAGGCCAAAATGGAGCGAGGTTACCCGACTTATTCATGAGGTTCCTGACCATTTTGAACCAACGATGGAGGGAGCCATTGACTTTTATAAGGAGGGGAAAAGCAGAGATGCTATCAAGAAAGCATTTGAGAATACGTTAGAAACTGGAGAATCCTTCGATCTTGATTTGATTCTAATTACGTATACAAAAAAAGAAAAATGGGTAAGAGTCTCTGGTCAAGCTGAATTTATTGGTTCCAAGCCTGTGCGGGTTTATGGAACCTATCAAGATATACATAGCAAGAAAATTTCCCAACTCAGCTGGGTAGCAGGACAGGAAAAGTTTAAATATGCGATTCAGGGAACAAATCTTGGAACCTGGGAATGGGATGTTCAAACTGGGGAGACAATTTTTAATGAAAGATGGGCGGAAATTTTAGGGTATAAACTAAGTGAATTGAAGCCACTAAATTTGCAGACATGGGTAGATTTAATGGATCCCGAAGACTTAAAAATAGCTAATTCAAATTTAAAGGCTTGCTTTGAAGGTAAAACAGGGTATTATGAATGCGAGTTTAGAATGAAACATAAGGATGGGTCGAGAAAGTGGATTCAGGCAAGAGGTAAAGTGTTAACCTGGACAGAAAATGGAGCGCCAAAATTAATGTTTGGTACGCACCAGGATATTAATTTTTCTAAAATAAAGGTTCAAAAGCAAGCAATTTTTATTTCTCAGGCACCGATTGCCATTGCCATGTTTGACAAGGAAGTAAAATACTTAGCAGTTTCATCAAAATGGATGTCTGACAATGGTTTAGGTGACAAGTCTGTGATAGGGAAGTCTCATTATGAGATTTTTCCAGAAATCGATGAAGATTGGAAAAAAATTCATAAAGAATGCCTAGCAGGAGCCACTAGAAGTAATAGAGAGGATAAATTTATTAGAAAAGATGGTACTGTACAGTGGCTTTCCTGGGAAGTAAAGCCCTGGTTTGATGAAGAAAATACTATTGGAGGTATAATTATGTGTACTGAAGATATAACAGCACACAAGCTTGTCAGCGAAAAGTTAGATATTTCATTAAACGCCTTTCAAAGAAATTTTGAAAATGCAGGGATAGGGATGGCCATTGTTTCACTAGAAGGAAAGTGGCTTAATGTAAATGATAAGATATGTGAAATGATGGGTTACAGCAAATCAGAATTTAGTGATTTGACTTTTCAGGATATTACACATCCTGATGATTTGGCATTTGACCTCGCTTTTTTCCAGAAGGTTATAGAGGGGGAAAGGCAAACTTATCAGATCGAAAAAAGATACATTCATAAATTGGGGCATGAAATTTCTGCTATTTTGGCAGTGTCGGTAGTCAGAGACTCAAATAATGCCATTTTATATTTTATCTCTCAACTCATAGATATCACTGCCTTAAAAAGTGCGCAAAATCAAATATCTGCTCTTTTGCAAACGACTCAGGACCAGAATGAGCGATTGAAAAACTTTGCCCATATAGTTTCACATAATTTAAGATCTCATTCGTCTGGAATGAATATGCTGCTTGAATTATTAGAGTTTAAACATCCCAATTTGTTTGACATGGAAATTATTAGTTTGCTTAAAAAGGGTGGTATTAATCTTTCAGAGACAATTGAGCACTTGACTGAAATAGTAAACATAAATTTGAATGAGTCAGTAGAAAACGAGCGAGTTGAACTTTCCAAAATCTTAAGTAAAACGATAGAGAGTGTCTACCCTATGGCCAAGCAGGAAGGGGTGGAAATTATTAATGAAGTTACTACAGTGCTTCATGTAATTGGTATTTCTGCTTATATTGAAAGTATAGTTTTAAATTTTGTCACGAATGGCATTAAATACAAGTCTCCTGAAAGAGAAAGTTACCTAAAAGTTCGGGTACAAGAGCATAAAGAAACCTTCGAAATTCGATTTGAGGACAATGGTTTAGGTATAGATCTTGAAAAAAACGGTGAATCTCTGTTTGGTTTATACAAAACCTTCCACAAGCACAAAGATTCAAGAGGCATTGGTTTATTTATCACTAAAAATCAAATCGAAAGTATTGGAGGCAGTGTAAGTGTGAAAAGTAAGGAAGGTGAGGGGACAATATTTAGTGTCTTCCTTCTGAAAGAGGAGAAGTATTGAAACCCATCAATACCTTTGAATTATAATCCATTGTTTGGGTCAAATGAAAGTGCACATAAAAAAACGCCATGGTTGAAATGTTCACCATGGCGTTTTGTTGCTATCAATTATTTTATATCCTAAAAGGAGAAAACTCCTGCGATCAAGAATGAAGCTAAATTCTTGGAATCTTGGTAATCGTTGTTGATAAAGAAATCGCTGGACATCATGTCAACTCTAACTTCTGGAATAAGGCTAAAGTTATCTGTAATTTTAACATTTCCTGATAGGGTGCCAGCCAATACTCTGCCATCACCAACAGAATTTAAACCGACAACACCATCTAACCCATCATTGAAAACTCTAAAATATTCTCCTCTTGCTCCAAGAGAAAATTTATCAGAAGTAGCTACTTGCAAGTAACCTGCTATGCCATAAAAACCATAGCCATCACCGGTCGCATCCTGTATAGATGATCCATTTAACATTTGACCTGCTGCAGTCGTATTATAAGTCGTGTTAAGACCAATAAACAAAGATTCTGTTACATCATACCCTGTAGTCAGGTCGATCTGAAACGTATTTCCCATAGAACTAGGACCGAAGGATGGTAAAGTATTCATGTCTAGTTTGCCATCCTGATCGCCATAAAGCAAATTCAAGTAAGTTCCTCCAGCATCTGTAGTGTATGCCAGTTGGCCACCTAAGGTATATGAACCGTTAAAGTTTAGCTCTGTCATGTCTGTTGGATTCATAACGGAAGCCATAAAGGACCAATTGTCAGATAGCTGAAAGTCAGCCTTAAGGCCTGTATGAGAGAATGGTCCATATGAAAACATATAAGAGGTAGAGTAATTGAAATTTCCTGTTGGGGAAATCACCTCATAACCTAGATAGGTGTTGAAATTACCTAGAGTAAATGTTACCACATCACTTACATTGTAATACATGTAGAGCTGATTTACAATTTGAGAACTACCAGCCATTCCGCCAGCATAAAGTGGAGACCCGAAAACGGCATCTTCTCCTCTTGGGCCAAACACCAAATCGGCGACAAACCCTACTTTTTCACCTTCATAGGCAGCTATTATATTTGCCATTCCTAATGAAAAACCAGGCAAGTTTCCAAATGATGAAGCTGGCGCTTGAGCCGCATCACCTTTATTGGGAGCATTTAAATTGCTTCTGAAGTAAGCATCTACAGAACCTGACAGCGTAAATTCTGATTGGGCTTCTTGTTCTTCCTGTGCCAGAATAAATGTAACTGGCAGCAAAAATAGGATTACTAATGTTGAATAAAATTTTTTCATTATGGGAATTTGATTAAATTTTAAAATTGGATTAGAATTGATGGATACCTGCTTTTCTAATCCTTTTATTAGAAAAGCAGGATCCTATTTTTAAATTTTGAGAGATGATTTATTCATCGTAGATTATAGTGTAGCCTCTGATACCATGTTCATGGCTGTCAAGTCCTGATATTTCGTGTTCTTTAGAAACCCTTATTCCAATTGTTTTCTTCAATACGAAGAATATGGCAAGTGCAGAAAGGAAAGCCGCAAAGCCACAAATTGCTACTCCAGCTAGTTGCGTTAAGAAGGTATGCTCAGGGTTATTAGAAAAAATACCAACAGCCAAAGTGCCCCAGATACCGCAGGTGAGATGGACAGAAACTGCACCTACCACATCATCAAGCTTTAATTTATCCAAGAAGAGAGCAGACATTACCACTAATATTCCTGCTACAAAACCTATTAAAAGCGCATATATTGGGTTAATGACATCGGCTCCGGCTGTGATCCCAACCAGTCCAGCTAAGATGCCATTCAAAACCATTCCCAAATCCAATCGTTTGAAAGCGATATAGGCTGCTAGAAATCCACCTAAACCACCAGCACATGCAGACAGAGATGTCGTAACGAGTACAAAAGATACTAATCCAGGATCAGCAGAAAGTACAGAACCTCCATTAAATCCAAACCATCCTAGCCAAAGGAGGAATACGCCAATTACTGCCAAAGGGACACTTGATCCCGGCTTATCCATTGTTTTACCATTCACATATTTCCCGATCCTGGGACCTACCAAGATAACACCAGCTAAAGCTCCCCATCCGCCTACAGAGTGAACTAAAGTGGAACCGGCAAAGTCATAGAAGCCCATGGCATCTAATGCGCCTCCGCCCCATTTCCAGCTGCCTATTATAGGATACACAACACCTACAAAGATTACAGTAAATATAAGGTAACCCCAAAGTTTTACTCTCTCTGCTATTGCACCAGATACTATAGTAGCAGCTGTAGCTGCAAACATGGCTTGGAAAAGAAAATCTGTCCAATAAGTATAGCCAGCATCTGCATATTCGGTGCTCACATCGGCACTTCCTGGGCTAAACCAAAACATGCTCCAACCTGCGCCATCAAATCCTAACCAACCTGGAACATCAAATCCTGGATACATAAGAAAAAAGCCAAGTAAACCATAAGTCAAAATACCAATTATAGGAGTAACGGTATTTTTAAAAAGTATATTCACAGTATTTTTTGCTTGGCCAAAACCAGCTTCTACACCTGCAAAACCAAGGTGCATAATAAATACAAGAGCCGTAGCCAGCATCATCCAAACATTGTTTGTTGTAAGGAGGTTTTGAGCGATTGCATCGGCATAGTCAATTCCGCTGGAACTAACTTGTAATAAAGGAGGTAATATGTTTTTCATAAAGAACCTAGAGTTAAAGGGTTACAGGTTGTATTTTTACTTTCAATTTCATTTTAGACAAATTTAGGTAAATATTAGTCAAAAAAACAACTCATAATATTTAAATAAGTGTAAAAATTACAAAATCAAGAGAAAAAACAATCAATAAAATAGATTTATTGTGTTTTAAAATATATTAAAGGGTAGTATTAACACCTATATTTAAAAATTAGTATAAGTATGTTTTTTGAGTAATTGTTAAATTAATATATGGTAGAATGGCTGGTTGTACTCGATAAAAATTGATTTTTACAAAAAAAACCATCACTTATTTCAAATAAGTGATGGCTTGATGGATTTTGGGCCTAGGGTAAGTTTTTGTATTTTTTCAATAATAAATTTATTTTCATTTATTATTGAAAAAAGCTGAAATAATTATCTATTATTTATTTAATTGAAGTCGTTGTGAGTCATTTTGCAATAAAAACACCGAGTTGTTGATGATTTTAAAACAAAAGCTACTGTTGAAGGAGTGCGAATTCTTTAGCGAAGTAGGTTAGGATAATTTTTGCACCTGCTCTTTTTATGCTAAGTAAAGATTCTGTCATTGCTCTTTCACCATCCAACCAGCCGTTGGCAGCAGAGGCTTTGATCATGGCATATTCTCCACTTACGTTATAAGCAGCTATTGGAAGGGGGAATCTGTCATGTAGTAATTTTATTATGTCCAGATAGGCCAAGGCGGGCTTTACCATTAAAAAATCTGCTCCTTCATCAAAGTCCAATTGTGCTTCAATCAATGCTTCCTGGCTATTTGAAGGATCCATTTGGTATGATTTTTTATCACCGGCTTTAGGGGCCGAGTCCAGTGCATCACGGAAGGGATTATAAAATGCACTTGCGTACTTGGCCGTATAGGACATGATGGAAACTTCTTGGAAGCCATTGTTATCAAGTATTTTTCTCAAATATCCCACACGTCCATCCATCATGTCTGAAGGGCCTATTATATCTGCCCCAGCCCTAGCTTGTGCAAGGGTCATTTTTCCCAAAATTTCGAGGGTTTCATCATTCAGGATTTTTCCATTCTCAACCAGCCCATCATGCCCATCTATACTATAGGGGTCCATGGCCACATCTGTCATGATGCATACTTCAGGAAAAGTTTGCTTAATAGTAAAGAGAGCTTTTAAGTAAAAAGTGTCTTCCCGATGGCTTTCTGTAGCCCATCGATCTTTTTTGTCTTCAGTGTATGCAGGGAAAATATCAAAGGTAGTGATGCCCAATTTAAGGCAGCTTTCGATTTCTATTAACATTTGATCTAGGGAATATCGATAGATTCCAGGCATCGACTTTACAGGTACCTTCTGGTTGATTCCATCAATTAAAAATAGCGGTAGAATGAAGTCTTTGACAGATAGTCTGGTTTCTTCTACCAGCGCACGTATAGCTGGAGATTTTCTATTTCTTCTGGGCCTTCTCAACATGGCTTTTGTTTTAAGGTTAGGTATTTAATAGTATTGGGGTTAATAATTGCTCTCCTATAACAGGAAAGCATATAGTGTTTTCTTTATTATAAAAGTTTCCCGACAGTTTGGACATCAATTTCTGTAAAGTCATTTATATAAAATTGACAAGGAGGGAGGTCTTCTTTTGTGTGTGAAGAGAGTACTCCCACCACCTGCATTCCGGCATTGATGGCAGCAGAAACCCCTGAAAATGAATCTTCGAAAACAAGACAATTTGACGGATTTACATCCAGTAATTTGGCAGAAGTAAGGTAGACCTCTGGGTCAGGTTTATGGTTCTTAACATTCTCACTGGCTAAAATGGATTCCATTTGAGGAGCAAATTTCAGAGTACCCATAATCAAGTCAAGATTAGCTCTTGGTGCAGATGTGGCTACACCAGTTCGGAAGCCATCGCTTTTTAGCTCATCGAGGAAGGGGAGGAAAGCTGGAAGAGTGGTTATCTTATCGGCATAAATTTCCCTAAAAAGCCCTTCTTTTTCATTTTCTAGGCTGGTAAATTCCTCCCCGATGATTTCCCTTCCCAGGAAATGACCGAAAATGTACTTGTTACTTTTGCCGTACATATGTTTTTCAAATTCTTCTTCGGTAGGATTAAGTCCTCTTTTTCCGAAAAACACCCTGAAAGCTTCAGAGTGGAAGGGGTTGGTATGACAGATCACACCATCCATATCGAAGATTACTGCTTTGTTTTTCATTTTTGACTTGCAGGGGTATTAAAATTTAGAATAGTACGTTCAATGATGTCACAACAGTCATGCAATTCTTCTTCAGTCATTACAAGCGGAGGGGCGAAGCGAATAATATTACCATGGGTGGGCTTGGCAAGAAGCCCATTTTCTTTAAGGCCAATGCAAATGTCCCAGGCGGTAGTACTGTCGGCTGTATCATTGATTACTATCGCATTTAAAAGACCTCGGCCTCTCACAAGTTTGATCAGATTGGTCTTTGTGATCAGGTTTTCCATGCGTTCCCTGAATATTTTCCCTAAATGTCTGGCATTCTGTGCCAGCTTTTCGTCTTTCACAACCTCTAATGCTGCGATGGCTACTTTTGCACCCAAGGGATTGCCTCCGAAAGTGGAGCCATGTTGTCCGGGATGCAAAACTTCCATTATTGTATCATTGGCAAGAACGGCGGAAACTGGAAAGAAACCTCCGGAAAGTGCTTTTCCCAAAATCAAGATGTCTGGTTCTACATAAGTTTCCTGTTTTTCACAATGGCCTTCACAGGTACAATTCCCACAAACGGCTAATAAGGAGCCTGTTCTTGCAATACCAGTTTGAATTTCATCTGCCATTAACAACACATTGTGTTCTGTGCAAAGTTTTTTCACCATTTTCATATAGTGTTCGTCAGGAGTGATGACCCCTGCTTCCCCTTGAATGGGCTCTATTAAGAAACCAACGCAATCAGGATTGTTTGTCAATGCCGCTTTAAGCGCTACTGTGTCATTGTAAGGGATTTGTATAAATCCTGGCGTGTAGGGGCCAAAATTGTTTCGTGCACCCTCATCTGTCGAGAAAGAAACAATGGTTGTTGTCCTTCCATGGAAATTTTCTGTGGCTACGATTATTTTAGCTTGATATGGCTCAACCTCTTTTTTATCGTAGCCCCATTTTCTGGCAATCTTAATGGCAGTTTCCACGGCTTCTGCACCAGTATTCATAGGGAGCACCTTGTCGAAACCAAAATAAGAAGTAATGTATTTTTCGTAAGGGCCTAGTATATCATTGAAAAAGGCCCTTGAAGTTAAGGTAAGGGTGCCGGCCTGCTCGATTAGGGCGTCTTTAATCTTTGGATGGCAATGTCCTTGGTTAACAGCAGAGTAGGCCGAAAGAAAATCGTAGTATCTTTTACCTTCCACATCCCATAGGTATACCCCTTCACCTTTATTTAGAACCACCGGCAATGGGTGGTAATTGTGCGCACCGAATTTATTTTCTAGCTGTATGGCTTCCTGACTTGAGCTGATCTCCTTCATTCTGGATCTCTTTTTTGGTTCATTATAAATATATATTTGCAGTGCATTTGCGCTGTTTGGCAAATATAATAAAAGGGTTTTGGAAACATGAATCAAAACCAAAAACTTGGAGCGCAGGTATTTATTAAATAATTATGAGGCACACTTTTGTTATTTAATGAAATCTTCCGATATTTGCAAACCCAATTGAAAAAAGTCAATCATTACTCGATACATATATATCATGGCAAAAATTTGTGACATTACTGGAAAAAGGCCTCAGGTAGGAAATAACGTATCACACGCCAATAATAAAACGAAGCGTAGATTTTACCCTAACCTGCATAAGAAGAGCTTTTATATCCCTGAAGAAGACGCATGGATCACTTTAAAGGTGTCGTCCTCAGCTTTGAGAACGATAAATAAAAAAGGAATCAGCGCTGTATTAAAAGAAGCGCAGAAAAAAGGGGAGATTATTATTAAATAAGACTTGCCCCATACCAATATTAAAATAAAAGGAAATGGCTAAGAAAGGTAATAGAGTTCAGGTGATATTAGAGTGCACTGAACATAAAACAAGCGGAATGCCCGGGACTTCTCGGTACATAACCACTAAGAATAGGAAAAACACTACAGAAAGGTTGGAACTTAAAAAATTCAATCCTATTTTGAAGAAAGTGACTGTTCACAAGGAAATCAAGTAATCACACAATCCAAGGGTAAAACGATAATATTATGGCTAAGAAAGTAGTAGCAACACTGAAAAAAGAAGGTGGCGTCACTTATGCCAAGGTAATAAAGGCAGTTAGATCTGAAAAAACTGGAGCTTATACCTTTAAAGAAGAAATGGTGCCAAGCCAAATGGTTCAGGAAGTCCTGAAGAAATAAGGTTACAAGGCAAACAAATACTTTTACTATCCCTTTCGGTTCCTATCGAAAGGGATTTTTGCGTATATTCGGCTCAGATTTAAAAAATTATGGGAATATTTGATTTTTTTTCTAAAGAGAAAAAAGAAAGTTTAGATAAGGGGCTGGAAAAATCCAGCGAAAACCTATTTTCGAAGCTAGGGAAAGCCATTGTAGGTAAATCTAAGGTGGATGATGAAATTTTGGATGAGTTAGAAGAAATTCTCATTACATCCGATGTAGGCGTAGATACTACCATTAAAATTATCCAACGAATTGAAGAACGGGTTGCCAAAGATAAATATGTCAGCACCGGAGATCTTGATCTTTTACTGAGGGAAGAAATCACAGGTCTCTTAGAAGAAAACAACACTCAAAATCTTGGTGGTTTTGATCTTCCAACAGATAAAAAACCTTATGTGATCATGGTAGTTGGCGTCAATGGAGTAGGAAAGACCACTACCATCGGTAAATTAGCCCATCAATTCAAACAAGCAGGTAAATCGGTCGTACTTGGTGCAGCAGATACTTTTAGGGCAGCAGCGGTGGATCAACTGATTCTTTGGGGAGACCGTGTCGATGTGCCAGTTATCTCTCATGGTATGAATACCGATCCTGCTTCCGTCGCATTTGATACCGTAAAAAAGGCTGTGGAAATGAAGGCTGATGTGGTAATAGTAGATACTGCTGGTAGATTGCACACCAAAGTAAACCTAATGAATGAGCTTACTAAAATTAAAAGAGTGATGCAAAAATTCATTCCAGAGGCTCCCCATGAAATCTTATTGGTTCTTGATGGCTCTACTGGACAAAATGCATTTATACAGGCCAAAGAATTTACTAAAGCAACAGAAATTAATGCACTTGCTATTACCAAGTTGGACGGAACAGCCAAAGGCGGAGTAGTAATTGGCATCTCCGACCAATTTAAAATACCGGTAAAATACATTGGAGTAGGTGAGAAAATGACCGATCTACAGGTTTTTAACAGGAAAGAATTTGTAGATTCTTTGTTCCAAAAAAAATAAATTACTTTTTAAATGGACGTTTCATTCTAATAGGTGGTGGATGTTTGAATGACGCTGCTTTGGTGAAGATGGGATGAGAATAATTGTGTTGAATTGGAATCACTTGGTACCCTAATAGATTGCTACCTTGACTTATGGAAATTAAAGCAGGTCTAAGCCAATTTAGAGAGGGCAGTTATAGGATAATTCACTTCTTTGAGGTTATAGCAGCATGGCTATTTGATCGAAAAATAGTACATTTAACGTTCATTAATTATAATCCCATGTATCCCATTACTACAAAACTTGTGCTACTCTTGCTGGCCATCAACGTTTTCAATTCTTTTCAAAGTAAAGCTCAGAACCAACGCCCAAATATTATATTTATCCTTACGGATGATCAAAGGTGGGATGCTCTAGGGTATGCAGGTAACGATCTGATCCATACTCCTGAAATGGATAAGTTGGCTGAAGAAGGTAGTTACTTCCAAAATGCCTTGGTGACTACGCCTATTTGTGCGGCCAGTCGGGCAACTATTTTTACAGGCTTATATGAGCGCAGTCATGCTTACACTTTCCAAACAGGCCCTATAAAGTCCGGCTATATGGAAACGGCCTATCCCAAATTGCTTAAGGAAGCAGGTTACAAAGTTGGGTTTTTTGGCAAGTTTGGCGTTAACTATAAAGATTTGGGTGGACTTTTTGATTCGTTCGAATCCTATGATAGAAACGGAAAGTTTTCAGATCGCCGTGGCTATTATTACAAGACCATTGGTGCGGATACTGTGCACTTGACACGCTATACTGGGCAGCAAGCGCTTGACTTTATTGATGAAGCTAATATTGATCAGCCTTTTTGTCTTTCTCTATCTTTCAGTGCTCCTCACGCACATGACTCAGCCGAAAAACAATATTTCTGGCAAGACGAAACGGCTCCTTTACTGGATGGGGTGACCATTCCTAAAGCAAAAATCTCGGAGGATCGTTATTTTGATGCGCAACCAGAGATTGTGAAAAGTGGGTTTAATAGACTTCGATGGACCTGGAGGTATGACACACCTGAAAAATACCAGCATAGCGTAAAAGGTTATTACCGCATGATTTCAGGGATAGATCTGGAAATTGCCAAAATCAGAAAACAGCTAAAAGCCAAAGGGATGGATAAGAATACAGTCATCATCTTGATGGGAGACAATGGCTATTTTTTAGGAGAGCGACAGTTGGCGGGCAAATGGTTGCTATATGACAATTCTATCAGGGTGCCATTGATAGTAATGGATCCAAGGTTAAAGCAACAGTCCAATTCTAAAGAAATGGCTGCCAATGTGGATGTTCCATCCACCATATTGGATTTGGCAGGGGTTGATATTCCTTCAGGATATCAAGGTAAAAGCCTCGTTCCAGTGATCAAAGGAGAAAAACTTGATAGAGATACCTTATTGATTGAACACTTATGGGATTTTGAGAATATACCGCCAAGCGAAGGCCTCAGAACAGCAGAGTGGAAATATTTTCGCTACATCAATGACCAGTCCATAGCAGAACTATACAATCTTGCTGAAGACCCGATGGAAATAAATAACCTGTTAAAAGATCCAGGGTACGCATCTAAAGTGGAGCAATTTGACAAAACATTGGATGCGATGGCATCCAAGTTTTCAAACAATAGTACAGCCGCACCGATGAACATGCATATAGAAATGGTCAGGCGCCCTTCTGGAAAAAAAATCACTGATAAAAGACCTGAATTTGGTTGGCAGGTTCCAGAAGGTTTGGACTTCCAATCCGCGTACCAGGTTTTGGTTAGCAGTTCAGCTGAGAACAGCAAAAGAAATATCGGTGATGTATGGAACAGTGGAAAAGTAATCGATAGTAAAGTCTCTGACATTGGTTATCTGGGGACGGATCTATCTGTAGATAAAACCTATTACTGGAAGGTGAGGATTTGGGATGAAGACAATCGAACTGGGAGGTATTCAGATAGTCAAAGTTTTCAAGTAGGAGCACCCGATAACTACATTACCACGGCTAATATTTTTGAATTGGAAGAGATTTCCCCGAAATCAGTGGAGAAAGTAGCCACCAATACGTGGTTAGTTGATTTTGGTAAAGCCGCTTTTGCAACGATGTCTTTTAATTATCCAAACTCAAAGAAGGAGACAATAACAGTAAGGATAGGTGAACAACTAAAAGACGGTAGGATAAATTCAGACCCTCAGGGCAGTATTAGGTTTGAGGAAGTGGAAATAGCCGTAAGTCCTGGCCAAACGGAATATTTCTTGGATTTGCCTAAAGACAAACGAAATACCGGTCCAGCAGCCGTTGCACTTCCGGATAGTTTCCCAGTATTACTTCCATTTAGGTATGCGGAGATAGTTGCCGATAAAAAGCCGGAAAGGCCTACCCAGCAGGCTTACTTCAGCTTTTTTGATGAGAGTCAAAGTAGTTTTAGCAGTTCAGATACGATTTTGAATCAGGTATGGGACCTATGCAAATACTCTATGAAGGCCACTTCTTTTGCGGGTATTTATGTTGATGGTGACAGGGAAAGAATTCCCTATGAAGCGGATGCCTATATCAATCAGCTTAGTCATTATGCAGTGGATTGGGAATACCCAATTGCCAGAAGAACGATCGAATATTTCATGGAAAACCCTACCTGGCCTACAGAGTGGCAGTTACATGTAGCCTTGATGTTTTATGAGGATTATAGGTATACAGGCAATACAGAACTTATAGAAAAGTATTATGATGAGTTAAAGCACAAAACGCTAATGGAACTGGCAAGGGAAGATGGGTTAGTGAGCTCAGCCAATGCTACGCCTGAATTTATGAAAAAACTTGGATTTAAGGATCCTGAAATCAAAATGAAAGACATTGTTGACTGGCCACCAGCGCAAAAAGATACAGGTTGGAAGCTAGCAACTGCAGAAGGAGAGCGGGATGGTTTTGTATTCACGCCTATCAATACAGTGATCAATGCATTGTACTTCCGTAATTTGGAAATAATGGGTGAATTCGCTCGCCTTCTTAATAGAAACGATGAAGCCAGAGAATATGAATTAATGGCTATTAAGGTAAAAAAAGCGGTTAATGAAAAATTGATGGACCCTGATAAAGGTGTTTATCTTGATGGTGAAGGAGCAGGGCATTCTTCTCTTCATGCCAATATGATGCCATTGGCTTTTAATATGGTGCCTGAAGAAAATGTAGCCGCAGTGGTCGACTTTATTAAATCAAGGGGTATGGCATGTAGTGTCTACGGTTCTCAATACCTAATGGATGGTTTGTACAATGCAGGAGAAGCAGACTATGCACTTGAACTGATGACCGCTACTCATGATCGCAGTTGGTGGAACATGATTGCCATCGGGTCTACTGTCACTTTGGAAGCATGGGACATGAAGTACAAACCTAACTCAGATTGGAATCATGCCTGGGGAGCTGTACCTGGAAATATTGTTGCCCGCAAAATGTGGGGGATCGAGCCCAAGTCACCAGGTGCAGCCTTATTGGAAATCAGACCCCAATTGGGAAGTTTGACAGCGACAGAAATAACCGTCCCATTCATTACGGGGAAGGTTAATGCTTCCTACAAAAAGGTCAATAATCGTTTGCAACGCTATGTTTTTGATTTGCCCGCCAATGTTTCTGCGGAGTTATTCCTGAAGTACAATGCCAATGATGCGATCTCTCTCAATGGTGAAAAGGTCAATACCCGCTTTGGATCTATCCGGCTTTCTCCTGGTAAAAATGAGATAGAATTGCAGGTCAATTCCTTTTAAATTGCTACAAGGAGTCTATATATTTTAACGCTATAGCATCGCTTTAGCAAAAGTTTATAAGTATATATAAAATGAAGAGGTATGGTGGTGTCTTTTGGCCTTTTTGTTGTTAGGTAGAAGTTAGATGTCAATAATTGGCTGATTTTATCCTATTTCACTTTGCAATAAATTACCTTCTATCTTTATAGGGTTAAATTAAACCCATATTACAACACTATTTTGGCTTGTTAAAGACTAATCATGGCAGCGCACCATCACCACCATCAATCGGGCAAAAACCTAAAAATAGCATTTTTTCTAAATTTGGGTTTTACCATTTTGGAAATTTTTGGAGGCCTATACGTAAACAGTATCGCAATCATTTCAGATGCGGTACATGACTTGGGAGATAGCCTTGCGTTGGGATCTGCTTGGTATTTGGATAAAAAATCAAAACAGGGGTCAAACAAAAAATTCTCTTTTGGTTACTCTAGGTTTTCGCTTTTGGGTGCACTGATCAATAGCATCGTGTTGATTGGAGGATCAATTTATGTTATTAGTGAAGCTTTTGGCCGTTTATTAAATCCAGAGCACTCTGACGCGAAAGGAATGTTTTATTTTGCAGTGATAGGCATTCTCGTTAATGGTTATGCCGCCTGGAAAATGAGCGGAGGAAAAACAATGAACGAGAAAGTCGTTTCCTGGCATTTACTTGAAGACGTTTTAGGCTGGGTTGCGGTTATGATCGTGGCAATTGTTTTAAATTTTAAAGACATTCATTATCTGGATCCAGCCCTTTCCTTGCTCATTACAGCCTATATTCTTTGGGGAGTAGTGGGGAGGTTGAAAGAAACCTTGTATGTTTTTCTGCAAGGTGTGCCAAAGGAAATCGATTTAGTGAAAATTGAAAAGGAACTGCTGGCGATTGACCACGTACAGTCCCTTCATCATACCCATATCTGGTCATTGGAAGGGGAGCGTCATGTTTTTTCTACTCATTTGAAACTGGAGCGAATTACCACCTTTGAAAAATTATTGGAAGTGAAAGATGAAGCGAAAGCCCATTTGAAAAAATACCATTTCAAACATTTCACCATAGAGACTGAATTGGATACTGAAAATTGTACTCTGATATCAGACTAAACTTGACCTTGTCTAAATTACTGTAGGAGCACCTTCTCGAGGGGCATCATTTCGCTTTTCCTTGCCGATAAGCAGGCCCGTTAGGCCCTGCTCCGTTCCGGATATTCTGCTTGCCGCCGTTGACAGATTGCCGTCCAAGCCCGTTGCTGCCGGATTGGTGGCTGCCATTGCCAGGGAAAGGGCCATCAGGACAGGGTCTGTTTTTTTGTTGCGCAGGTCCAGGTATTTGCCGAAAACCCTCTCCCACAACTAATAATAGCTTATCTGCATAGGAAATACAAATAAATATTTGCCGGTTGATGAACAACGGTATAGTCGGTTTGGATGCCTATTCAAACCTCAACCAGACAGTGGTCAAAATTGCGGACTATTTGTTTACTAAAAAGGTCTTTAGTAAGCCATTGCAAATGGCATAAAAAGGAGTACGACTTCATAAGGAGGTTAGGAATAAAAGGGTGTAGTGGATACTACACCTAGTCGGGGCCAAAATTAAGGATATGAATGGATGATTTTTATATGAAAATCTTTCAATTAATCTAATTGCTTGCAACAGGAAATACTGTTCTGCTCCTGGCCGTCAACTTGTAAGGATAGAAACGGATCTGCCCTCCTCATATCCCTCGTGATCTTATTCAACAAATCAATATTACTCATACTTCTTTGTAGATCTTCTGCATTTTGTTTGTTGACGGGATTTTCAGAGTCCTTATTGCTTTCCTTGAATCTGGTATGTCCGAAGTTTTTTATACTAAAACCGGATTTACATTTGACCTTGGAGAGATGTTTCTTACAATTTTGCTAATTTTGAATCGATCTGAGAACTCAAAAAGATTCTGTCCTTTAATATATCCATTTTGAACTTCATTTGACAATAAATAGATGCGGTTAAATTAGACTCGGTAACTCTTTTTAATAAAAAACTTACTACCTTATACGTTTGGAAACAGCTATTCCTGAGAGCCGTTTCGGTCTGTCTATTTAGCTTACATGTAATTTTACAACTGTTTATTCAAAACTTGGATCATTTATGTCATTTTACAAACGCTCTCAACCTGTCCATCCAACGAAATCCTTCCCCAAAGCTGGCCAGCTAATTTTTTTCGTTTTGTTGTTTTTCTTACATTCCTGTCAAAAAAAAGCCGAGCAAACCCTATTGGACCCGATCTATTCTGAAGCCATGGCTCGTGAAATCAGTTTTGTTACCAGTGGAGAAATCCAGCGAAGAGATTTGATTCAGGTTATATTCAACCAACCGATGGTGGAAGAGGATCAGTTGAATAGCTCCTTGATAGATGCATTTTCCTTTTCCCCAAAAATAAACGGAAAGGCCGTCTGGACCAGTCCACAAATCCTGATTTACCAACCAGTGGAACCCCTGCCTTCTCGGACAGTAATCACCGGCACCTTGCAGATGCAAAAGCTGGATCAACGCTACAAGGAAGAAAAGTTAGAAGACTTGGTGTTTCAGTTCAAGGTTATGGGACGGGAAATTTCGGGCTTTACCGGAACCGTTTCGCTAAAGGACAGGAATGATCCCGCCATTGTGTATTACAGCGGTTCCCTTAGCTTTTCTGAAAAAACTTCTTTAGAAGTCATCCAAGAAGCGACTCAAATCCGTGGGGATAAAGAAATTGCTCTGACATGGAGCCAGGTTGACGATCGAAATTTTCAATTTTCAAGTGGGGATATCCTGCGAACCGAAACAGAACAGCAGCTTTCCTTGCAGCTCAGGGCAAAAAACTTGGACTTAGCAGATGACTTCACCGAAGGGTTCACCATTTATCCCATTAAAAAAATGTCTCCTACGGCATTTACATCCGATGAATCCGGGAAGAGCCCAAGAATACGGATCAACTTTTCAGATGAGTTGGATATAGACCAAACCCTTGACGGACTGATCCGGGTTACGCCAACAGTGGCTTTTGAGGCCAAAAAGCTGGGAAGTACCATCATATTGGACGGAAATTTCAGATTTGGAGAGACCTACACCCTAACGGTAATGAAAGGAATAGGCAACCGATGGGGAAATAAAACGGAAAGCGAAACAAGCCATGAAATAACCTTCGCCAACATCCCTCCTCAGCTGGAATTTGGCGCAGACGGGATCATTCTTCCCACGTCCAACCAGAAGAAAATCCAGTTTTACACCACCAACCTCAACCGAGTCCACCTGGAAGTAAAAAAAGTGTACACCTCCCATATCGGAAAATTTGTCCAGGCGGCGCAACTTCAAAGTACCAAAAACCGAAACAGGGATTTTACGGATCAATATGCCGGTAGTGTCGGTGTCATCGTAAAAAGCCAAACCATTGATCTGAAAGCCCGCAAAAATGAGTGGATCCTACAGGAATTTGACCTTTCAGAACTCTTCAACACCTACGATGACGGGCTTTTTTTAGTACGGGTCAACTTTACTCCCGAAGACGCCGCAGTCCCCATCGTAGGAGATTTGCTCCCACATATTCAGGAAAAAGGACAAATCTACAAACCCATTTTCCTGAGTGACCTGGCCATCACGGTAAAAGCAGCAGACAAACAAAACAGGGTCTTTGTTACGGACATTATCACTGGCAAACCCAAATCCGGTGTCAAGGTGTCCCTGCTGGACTACAGCGGGGAGTCCAAGCTTACAGGCACGACCGACCGGCAGGGACAGGCAGTGTTTGGTACAAAGCAGTATTTTTATTATGTGATGGCAGAAAGCGGCAATCAAGCGACCGTCCTCAACAGAAGTGAGATGCGCTGGAGTAGCTCCGGTTTTGACGTGGGCGGTGTGGGCGGATACGGCAACGGAACCAAAGGATTTATCTACACCGAACGAGGCGTTTACCGTCCAGGCGATTCCGTTCATGTAAGCTTGATGGTCAAAAATGCCGACAACACCTTCCCGCAGGACCATCCCGTGAGTATCACCGTCAACGATCCCCAATACAATCCTATCCATGAGCAAACGTCAGTAACAGGCAGGGACGGATTGTATGTTTTTGGCTTCAAAACGGCAGAAAATGCCTCCACCGGAAACTATAACATCAATATCAATGCGGGTGGCTCCAATTTCTACCAAGACCTTAAAATAGAGACTGTCGTTGCCGAGCAACTCAAGGTACAGGTAAAGCCTACAAAGCGTCGGTTGACCCGCACCGACCAAACGGTGGTTTTTGAAGTGAATGCCAATTACCTTTTTGGTGCGCCGGCGGCTTCCCTTAAAGCAGAGGTAGACATTGAGATCCATCCCTTCACCGTGAATTTCCCAGCCTATCCCACCTATTCGTTCACTCGTGCAGACCTAGAGTTTAAATCTATTACCCAGCAGGTGATGAATGGTGACCTGGATCAGGAAGGAAATCTTAGCAGCAGCTGGACCATTCCTGCTTTGGGAACTGTACCTTCCGCTTTGAAAGCCAAGCTCATTGCAAAGGTACTGGACAAGACGGGCCAACCCAATGAAGGCTGGAATGTTGTTGACATCTACCCCTATGACCGGTATGTAGGTGTCAGCGATCCGAGTGGTTACGGATATTTCAAGACCAATGAGGAAGCAAGATTTCCGGTAATCCTGTTGGACTTGCAGGGCAAGAAGGTGAGCGGCAGGCAGCTGACTTACCGCATTTACCGCAATGACAAAATGTGGTGGTACCAATATGATAACCGACGCACCTATCAACTCAAATACAAGGAAGACAGCCAGACTTATTTTGAAACAGAAGGCACCATCGATGTACAAGACGGGACGGGATTTGTTCCTTTTACCCCTAGTAATAACGGGGAATATCTTGTCGAAATCAATGACGGATCGAGCGGACACAGCAGTTCCCTCTTCTTCAGTGCCTATCCCTATGGCAGTGTGCCGGCAGGGGACCTCAATGAGGGTACGTTGGCTTTGAAATCCGATAAATCTACCTACACTTCCCAAGAAACAGCGAAAGTCAAACTTCCCAACCCCAGACATGGCAATGTGTTGGTAACAGTGGAAAAGGGGCGTCAGGTCTTGAATTGGTATTGGGTGGACCCGGCAGCAACGAGGGGGGATGAGTTAATTCTGGAAATCCCACTCGACAAATCCATGCTGCCCAATGTTTATGTCACCGTATCCGTCATTCAGCCCCATGATCAGACGATCAACGACAGGCCTATCCGCATGTTTGGTATCATACCTATAATGTTGGAAGACCCGGATACCAAGATCCAATTTAACCTTGCGGTAAAAGAGACCCTAGCACCCAACGAACCCTTTGAAGTTCGGGTAAGTACCGCCAATCAGAAGAAAGCACAGTTTACCATTGCGGTGGTGGATGAGGGGCTTTTGAGCCTGACCCAGTTTCCTACGCCCAAACCCTGGAATGAATTTTATAAAAAGGTGGGCCTTTTTGTGGAAAGTTTCGATGTTTTTTCCCATGTCATAAGTGCCAATAAAGCCGATGTGTTCCAAACCTTCTCCATCGGAGGTGCAGATGCATTGGACTACCGAGAATCCCAACTGGATCCGGTAGACGGTCAGCGGCGGTTTATCCCCGTAAGTATGTTCAGCGGTCCCATCAGCACCGATGATCAGGGCAGAGCAACGGTGAAATTCACCATGCCCAACTACAATGGTGCCGTACGCATCATGGTGGTAGGCACCCAAGAGGGGAGTTTTGGGCATGCGGAGAAAACCGCTACCGTAAAATCCGATCTCATCATGCAGCCTGGAATTCCCCGTGTGCTAAAACCAGGAGATGAATTTCTGTTACCCGTTGCCCTCTTTAGAACCAACCCCAAGATATCCAACGCCAATTTTACCCTCCAAACAACCGGCCCACTAGAAATACTTGGGAATGCAACCGCACAGGTAAATTTTTCTCAGGGGGATGAAGCGGATATTTCTTTTAAGGTGCGGGTAAAAGAGGCAGCAGGTGCTGCCCAAATCAACCTCACCGGACAAGCTGGTAATATCTCGGTAAAAACCACTACCAACATCCAGGTGGTACCGGCTTCTCCCCGGATATATGATCAGTCAACTCAAAAACTGAACAAAACCGCCCCCCTTTCCCTACAGGTTCCTGCGATAGGGCTTTCGGGAACAAATACCGCTCAGCTGACGCTTAGTATTTTTCCGGACATGGACTTCGACCACCGGCTCAAATGGCTTATTGGCTATCCATACGGATGCTTGGAGCAAGTCACGTCCGCAGTTTTTCCCCAGCTTTATTTGAAGAAAATGGGTTATTTCCCCGGATCGGAAAGCGCCGAAATCGACAAGAACATCAATGCGGGAATTTCCCAAATCCAGCAATTTAGCCTATCTGAGGGAGGATTTTCGTTTTGGCCGGGAGGATTCGAAGAATCCGAATGGGGAACCAATTATGCCGTACACTTCTTGGTGGAAGCCAAAAAAATGGGTTACTCGGTACCGGAATACCTGTACAGTTCAGCGATAGAAAACCTCAAATCGGGTGCGCGCCAACACCGTGGAAAATTAACCACTCGGGTGAACAGGGCATTTATCTTGGCTTTAGCCGGAGGTCAGCCGATCGCTGAGATGAACTTACTACTGGAAAATGAATTGGACAAAATGGACCGCATGGAAAAAACCATGTTGGCAACCGCCTACCACCTGGCAGGAGTGGAGAATGTCCGGGATCAAATTTTATCCTCCTCGATGGCCCTCACAAAAACGTATGATCCTTTTGCCTACGATTTTGGCTCCGTCCACCGGGATGATGCCATTCTGCTATATTGTGCCACATTGATGAATAGCATGGATCAGGCAGAGCTGCTCGCCAAATCGCTTGCCGCCACCCTTTCGGGAAAGGAATACCTCAACACCCAAAGCTCAGGATATATGTTATTGGCATTGGGCAAGTATTTTGATGCCGCAGGGATCACCACCTCGGGTTCCCAAATCATCAGCGGCAGCGTCACATTGGCAAATGGAGAAAAAGTTGAATTCAATGAAAAAGGAAAGGTAACCTTGCCTATTCGGGGAAACTTTAACCAACCCATTCAGGTAACCCTAAGCAATACCTCGGCGGTGGAAGAAGTCTATGCCAGCCTGTCTTGGAGTGGCGTTCCGCTGAAAGATGTCCGACCAGCCATGCAACAAAACCTAAGCCTCGAAGTCAGTTGGCATGACGAAAGCGGGAAAAGTATCAATCCCGGTTCCCTGAAACAGGGTACGACTTTCTACGGAAAGTTCAGGGCAAGAAACACAGGGCCGGTCAGTGCGGTAAGTGAAATAGCCCTGACACAGCTCCTGCCATCCGGATGGCAAATCGAAAATACCAGACTCAACAACACCCTCCTTCCGGACTGGACCAACAGCCTGAACCTGAATAAAGAGGACTACCTGGATATCCGGGATGACCGGGCCATGTGGTTTTTTGACCTGACTGGTACCGAGGCCAAAGAATTTGTACTGAAAATAAACTGCGTATCGGCAGGGGATTTTTGGCTTCCGGGTACCTTACTCGAAGCCATGTACAACAACGACTACAAAGCCAAAACTGATGGAAGAAAAGTCCACGTGGAAGCATTTAAGTAAGCGAAAAATAGGGATATGGGCAACCTTGATACTGTTGGGGGTTCTCGGTATTTACCTGCTGCTTCCCCCGGCGAATACCCTATTTCCGGAAGATTACAGCACGCTTATAAAGGCTGAAAACGGTGAGGTCCTACATGCCTTTTTGAATGGTAGGGAGCAGTGGCATTTCCCCCCGGAGCAAATTACTATAAATGAAAAACTGAAACAGGCCGTCCTCACTTTTGAAGACGAAGGATACTACTGGCATTTGGGGGTGGATGTGCCGGCACTGATTCGTGCCATGTATCAAAACCTATCTTCCGGAAAAACGGTCAGCGGTGCCAGTACCATCCCCATGCAGGTAGCCCGCATGTCCCGCCAAAAGCCCCGCACATATATCAACAAATTGTTGGAGGCTTTTCTAGCCGTAAAGTTAAGCCTGCACTATTCCAAAGAAGCCTTGCTTGGTTTGTATTTGGACCATGCCCCTTATGGGGGAAATGTGGTTGGATACCAAACCGCTGCACGCATGTTTTTTGGAAAAGAAGCTCAAGAACTCACCTGGAGTGAGGCCGCCACATTAGCGGTCCTACCCAATGCCCCCGGCTTAATTTACCCCTCCAAAATCTCCACGGCCCTGAAGGAAAAACGGGACCGACTCCTAGCCAAACTGCTAAAGAAAGGGCATTTGGAGGCCCAGGCCGCTGCTCTTGCCCAACTCGAACCTGTTCCGGAAGGGTTTATTCGGCTGGCTTCCCAAACCCCACATTTGGCCCAATTCCTGAAGAAACAGTATCCGGCAGAACGGGTTCTCCAAACCACCATAGACGGATCTCTGCAACGGCAGGCCAATCAAATTGCGAGGCGCTATGCCCGAAGATTGGCTCCTTACCGGATACACAATCTTTCCGTCCTGATTGCCGATACCCAAAGCGGTGCAGTTAAAGCTTACGTGGGATCTGCTGATTTTTTTGACGCAGTGCATGGAGGACAGGTAAATGGGGTAACCGCAGCCCGATCAAGCGGTTCCATCCTTAAACCTTTTCTCTATGCGCTCAGTATGGATGAAGGGCTGATTATACCGGATAGTTACGTCCGTGACTTACCCACCTATTTTGAGGGTTTTTCCCCAAAAAATGCCAGTAGGGAATACCAAGGCGTGGCCACCGCCAAAGATGCCTTGATCCAGTCGCTGAATATCCCGGCGGTGAGGTTGTTGAATAGCTATGGTCTTTTTCAATTTTATGGGTTTTTGAAAGCAGCGGGAGTGGGGTCCCTTTTCAGGACTGCTGACGATTATGGGTTACCACTTATCTTAGGTGGTGCTGAGGTATCGCTGTGGGATATGGTCAGCCTGTACCGAGGTTTGGCCAATGAGGGACTATTTACGGACAATTATCTTCTTACCCAAGAGAAGCCTACCAACGCTTCCCAACTCATCAGTCCGGGAAGCAGCTACCTGACACTGGAAATGCTCAAGGAACTCAAACGTCCTGGCAGTGAGTATTTCTGGGAAAGTTTTGTGGGATCGAGAAATTTTGCCTGGAAGACAGGCACAAGTTATGCACACAAGGACGCCTGGGCCATCGGTGTAAATCCGGATGTAACGATTGCGGTATGGGTTGGCAACTTTGATGGAGAAAGCAACAAAAACCTAAGCGGAGCGGGAACTGCCGGACCAGTCCTATTTGATATTTTACAGGTCTTGCCCAACAATAAGAACTGGTTTAAGAAAAAGGAAATGCATTTTAAAGCACAAAGTATTTGTTCCATGTCGGGATTTAGGGCTACTGAGGCATGCCCTGAATCAATATCCCGGGAAGTGCCCCGTGGTATGAAGCCTCTCCAAAGCTGCAGTTACCATCAGTTCCGATTTTTCTCTCACGACCACACCCATCAAACATGTTCGCTCTGCTGGGAGGATGAGGGACATCTACGGGAGTCCGTCACCGTTTACCCGCCGGATATCGCCTACTACATGCGCCAAAAAGGGCAGTATATCTCCCCGTTGGTGGCTCATTTGCCAAGCTGTCCGGCCTATCAGGCAGAGCAGGCAGTCAGTATCATCTACCCCAACCTGGACGCCAACTTATTCCTACCTAGGGATTTTGACGGAAAAACCCAGGCGGTACTCTGCCGGGTAGGACACAACCATACGGATGAGACCATCTTCTGGTATTTAGACGATGATTTTCTGGGTAGTACGAGCAAGACACACAGTCTCCCGGTGCATTTCAAAGAGGGCTGGAATACGCTGAAGGTCATTGATTCCCAGGGAGGGCAAGATACCAAGCGGGTATTTGCTGCTACAGCTAATTGAGGGAATCTACAGCGTTACGGACTTGTTTCTTTCCAGACCTGATGGGTTATCTCTTCTAAGGTTTCTCTGATCTCGCTAAAATCTCTCCACCGGAAAGATTATTTACGCTTGATTCTATGAAACAATCTTTCATGTGCCCGATCTGAGCCATTTTCATAGGCAGCCTCTGTCATCTGTGTACTTGTCCCGAAAGTGAAACAATCGGGATAGCCGCCGTACTTTTAGTTCATCTCCTTGTCAAAGAACAGGTAGTTCAGGAAGGCGGGTGGGGCAAAGCTTTTGTTGTTTTCGGATTGCCTAAAATATCAAGGTCTCCCCCGATGCCTTTGTTACTTTTTTGCTACAGGTCAAAAAAGTAACCAAAAAACCCCGCCGCTGTGCATCTTTTCAGCTAAAATTTAAGTCTAACCGCACACAGGCAAACTCCTCTGTTTTTGGTTTTACTGTTTACGTTTCTTATTGGATGGTACCTGAACCAAAAAACCTCGTCAAACATGCCTGTGCCCTTGCCCGCTGCTGCTTAAATTTTTTAACGCAGAAAAGCTGCAAGGCGGAAATTTATTCAATCAGTTGCTATGCATTGTCTAGGAGTTTGCAAATATACCCTCTTATTCCAATCGATTTGAAACTGACTTTCTCAAAAAAAAGGCATTTCCTGATCTTTGATTTGATTGACTAAAAGTAATTCTTGTAAACTGGTATTGCAAATTCTATAAATAAGAGGGTAAGTACGAGACTGTCTGCTGAATCAGGCAGGCGTAAAAATGGATTCTGTGAAGCTATTTAGCGAGTAGCCAGTATGTAGGGCCAATGTCATTAAGTTAGCATAAATAATTGGTTTGCAGTGATATAAGGTGTATATTTAGATATCAACAAACAATTTTAACTTATTTTATTAAGGAAAAAACAAGCAACCATGGGAAATCATTTTAGAACACCTCAAACTTCTCCAAAGTTTGAAAAAAAAACTGACTTCCACCGAATTTATTGAGCGGCACAGGGTCCGGCCTTC
>Ga0335398_10000116_pt1 | contig 118445 bp, 98 predicted proteins | sample BON03_FD_205742 | JGI IMG/M metagenome (GOLD analysis project Ga0335398, IMG submission 205742) | Freshwater microbial communities from Lake Bonney liftoff mats and glacier meltwater in Antarctica - BON-03 (spades assembly) (version 2) | ecosystem: Environmental > Aquatic > Freshwater > Ice >...
AACTCGGAATCAAACGCTGTTTGCCTTTCAAAGTGTATTGAGATAAATACGAAATTACGTGTCTGTTAAAAACTTCAAGCAAACGCCCGTAACAAAATTGGTTTAGACTCGTCAATGCCCTAAATTTGGGTAAGGCTGCACGGTGTTTTGGATATATTTGTTTCATCGCAACAAATCTAAAGCCCGGCAGCCTAAATTTAAGCAATGAACTAAAATTCGTGATAATGTCTATTATTGATTAATGCTGATTTACTCAGAGGCTTGAAAATTTATTCCCAATCTCTAGCAGGATGGAAGCCAACCTGGTTGACCCCAATTATAAGTCCTGGTAGTTTCAAAATCCACATTTATAGATTCAATTTCCTGTGGTCAAGCTACTAAAATGAGTAGTTTTGTCTTTAGGGAGTGACCATAAGAATATGTTGAGGAAGTTATTAGGCGTTTATTTTGTGGTTTATTTTGTGCTAATCAGTACAATGCAAGATTCGCAGGCCCAAGATGTACAGTATTCTCAATTTTATGCATCGCCGCTTTATCTTAATCCGGCTTTAACTGGTGCTAGTGAGCTTACACGAATTGGAATTAATTATAGGAATCAATGGCCGGGCTTAGATCAAAACTTCAATTCCTACTCAGCATATATTGATCATTACCTCTTTGACTACAATAGTGGAATAGGATTAATTTTCAATGGGAGTCAGGAGAGTCTTGCCAATCTCTCCACTAATGAAGTCGGCCTTTCCTATGCTTATCGATTGAAGCTGAGTGATAATATGTACTTCCGAGTTGGTGGTATGGCTAGTTATATGCAGCGCGATGCATTTTTTTCTGATTTAGTTTTTGGTACTCAGATCGATATCATTAATGGTACTGTAGGAGGGATGACAGATGAATTAAATGGGATTCCTATTGATAGTAAGTACAGCTTTTTTGACTATAGTCTGGGAGGAATGTTTTATTCGGATAAAATCTGGCTGGGAATATCTGCACATCATATTTCTGAGCCAAATATTTCTTTCGTAGAAGGACAGATTTCGAAACTACCTATGAAATTATCGGCCCAAGGTGGAATTCGATTTGATCTACAAGGCGGGAGAAGAAATTATTTTACACACGCCTATGCGGAGCGATCAATTTCTATTGCCTTTAATTACAAACAGCAAGATCCATTCAATCAGCTTGATGTAGGCGCTCAATTATTTCTGGATCCACTAGTTCTTGGGATTTGGTATAGAGGCTTACCAACTAAAAATGGCTTGCCTAATAATGAAGCGGTAATTGGCCTGGTAGGCATTTCTCTCGAAGGCGGCTTGGATATAGGATATTCTTATGATGTCACTGTATCAAAGCTAGGGATTAGAAATTCCGGTGGAGCGCATGAAGTATCTATCACATATTCCTTCCTTTGGGGAGATATCAAAAGCCGAAATATGAAATCTAGGACTATTCCCTGCTTTAACTATTGAAAGACTAGGTATCGTTTTTCAATTTTGACAAAAAATAATAAGATTATTTAATTTTTTTTCAGGCCTGATTTTTCAGGTCTTTTTCTTTTTGTAGCCAAAAAAAGTAGCACTCCCACAGCTTTTTGGTACGCATAAATTTTTTACGGATTAGTAGACTTTTGACGTTGATTTCATTTTCAGCACTACTCCCTAAAGCCTTGTTAAATAGAATTAATCTATACTTATTATTAGCCTTAGCCATTTTTTAAGAATATCATTTTTCTGTATATCATTTACATAAAATATTATTCTTAAAAACGAAATACATAAAATATTATTTGTAAGGCAAATTTTAAAACCTAAAAATTTTTGTGCTTATAAAATTTATGAAATTTGAAAAAAGATCTTGGTCTATATTGTGTTTTGATTCTCATACTATTAATAAGTGTGAATCAAAATTCTTTTGCTCAATCTTCACTTGAGATCTCAAGTCGCCTTTCTGAAAATCTAAGAGCCTTTTCATCGGAACAGATTTCTGTACAGGTTTCTGGCAAGCTTGCGCTATGTGCACATACGGATAAAGGCTCCATCTTATTGGATATAACAGGGGGCAAATCACCTTATATCTTCAGATGGAATACGCTCGAGACTACCAAATATCGCACGAATTTATATTCGTGAACCTATACCGTAGCTATCACCGATTCAGAAGGAAGAAAGTATACAGAGCGAGTTGTTATACAACCTCCTTTCCCTATGATACTAAATCAAATTATTACTAGAGATGCTTCATGTAGTTCGGCCGCTGATGGATATGCTAAAATTGGAGTAAAGATTGGTAGGGGTGAGCCTTACACAAATACTTGGAGTAATGGTCTGAAAGATGTTTGGGAAACTAGTGACTTGGCGATAGGAACCTATTCAGTCTCGGTTTTGGATATATTCAACTACGAGGTAACCGTATCCTTTGAGATTAAAAGTAGCAATGCTGGAATACAGCTAGCGGATCAAGTTCAATCTCCTTCATGTTCTGGACAGCCAGATGGTAGAATAAGCTTATATGTATTAGGTGGAATTGCATCTTATACATATAAGTGGAATAACGGTTCAAGCTCAAAAGATCTGAACAACATCCCCGCAGGTGATTATCAAGTGCAAATCATTGATCAAAAAGGCTGCTCTCTCCAAAAAAGCTTCAAAATAGAAGCCCCATTAGCTATGACTATTTCTAGTTCTCTCACTGAAGCTTCATGTACAGGTGATGTGAATGGAGTAATTACTTTAACTGTGGCGGGCGGGAAAACACCTTATTCCTATTTATGGAACAGCGGGGCTACTACAAAAGATATCTCAGACTTAGCCGTAGGAAACTATTCGGTCAGAGCAACTGATGCTTATGGCTGTAGTGTTGAAAAGCAATTCAAAATTTCTTCTCGCTCTGCTTTGGAAGTGAATGTGATTGAAGCGACCAGTGCTTCCTGTGAAGGGAAAGCAGATGGAAAGATTAAGCTTGGAATAAAAGGCGCATCAGGGAAATATACGCTGTCTTGGTCTGACGGGACATCCGGAGACCTAAGCCGAAGCAACTTAAAAGCAGGAACGTACCAAGTCATCGTAACCGACGAAAGTGGCTGCGGTGTTACTAAGTCAATTCAGCTCTCAGAGCCTTCAGCGCTTACTGCTAGAATAGAATCTATGTTGGATGTGGATTGTGGCGGGATCAATCGAGGGGATTGCCTGGGTTTCGATTCAAGGTGGAAAGGAGCCTTTCAACATAATTTGGAATACTGGTGATAAAAACATGCGTGAAATCAATTTCTCTAAATCTGGAATTATAAACGTAACGATTACTGATGCTGGTGGATGTAGTGTTGAGACGGAGGCCAAAGTTGATTTTCCTAATCAAGCTTCCCAAGGTGGAAGGATTGACTTCAACTATCGAAAGCTGGAAATCAACAGTGGAGTGGAAGTTCAAGTATCTGAAGAGATTGTCTTCGAAAGTGTGATTTCTAATGAGTTTATCGCTTGGGAATGGGAATTCGGAGATGGGAAAATTTCAAAAGATAAAGATCCAATTCACCTGTTTGAAAAAGCAGGAACCTTTCAGGTAATTCTAAAAGCTTTTGATACCTATGGCTGCGCTAGCCAAGAATCAAAAACAATTCAAGTTTCGAGTGCTAGCGAATTGGTAGTTATTCCTAACGCATTCACACCCAATGGCGATGGTCTGAATGACACCTTTATTCCTAAAGTTAAAGCAGTTTCCTCTTTCACCATGGATATTTTCAATACCTGGGGAGAGCGGATTTATTCCAGCTCTGCTCTGGGCTTGAGGGTGAGGGCTGGGATGGCACACACAAAGGGCAGGTACTTCCTGGCGGTAATTACCTGTACCGAATCACTTACTCCTCCATCGATGGAAGTTTTTTTGAAAGAACGGGTGGAATCACCTTAATCATATAGTGTATGAAAAACAGCTTCTTCCTGATCTTGCTGACACTTATGCTGACCGTATTTAATTTAAACAGCTCTGCTCAAGATGTGCAATATTCACAGTTTTATGCTGCCCTCTAGTACTTGAATCCCGCCATGACTGGTTCTTCAGAAATGACCAGAATCGGAGTAAACTATCGAAATCAATGGCCAAGTCTGGACCAATCTTTTACTTCCTACTCTGCTTACATAGATCATTACATCTTCAGTGCAAATAGTGGGATTGGATTGATTGTGAATAAATCTCAGCAAAGCATGGCTAATCTTAGTGTCTCTGAGATTGGGGCTACCTATGCCTACCGATTGAGACTGGGACTTAGTTCTTTCCTTCGCGTAGGAGGCCAAGTGAGCTATGTGGACCGAGATGCCTACTTTGGAGATTTGGTATTTGGAAGCCAAATCAACGATCAAACAGGTGTGATTGGGGATTTCAGTGGGGAAAATTTAGGAGCAGGCGCTCGTCACCAATTTATGGATTATGGCTTTGGGATGCTCTTTCATACTGAAAATGTATGGTTTGGGATTTCTGGTCATCACCTGACTCAGCCTAATATTTCCTTCCTGGATGGAGCTAATAGCAGCTTGCCATTGAAAGTATCTGCACATGGTGGGGTAAAGTTTGATTTATCCGGAGGATCATCATCGCAGTATATGAATAAGCGGTTGGGCACTAAGGAGCTAACTCTGGCTTTCAATTATAAAAATCAGGGGCCATTCTCCCAATTGGATATGGGAGCGCAGGTAAACATTCAGCCTTTGGTTTTTGGTATTGAGGAATCCCGGTGGCACAGAAAGAGCAGCCAAATCAAGAATCAATTATCGCCTTGCTCGGAATCTCTCTTGGTGGTGGACTAGACATAGGATATAGCCATAACTTCATGCTTTCTTCCTTGGGCAATACTAATACAGATGACGCACATGAAGTCAGTTTGCGGTACAGCTTCTCGGCAGGACCTTCTAAAGGAAGAGGTAGAACTTCCTCCATGCCTTGCTTTAAATATTGATTTCATAAACAATCCGATTTCGAAATGGCTTTAATCGTAAAGCCCCTTTTTATGTCGAAAACCTTACGTTTGATCCTAGGTGATCAATTGAACTTAGCTCATTCCTGGTTTGATGAGGCGGATTCGAATACGAGCTACCTCATGCTGGAGATGCGTCAAGAGACGGATTATGTAGCGCATCATATTCAGAAAGTGGTCGCATATTTTCAGTCTATGCGAAATTTTGCCGATCATCTCAAAGAGGCAGGCCATGACGTCCTCTATTTCAAGCTAGACCAGTCAGAAAATGAGCAAGATCTCGGAAAGATGATTGCTAAACTGGTCAAAAATGAAGGCTTTGATTCCTTTGAGTACCAACTTCCTGATGAGTATCGGCTGGATCAGCAGCTTCGACAAATTTCAGATACGTTGAAAATCCAATCAAGAGCGGTCGGGACAGAGCATTTTCTTACCGAAAGAGAATATTTGCAGAACTTTTTCAAAGGTAAAAAGACCTTCTTGATGGAAACCTTTTACCGTCAGATGCGGAAAGATTTTGATATCCTCATGGAGGGAAAAGAACCCCTAGATGGCAAGTGGAATTTTGATTCTGAAAACCGCTCAGCTTTAAAAGATCAACGCCTTTTGCGCAAGCCAAAACTCCATCCGAAATCTGTAAAGTCACTAGTGGAAATGATCGAAAAAGCCGGAGTGAAAACCATTGGGACTATTGATGAAACGGCATTTAACTGGCCTACAAGTCGTGGTGAATCACTGGAAGTCTTGGACTATTTCTGTGAAAATCTTTTGATTCATTTTGGAGATTACCAAGATGCGATGACTACTTGGGACCCTTTCCTTTTTCATTCGAGGCTGAGCTTTGCTATGAATTCAAAGATGCTCTCACCCTTGGAAGTAGTCCAAAAAGTGGAGAATCACTGGAAGGAGAATCAATCGGAAATCAGCATTTCTCAGGTCGAAGGATTCATTCGTCAGATCATCGGCTGGCGGGAATATATGCGCGGAATTTATTGGGCCAAGATGCCTGACTTTGCGGAATTGAATTTTTTCAATCATGATCGAAAACTGCCAGACTGGTTTTGGACCGGGAAGACAAAAATGAAGTGTCTGAGTCACTCGATTACCCAATCCTTGGAGCAGGCCTATGCACACCACATTCAGCGATTGATGGTTACGGGTAATTTCTTGCTTTTAGCAGGAATTAATCCAGATGAAATCGATCAATGGTACCTCGGTATCTACATCGATGCCATCGAATGGGTTGAAATCACCAATACACGTGGTATGAGCCAGTTTGCCGATGGAGGAATTGTCGGTACCAAACCCTATGTCTCCTCTGCAAATTACATTAAGAAGCAGGGTAATTATTGCAGTCATTGTGTCTATGATCCCAATAAGAAAATAGGCGATGGAGCTTGTCCATTTAATTCACTTTATTGGCATTTTTACGACCGAAACCGAGCTAAACTGGAGAAAAATCCAAGGATCGGAATGGCCTATCGAACCTTAGATAAGTTGAAGGATAAAGCTGAACTTTTAGAGCAAGCGGAAAAGTATTTGGGAGAAATCGAGAAGCTCTAGTGAAGTGAAAAAACTAAAACCAGAAAGTTGAAATAAATCACAAAGGAGAAATATCGCATGAGGAATGTTGAATTCCGAATAATAAATTGAGCTACAGGGATGTCCATCGCTGGAAATAGCAGCAGCGGTGAGACATCTTTGCAGAAAAAAGACAATTAGGGTTCCGGCTTTTGGCCGGAATGATGCTAATTGGGAGGATAACGGTTCGCCAAAATGGAAGGGTGGTAATTTTTTAACCACATAGTGAACGTTGAAATCATAGAATTAATCGCGTAAATGAGGATTCTTGCGCTAGCAGAAATCTACTCAACGGCCCTCACTGAGGATCCACGAATAATCAATTCGGGTTTTAGGACGATTTTCTGGGGAATAAATTTAGATTGCCTAGATGCGATTTCCTGTAGGAAAAGCCCCGCGGCACTATTTCCTATCCGCTTACTGTGTTGCTCCACTGTGGAAAGTGGAGGGTCTGTGAAGGACATAAATGGCTCATTGGCAAAACCAACAATTCCAAACTGGTCCGGAACTTTAATCTGGTGCTCTCTCAACACTTGCATGGCACCCATTGCTCCCATGGCCGAAGCGGAAATCAGCCCATCCACTTCTAGCCCTTTTCCAAGAATTTCCATCATACTGGCTCGACCATCTTCCAATTGAAGGTTGGATTCAAAGATCAATTCTTCATCCAGCGGTAATCCATGCGCTGCTAAGGCTTCCTGATAGCCACGAAGTCGGTCTTTGTAGATGCTGATTTTCACGTTGCTGGTGAAGTGCGCAATTCTGGTGTATCCTTGTGAAATCAAATGCTCTGTTGCCATATATGAGCCCAAATAATCATCAATGACTACCTGAGAGACTTCCAATTCATGGGTAGATCGATCAAACAAAATCAGCGGAGTACCATTGTTGATTAACTTCTTAAAGTGCTTAAAGTCCTTCGTCTCTTTAGCGAAGTAAACGATCACGCCATCTACGCCTGCGTTGAGCAAAGCTTGGACTTTGTTGACTTCATTTTGGTAATTGTCGTGACTTTGACAGATCATCACGTTGAATCCTGCGGTGTTGGCGATCTCTTCAATTCCATAAATCACCGAAGAGAAGAAGCTTCGATCTGCGGTTGGGACGATGATTCCTATGATATTGGATTTGCCGCTGCGCAATGCTGCTGCAATATTATTGGGTTGATAATTTAGTTTTTCTGCGGCTTGCTGTACAAGTTTTCGGGTTTTAAGACTAATTCTTGGGTTGTTATTTAGCGCCCGAGAAACTGTAGATGCGGTCACATTAAGGTTCTCGGCAATATCGTGAATGGTGGTTTTCTTTTTCATCCTAAAGCAAGCTAGAACTAAGTTGCGGGCTATTCATTGGAGGGTTTGCCAATGGTGGCCAATATACCGCCATCTACATATATTATTTGTCCATTGACGAAATCGCTGGCAGATGAGGATAGAAAAACAGCCACTCCCATAAGGTCTTCTGGATCTCCCCAGCGTTCAGAAGGAGTTCGATTCAGAATAAACTCATTAAAGGGATGACCGTCAACTCTGATCGGCTTAGTTTGCTCTGTGGCAAAGTAGCCAGGGCCTATACCGTTTACCTGAATATTATGTTTGGCCCACTCTGTGGCCATATTTCGTGTGAGCATTTTCAGTCCGCCTTTCGCTGCAGCATAGGCAGACACGGTATTCCTCCCCAACTCACTCATCATTGAGCAGATGTTGATAATCTTACCTGATTTGCGCTGGATCATTTTTTTTCCTACGTGCTTTGATACGATGAATGGACCGACAAGATCCACGTCGATTACTTCGCGAAAATCCGCCACTTCCATGTCTTCCATGGGGATCCGCTTGATGATTCCGGCATTGTTGATTAGAATATTTATCGGACCACCTTTTTCTATTTCGGCAATTGCCGTTTTGACCTGATCTTCTTTGGTCACATCAAATAGAAATCCTGTAGCATTTAAGCCTGCACTTCGATATTCTTCGAGGGCCGCTGCTAGCTTTGCAGGCGAATGACCATTGATAAGCAATTCTGCACCTGCATTTCCTAGTCCTTTTGCCATCGCCATTCCCAGGCCATGCGTTCCTCCAGTAATCAGGGCTCGTTTTCCACTTAAGTCAAATAGGTTATTCATCGCTTATTTCAAGTCAGTTACTTTGACCACGTCCATGTCTCCGTAATCCAGATTCTCTCCTGCCATTCCCCAGATAAAAGAATAATTGCTCGTGCCGGCACCGCTATGGATGGACCAAGGTGGGGATAAAACAGCTTGATGACTTTTCATCCAAATATGCCGAGTCTCCTGTGGCTCGCCAATGAAATGACATACCATCTGCTCTGGAGCCAAATCAAAATATAAATAAGCCTCCATACGTCTATCATGTGTATGAGCAGGCATGGTGTTCCAAATGCTTCCCGGTTTTAGTTCGGTGAGTCCCATTTGAAGTTGGCAAGTTTTCACCACACTATTGACGATTAGTTTTCGGATTATTCGATGATTTGCTTGCTCCATCGCACCGGTTTCTACTATTTCAGCATCCGAGGCAGCGATTTTTCTGGAAGGGAAAGCTGCATGTGCAGGAGCAGAATTGAAATAAAAGTTTGGAGGAGCTGATTGATCTCCTGGTAAAAAGGTCACCTCTTTAGTTCCTTTTCCAAGGTAAAGGGCCTCTTTATTTTCTAAGGTATAATTAACTCCATCTGCTACTACTTCACCTTTGCCGCCGATATTGATGATTCCCAATTCTCTCCTTTCTAGGAAGTATTCCGATTTGAGGGGATCAATAGTCTCCAGCCTGACAGGATGATTCATCGGTACAGTCGCCCCGATAATCAGTCGGTCATAATGTGCATACACATGCGTGACTTGGTCAGTTTGGAATAGGTTTTCCATTAAAAAATTTTCCCGAAGAGCTGTAGTATCCATATTTTTGAATTCCCTGTGGTGGACAGCGAATCGGATATCAAATGTGGCTTTTTTCATGGTTTTGGGTTTGTGAATCCAGACATTCTGTCTCAAATTCAAATTTATAGTTGTTTCTAATAAATTTATTTGAGTGCCAATTTGACCCTCAAAGGACTATTCACCTTTTGGCTAAATTCCGATAGGTGAGTTGTCCATTCTTTTTTTGTTTGGATCTCCCCGGCTTTCTGCCAGGCAAATCCGGCATAGTAGTTTATCTTTTTTTTAGGATCGAAGCTGACAAATAGATGGCTTTGATCTTTTTTGGAAGTTCGTTTTTCAAAGACTGATTTGATCAATTTAGGAGCGATCACCAGACCAGTTCCAAGCCCTGCATCATCGATCGTTTCCCAGTAGCTAATCCAACCCTGAGAGCGATTAATCTCTGTTACTCCGTTTCCTTCATGTAACGTAATGCCTGCGGTTACATTTGGAATTTTTTCCGAACTTTTCAATTCTATTTCCATCTTGAAGAATTGACTTCCTCTGTCAATTGAGATGATCTTAGATTCTTGGATCCTTGCTTGTCCAGCCTGCCAAGGTGCATAGGTCAGTTGAAAGATTGTCCTGAGCTTGCCTGTTGTGAGAATTTTGTAATCGATGAAATTTTTGGATACGTATAGCGAATCGCATAAAAGGACCCCGATTCCGCCGATTCCACGACTGTCTCCGACGTGGTAGGGATCATAGCCTTCGCCGGCATCCTTGTGATAGCTTCCGCCATCGATATGCTTTTGGTACCACCGATCAATGATGGGATAATCCACTCGTTTCAGCCAGGCATCAATCCCACTGGTAAGTGTACCGCCCTTCAAGCCTTCATCGGTCAAGCGTTGCGCTTCTGGCCCATAAGTTCGGAAAGCTACCTTATCATTTTCCCAAGCAATATCATCGATCCGTTCCGGGACAAATCTTGCAAAGGTGCTCAAGTTCTCTTTAGGTTCTTCGAGATTGCTTTCTCCAATTCGTATTTGGTAAGTTTTGGATTCTTTTGGACCGATTTCACTCCAAAAAAGCAGTTCATCAACGATTCCATCCTGATTGAGATCAACAAGCTGAGTGATCACGAGTTTGCTTGTTTTCAAATCCTGAACATTAATCCTTTCATCCCCGATTTTTGACCCAAGTATTTTTTCCAGATCAGCAACTTTGATCGAAATGACCTCAGCTCGAGGTAAATCCAATTGATTTTCAATCCTGACCACTGCCGAATCAGGCTGAACGAGAATGGGAAACCAAATGAGAATGCTTAAAATCCACATGGATATATCAGGTGTAAACTGTGTATTATTTACTTATGGCAGCCTGGTATCGAAGCAGGGCTTCTAGGTAATAATAATCAGCATAAGTAATTGGCCCATTTATCTCAGTTCCATTCGGCATATGCCCGGTGCTGTGCATCAGGATGAAGTTGTTGTTGGTGCCAGGCTCGGCCAGGTATTCAGGACTGCTCAAGCTGGCGAGCATTTTTTCTGCTGCTTTGAAATACCCATTTTCCGCCGGAGCGTATTTGCTTAATTCCAATAGCGCCGAAGCGGTCACAGCAGCCGCGGAGGCATCACGAGGCTCATTCGGGATATTCGGAGCGTCGAAGTCCCAATAAGGAATAAGATCCTCAGGCATCCTTGGATGGTTTAGGTAAAACGCTGCGATTTTGATGGCTTGATCCAGGTATTTCTGATCACCTGTCTCCCGATACATTACGGTGAATCCATAAAGCCCCCAAGCTTGTCCTCTTGCCCAGGCAGATTCGTCTGCCGCACCTTGGTGGGTTTTTTTGGCAAGCACCTCATTTGTCAGGGTATCATAATCCACTACATGGTAGCTGCTGTTGTCTGCACGAAAATGATTTTTCAGAGTCGTATCTGCATGCTTTACGGCAATGTCGTAAAAGATAGAATCTCCACTGAATTTGGTAGCCCAAAACAAAAGTTCCAGATTCATCATGTTGTCTACGATGACCGGATATTGCCAAGGTTTGAAATCCCAGGATCGGATACTTCCGATTTCTGGATCAAAACGCTTGATCAATGTCTTTGCTCCTTGAAGTAATATTGGTGAATAGGCAGCATTGTCAGTCAATCTCAAGCCGTTGCCAAAAGAGGAATAAAGTACAAATCCCAAATCGTGGGTGTGAGTATTGAGCTTAACGCGTTCCAATCCAGCTGTCCTTGACGCTGCCGAATCAGCCCAAACTTTTTCTTTGGTATAATCATATAGGTACCAAAGACTTCCCGGATAGAATCCGCTGGTCCAGTCTCTAGCCGGCACTAGATTTATAGAGCCGTCGGCTTTGGTGGATCGTGGAAAAAGTGTCTTATCGCTGAGTGCTTTCAGACTATTCTGCAGATGAGCTTGAGCAATTTCTATACTTTTTCCCACATCTGGTTTTTGCGGAGTCTGTCCTCCTGCCGGAGTAAAATAAACAACAGCTAAGGCTATAAAAAGCCAAGAAAGTAACGGTTTTTTCTGCATGGTATTTTGGGTAATCAGAATCTATTCTCACCAAAGTAAAACTGACCCTGAAATAAATTAAGGATTAATATCCGGGATTATTTGGTGCCAAATTCGGATTTATGATCAATTCTGAATTTGGTAGCGGAAATAAGTAATCTCTTGAAGGGTCAAAATTCGTTCTAGGCTCAAGACTGTTGGGTCCTCGGAAAACGCTTTCTCCAAGTTTCCTACGCTTGATATCGTACCATCTCTTCCATTCGAAAGCGAGTTCCAATCGACGATCATCCATGGTCAAGTCAATTAACTGAGCTTTGGTCAGACCAGTCGCAACATCCTCAGGGAAATCCGTCTTTCTTCCTCCCCAGTTTCTAGCTCGCTCACGGACTTGATTTAGATATCCAGCTGTTTCAGTGCCTGGCTTACCCACTTCTGCTCCCGCCTCTGCAGCGATAAAAAGCACTTCCGCATACCTCATATCGATGTAGTTGTGATCAGAAAATCTACCGCCAGCATTTGAATTGCCAGGAGATTGAGTCCACTTATAGCTGTGCGGCCTAGGAGTGGTGAATTCTGGGAAGGTTCTAACCACAGCATTGAAAACTATAGTGTCGACCAGACTCACTTCTTTCCGATAATCTTTATTATCCCAAGTTTGATAGACTTTTAGTGAAGGTACACTGACACCAAAAGTCCCCGGTTGAAAGTTGATCACACCAGTCATATTTGGAATCAAATCATCGTTGGGTTTTCGGAGGAAATAGCACTTTCAAAACCAATATGCGAGGGTAATACGCCTACATCAAGCCAGAGTTTTTGTTCTTGATCTAGTGCAATACCAATATTTGCCTCGTTGATCCATCGCAGCGCCTCAGGCTCCGCAGCATAGTTGTCCTGAGCATAAGTTCCTTGCTGAAGTCCTAGTTTTCCTTGGAACCACTTAGATTCATAAGCGACTTGGATTAAGGCGAGGGTTATGCTTAGCTGATCGTGTCGAGTATGGTTGTAGAGGAAGGGCAATCGTTTTTTTGCTTCAGGTTGATTGAAATCAAAGCCATAATATAAATCAATAAAACCTCCTACTTTCCAATTGTCCTTCTCCGATTCCTGAGCCCAAGACAGCATTGAAAAGCTAATCGTAAACAAAAAAATGAAGTAAAATTTGAGCCAATTTTGCATTCATTTAAGATAGGAAAATCGCTTTTTTTTGCAAAAAAAATGTGATTACAAGAGTTCGTAGGAATTTCGAATATGCTTAAGTAAGATCGGAGAAAGCTCCACCAAAGTGGTAATCCGAATGTGATTTTCGAATTTTTTGGACACTTGAGTTGATTTGAAAAATGGAGGACAGGTCTGCTGATCTTTCGAGTAAAATTGTAAATCCAAAAACTTGCTCTTGGGCCTGATGACCAAAAAAGTCTGCTTATGTACGAACATGATTGCATTTTTGGTATTGTTGACGATCACATCATCCCAGTCATAGATTTCTGCTAAGATTTTATCAAAAGCGAACGCTAACTCTTTTGGCTTACCCTCAAAAAGCGAATTCAAATCTGCTTTGATGCACATATGCTATTGATTTTCTTTTTTTAAATCTCTTTCGCAAATCGGGCAAGTCCATATGGCAAAAAAAAGAGCTCAGTTGATCCCAACTGAACTATTAAGTTGATGTTGAAGATTATTTCAAAGGAATATCAAGCGTTCCACTACACCAGCCGACCATTAGATCCCCATCGTATTGACCCAAATAATAGAGAATCTCCCATTCTTTTTCAGAATCAATTTGATAAGGTGCAAAAAACTCGGTATCAGCTAATGGAAGAGGATTCATACTAGCATTTCCCCTGATCGAATGCTTGTAAAGTTGACGAAGAGGTATTCTGCTTAAGAGCCGATTAGCGAGGACGGTAGGTCCGGTCGCTTGTGTGAAAAAATTCACTCCGAAAAGTCTGGATCGAAAGGCTTCTGCTAGGGCTAGTTTATTTGTAGCCTCAGCTTCGACAATTTTTCCTTTGAGCCAATTCATTCTGTTTTCGAAGAACGTATTTAAGTCATCCGAGGTGAGACCGATTTGTACTAATCCATCTTCTGAAAGAGCAAATCTTTGGTATGGAAGCCTGCGATCCACCTTTGTGTTTGGAAATACTTGGTAAAGTTGATCATCCGGTTTATCAAAATCCAAAGGGTCGAATCGGCTTAAAATCAACTTCGTATCATCAGGTGTTGAGATAGTGAATACAAAGGGATTTACCGTAAATCGATCTGGGTCTCCATCAGAAGTGATTTGATTTCTGCCCTCAAAAATAGGCCCTTTGTATGGGCCGTTCGATTGAGGACGGTTGGCGAAGCGACAAAGTGCTCCCTTCATTTTCTGATCTAGACCTGGAGGGGTTTCCCCATCTATTTCCACTTTGGAGACTTGAATTCCTATCCCTCGGGAATTGTATGTGGCAAAATCCGGAGAAGCCTCTCGGATATTTTTGATATCAAATTGTGGATTAGATCGAAGCAGGTCTTTAAATGCATCAGCTTTAGTTTTATAGGCAGTTTCGATATCCTTTGCCTGAGACCAGATGGAAGGGTCGAGTAAAGTTTCCCCGGCTACAGCATAGGTGAATCCTGAGATTCCCCGTTGTTCATTGGATGGATCTGGATCTGTGGCTAGTCGGCATTGGAAAAAACCGTCAAATGAAATGCTTAGAGTAGGCATAAAAAATATTAGTTAAAGTTGTTTGAATAGTTTTGAAATCCTTTGGATGAGATTGGAGCGACCATTTCAGCATTCCAATAAGCAGCGAAATTTTTTCCAATTCGCTCAAAATTTTCGGCTAAATAGGCAAATGAAACATCGAAGTCGCGCGCGTCATCCTGCTTATAAAACGCCATGTGATAGCCACGTTGCTCACATTGGTTTTTTAAATTGAGTGCTCTTTGTTTCATGGATTCGAAATCAATAAGGTATTTATTGACGTCTTCATAAGGCTTTATTGCCTCTTCGATTCCACAAGAGTCGAACTGTGAGATATCAAATAGAAAATCGGGTCCAGCACATCGATCCGGAACTTTGCCGCCATCCGGCACAAAATTTTCATCAGCCGGCAATCTGCAAATCATCTCACCAAGTGGGCGAATCACATTGGTCATAAATGGATAAAATGCCGTTTGGAAATAGGCATTGACCTGCGGTGGTCGGATTCCTGTTGTTTGATCGATTTCATAATGGCCAAAGAATCCACTCAGCATTCTAATCATCGTCGTATATGCCTCATTGAAAAGCTCCATGGCCTCGATTGCGACCTGATTAGTTATCGGATAGATTGCATTGGAAGGCATATCGGGAATCGAATTGATCAGATGTCGGTCATGCTGCTTGGTATAGGTAGGATTCCAAACCACTGGAAGCGCAGGTTCAAATGGTAAGCCGGATTCTTTAGCCTCCTTGACCTCCTTATTCATGGAATCAATCAGCGTTTGGAAAACCCAGAAATGACTTCCCAGAGCTGGTGGGATTCCCCATACTCCTTCGCCCTCTTCGATAATCTGCTCGATTGCTTCTTCGACATAATTTTCAAATTGCCCAATAACCAATGGATTTAAGACAATATTAAAACCATAATGCTCATCTACGATCCGCTCCATATTTTGACCTTCGAAGATTTTGTATTTCAATCCCATAAGCAAATAAGCCCTAATAAAGGTGTAGAGTTGCTCAATACTGTCGAAATGGGTGCCGTTGGTTAAAGGGTCGTGGATTTTCGCCAGCGTATCTTGATTCAAGCTATTGGAGAAAAATTGTTTCAAAAAACCCATTGCTTCATCGTGAGTCTCAGGATGATTGAATTGGTCGGGATCTTTATGAGGAACAGTAAATAAATCCTTTAGTCCATGAGGAGTTCCTTCCGCCAAAAGTGGGTCTCTGACTGGAAGATGGTCAGGCTTTTCCCAATACCGAAATATCTCTAAGGCAACAGGACTAAATGGCATTAGATTCACTGGTTTTCCAAGTGGAAAAGCAGCAGCAGGTACAGGGAAATTTGGCCTGTACATGTATGGGTCTTTTCCCAGAATTACAAGCAAATTCATGTCATAACAGAGGTGAGTCATTTCCTCTCGGGATACCATAAGGATATTGGCCTCCCATCGCCGGATTTTTTCGATCTGAGCCATCCGGATTTCATTAATTTTTTGCTGGTCAGGGTCAGTTGAATCAGGGATATAATCAGCAAATTCCTCTGGATATTTCTTCAGACTAAAGCTTGTAAAAAGATATTGCATCGCCAGTAGATGCTCCGTTGTACTTGCCTGTTTGAGTAGAGAAAAGATTAATTCGATAAACTCTTCTTTTTTTGATCCAGTACTAGATTGGAGCATTTGATGCAATTCTGAATCAGGTTGGATTTTTTGAAGATTTTTTTGAGACATAATCCGTAAAAAATAAATTTAATAAAAAACTAAATCGTAGATTTTCAATAGATTAAATATAAGCCTTAGTTTGGTCTAGCCCCTATTTTTGGTATATTTCATACATTCTTTTTATCACTAAAATTTTTCCTCAAACATGCCAAACATTAAAAACGGAGTTGACCTAGATAACCTCGAAGCACTCACAGGAGCCATTAAAAATGATCCAAAAGTAGCACTGGTCCAATTCAAAGCACAATCTGAATGGAAAGGTGGAACCAAATCAGCAGTAACTGTTTCTGAGCTTTTTTCTAATGGAAAAAATATTCGAAGTGAAGCAAGTAAATTTCACTTAATGGTAGATGAGCCTGCTGTATTGGGAGGATCAGATGAGCATCCTAATCCTGTAGAATACCTCGCTTCGGCGCTCTGTGGTTGTCTTACCGCAGGTATTGCAACCAACGCAGCTTTATTCGGAACAGAGCTGGAAAAAATCAACGTGGAGGTCTTTGTAAATTTCGATATTCACGGCGTTTTGGGCATTGATCGGTCTAAACCAAACGGGCCATTGGATTTGCACTACAAGGTGACTTTGAAAGGTAAAAATGGAGCTAGTGTTGAGCAACTCCTTAAGTCTAAAGAAATCTTGGACAAAAAGTCTCCAATTAAAAACACAATTGAGTTGCCGCTACGAATTACCACAGAAGTTGTAATTGAAGAGTAACCATGACAATCGGCACTTCATTTGGAGTAGGATTCTCTGAGTCCTCTGACTCTCGAAAAGCCGGTGTTCAGGCTTCAAAAGAAGCTCTAGCCAAAGCTGAACTTTCCCCTGAGGAGGTTCAGCTTTGCTTTTTGTTTTGTACCTCAAGACATGATCCTCTTGACTTTTTTGAAGGAGTGCAGTCATGTCTTGGCACCAAAACTCAGTTTTTTGGGGGATTTGCTAATGGCACCTGTACCAATGATGAAGTTGGCTACGATGGCTATCAGACTGTAACTGGCTTATTAGGGAAATCTGAAATCAAATTTGATCTATTGATCGAAGAGGGCATTGGATTTCATGAATATGAGACTGGGAAAAGCCTCGGGCAAAAAATTGCGGCAAAAAAATACGATACAGTTCCTCAAGTATTGCTCCTTTTTGATGCGGTAAATCGTTTGGAAGGACGATTTAAGATGAATTACGGGACACCTTTTATCAAAGGGATGAACGAAAGTCTAAGTCATTGGCCAAATGTTATTGGTGCTCGAATGCTAGGCGATATGAAATTCAAACCAACACGTCAATGGTGCGGAACTGAAATGAGCCAGAATGCAGCAATGGCCCTGATACTTCATGGTAATATCAGGATAGATACGCAGATCATGCATGGTTGCCAGCCAGCCAGTGCCTATCATACCGTGACCGCTGCAAAAGGCGCAAGTATCCTAGAACTGGATCACAAACCTGCGTTGGATGTGGTGGGAAGTATTTTGGGAGATGATTTATTAGAAAATCCGCAAGAACTCAAGTTTTTTGTGACATTAGGCAAGAATATGGGAGACAAATGGGAATCTTATAATCCTGGAAATTATATCAATCGGATGTGCGTGGGAGTAGATCCTGAGTCGAAAGCACTTTTTATGGCTGAGATGGATATCGCAGAAGGAACTGAGGTTCAATTGATGCGCCGAAGCTTTGAAATGGACTATGTAGCTAAGCAAACCAAGAAATTGATTGATAAAGTGAAATCGGAAAATAGAAGGATTATTTTTGGAATGTATATCAACTGCTCTGGGCGGGCGGCAGCCTACTCAAACCATACCGATGAAGACGTCAGACATGTCCAAGAAGCCATCAATGGTGAATTCCCTTTACTGGGAATTTATGAGGCAGGGGAACTTGCCGTGATCAAAAATGAGTTGCAAGTTTTAGATTGGACAGGTTTATTTTGCCTTTTCAGTGAAGAAATTGTTTGAAGTCCAATGAGTGAAGAATCTAAAGATATTTTATTAGCGGAGCTACAGCGGCAAGTTGACTACTATCGTCAACTCTCCGATGAAGTTGCTGGGCAAAATATTCGAAGTGATTCTCAGATTTCATTATTGAAGCGGAAATTGATTCAAAAGGAAAATGGCTTCACGATTTTGTCCGCTTTGCATGATGCATTCGGGCATCAGATCTGTGAAGATGACTTCTTTACCAACACATTAGAGCTAATTAATACCACGCTCAAAATGGATAAAACTGTTGTTCTATGGGAGCTAAGTGGACATTCTAAAGCTTTCAGCCCTAAATTCTATATGGGCTGTGAACGGGAAGAAATCGATCAAATTCATAATCGACAGTTGGATTTTTTGATCGATGATAGCCCTATTTTACGTCCATTTCTCGCCAATAAAAATACCCGGGCTAATCCACTGATTGATAAACTTCGGGAGGAGTTGATTTTACCCTTTTTTATTGCCGTTCCGATTCGAATGCGAAGTAAAGTTATCGCTTGGATGGTCACAGGGAGAGAAAAAGAAGCCTGGCCTTTCTATCCTCCCCTGGATGAAGGCGACATGGATACCTTGGTGTCAATCTCCGGATTTTTGGAAGCGGGTCTTTCCAATTCCAGTTTGTATACTAGTCTTGAGAAAGCAAATAAAGAATTGGAGGTTTACAATCAAGAATTGGAACAACGTGTAGCAGAACGAACCAAGGATCTACAGATAAAAAATCAGGAGCTTTCTAAAGAGAAAAAACGCTCGGAGGATTTACTATTGAATATTCTTCCAAAAGAAACTGCAGATGAACTGAAAAAAAATGGGTTTGCTAAGGCAAAACTACAAACCAATGCTACAGTCATGTTTGCTGATTTTGTGAATTTCACCAAATTCACCTCTCAAATATCTTCTGAAGAATTAGTAGCAGAATTGGATCATTGTTTCCGGAATTTTGACATGATCACCACTAAGTATGGTTTGGAAAAAATAAAAACGATTGGCGATGCATACATGAGTGCCTGTGGGGTAACTGGCGAAACTGGCTTGGCCTCTGACGTCATTCGGGCGGGGATTGAGATGAGAGATTTTATAGTGGCTTATGGAAAGCAAAAACCAGAAGCAATCAGGGAGTACTTTAAAATACGGGTAGGGATTAATACAGGTCCAGTGGTTGCGGGAGTTGTGGGCCTGAAGAAATTCTCATTTGACATCTGGGGGGATACTGTAAATACCGCAGATAGAATTCAATCTGGTTCTGTGGCAGGAAAAGTCAATGTGTCCCATTCTACCTATATGGTATGCAAAGAGGATTTTGTGTTTCAAAACCGAGGAAAAATCGCGGCAAAAAATAAAGGCGAAATTCTGATGTATTTCGTAGAGCTAAAGTAATTAAATCTATTTTTTTTCTGAGGAAGTAAGATTAATTCGTGTTTTCGGTAAGCTTTCAGGATAATTCTTCTGAATAAACTCTACCATCTTTTCCCGTACATACACCCGAAGATCCCAAGCCGTGGGGGAGTTTTCAGCCGAGACTAGGATTCTTGATTCTACGGTGAATTCTTTTGCATCGGTCACTTGTAGCACCTTTACTTTTTTGTCCCAAAGGTCAGTCAATTCTAAGATTCGGTCAAGTTCAGCGCGAAGAGCATCAAAGGAAATCGTGTAATCCGTATGGATAAAAACCGAACCAATAATGTCTGATGAGGATCTAGTCCAATTTTGAAAGGGCTTTTCCAGAAAGTAAGTCGAAGGCAAAATCAAGCGACGTTGATCCCAAAGCCGAACTACCACATAATTCAAATTAATCTCCTCGATCCATCCCCATTCGCCTTCAACGACCACTGCATTTTCCAATCGAAAAGGCTGGGTAATGGCGATTTGCACACCAGCGATTAGCGTACCGATTGCTTTTTGTGCAGAAAAACCAATAATAATTCCAGCTACCCCGGCGGAGGCAAAAAGTCCTACTCCAATCTGCCTTATCGACTCAAATGACATTAGAATCAGGCCTATTCCGAGAACAACAATTAGGAATTTTGCGACCTTCTCGAGTACATTGATCTGTGTGTAGACTTTTCGTGCTTTTAAATTGTCCTCCTGATTGATGTCGTATTGCCTGAGTAATACGATTTTTCCAATTTTTGTTAAGACCAAAAGGCACCAAGTAAATCCGCAAATAATCAGGACTGTAAAAATATGTGGCAAATAGAAAAAAACACCTTCCCATACTTTAGTATCTTCTCCAGAATAGATTTTGGTGAATCCCAAAATGAGCGTAATCAAAAGTGGAAAAATTAGTCTTGTGTAAAGATTCATAGGTTGATTTGCGGTTACCTCAATCAAACTAAAATTATTTTGGGAATTAAAATTTTAAAAAGTAGGTCTTAGTGTAAATGAAGGTTTTGGAATGATTACGAGTAGTTCGATGAAGATTTAATTATTTAAAATTTTTGAATTATTAGCGAAAACTTTTCTGATCACATGGACATGATCACAAACAGCTGTAAATTCAAGCATGAGAAAATTAAATAAATTTCATTTCAGCTTCTTTCTTGCAGCTTTCGTCCTACTATTTTCTTGCAGTCAAAATAAGCAAGCCGAAAGTTTAGCCGTCAATCAAGAAGTGCCTATTCCAAAGGTAAGTATTTCCCAAATTGAAGAAGGAATCAAAGCTTTCATTGCTGATCAAACGGAAAAAAATGATGGGTTCTTTCCTGTGAAGGATGAAAATCACGATATGAAAATGAAGCTGGTCCGAGTTCATACCGAGTATCTGTCAAACCTAGGCCCCAAGAGTCATTTCGCCTGCGTGGATCTGGTGGATGAAAGTGGAGATGTCTATGATGTGGATTTTTTCATGGAGGGAGAACCCGGTGGAATGGATGTGACCTCTACAACTGTTCATAAATTAAACGGGAAGCCGTTCTACTCTTGGAACCAAAATAAGGAAGACAAAACGTGGTTTAGAGTAGCCCTTGAGCAATCAAATAATAATCTTCTGGGCGTCGTGGAAGGAAGCGATGAGTTTGAGTTTTACTACACGGCACAAATCCCGCAATTAGAAGGTCCGGCCAGCATGTGGATTCCCATAGCCGAATCAGATGCATTCCAAGAAGTAGCCCTTTTGGAGTCTTCGGTGCCAGAAGGCGCCAAAAGAATAAAAGATGGAAATTATGGGAACACACTTTTATTTATTCAGTTGGGGCCAGAAAATTCAGGTGAGGAAATTTCGCTTACCTACGCTGTAAAACGGAAAGAAAAAGGACCATATGACGCACCATTACCTGATAAGTCACTCTATCTAACCTCAACTAAACTAATGCCTACGGGTGGAAGATTTGAGGAGATAGCTAAGGAAGAACTCGGGAGTAAGATCAATGAATCGCATTTGATTCAGGCGCGGACCCTTTACGACTACGTGATCGACAATATGCGCTACATGAAGTTTGGGGACTATGGAAAAGGAGACTCCAATTATGCCTGTGATTCCAAAACCGGTAACTGTACAGAGTTTCATTCTTTTTTCATCTCTTTGGCGCGATCTGTAGGGATTCCCGCCAGATTCGCCATCGGAGCTTCGATCCCTTCGGATCGTAATGAAGGCGGGATTGATGGCTATCATTGCTGGGCTGAGTTTTATGCGGATGGTAAGTGGTGGCCTGTAGATATCAGTGAGGGAAATAAATATGCGGCTTTGGCTACGTATTATTTCGGGAGACACCCAGCCAACCGAATTGAATTGAGCCGAGGTAGAGATTTGAAACTTACTCCAGGTCCACAAGCCGGGCCAATCAATTTTCTAGCATATCCTTACTTGGAAATCGAAGGTAAAGAGGTCAAAGTCAGCTCCGAGTTTTCGTTTCAGCGGAAGGTAAATTCATAAAAAAAGGCTGTGAAAACAGCCTTTTTATTTTTTGATAATTAACTAATTAATAAGCGTTATTATCTGCTGGGTGTTCTGAGTCGTCATTGTCTGCTGGATGTTCTGTATTCTCAGCCGCTTCTTTAACTTCGTCATTTTGTTCTGTTTCAGCTTCTTCATTATTTGCTTCTTTTTTTCCACCACATGAGGTAAAGCTAAAGGCTGAAATAAATAGGATTGCAAAAGCAAGCGCGAAATTTGATTTAAGTTTTTTCATAATTTTTCATAATTAGAGTTGGTGTAAAATAATTATAGTAACAAATATAAAAAAGCATTTGATTCATTCACCTTTTTAATGTGATTAAAATCAGTCGATTAATCCCCAATCCATTCTGCTACAAACAGGTTTGTATCACGTGTTCCACCGTTACTTCTATTTGAAGAAAAAACCAAGTGCTTGCCATCATTTGAGAAGACAGGGAATGCATCAAACGTACCGTCATTGGTGATTTTGGTAAGACCAGTCCCGTCACTATTGATCATGAATAGATTGAAAGGATAGCCCCGTTCTGTTTGATGATTAGAAGCAAAAATGATTTTTTCACCTGAAGGATGAAAGAATGGAGCCCAGTTTGCTTTTCCTAAATCAGTTAGTTTTTTAGCATTAGAACCATCAGCATTGGCTATGTATAATTCCATACTGGTCGGCATCACCAATCCATCAGCCAGTAAATCTTTGTAGATCTTCACATCTTCTTCACTTGTTGGTCTGGATGCTCTCCAGATTAGCTTTGATCCGTCAGGGGAAAAGAAGGCTCCTCCATCATATCCTAGGTCTGAAGTGATTTGCTTCACATCCGTACCGTCAATATTCATGGTATAAAGCTCCAAGTCTCCAGTTCTAAGTGAAGTGAAGACAATTTTATCTCCTTTGGGAGAAATCGTTGCTTCAGCATCGTATCCGGGCTCATTGGTCAGCTGATTTAAGATGTTTCCATCTAGATCCGCTGTGAAAATATCAAAGGAATCATAGATAGGCCACACATATTTACCATCAGTTCTTCGCTCCGGAACTATAGGGCAATTCTCGTCACCCAGATGTGTGGAGGCATATACGATCGTTTTGTTATCTGGCAAAAAGTAAGAACAGGTAGTCCTTCCTAAGTCTGTGCTCAGACGTTCAGGTTGGTTGGTTTTGAGGTCATCAGTCTTCCAATTAGTATAGAAGATCTGATCGCATTCATTGCCCCAACTCGCATAGTCCGATTGAAAAACCAGCATGCTATCGTCAAATGACCAATATGCTTCAGCATTATTTCCACCAAAAGTGATTTGCTTGATATTTTTTAGGTACTTCATCTCTTCTGGCTGAAGAAGAAGTGAATCAGACGCTGAGTGAGCAGTTGATTCTTGATTTTCAATTGTTTCTGAATTGGGATTGCAAGCAGATGTCGCAAAAAGGGCTAAAATAATCAGTGCTCTCATTCTGTGTAGTAAGTGGTTTTTAATTTGCAGCGGGAAGATACCAATTATTATCTTTGAGCTGAAACTAACTTAAGTATGAATCAAAAATCGAATTATACCCTCATTTTGGCAGCATTTGCTTTGTTTACATGGAGTTGCGATAATGCACCGACAGATCAAAGTTTACTTGAAGGCTTAAAAGCTGATGTTACTTTTTTGGCATCAGATGATCTTGAAGGCCGAGCTATCGGGACAGATGGAGAGCAGAAAGCTGCAGATTATCTGGCGGAGGAGTTTAAAAAGTCCGGTTTGGAGCCAAAAGGAACCGAAGGGTTTTTCCAGCCTTTTACGGTCTCTAAACCTACCAATCCGCATGAAGAAGCAGTAGTCGGAACAGACGGCGAAGGGCTGACCGGACGGAATGTCATTGGATTTATTGATAATAAATCTGAAAATACGATCGTAATAGGAGCTCATTTCGACCACTTAGGAATGGGAGGTCAAAGTTCGCTTCACCGTGGTGACTCGGCAATTCACAATGGAGCAGATGATAATGCTTCAGGAACGGCAGCATTGGTCGCTTTGGCTAAAATCCTAAAACGGGAAAAACACTCTTCCAACTTTCTGTTTATTGCTTTTTCAGGTGAGGAAAATGGACTTTGGGGTTCAAATTATTTTGTGAAAAATCCAACGATTGAACTAGCATCCATTAATTATATGATCAATATGGACATGGTGGGAAGAATGAATGCGGAGAAGACACTCGCTATAAACGGCGTCGGCACCAGTCCGTCTTTGTTGCCTGCTTTGGATCTGGTCAATGCTGACAGTTTGAAGTTGGTGACTTCTGAATCCGGAGTAGGGCCTTCTGATCACACCTCTTTTTACTTACAAGATCTGCCTGTTTTACATTTCTTCACCGGACAGCATGAGGATTACCATCGGCCTTCGGATGATTCCGATTTGATCAATTATGATGGTCTTTTGCTAGTTGTGAAATACATCGATCGATTGGTTGATCAGTTGGATGCAGAGCCGAAATTAGCCTTTACCAAGACTAAGGATAGTAATGGAGATTCTCCTCGCTTTACCGTTTCACTTGGCGTAATTCCGGATTATTTGTTCGATGGGCAAGGGATGCGAATAGATGGAGTGTCTGAAGATAAGCCAGCTCAGGCTGCTGGATTGCTAAAAGGAGATGTTATCCTACAAATGGGAGATTCTACCATCGTGGATATGATGAGTTATATGCGGGCGCTAAGTGCTTTCCAAAAAGGAGATTCCACTTCAGTAGCTTATGATAGGGCTGGAGCAAAGATGGAAGCGAGGGTGAAGTTTTAATTGCCCGATGTTGGATGTCGGGTGACCGATGAATAACTAGCACACCTTAGTATTTATTTGAAAAACCGTTGGCTGCAATCTCAACGGTTTTTCTTTTGCCTGGCTTTTTTGAATTCATGGATTACCATAAACATCGAGCAGGCAATTGGATTGAGATTTTTCTGAAGGCCTTTTCCTTTGGCTAGATTGATTAGCTGTCTGGCATAAAAGCCTCCTTCCGCAGAATCTTCGAAGACCTTGAAACCTGTGCGAATTGGAGGATTGTCTAAATACGGAACTTCTCCTTTCAAAAATCCTTGAATAGAATTTATGCTGCAGATAAATGGTCTTCCCATTCCGATTAGATCACATTCACTAGCCGTAAGGACTTCGTTACAAAAATCAAAAGATCGAAATCCACCCATGATCATCAGAGGCACTTGACTGATTTCCTTTACCTTTTTCGCAAAATCCAAGAAATAAGCTTCTCTCTTTTTGGTGCTTTCCTTTTTCACCTTCTCTTCATCTCCCAGAAAAAAAGCAGCCTTCTCATACGTGCCACCTGAAATTTCCAGTAAGTCTATTCCTGCTTCTGCCACTATTTTGACCACCTGGAGTGAATCAGACTCTGTAAATCCACCTCGCTGAAAATCGGAGGAGTTTAACTTAACCGAGATGGGGAAGTCTCTTCCAAGTTCTTCTCTGCATTCTTTTACGATACTGAGTAATAGCCGACTTCGGTTTTTCAGGCTACCTCCCCATTGATCAGTCCGAAGGTTGGTTTTAAGCGATAGGAACTCGCTGAGTAAATAGCCATGAGCAGAATGGATTTGAATTCCCGTAAATCCAGCTGCCTTGGCGATTTTTGCAGCTTTTCGAAAACCAGAAATCACCTGCTGAATATCGGCTTCCAACATTGCTATTGGCTTGCCGAATAATCCGATTTTATGCAGTTGAACTTCAGAGGGGGCTTTAGGACTCGGATTTACAAATCGGTTGGTCTGCCTCCCGGAATGAGAAATCTGTACCCAAAACTGATTCCCATTTTCTTTTCCAGCCGCTGCCCATTTTTTCAATTTTAGCAGCATGGCCTCATCTCCGAAATGCACATTACCGGCAGATTCCATGTGCTGCTTATCAATCATTACATTCCCGCTGATCAATAATCCTGCACCAGTCTCAGCCCAAAGGCGATACAAATGCTCGTGGGCAATGGTAGGCTAATATGCTGAATCACTCATCCGCTCTGTCATTGCAGCTTTGACAAGGCGATTGGGTAGGATTGTGCCGCAGGGAAGCGTAAAAGGGGAATTGATTGGGTTCATTTGCACTACTATTAGTAACGAAAGTAAAATAAAAAATTTCTTATTTTACTTTTAGTCTAGCGGTGATAAGCTTTTGGAAATGATAAATCGGAAGAGGAAATTCATCCATGAGCAGATTAAGCCCCTTATTCGGCTCATTATATGATATTTTTTGAGCCGAATAAATCGTGCATTCTGCTCATGAGTTAAAATTGGGAGTTTTCGGATTGGCCAAATTTTACTTTTGAGCAGGACGTTTTGTCTAAAAATCAATTTGATTTCTTGCTGAAATCAGGTGAGTTGAACGGTATGCTAGGCGGAATCGCCTGATCCGAACAAGCAGAATTACTCTTGGAGACGAAGGTAATAGAGGCGATGAAGACTTCCCAGATCGAAGGAGAACTGCTTAGCCGCCAGGATGTGATGAGCTCAGTGAGAAAAAATCTTGGGATCCATGAGGATCAACCGATATTCATCAAGGATCACCGCGCAAAAGGAGTCGCTAAAATGCTAGTCAGTGTGCGGGCAACTTTTGCATCCGAACTATCTGAGCAGACATTTTTTGATTGGCATGAGATGCTCATGAAGGGTAATCGCTACATAAATGCCGGACAATGGCATAGTGATAGTTCGCCAATGCAGGTGGTCTTGGGAGTCATAGGAAGAGAAACGGTACATTTCGAGGCTCCGCCTTCCAGTCGAGTTTCAGCTGAGCTGGCAGTTTTTATTCAATGGTTTAATGACACAAGGCCTGACGGTCCAAAAGCGATCCTCAATCCACTTCTCAGAGGGGGAATAGCCCATCTGTATTTTGAAAGTATTCACCCATTTGAAGATGGAAATGGTCGGATTGGTCGAGCTTTAGCAGAAAAGGCGATTGATCAGGGCTTGGGTTATACTACGCTGATCAGTATTTCTGGAGCGATCGAAAAGGAAAAGAATGCTTACTATTCTTCGCTTGCTACAGCCCAGAAAAGTCTCGAAATTTCGGATTGGCTTCGTTATTTTGGAGCGACTGTGCAGATTGCGCAATATGATTCCTTGCAACTCATCGAGTTTACAGTTAAGAAAATGAGATTTTTTGATCGATGGAAAAATGAACTCAATGATCGGCAGGTAAAAGCCATCGCCCGAATGCTGGAAGAAGGCCCGGGAGGTTTTGAAGGTGGAATGACCGCTAAGAACTATGGGATTATCGCTAAAGTTTCTAAGGCCACAGCAACTCGTGATCTTCAGCAACTGGCAGAATTTGGAGTTTTTGAACCAATTGGCGGTGGCCGAAGCATTCACTATTCGTTGAATATTTCGATGAAATAAGGAGCGTCCAGAAATCAAATCCCACTGCTTTTCCATCGTTTTAGCTTTCCATACCTATCGGCAAGTAAGTTTACTTTTGATTTCTCACTTTATGAGGTCTCCTTTTTTATCATTCCTCCCTGCCCAAAAGGGTTTTTCTACTATCTTTGTGCCTGCTTTTGGGGAGAATGTTCTCGTGAACGCGTGAGGGATAGTAGCGGTATCGGCTTCCCCTATAGTTATCGGGGAAGCCGATAAGAGCGGATAGCCCGACCCCGGCTTTTTCAGACGGGGGCACGCCCAAAAGATTAATTTATCACCTATTTGCCTACAAGAAAGGACATCGTGAAGACATACAAAGAGTATAAACAGGTCGATTATCCACAGATTGGAGAGTCAGTTTTAGCTTACTGGAAAGAAAATCAGATTTTCGAAAAATCGGTATCTAACCGCAATGGAGCGGAGACTTTTACGTTTTTTGAGGGTCCGCCTTCGGCAAATGGAACTCCAGGTATCCACCACGTAATGGCGCGGACGCTTAAAGATATTTTCTGCCGATACAAGACCCTGCAAGGCTATCAAGTGAAGCGAAAAGGCGGTTGGGATACCCACGGATTGCCTGTGGAACTCCAAGTTGAAAAGGAACTTGGCATCACCAAAGAGGACATAGGGAAGAAAATCTCCATTGAGGAATACAACCGCAAGTGCCGGGAAACGGTCATGCGATTCAAAAACGAATGGGATGACTTGACTGAGAAAATCGGTTATTGGGTAGATCTGGATGATCCTTACATCACTTTTGAGCCAAAGTACATCGAGTCACTTTGGAGTCTGCTGAAGCGACTTTATGATAAAGGATTAATCTATAAGGGCTATACGATACAGCCGTATTCTCCAGCAGCAGGAACAGGTCTCTCTTCGCACGAACTCAATCAACCGGGTACCTACAAGGATGTCAAGGATACTTCGATCACGGCGCAGTTTAAACTGAAAGGTGAAGAGAATACTTACATCATAGCTTGGACGACTACGCCATGGACGCTTCCTTCCAACTCAGCTTTAGCAATCGGTGAGAATCTTGATTATGTAAAAGTGAAGACCTTCAATCCCTACACTTTTGATGGGTGTACGGTGATTCTAGCGAAGTCTCGGATAAATGCTTACTTCAATCCTAAGGCGGCTGAACTGAAACTGGAGGCTTATAATTCAGGAGATAAGTTGATCCCCTTTGAGGTGATTGGGGCGATGAAAGGAAAAGATATGCTCGGCTGGGAGTATGAGCAGCTCTTCCCAATTGCGGAATTGGGGCTACCTAGTCCAGCTTTTACAATCATTTCAGGTGACTATGTGACTACCGAAGATGGTACTGGGATCGTGCATTTGGCAAAAGCATTTGGTGCGGATGACTTTCGGACTTTGGTGCTGAATAATGTGCCGGGAGTATTTGTGAAAGATGAAAAAGGCGGAGACTTGCCTGTGGTAGATAAGCAGGGGAAATTCCTTCCTGTGGTTGGAGAATACCTGGTGGCTAAAATCGCTGAGCATTCGATTACTGCACATAAGCAATATGGCGCAGCTGACTTCTATGTGAAAAACTACCTGGAAGAGGACGAGAGCTTGCCTGAGTACAAAAACACGGATGTAATTATCTCCATCATCCTGAAAAATGAGAACAAGGCCTTTAAGGTCGAGAAATACGAACACACCTATCCACATTGCTGGCGAACTGACAAGCCGGTATTGTACTATCCAATGGATAGCTGGTTTATCAAAACTACAGCCTATAAGGATCGATTGGTGGAGTTGAATAAGACGATCAACTGGAAGCCCGAGTCAACCGGAACAGGTCGTTTTGGCAACTGGCTGGAGAACTTGGTGGATTGGAATTTGAGTAGATCCCGATTCTGGGGAACTCCACTTCCAATCTGGAGAACGGAAGATGGCAATGAGGAGAAGTGTATCGGTTCGATTGCTGATTTGGAAGCTGAAATCAAGAACTCGATTTCCAAGGGCTTTATGGAAAAGTCTCCTTATGAAGGAAAAGAAATTGATCTGCACCGCCCATTTGTGGATGATGTGATCCTGGTTTCCGACAAAGGCGAAAAGATGTTCCGTGAGTCGGATCTGATCGACGTATGGTTTGACTCGGGAGCAATGCCGTATGCGCAGTGGCACTATCCATTTGAAAACGACGAGATCTTCAAGACTAACTATCCTGCGGATTACATCGCAGAAGGTGTGGATCAGACGCGAGGTTGGTTCTTTACGTTGCATGCGATTTCAGTGATGCTTTTTGACAGCGTAGCCTTCAAAAATGTGATTGCGAACGGTTTGGTCCTGGATAAAAATGGGAACAAAATGTCCAAGCGATTGGGCAATGCGGTGGATCCATTCAAGACCATTAAGGAATATGGCCCAGACGCCGTACGTTGGTACATGCTCAGTAATGCCAATCCTTGGGACAATTTGAAATTCAATCTGGACGGAGTGACTGAAGTGCAGCGACGCTTCTTTGGGACTTTGCAGAACACTTATAATTTCTTTGCGCTCTATGCCAATCTAGATGCTTTTGTCTACGATTCGGGTAAGGCTGTGCCAGTGAAAGAGCGGACAGAGCTCGATCAGTGGATTATCTCCAAGCTGCAGACTTTGATCGCTGAAGTTGAAGCGGCAATGGACAATTACGATGCCACCAAGGCGACACGAGCGATCATGGACTTTACGGTGGATCAGCTGTCCAATTGGTACGTGCGACTCGCCAGAAAACGATTCTGGAGAGGTGATATGAATGCGGATAAGCAGGCTGCTTACGAGACACTTTATGAGTGTTTGTTGAGCCTAACGCAGTTGATGTCTTCTTTTGCGCCATTCTATTCGGACTGGTTGTTCCAAAACTTGACCGAAACTGGTGATTCGACAATTGAGTCAATTCACTTGACCGATTGGAAAAATGCAGATCCTGCTTTGATCAACAAGGAGCTGGAAGAAAGCATGGACTTGGGCCAGACGATCTCTTCGCTTGTTCATTCACTTCGTAAGAAGGAGAAAATGAAAGTGCGTCAACCGCTTCAACGAATCCTGATTCCTGTTTTGAGTAGCAAAATTCAGTCACAGATTCAGCATGTGGAAGAGCTCATCAAATCGGAGGTAAATATCAAGATCATCGAATACATCGATGATGCTTCAGGGATTTTGGTGAAAAGTGTGAAACCAAATCTCCCGCTTTTAGGTAAAAAACTAGGTTCGAAGATGCGATTTGTGGTAGCGGCAATCAACTCTTGGGGACAAGAGCAAATTGCAGAAATCGAGCGAAACGGAAAGATTAATATTGATTTGGAGGGTGAGGGCTTTGAACTGCTTTTGGAGGAAGTCTTGATTTCTTCTCAGGATATCCCCGGCTGGTCAGTAGCTTCTGACAGTGATGTGACCGTAGCTTTGGATGTAACGTTGACCGAAGAATTGAAGCAAGAAGGAATCGCTCGGGATCTGGTCAACCGAATCCAAAATCTTCGAAAAGACATGGGTTTAGAAGTTCAAGACAAGATCAAAATTCAAATTGCCGACGACAATGAATCAGTCCATGCTGCAGTCGCAGGATTTGGGACTTACATCGAATCAGAGACCCAAGCGGTGAGCTTGAGTTTTGAATCTAATTTGGAACATGCATCTTTGTTGGAGATGGATGATTTTAATCTTTCCATAAAAGTAGAAAAGGCCTAAGGTCTAGACTTTAATTATGAACACATACCTCAAATATTTTGGAATTGCATTTATTATAATTCTTTTGGATCAAGCAGTAAAGATGTTAGTTCATTTTGAGATGGATTTTGGTACGGCGGGTCAGATTCCAGTTTTTGGAGACTGGTTTAAGTTACATTATACTACCAATCCCGGAATGGCATTTGGCATGGAGCTTGGGTCTGAATACGGTAAATTGCTATTAACTTCATTCCGATTGGTAGCAATGGTGGGTATTGGGTATTACCTCTATTACATCATCGTAAAGAAGCAACATACCGCTTACGTGTTTTGTATCTCAATGATCTTGGGAGGAGCAATTGGGAACCTTATTGATTCGATTTTTTACGGAGTTTGGTTGAACAATGCACCTTATGATGCTGTCTCGCCCTGGTTTCATGGGCAGGTAGTGGATATGTTTTATTTTGATATTTGGGAAGGATACTTACCAGAGTGGCTGCCACTCTGGGGAGGGAGCTATACTGCACTTTGGCCGATATTCAACGTAGCGGATGCTTCAATATTTGTAGGAGTAGCAATTATACTAGTCTTTCAGAATAGATTTTTCCCAGAGAAGAAAGAGCCTGAAGAAAATGCTCAAAGTAAGCCGATCTCAACTGAGCAATAATAAAAATACTTAAAACCAATCGATCCTCCTGGCTAAGCATTAACTAATCTAGGAGGATTTTTTATTTCAATTTTTCAGAGACATAATTCTAAATTCCTATTGAAGAAATTGGTGGAAGGGAATTAGCTGAATGCTCGTCGTATTATCTTTTTAAGTGACAGAAATGAACATAATGCCTAAAATGAGAATAAAAAATCCCTGAATTAGCGAGTATTGAGACTATTATGCTTAAATTTCCCCTTGCATATTAAAAAAACAGCGAGTCTTCAGCAGCTTTTGCTCGCCTTCTATAAAAAACCTTGCTGATCCAACCCAAACAAAACCCATGATCGTAGATTCGGAAAATCCATTTCAAATTGTATACGCCATTTATAGCCATGAGTATCTTGATCTTTTGGTCGAATCCTTCGTGGTTCAATTAGATGAGAAGGGGAGACTTTCCTTGGCTTACCAAAATATCAGTGCTGCAAACGCTTCAGAATTTGACTCTGGACTCAATAAAGCAGATTATGATTTGATTAAATTGATTGATTCCATGAACCCGGAGCTTTTGGTAAAGCCGATGATCAAGCGTGGAAATATTAGGCCTAAAGACTATCTACATAAAATCTTTGATCCAAAGACAGAGGATAAAAAAATACAGGTTGCGCTTGAAAAGGTAATAGAAAAAAAGCTAGCCCAAATTATGCCGCTACTTATTGGTAAGCAGCTTTTTGAAATGCGAAGTGATGGGAACCCTATTGGAAATGAGATTACCGTCAACGCAGAGCGAGCTACTGTGCATTTTCATTTTCATAAAAATGAGGAAGATACACATTATTGGCCCTCGATTAAGTTCAAGGGAGAAAAACTCGATTGGCAATATAAAAATGGCTACTTGGTCTGTAATGAACCAGCTTGGCTAGTAGTGAATGGTCAGCTTTTTCAATTTGAGAAAGGTATTGATGGTAAGAAGCTAAAGCCCTTTTTAAACAAGAAGTTCATCGTAATCGACAAGCGAATAGAGCCAAGTTACTATCGAGGATTTATGAGCAATCTGATCGCTCAGTTCGATGTCACAGCCAAAGGTTTTGATATCAATATCGAGCGAGGGACGCCGCAAGTTTACTTGGTCATAAGCGAACTTCCCGGGAATTCTGGAAAGGATTTATTTGGGGTAGATGGGGAGCGAATTGAAGAAGATAAAATGGTCCTCGAGCTCCGATTCAAATATGGAGAGTACGATTTCCCAGTGCAAACGCTAAGTGGAGAGTTATTGGGTAATACTATTCGTTTGCAGGAAAATAATGACCAATATACTTTTTATAAAACTATTCGAAGTACCCAGAAAGAGAAGGCATACATAAAAATCCTTCGTGATAAAGGGGTTGACTTTAAAATGGGTAAAATATCCCTGCTAAAAACCGAAGCTTTCGAATGGATCGGGTCACAGGAAGATTTCTTTGATACCGAGCAAATCAAAATTAAACAGAAATCAAATCCAAAAGGAAAAGTTTATCACATTGGCAGGGCTCAGATTTCTATTGAAGTCAAAGAAAATATAGATTGGTTTGATGTAAAAGCACTGATCAAGTTTGGACTTTATTTAGTTCCTTTTGCCAAACTAAGGAAACTGCTACTTCAAGGGAAAACAGAATTTGAATTGCCAAATGGAGAGATAGCAGTTATTCCTTCCTCTTGGTTTGTGGATTATTCAGAGCTTTTTAATTTCATGGAAGACCGAGGTTCGGAAGATGTCATGGTACTTCGTAAGCATCATTTAGCGCTTGCGCAAGAGATGGAGGCTGGAAATCTGATTCATGTCACGCTGAGTCGCAAGTTAGAGCGCCTTAGAGATTTTGAGGCCATAGAGGAGTATGAGTTGCCCGCTTCATTTGTAGGGACACTTCGCCCTTACCAACACGGGGGATATAACTGGCTTAGGTTTTTAAATGAGTTCAAGTTTGGTGGGTGCTTAGCGGATGATATGGGATTGGGCAAAACCGTTCAAACGTTGGCTTTATTGGCTTATGAAAAAGAGAAGAATCCTACTTTTACTTCATTGCTTGTGATGCCAACTTCACTGATTTACAATTGGGAACTAGAGGCTAAAAAATTTACTCCAGAGCTGAAGATTTTGGTGTATTCCGGAAGTCAGCGGATCAAAGATCCTTGGAGATTTGGGGAATATGATTTAGTGTTAACCTCTTACGGAATCACTAGGTTAGACATTGATGTGCTGAAAGAGTTTTTCTTCAATTACATAATCCTTGATGAATCTCAAGCGATCAAGAATCCCTCGAGTAATATATCTGCTGCCGTCATGCAGTTGAAAAGTAAGCAAAAACTGATCTTAACTGGTACTCCAGTTGAGAATGGCACAATGGACCTCTGGTCTCAAATGAATTTTATTAATCCAGGATTACTAGGGAATCAGAGCTCCTTCAAAAAGCAGTTTCTGCTCCCCATTGAAAAACAGGATGATAAGGATAAGGCAATTAAGTTGAATGCGATGATCAAGCCTTTTATTCTAAGAAGGCTTAAATCACAAGTGGCCACTGACCTTCCGGAGAAGATCATCAATGTAAAATATTCTGACATGACTGCGGCCCAAGAGGAAGTCTATGAGGAGGTAAAGAACTATTACCGAGAGAAAATCATCTCCGACATTCAGTCCACTGGAAGGAATAATCAGCAGTTTACCCTACTCCGAGGCTTGACTCAATTGCGGCAGATTGCAAATCATCCTAAATTAGTCAGAGATGACTATGAAGGAGATTCAGGCAAATTGGAGGATGTAACTTACATGTTGCAATCTACTATTTCGGAAGGGCATAAAGTTTTGGTTTTCAGTCAATTTGTTCGCCATCTTGCCATAGTAAAAGAATATCTGGAAAAGGAAGGTATTCCATATGCATACTTGGACGGAGCTACCAAAGACCGTCAGGCACAAGTAGAAAAATTCCAGGAACAAGAGGAAATTAAGGTGTTTTTGATTTCTTTAAAGGCTGGAGGTGTAGGATTGAACCTGACCAAAGCTGAATATGTCTTCTTACTGGATCCATGGTGGAATCCTGCAGTCGAAGCTCAGGCGATTGATAGGGCGCACCGAATCGGACAACAAAATAAAGTCATCATCTACAAATTCATCAGTAGAGGTTCGGTGGAAGAGAAAATTATGGCTTTGCAAAGTAGAAAACTTGCACTGGCAGGTGAGCTGATTAATACTGAGGAAAGCTTTATGAAGAGTCTGGGACGAGATGATATTACTGCATTGTTGGATTAGGCGTAAGCGTCCAAACAAAAAGGGGAAGTTTTAAACTTCCCCTTTTTTTATTTAATTGATTCTCAAGTTTCTAAGATTTTCATCAGTTCGTTAACCATAAATTATCATAGAAATAGCTGTTATAACTCTGATATTTTTATAAATTAAGTTAATAAGTACCAATCCAAAACCCTACGTATGCCTAGAGCTACATCTCAAAATGATCGGAAGATCTTTGTGCTGGATACTTCTGTAATCCTCTATACACATAACTCTATTATGAATTTTGCCGAGCACGACGTAGTCATTCCGATCACGGTGTTAGAGGAGCTTGATCAGTTCAAAAAAGGTAATGATACTAATAATTTTGAGGCAAGAGAGTTTATTCGATTATTGGACAAGCTTTCGAACGATCACATGATTCATAATTGGACACCCCTGAATGGAAAGGGGAAAGGTAATTTTCGAGTTCTGATGAATCCGGATAATCAGTTCAATGCCAACGAGATCTTTGGCGAAGAAAAAAATGATCACAAAATCTTGAATGCAGCTTTATACCTCAAGCAATTTGAGAAGGATCGAAGAGTGATTCTGGTCAGTAAAGACATCAATTTGCGACTGAAAGCAAAATCTTTGGATATCTATGCGGAAGACTATGAGACTGGCAAAATCAAAAATATTGGCGAACTCGAGCATACAGGTAAGTATGTAATGGATAATGTGCCTATCGCAAGTATCAATACACTTTATGATAAAGGGTATGTAGAGGCTAAAGCTGTCTTGGATACTCAAAAGCGTAAGGGGAATGCCTTCTACATTCTTCGTTCGGATAAAAACTCTGTCTTATCATATTACAATTCTCAAGAAAATATTCTTGAGCGAGTTGATAAGCGATTGGCTTACAATATCAAACCGAAAAATGCGGAGCAGGCTTTCGCACTCCATGCAATCATGGATCCTAATATCAAACTGGTATCGGTCCAAGGTGTAGCCGGGACAGGTAAAACTTTGCTGGCACTAGCAGGAGCGCTGGAGCAGCGCAGAGAATACAAGCAGATTTTCCTGGCAAGACCAGTTGTACCGCTTAGTAATAAAGACATAGGATTCCTTCCGGGTGATATCAAGTCCAAGCTCAACCCCTATATGGAGCCACTTTGGGACAATCTGAAGTTTATCCAAAATCAGTATAAAGAGACAGATAAAGAGTTTCAGAAAATTACCGAAATGGTTCATCAGGAGAAGTTAGTGATTCAACCACTGGCTTATATTCGGGGAAGATCGCTTTCTAACATTTTCTTTATTGTAGATGAGGCTCAGAATCTTACCCCTCATGAGATCAAAACCATCATATCTAGGGCTGGTGACAATACCAAGATAATATTTACTGGGGATGTCTTTCAGATTGACACGCCTTACTTGGACTCTCAGTCCAATGGCTTATCCTATTTAATAGATAGAGCAAAAGATCATCCGCTTTATGCACACATTAAACTTGAAAAAGGTGAGCGATCCGAATTGGCAAATCTCGCAAATGAACTGCTCTGATTCAATCATTTACGTCAAAAACAAAGAAGGTTCCTCGTGGAGCCTTCTTCGTTTTATCTTTTGGTTTAAAGATTTTTTCTTTTGCTAAAATAGCTAATCACTGTAGTGCTTTTACCTTGAGCTGATTGTTCGAAGTTGGATGAATCCTGTTCGAAAGCGGACAGTAAATTTTTAATTATTTCATCAAGTAACTGAATAACAATCTAATATAAAAATGGGACGTTTTTTGGAATAGGTAGCACAGAAATCTAAACCAACTTATTACAGCCATGACTACTTCATTATTTACTCAGAAAAATATTTGTGCAGGATTAGGATTATTACTGGCATTGACGATTGTCTTTATGGCAAATCAAGAGATAAGAACCACAGAACGAACTGCACAATTTGAGGATGCCAGACCAGCTACCGGGATCGGTGCAGTGACCTTGCTTCAACGTCTGAATTAAGAGGGGCAGTAAAAAAATAAGTCCAATTAGGGAGGAGATTTTTGCCTTCGATGGACTTGAAATTACTTGTACAGGTTAATTCGGTTGATTATTTGATCAAGCAAAAGAGGTGGATAAAATCCACCTCTTTCTTTTTATTAACTTTCTGTGATGGTATTCAATTTTGCTAAAAAGCTATTGTAATATTGCCTTCCTACCTGCACAACCGCTCCAGTCATTAATGAGATCTCCTTGGTATTAAAACTTTCAATTTGTTGAAGATTTACAATAAATGATTTTTGAACTCGAAGAAAAATATGCGAAGGAAGAATTTCCTCAATTTCTTTCATTGACTTCCGAATACTGTAATCTCTGTTTTTAGAATAGATAGTCACCATGTTTCCATTTGCCTCCACATAGTAAAGTCCACTGTAAGGGACCTTTTCAAAAGCATTATCGGCTTTGATAAAGACTGCATCATCGACTAAGAATGAGCTGTCTGTAGCGCTTTTCACAATTGAAACTTCAGCACTTGGCTTTGTTTTTTTGTTATAGAGTACGATTTCTACAATTGCATGAATATCATTTGTATTGAAAGGCTTAACAATAAATCCGGCAGGATTGACACGTTTTGCCCGTTCGATTATTGTAGGGTCGGAGTAAGAAGTGACATAAACAAGCGGAGCATCTACCATTTGTTTGACGATCTCACCAAGTTCGATTCCATCTTTGTCGCCTTTGAGTTTGATATCCATGAATATCAAATCAGGATAATATTTTTTAATGACTTTAATACATTGATTGGCAGAGTTTGCAATATCAATATTCACATATCCTAATAGCTCAAGTATTTCTTGAATATTTTCTGCAATGCCAATGTCGTCTTCGACAATTAATATCCGCTCTTCTTTCATTTTGGGGTAATAGTGGTTAAAATTTGATGCTTTTATTAAAATTCAGCTAGATTTTCATAAATAAAGCCTAAACAGGGAATTTATTTTGGATATCAAATGCTTTTTTATAGATATGAAAATATCAAAGGCTCATCATTTCCTTGAATCTGGCTGCTTGTCTTCTACTCACTTCAATTTTATCACCCCCCCGAAGTGTGACCACCAGCCCTCCATTAAACCAAGGCTCAATACCATCCACCCATCCTAGATTAATGATGTGTTTTCTACTTGCTCGGAAAAACGACTTTTCATCCAATCGCTCGTCCAACGCATTAAGAGATTTATGGATCATGGGCTTGAAATTATCAAAATACACTTTAATATAGTTTCCGTCTGATTCAAAAAGTCGCACGTTAGAAAGTTTCACAAACCAACAGCGATCACCGTCTTTAACAAAGACCTGGTCATCCAAATTCAATTTCTTGGAACTGAAATTTGAGGCTCCGGCTTCTGTTTTCTGAGTACCTTCTATTTTATTTTGAAGTTTGATAATTGCTTCCTCAAGTCGCTTAGGCTCAATTGGCTTGAGTAGATAGTCTAAGGCATTTACTTGAAAAGCTTTAAGCGCATATTCATCATATGCAGTCGTGAAGATAACGTGCGGGACATTGTCCAGTTCTTCCAACAGATCGAAGCCTGTTTTTTCCGGCATTTGAATGTCCAAGAAGATCACATCAGGATTTAATTGCTCGATTTTCTCTTTAGCGTCATCTACATTGACTGCTTCTCCTACTACTTCTACAGTTTCTAATTGATTCAAAAGGTTGATAAGCTCCTTTCGAGCTAATCTTTCATCATCTATTACAATCGCTCGCATATGGTGTCAGTTTATTATTTCTAAGTTAGTTCTTTGTTTAGGAATCTTTATTTCAGTGATTACAAATTGATTACCAGTATTGAAGATTCTAAAACTAGCCTGTCCGCCATAGATCAATTTCAATCGCTGAACCGTATTACTAAGTCCATTTCCTTCATACCCTTTGGATTTAAGACTGGGCGTTTGGTCTAGCTTTCCGCTATTTTTGACTTGAATGTACAAATCATCATTTAAACCTTCCCGACACTTGATCTCAATTATTCCTCCTTTTACCAAATTCGATATGCCATGCTTAATTGCATTTTCAACAATAGTTTGAAGCATCATTGGCGGAATCTTATAGCTAAAAGATTCATCTTCAATTATATATGATATATTCAGTCGCTCTTCAAATCGGATAGACTCCAGTTCCAAATAGTCTTTTACAATATTTAATTCTTCTCCAAATTCGATGGTTTGCTTTTTATCCATCATTAACGAAAAACGGAGCATATTAGAAATTCTTGTTATGGCAGATTTAGCCTTTATGGGATCTTCATCTACGAGTGCTCTGACACTATTCAACGCATTAAAAATAAAATGAGGATTGAGCTGGCTTTTTAGGTGGTTGAGACGGATCTCGTTGATTTTTGCCTCGTATTTTAATGAGGTATTGTAATTGTCCAAAAAATGAAATAAAAAGTATAACAGCGACCACATGATATAAAAAAGAAATGCCTGAAAGAGATTTGCCAAAATCACCAGAACACGGAAATCTTCTTGAGGGCTCAAGGTTCCGAAGACAATATTTATTAGGATCTGAGCGACTACATTGATAAAGCTTAGCACTAACATTGCCAAGAGCGATTGAAATAATAGTTGGGCAATTCCTAATTTGAACCAATTATACTCCTTAACGATGTATCTCAAAAAATGTGTAGAAATCAGGTTGAATACCGCCAGTACGAGTATTGCCCAAACTTGTACTGCTGATACTCCGCTCGATAAATAAGCAAGAATTATAATTACAAAAGCAAAGCTGCCCCATCCGACTAGTTGCAATAACCAATATAACCGTTCCTTATTCATTAATTTCAAAGGTAATGAACTCAAGTGGACAAGGCTTTATATTTTGCTAAAAGGGGACATCGATTGATTTAAACCGTAATCAAGCGCTTAATTCTACTTTAAGGAATTTTCCAGTATAACTATCCGGGTGTGCAGCGACTTGCTCGGGGGTTCCCTGAACTACGATATTACCACCCTTGTTTCCTCCTTCAGGTCCAAGGTCTACGATGTAATCAGCCATTTTGATAATATCTAAATTATGCTCGATGATAAGCACAGTATTCCCTTTCTCTACCAGACCTTGCACGACCAACATAAGCAATTCAATATCTTTAAAATGTAATCCTGTAGTTGGCTCGTCAAGGATATAGAACGTCTTTCCAGTATCTTTTTTTGATAGTTCTGTTGCTAATTTTACCCGTTGTGCTTCGCCTCCAGATAGTGTGGTTGCATGCTGACCAAGGGTGATGTAGCCTAATCCCACATCGTTTAGTGTAGTGATTCTACGAAGAATCTTGGGCTGGAATTCGAAAAATTCAACTGCCTGCTCAACAGTCATATCCAGGACATCTGAAATTGATTTTGCCTTGAAGCGGATTTCAAGAGTTTCTCGGTTATAACGCTTTCCTTTACATGTTTCACAAGGGACATGTACATCCGGGAGGAAGTCCATCTCTACGAGTTTCATACCCGCTCCTTCACAATCTTCGCATCTTCCTCCTTTTACGTTGAAAGAGAATCGACCAGGTTTATAGCCTCGAATTTTTGACTCAGGAAGCTCAGTAAATAAAGTCCGGATATCAGAAAAAACGCCGGTGTATGTGGCAGGATTTGACCTTGGAGTTCTTCCTATTGGTGATTGATCTACTTCGATGACCTTATCAAGTTCTTTCAATCCATCGATGCTTTTATAAGGCATTGGATCTTTTTTGGAACGATAGATTTCTCGATTTAGAATAGGGTAGAGGGTTTCGTGGATCAAGGTACTTTTCCCTGAACCCGACACACCCGTGATGCAGATCAATGTTCCCAAGGGAAGATTAAGGTCTATATTTTTTAGGTTGTTACCGTTCGCACCTTTCAATATTAGATTGCCTTTTTTGCCTTTTCTTCTACTTGTCGGCACAGTAAGTCCAAGTTCGCCGCTCAAATAGCTGGCGGTAACCCCTGTCGATTGTAAAATTTCCTGAGGATTGCCGGCGGTTACTATATGGCCACCGTGTCTTCCTGCGCCGGGACCCATGTCAAGGATGTAGTCTGATTGGAGCATCATATCTTTGTCATGCTCCACTACCAGGACTGAATTACCAAGGTCACGGAGACTTTGAAGCGCCTTGATCAGCTTGTTATTATCGCGTTGATGTAGTCCTATGCTGGGCTCATCTAAAATGTAAAGAACGCCTACTAGCTGAGTACCAATCTGTGTAGCTAATCGAATCCGTTGGGCTTCGCCTCCTGACAAGGTTCTGAGCGGTCTGTTAAGTGAGAGGTAATCCAAACCTATATCGAGTAAGAAGCCGATTCTTTTACGAATTTCCTTAAGTACCTCAGTGGCGATGATATTTTGTTTATCCGAAAGTCTGCTTTCTAAACCTTCAAACCATTCGCTGAGTGCTGTGATATCCATCATCGCTAGCTGACCAATATGGGTATCATTTAACTTAATGTGAAGCGCTTCTTTTTTAAGTCGGTAACCATTGCATTCGGGGCAAGTCTTGGTCTCAGTAAACTCACTTACCCAATCTTGAATTTTGTCAGAACCTCCTTCTTGATATTTTTGTAGAAAATTAATAATCCCCTCAAAAGTCGTATGCCATTTAGTTCCGGGGTATTTAGTAGAGTCCACAGCCAATTCCACTTTATCTCCATTCAATAAAATATCAATGACATTTTCAGGCAGATTTTTTATGGGAGTACTCATCGAGCATTTATAATGCCTTAAGATGGCCTCTATTTTTTTGAATATCCATATATCCCGATATTCACCAAGTGGTGCTATAGCTCCTCTGGTGATACTCAATTCAGGGTTCGGAATAATGCTTTCTCGTGTTACCTCTTCAGTGATTCCTAGGCCATTGCAGACTTGGCAGGCACCATATGGGCTATTGAATGAAAAACTGTTGGGAGCAGGCTCTTCATAGGAAAGACCTGTCTCTGGATCCATTAGATATTTGGAAAAATGGTGAATTTCACCCTCCTCATCACGGAGCATCATGACACCTTTGCCGTGCTGAAGAGCAGATTTTAATGACTGGGTAATTCTAAAGCGATCTGATTCTTCGGCTACAATTCGGTCTACAACTATCTCTATATCATGGATTTTGTAACGATCTACCTGCATCTTTGGGACCATTTCCATGACCACTCCGTCCACCCTTACTTTGGAGAATCCCATCTTCCGGATTTGTTCAAAAAGTTCGCGGTAATGACCTTTTCTGCCTTTTACTACAGGCGCAAGGATGTACAATTTTTTATTTAGAAAATTAGAGAAAAGTTGCTCAACGATTTGATCTTCTGTCTGCCGAACCATTTTTTTTCCATTCAGGTAGGAAAAAGCCTCCCCTGCTCGAGCGTAAAGCAAGCGCATGAAGTCATAGATTTCAGTAACCGTACCCACAGTAGACCTTGGATTTTTAGACGTTGTTTTCTGCTCAATGGCAATAACTGGCGATAATCCATTGATTTTGTCCACATCAGGTCGCTCCAATCCGCCAAGAAAAGATCTAGCATAAGCAGAAAAGCTCTCCATATAGCGGCGTTGGCCTTCTGCATAGATTGTGTCAAATGCCAAAGAACTCTTTCCACTCCCACTCAAACCAGTGATTACTACCAGCTTGTTTCGGGGAATTTTAATATCTAGGTTTTTTAAGTTGTGCTCGCGGGCACCAAAAATCTCGATGAATTCTTCTTGGGAAGAAATTTTGTTACTCATAAATCAGTGGACAAATAGAATCTGCGAAGGTACATAATTTGAAAGTGATGGGCTGGCTAGATTCAAACATAGTAATCTGAATCTAGAAGGGTTTGTTCCAAATTGACAGAGAATTATTAAGTAACTAGAATCTTTAATCTGAGCTTTCCCGAAAAATTGGCTTTTGTTCTGGTAATATCAGCATATAGCTTTTGCCTCGTTTTACGTTTAGGTGTTTATCTCTAAGCCAAGGATTATATTTTTTCAGCTCTTTGTAGTTACTATTATTCTTTTTCGCCCACGAACTGAGATTTTTGATATCTTCGATCACCTCAATTTTATGAAATTCAGGGTTTTGATAATAATGTTCAGGTCCTAAATTGAACCCGAAGTATGCGGGATTCTCGAAAATTATTTTAAAGGCCAGAATTCTAAAGAGATACCTACTTGTTTCCTCATTCAGGTATAGGTCATAAAAGCTTGTGCTTAACTGCTCTTCCTGCCTTCTGGCAAAGCCAGACTGTCCCATATTATAGCTTGCGGCTACAGCTGTCCAAGCTCCAAATCTCTGAAAGGCTTTCCTTAAATAGTCAGAAGCAGCTTTGGTTGATTTTTCAAGATGGTAACGTTCATCAACATGATTAGTCACTTCAAGGCCATATTCTTTAGCAGTTGACTCCATAAATTGCCAAAATCCCCGAGCTCCAGCAGGTGATGCGACATCCAAAAGTCCAGATTCTGCAATCGCCAAATACTTAAAGTCATCAGGAATTTCATTTGCTTTCAACCATCTTTCAATTTGAGGAAGAAATTTGGCTGATCGTTTCATCAGCAAAACCATATTTGATTCCCAATAGGCATTGACATATAATTCCCGCTCCAGACGTTCGCTCACATCAGCTATCGAAAGTGGAACTGGCTCTCCCGCAAAACTTAAGGAATCGGGAAGTTGAAAAATCTTTACTGAATTTCGCAATGAGGTCTTGGAGGTGCTGATACGAATTTCTCCGTTGGGACCTTTCAGCATTTTTTGGCTTTCATTACTTCTCATGAGTGTATAAACTGTCAATGAAAGGCAAACTAAAATCAACCCATATAGAAAAGTAAGGTGACCTCTTTGCATTAGAAGTTTGGACTAAGTAGATACTTGTTATAAAATTCATCGATCACCCTTACCGCCTCAGTCGGATCGTCTACTACGCAAAACAGATCTAAATCCTCCTCTTTGATGTAATGATTACTTAGTAATGTGCTTTTAATCCAATCTATGAGTCCTTGCCAATAGGACTTACCAACTAGTACAATCGGGAATTTCCCTATTTTATTTGTCTGGATTAGAGTCAAGGCTTCAAATAATTCATCCATAGTTCCAAATCCACCCGGCAACACTACAAAGCCTTGTGAATACTTGACAAACATGACTTTCCGAACGAAAAAATAATCGAAAGACATTATTTTATCACGATCAATATAGATGTTGTTAAATTGCTCAAAAGGCAGTTCAATATTCAATCCAACGGATTTTCCCCCCTCAGAATAAGCTCCCTTATTTCCCGCTTCCATGATTCCCGGACCACCACCAGTAATTACTCCATAGCCATGTCTGACTAGTTTGGCAGCGATTTCCTCTGCCATTTTATAATGGTCATGATCCCTGGGAGTTCTAGCCGAACCAAAAATCGAAACACAGGGGCCAATTTTTGAAAGCTTTTCAAATCCCGTGACAAATTCCGACATTACCTTGAAAATTGCCCAAGAATCGGCACTCTTGATTTCGTTCCAATTCTTTTCTTTAAAGGCACTTCGAATTCTTTCCTCTGCTTTTTCTTCGTCTTTATCGCTCATAAAAATTTAATTTATTACTTGTTGAACGATCTATGTGGCCTAGTAGAGAAGAAATTGACACTAAACTAAAGCCCAAAGTGCTAAATATCTGATGTTCAATATAAAAAAAATAGATTTACTTAGAGTCAATCGACTATTCAAAGACGTACTTTTGTCAAAAATAAGCACTATGAATCTCGCCGAAAAATCTCAGGCAGTAATGATTTTATTTGAGAAACTTAGTTTAGAGTCTAAGCAATTTGCTGAACAAAGTGGTCTAGGATGTATTTCCGGCTGTGGTGCTTGCTGTGCCAATCCTGAGGTCTCGGCTTCACCTTTAGAATTTCTTCCCTTAGCCTTTGATTTTTTCAATAAAGGTCTTGGAGATACTATTTTGACTCTTTTGGATTCGGAAGAAGAAAATAAAAGCTGTATTTCCTATCGTGCACACAGTATAGATGGTATGAATGGCTACTGCACCAACTATGCGAATCGAGGATTGATCTGTAGACTCTTTGCAGCTACTGCCCGAAAGAATAAGTATGGACTTAAAGAATTGATCATTTGCAAAAAATTGAAAAATGAGAAGCCGGAACAATTTACAGAAACCTCGCTGCGAATAAATAGTGACCTTGAAGTCCCCTTAGCTTCGAAGTATTACCAATTAATACAAGAAATAGACGACCCTCTTGCCCGGCAATATCCAATAAATACTGCCATCAGATTAGCATTGGAATCGGTGATGCGCTTTAAGTTTTATGAAGAAGATGCACTTGTTCCGGTGGACTAATTTTTTTGATCCTTTCATTTAGGCTATATTGAAACACAATTTTTATATAAATTTCTAGGATGTTGAAAATAGGTGAAATAGTAAATACAGTAAAGGAGATCGTTGAGACTAAAGTTGAATTAGTGAAGAATGAGATTCAGGAAGACTTTATCGCAATTATATTTAGAATTCTTCTTTTATCAGTCATGTTATCAGTAGCACTTCTGACTCTTCTGTTTTTAAGTTTTTCGCTAGCCTTCTTTTTGACTCAATTAACCAATTCCCTACACATGGGATTTTTAATGGTTGGAGGTTTTTATTTGATAGTATTTGTAGTTGTATACTTTATCAAGTATTCTGACAATTTCCAACGAGGAGTCGAGGTAGGCCTGAGGAAATTTATTTTCAATAGGAGAAATGGAACAAAGAACGATGAAAAATGATCTTGAGAAAAAATCGGAAGAACTAGAGCAGACTTTGACCAAACAATTGCAACTTTTTAGAGAAGATTCCAAGGATTGGGCAAGAGTAGGAGGCTTAGTTTTAGCTGGGGGTCTATTGACGTTCGCTATAGTTCATGCAATTCGGAAGAAAAAAAGCAGCGAAACAGAACGTGCTATGGAGGTGTTGGAGCGTGAAGGTTTATTGAGTAAAAATCTAGAAAAAAAGTTAACCTCGTCACAAAGAGTTGGGTTTTGGCCTATGATCAGTGAGCGATTACTAGTGATAGGGCTCGCTTTTGCTAAAGAAAAGTTCTTTTCTAGCCTAGCTACATTATCGGAGGAAGATGCCAAGTCGCCAAAAGAAGGTAAGTAAGCTTCTTAAGTTTCTTCATTCTTCCGGCAAAAAGGGGATTGCTTGGCTTATAGATCCTGACAAAATCGCTGATTCTAAGACAATGGTTGATACTTTTTCATGGGTACGAAAAAGTAACTTGGATCTGATTTTGGTAGGTGGAAGCCAGTTGGAAAGGGGTAATTTTGAAGAGGTTGTGGTTGCGTTAAAAGAACTTGCCGAAGATATTCCGGTTGTGATTTTCCCAGGGTCACAGTGTCAACTTACCCATCATGCAGATGCTATTTTATTTCTATCACTTATATCAGGAAGAAATCCTGAATTTCTGATTGGTCAGCAAGTAGCTGCAGCCCCGATTATTCAAGAGATGGGTCTGGAGGTATTACCAACAGGTTATTTACTTATCAATGAGCATGAGGTGACTAGTGTTCAATATATTAGCCAAACAACCCCAATCCCTAATTCCAATCCTAAACTGGCGAAGGCAACAGCCCTAGCAGGTCAATTATTAGGGATGAAGTTCTTTTTCTTAGATGCAGGCAGCGGTTCCAAAGTGCCAGTTTCCCCTGAAGTTATCCGTGAGGTTCGAGAATGTATTGAACACCCCTTGATTGTAGGTGGAGGGATTAATTCAATAGAAAAATTAAAAATTGCTTTTGTAGCTGGAGCTGATTTACTTGTTTTAGGAAATAGTATAGAAAAAGACCCCAACTTTTTGGTCGAGGCATTGGAATTCAAATCGACAATGAATCGATCATTATACATTGATTAGCGACTCTCTTCTTCTCATCTTCCCGGCAGGAACACCATACATCATCTTGAATCTTCTACAGAAATACGCCGTATCCTTGTAGCCTACTTCTTTACCAATATCCCTGATAGATTTTTTTGAGGTTCGAAGTAATTCCACTGCATTTTCCATCCGCTGGTATTCGATGTAATCCTGTGGATTGATACCTGTAAGCATTTTGAAATACTGACCTACGTAATCTTCGGATACGTTGGCTATTTGTGCCAGAATTTTGTTTGATAGGTCACCCCCAATGTTGGCTTTTATAAAGTTGAACAAATCTACCAATCTTGGATCCTTAAAATAGGTGGCGTTAGTAGATAGCTCTTCTAAGAATAAGCGATTTTTGAGTATGTGACGAAGAAGTTCAATAACAAGAATTTCTGTTTCGGATTTAAGGATACGCTCTTTGCCTACATTGCTTAGTTCCACCTCTTTCATCAAGTCTTCGATAATTGTAGCAAGACGATCATTGAAGCGTATAATAAAGGGAGGGATATCCAACGAATTAAAAAAATTCATTACGTCAAATACCCTTGAGTCAAAACTCACCATAGAGATACAATCTTCCTCGGTTACTTGGATGTCCTTGAATGACAGATTTTGCAGATATTTCTTCTTGTTTTCCTTAAAAAGTTGATTTGATAATTCGATTTTCTTGAGGCTACTTCCCAAAGTAAGTTTGGTTTTGCGGTCAGCTGGTAAAAAAAGAACTTCCCCTTCATTGAGTAGCTCTTGATCATCGCCATATTTCAAAGTACCGTGATGGAGTAAGACCAGGGTATTATCTGCCTCTTTAAAATCTTTTACGGTAAAAGGTTTTTCGATTCTATAATTGTTTCCCCGTATGAATCTTACATTTACTGACTCAATGATTTTGTTGTAATATTCCATGAATAACTTGTCACATGATTAGATCTCAAAAATATGACTTTTCTAATCAGAAAACATAACTTTATTGCATTTTTGAGTTAAAAAAATAAAAAAAGGGTATAAATAATAGGAATTATACCCTTTCGATTTCTCAATTAATTCATGTCAAAATTCCTCTGGATATCACTATTTTCTGAATTTCTGAAGTTCCCTCGTAGATTTGGGTGATTTTTGCGTCTCGCATTAATCGTTCTACATGGTATTCCTTGACATACCCGTAACCGCCAAGTACCTGTACTGCTTCAATGGTCACATCCATTGCTACCTGAGAGGCAAATAATTTTGCCATGGCTGATGCATGAGAATAGTCCTTTCCCTGATCTTTCAGCCAAGCCGCTTTGTATACTAGAAGTCGGGCGGCTTCAATTGATGTAGCCATATCGGCAAGTTTAAATTGAATCGCCTGATGTTGGCTAATAGGTTTTCCAAATGCTTTTCGCTCTTTAGAATAAGCCAGTGCCAACTCGTAAGCTCCAGCTGCAATTCCTAAGGCTTGGGCAGCTATTCCGATTCTGCCTCCATTAAGGGTTTCCATTGCAAAAGTAAATCCAAATCCTTCATCCCCGATTCGGTTTTCTAATGGAACTTTAACATCTGTGAACATCAGAGAATGAGTGTCCGAACCACGAATCCCAAGTTTATCTTCTTTTTTTCCAACTATAAAACCTTCTTCCCCTCGCTCTAAAATAAATACCGAGATTCCTTTGTGGCCTCTACTCGAGTCAGTTTGAGCGATCACTAAATAAATACTTGCTGAAGACCCATTCGTAATCCAGTTTTTAGTCCCGTTGAGGATATAATGATCTCCATTAAGTTCAGCTGAAGTCTGCTGGGAAGTAGCGTCAGAACCAGCTTCTGGCTCAGAAAGGCAGAATGCACCCAAAATCTCGCCGCCAGCAAGAGGTTTTAAGTATTTCTCTTTTTGAGCGGATGATCCGTATTTCTCCAAACCCCAGCATACCAAAGAATTGTTTACTGACATGCATACTGATGCTGAGGCATCAATCTTGGACAATTCTTCCATTGCCAGTACATAGGACACAGTATCCATTCCACCTCCATTGTATTCCGGTTTCACCATCATTCCCATAAATCCAAGTTCACCCATCTTAAGAACTTGCTCTTTAGGAAATTTCGCTTCTGAATCTCGCTCGATCACTCCGGGAAGTAGTTCGGTATTGGCAAATTCTCTTGCTGCATCTTGGACTGCTAGATGCTCTTCGGTTAATTGGAAATTCATATTTTAATTTTTTGAGTATAAATCACTTTGGAATTTATACCAAAAAAAGAAGAGGGGCTATACTTAGCCCCTCTTCGAAATTTTTATTTGATATGGATCAATCCCGGTTTCCGAAAAAGGCGAAAACGTAATAAGCCAAAGTTGACAAAGCTGCAAGCGCCGCAACGACATAGGTCATAGCAGCCCACTTTAACGCGTCTTTGGACATGGCATATTCATCTTGTGTTACTATATCTCGTGTTTTTATCCAAGCAAGCGCTCGGTTACTGGCATCAAATTCTACTGGAAGTGTCACTAAGGTGAACAAGGTTATAATTCCATAGGCACTGACTACGATGTATCCAACGAGTTCATTAGAGAGGCCTAGTGCAAATCCACCTAGAAGTGAAGCGATCAACACTATATTTAAGATTTTACCAGCACTGTTTTGAAGTGGAACTAGCATAGATCTCAAATTCAACCAAGTGTAGGATGTTGCATGCTGTATCGCGTGGCCGCATTCGTGAGCCGCTACTGCCGCTGCAGAAGCATTTCTACCATAATACACATCAGGGCTAAGATTCACTGTTTTGTTCTGTGGATTATAATGGTCACTTAATTGACCTTCCACAGATAAGACATTAACGTCTGTGATGTTATTATCTTCCAACATTAATTTAGCGATTTCCGCACCGGAAAGGTTGGCCCTCAGAGGCGTCTCGGAATACTTTTTAAACTTGCTTTTCAAAGTCTTATTGACCAAAAAGCCAGCTAATGCAAAGACTATAAAGATTACTATGATCATATCTGATTTTTATTTGACGGTGACGTAACGAAGTTAAACCTCAACAAGTTTTTTCCAAGCAGGGATTTTCAAGAGAATTATCCAACTGATCAGTCCAGCGAGAATTACAAGGAAAACTTGTGTGCCATGAATGATTGCTGCAAAGATTTTCCCGTCTTGTTCGGCTATCCCAAATTGTATCAAAATAAAAGCCACAAGTGCATGAAAGGTACCAATGCCGCCCTGAACAGGTGCAATCATGCCAATACTTCCCATTACCATCACTAAGAGCACTTCGTTTGAGGACAAATTGGCAGTACTCTCGATTCCCAAAGAAACAGTATACATGGTTAAAAAATAAATTACCCAAAGGGTTATTGAGCTTATTATAAACCCCATTGGATTTCGCAATTTTTTAATTGAACCAAGGCCTCCTCCAATTTCACGAAAAAAATGCTGGACTTTGTTAACCAGCGAATGATCTTTAAATCTTTTAAAAATCAGGTAGATGAGAATAATTAAAATGATCAATATACCTGCGGCAATTGGGAGGTTCGAAAGAATTCCAGCACCTAAAGACTTTAAATTTATCAATTCATTTGCCAAATTTAAAAATAATTCATTTTCCACAAAAAAGGCCAGGAATATGGTCGCGATCAAAAAAATCATATCCACACTGCGTTCTACGATTACTGTTCCAAATAAATGTCCAAGCGATATTCCGTTGGTACGAGTCAAAACTCCGCAACGTGCAACTTCCCCAGCTCTAGGCAGGAGCATGTTCACTAGGTAGCCCACCATTACCGCATGATAGGCCCGATTAGGCCTTACTTTTATGCCATCGTCCTCTTGAATCAACAGACTCCAACGCCAGCCTCTCAGCCAATAGCCGCAAAGAGAAATCGTCAAAGAACTTGAGATCCAAAACCAATTACTTGACTTGAGTTGATCGATCAGGCTGTTCATAGGAACGTCTCTGTATAAAAACCAAAAAATCCAGCCTGCAATTCCTAGTGAAATTGTTAGCTGGATAATTTGCTTTAGTTTTTTTTTAATCATTATATCAGTTTGTTTTGCTCATCAGGGAAGACCAGTTTAGGCTTGAATTGCTTAGCTTCTTCAAGCTCCATTCCCGCATATGAGATGATAATGACGATGTCGCCTACCTGTGCTTTTCGCGCTGCTGGCCCGTTTAGGCATACTTTACCTGATCCTCTTTCCCCTTTGATTACATAGGTTTCCAATCGTTCGCCATTATTTACATTGACGATTTGTACTTTTTCATTTTCGATTAGATTAGCAGCAATCATTAGCTCTTCGTCGATCGTAATTGATCCTACATAATTTAACTCTGCCTGAGTGATTTTCACCCTATGAATTTTTGACTTTAATAGTTGGATTTGCATTGGTTTAATTTTGCCTGAATATTAGGGATTTATCGAGATGTTATCAATCAACCTAATTTCTCCAAGATAAGCAGCCAGACAAATAGCTGACTTTAAATTGTGGCTAAGGTCAGCCTGAATGTCGAAGGTATCAGGATTGATTAGTTCTAAATATTCGAGTTTTGAAAATTGATTTGCCTCAAAAATTCCGACTATTTCTTTTCGGACTTCAAACCAAACTTTTCCTTCAATAAGTTCCTTTTTGGCTTTACATAATGATGCAAAAATAATTGTTGAAGCTGCCCGTTCTGTAGCAGAGAGCATTAGATTTCTGGAAGACATCGCCAACCCGTCAGCTTCCCGTTTTGTAGGCACAATTACTAGATCCAGTTGAAAAGATAGGGCTTGCACCAATCTCTTGATGATTGCTACTTGCTGTAGATCTTTTTGCCCAAAAAATGAAACGTGAGGCCTAATGATATTGAATAGCTTCGAGACTACTGTACCTACTCCATTGAAATGTCCGGGACGGAAGGACCCCTCCAGATTGGTTTCCAAATCCCCAAATGATAAATGGATCTCAGGTGATTCGCCATAAATTTCTTCTACGCTTGGAGTGTAGATTACATCAACTTTTTCTTGTCTTAATAGCTCTAAATCCGCAACTAGTGTATTTGGGTAGTTTTTAAAATCCGCAGACTTACTGAATTGAGTGGGGTTCACAAATACAGATACAACGGTAAGATCACAACGTGATTTTGAAGCCCTTATTAACTCAATATGTCCACTGTGCAAGGCACCCATAGTTGGAACAAAACCAATTATTTTATCTGTTTTAATCGCTTGGAGCCAGATTTCTTCCCAAATGTCTTTTGTAAGTATATGTAGCAAATGTACAAGATATTAGTTGGGTAAATAGCGACAAAATTATATTAATATTCAGAATAACAAGGGGTTTTTGCTGTTTTTTTATTACATTTGTCCAGCTGTTTTTCACCTTAAACTTAAAATCCGACAACTATGTCTAATCTGCGTATTCTTTACGTTGCAAGTGAAATCAATCCTTTTCTTGAAACTTCCCAAGTTGCGAACTTTTTAAGAGCCCTACCACAAGCAATGCAGGAGCGAGGAATGGAAATAAGAATTTTGGTTCCGAGGTTCGGCTTGATCAATGAGCGAAAAAATAGACTACATGAAGTGGTAAGATTATCAGGAATTAATATTGCAGTTGGAGATGAAGAGAAACCTTTAGTGATCAAAGTTGCTTCAATCCCTAATGCAAAAATGCAAGTATATTTCATTGATAATGAGGACTACTTTCAAAGAAAGCATGTTTTCCACGACAAGCACAAGAAATTTTATGAAGATAACGATGAGCGTGCAATCTTCTTTTGTAAGGGGGTGATAGAAACAGTCAAGAAATTGGGCTGGGCACCGGATATTGTACATTGTAATGACTGGATGACTAGCTTGATTCCAATGTACTTAAAAACTACTTACAAAAATGAACCGCTCTTTAAAAATACAAAATCTGTTTTTGCAGTCTACAACAATGGATTTTCTCATACATTTGGCGATGACTTGTTAAACAAGGTTAAGATGGTGGATATAGATGACGCTATTTTAGCACCTTTGATGAGCAAAGATTACACAGGATTTATTAAGATGGGCATGGAATATGCCGACTTGATAGTCAAAGGCGGTGAAGTTTCCGCAGAATTAAACCAACTAATCGAGGGTTTCTCAAAAGATAGAAAGTTTGAAATCAATATTGAATCAGAGGGAGAAGAACAAGCTCACGAAGAGCTTTACGAAATATATACTAACCTCGCCGGTTAAACTTGTATTGTGGGTAATGCTGCCCATTTCAATATTAAATTATTCATGTAGTGATCCAGCCACTGTAGGACTTGAGTTAGCACCGGGAAATAACCAAATCGGTGTGTTTTCCAAAGAGTTTAACTTGGATTCTAAAGTGGTTTTGATGGATTCTTTTGAAACTTCTACAAACCCTATCAAAAGAGGAATATTACTGGCAGGTCATGAGCAGGATGCTTTTTTTGGGATTACAGAAGCAAAATCTTATTCCAGGCTATCATTTAATCCATTTGCTATTCTTCCTACCAGTGAGGCATTTTACGACAGTGCTACTTTCTTGATCGATGTAATCAGTGTCAATGGAGACGCTTTGGATGAACGGAAATTTTATTCAGTTCACCGATTAGAAGAGCAGATACTTGATACGGTGTACTATAATTTTGATAAGCTTAGGTTTAATGCGTCACCAATAGCCTCTGGAGAAGTATTATTCGGGGATACTAAAGACACTACAATTCAAATTAAAGTAGTTCCGGAATTTGCAGAAGAGATCTTCGACCGTCTAGTTAAAAGAAAAGCTTTTAAGGATATTTTCACGTTTCGTGATTATTTACCAGGGATAGTAATCAAATCACGGGCAGGTGACAACACGACAATAGGTTTCCAACAAGGTCAAAATACGGGCTTTATTTTTTATTACCATTTTGCGGGGGACACTGTCCCGACTTCTTATGCGGTCACGACCAGTTTATCTACAGGATTTGTCGGAATTGAAAGTAATCGCTTGGGCACCCCAACTCAAAAAGTTATTGATTATGATGTAGCATATGACGTGGGAGAAAAAGTGGGTGTAAAAGCAAGTCTTGGAATGGTTTTGAAAATTGATACAAGTCCTTTCGATCAATTTTTAGATACATTGACTGGGGTAACTTTTAATCAAGTTGAATTTGAAATAGGGGAAATAGAAAGTTATCCTGAAACTCAGAACCCATTATTTTCGGGGTATTTATATATGACCAAACAGTCAAATAAATTTACTCGAAGAAGTATCGATAAAAATCCAATTGCAGTTCAGATTACAGGGCAACCACAAGTGGAGTTGGATGCAAATGGAAATATCATTCCCGCTATTATGCGGCGGGCTCAATTAACCTTTAATAAAACTAGCGGTATCTACCGAGTGGATGTTTCATCTTATATGAATGCAATCTATAGAAATACTCTAATTAGAGAGGACTGGCTTTTCTATGGCGGTATCGTTGTCAATGGTTCAGATGATGATGATTTTAAAAAATCTCTCCGTCAATTTGTTGTTGACAAGAATAAAGTAAAAGTTAAAATTATTTACTCGAAAATCAGGTAGTACAACCGTTTTCGATGAAGTGCGCTTAACCCATTTCATAATTTTAGGGAAGTGGGTTATTTTTTTTGGCATGAATCCTGTTTCTTTGTGAAAGTATGTTTTAAGCTAAAGGGTTTTTCTATATGTGTGGAATTGTTGCTTACGTTGGCCAGCAAGAAGCTTTGCCAATCATCATCAAAGGGTTGAGAAGGTTAGAGTATAGGGGTTATGATAGTGCAGGTGTAGCGCTGTTGGATAACAATGGATTAAGTATCTACAAAAAGAAAGGTAAAGTATCTGAATTGGAAAAGCATTTGGAAGCAATTCCTAACTTGACTTCTAAGATAGGAATTGGGCACACCCGCTGGGCTACTCACGGTGAACCAAATGATACCAATGCTCATCCCCATTACTCTTCTTCAGAGAAGTTTGCAATGATTCACAATGGAATCATCGAGAATTATGAAGTACTCAAAAAGGACTTAGAGGCTAAGGGTTATACTTTTCAATCCCAAACTGATACAGAGGTTTTCATCAAGTTTATCGAAGATATTCATCTGAACAACCACTGTAGTCTAGAAGAAGCACTTCGATTAGCACTGCATAAAGTAGTGGGAGCATATGCAATAGTATTGATCAATAAAGAGGAGCCAGATACCCTGATTGCTGCTAGAAAAGGATCTCCACTCGTGATTGGAGTTGGGGAGAATGAATACTTTTTGGCTTCTGATGCTACGCCAATTATTGAATATACGAACAAAGTAATCTATCTAGATGACTACGAGATTGCAGTGATTCGAAATAACCGTCTTCAGATAAAAACCATCGAAAACGTAGAAACCAGTCCATATATTATCCAATTGGAAATGGAACTGGAAGCGATCGAAAAGGGTGGATATGAGCACTTCATGCTTAAGGAAATCTATGAGCAACCTAAATCCATTGCGGACTGTCTGCGTGGACGATTAGATGCTAAATCTGGTAGATTAGTTTTAGGCGGTCTTCGAGACTATATGAATAAATTTCAAAATGCAGAGCGGATTACTATCACTGCCTGTGGAACTTCTTGGCATGCAGGATTAGTAGCTGAATACTTATTTGAAGAGTTTGCAAGAGTACCTGTAGAAGTGGAATACGCTTCGGAGTTCAGATATCGTAATCCCGTGATCAGTGAAAAAGATTTTATCATTGCGATCTCTCAATCAGGTGAAACTGCCGATACATTAGCTGCTATCGAATTGGCAAAGTCAAAGGGGGCAACAATTTTTGGTGTGTGTAACGTGGTCGGATCTTCGATCCCGAGAACTACTCACGCGGGGTCTTACACTCATGCTGGTCCAGAAATTGGGGTAGCATCTACAAAAGCATTTACAGCGCAAATTTCAGTACTTGCTATGATGGCTTTGAAACTGGGATATCAAAGAGGAACTCTTCCAGAAAGCAGATACATTCAACTCTTATATGAGCTTGAAGCCATCCCCGGCAAGGTACAAAAAGCACTGGAAAGTAATGAAGCGATCAAATTTATTGCAAATGAATACAAAGATGTTAGAAATGCACTTTACCTTGGAAGGGGTTATAATTTCCCGGTAGCTCTAGAAGGAGCACTGAAGTTGAAGGAGATTTCGTATATCCACGCTGAAGGCTATCCTGCCGCTGAGATGAAACATGGTCCAATCGCTTTGATTGATGAGGAGATGCCAGTCGTCTTTATTGCAACGCAAGACAGTTCGTATGAAAAAGTGGTTAGTAATATCCAGGAAGTAAAGGCAAGAAAAGGAAAAGTAATTGCTGTCGTTACCGAAGGTGATACACAGGTAAAAGCATTAGCTGATCACGTTATCGAAATCCCAGCCACACACGAGGCATTGACACCTTTGGTGGCTGTGGTGCCACTCCAATTGCTCTCCTATCATATTGCTGTGATGCGAGGCTGCAACGTAGATCAACCAAGAAATTTGGCTAAATCTGTAACAGTGGAATAAAGTAAAAAGGCTATCAATTGGATAGCCTTTTTACTTCTAATCACACTGAATACATTTGATTACATGATTGATCAAATCCGAGGATATGTCGACAGGTTACCCCTGGACGGATAAATTTCCCTATTTTTGTAAAGCAAAGAGAAAACTATGCTGGATAAACTAAAAGCTATTAAAGAGCGATTTGAGGAAGTAGGTCAATTGATCATAATGCCAGAGTCTATGGCAGATATGAGCAAATATGCCAAGCTGAACAAAGAATATAAAGATCTGGAAAAGATTGTTAAAGTCTATGATGAGTATGATCTAGTGATTCAGAATCTGGCCAATTCAAAAGAAATATTAGATACTGAAAAGGACGCTGAATTTCGTGAAATGGCTAAAGCTGAATTAGATGAGCTCAGGCCACGGAAAATAGAATTGGAGGAAGAGCTTAAGCAGCTTTTGATTCCGAATGATCCAAATGATTCCAAAGACTGTATACTTGAAATCCGAGGTGGTGCAGGAGGAGATGAAGCATCTATTTTTGCAGGGGACTTATTTCGAATGTATCAACGTTTCTGCGAAGTGCAAGGTTGGAAACTAACTGTGCTCGATTTGACTTTTGGCTCAGCTGGAGGTTATAAAGAAATCATTTCTACAGTATCCGGGGCTGATGTCTACGGTATGATGAAATATGAATCCGGTGTACACCGGGTGCAGCGTGTCCCTGCTACAGAATCTCAGGGAAGAGTCCATACTTCTGCTGCTTCAATAGCAGTACTCCCTGAAATGGATGAGGTAGAGGTGAATATTGATATGAATGACGTGAGAAAAGATACTTACTGCTCATCCGGACCGGGTGGTCAATCGGTGAATACTACTTATTCGGCGGTTCGATTGACACATAATCCTTCAGGTCTCGTAGTGACTTGTCAGGATGAGAAATCACAAATTAAGAACTTTGAAAAAGCTTTAAAAGTACTCCGATCTAGGTTGTATGAGATCGAACTTGCTAGACACAATGATGCAGTGGGAGCTCAGCGAAAATCCATGGTGGGCAGTGGGGATCGATCTGATAAAATCAGAACTTATAATTACCCTCAATCTCGAGTTACAGATCACCGAATTAATAAAACTGTGTATAATCTTCCAGAGGTAATGGATGGCCAAATCAGTGATTTTATCTCTGCTTTGCGATTTGCGGAAAACTTAGAAAAAATGCAAACAAGCGGGATTGAAGATTAGGTCTAAAATTTTCACTAAGTCTAATACACTCCTAATTTCTCTTTTTTCATCCCATTTGTTGAACTTCTAGCCTTTATACATCCATGATTATTAAAGGAGAACGAGAAATTAATTTAGTGAGTTGGAATGAAGCTCATTTCCACCAGCTATATGCTCTAGCGAATAATCCTAAAATCGCAATGAATCTTAGAGATAGCTATCCCCAGCCTTACACTATTCACGATGCCAGACACTGGATTGAACACAATCAAAAATTTAACCCTCCTCAAAATTTTGCAATTGAGATTGATGGAAAGCTAGCTGGAAAAATTGGTGCTGAACGGGGTAAAGATGAACTTAGAACCAACATGAAAATGGATTTTTGGGTGGCTCAACCTTTTTGGGGAAAGGGAATTGCCACTGAATCAGTCAAAATTTATTCCGATTACATTTTTCAGAAATTCGATATTCAGCGACTTTTTGCTCAGGTTTATGATTTCAACGGTCCATATATGAGTGTTTTAGAAAAAGCAGGATTCATTGCAGAAGCCATCTTGAAAAAAGCATTTGTTAAAAATGGAGTTGTTGGTGATATCTTTCAATATGTAATGATTAAAGGCGAAGAGTAATCTAAGCCACCTTTTCCTCTTACTTCTTCACGATTACCTTGAATTGTCTTACCTCATTTCTGTTCTGTAGCTGAATGACGTAAAAGCCAGTGCTGAGATTTTCAAACTTAATTTTATGTTGAATAAGACCTAATTCAACATCTTGAATAACTTGACCAAGGGAGTTGACCAACCGAACCACTTTCCAAATTTTTGAGTCTTTTAATTCAATATAAACTTTACCAGAAGACGGATTAGGATAGATTTTTACCTCAGTTTCCAATTCTTCAGGTAGGTGGGTTACAAGATTTATTTTAACCGCGAGTATCCTTGATTGCCCATCGTTACATTCATTCTGGGGAGTTACTTTTATAATTTGGTCACCTTCAGTTTGCCAATTTATGATTACTCGATTTGAACCCTGACCTTGTTGAATCACTCCTCCACCTGAAAGTTCCCATCTAAAATTCACCTCGAGCTGGTTAGGAACTTCATAGGATTGCAGGCCAAGCGCTACAATAGCACTTCCTTCGATAGGTCCGGGTTGCAGAGGGGCGCTGCTGACGTTTACCCTCTTCTGAATTGGCTCAGATTTGCCGCAAGTATTTTCCTGAATAACACGGATTTGCTGAGTGCCACTGCCAGTCCACTTTATTACTGCTTTTGATTTCCCTTGTCCCTCAGTTAGTTCTCCTCCAGTAATTGACCACGTATAAGATACCCCTACAAATTCTGGGAGAGTATAATTATAAGTAGACCCTACGCAGGTCTTTCCTTCCCCTGTAATTTCTAGATTTATTGAAGAGATTTGACTTACTGCGACTGATATGAAAGAGGTATCCCCGCTGCCGCAGAAATTTTTCCTGCTCACGAACACGCCTTTACTTCCTGAGCTAGTCCAGAGGACTTCTATTTCTTTGGTACCTTGACCGGATTGAATTTGACCTCCCTCTACTCTCCAGACGATATTCGAACCTGGACTGGGATCATCTTGTATACCATATTTCTGGATGGTAAGACAGCTGATTTGTGGACCGGCGATTCCAGTGAGATCAGATGGTGGCACGCATACATAATTAATTATTGTGCCATCGTCTCCAACAGCAAATGCGATGGTAGCAGTACCGGCACTTACGCTGTTCAGGTTTCGAATTGTGCCGCTGGCCACCTCTCCCCAAGTTTCACCACCATCATTAGTGACTAATGTCTTGCCTCGGTCTCCTACAATAAAACCAATCGAAGTATCCCAAAAATCAACTGAGTTTAAATTTTCAGTTTCAGAAGTTTGTATTTTACGCCAAGTCCGGGCTTTATCCTCTGATTTCAGGATTACTCCCTTGTCGCCTACAATTATGGCTGTCGAAGAATCCACTTTGGCTAGCGCATTGAGATTTTCAGTAGTGAGTTTTGGGAGGTTATCCCAGCTATTCCCCCCATTTGACCAACTGATACGACCATTATCTCCCATTGCAAAACCTACCTGAAAATCGAAGAATGTGATATCCTTCAGATTTTGGCTAGTATTAGTTTGGATATTACTGTCCCAGGTCATTCCTGAGTCAAAAGATCTAGCTATGTAGCCATTATTCCCAGAGATATAGGCTACTGATGGTGCAAAAAGGTAAAATCCATTAATAGTTTGTGGAGTCTGTGCTGGTACAGCTACCCAACTCGTGCCAGAGTTTCCAGTACGATACATCTTGCCAGATTCTCCTGATAAGTACCCAAATCCCGTGTTCCAAAAGTCAATGCCTATTATTCTAATCTGTTCAGGAATAGGTCTTCTAATCAAGGAAATTGCTCCGTTACTAGTTACAAAAAGCTCCCCTCGTTCCCCTGAAATAAATCCGAAACGATCTGTTTTAAAATCTGTATCAGTCAGGTTGTTTCTAATTCCGATTAGCCGCTTTGAATAGCTCGCCCCCGAATTGCTCGAGCTAATTAAGTTTCCAATTGGACCAACGGCAAATAATTGAGCCGTGGCGGGTTTGAAGGATAAATTTGACAGTGCTCCAGGGGCAGTTGCTCCCAGATTAATTTTAGAAAAGCTGGTACCTGAATTAGTGGATCGAAGCGCGGTAGCGGATTCTCCCACAATTGTAATGATTTTAGGGTCTAGTGGCGAAATAGCAACTTTATTCAGTACTGTCGAGACTGTAGAATTTAATTTTGTCCAAGATTCTCCTCCATCAATAGTCTTTACGATAGCTCCCTGTTCGCCTACTGAATACCCTATTTTGGAGGTGGAGAAAGCAACCCCGTTGAAGTTCGACGTTTGGCCAGAATTTAGTGAAGCCCACAGCTTTCCACCATTGATACTTCGTAAGATTTTCCCCTTGTCTCCGGCAATGAAGGCAGTATCTGGAGACGTAAAATAGATATCGTTTAGTGATTCGGTAGTCCCCGAATTCACGGAAAACCAGCGTTCACCCCCTGTCAATGAGGCTAAAATAGTTCCTGATTTTCCTATCGCATAAAGATTGCTTTCTGAGAAAAATGATACGCTAATCAGCTCGTTGTTAGTATTGGAATTTATTTTTGACCAAGTAGTTCCACCATCTCGGGTCAAGTAGATCATGCCGTTTTCACCTACGGCCACTCCAGTTGTGGTGTTTAAGAAGCCTACGTCTCTCAGCTTTCCTGCAAACGTAAAGGGTATTTCCTCCCAAGATATTCCACCATCAGTACTGCGGAGGATGATTCTTTCCCCCACAATAAACCCTAGGTTTCCATTAATCCAGTCAATGGATTCAAAATCCAAGCCCCAGCTCTGCATTCTAGTCCAGGTCTGAGCGAAGCCTGACAGACAAAGAAAAAAACAAAAAAAAGTAAAAACTGGAAATTTTTGCATTTATTCAATTTAAAAGTGTGAATAAAAATAAATGATTTTGTTGCTTGGCAAAGGAATAAGTTAGTTCAATACTTCAGCAATGTTTGCAGATTGAATACTTATTTGAGCTAGGATTTGTAGCTTTATTAAGAATAAAACTTGTTCATACTATGAGAAATAATAAGATTCATCTAATCCTTATACTTGCACTCTGTGCATGTGGACCCCAAGAAAGAGTGTCAAAGGAAGTGTTTGATGCCGTCAATGAGAAGATGGAAGTGAAAAAGCTTTCAGATTTTGAGATTGTGCAAGAAGCTACGGTATGGGGCGATTTGATCGCTACTGAAGCACAGGCTCAATTGATATCCACCCTACAAAAAGCTATAGAAGACAAAGGAGCAGATGGGGCTGTAGAATTTTGCAACGTCAAGGCTATTCAAATTTTGAAAGAGGTGAGTGAAAAATATAATGTAGATATTAGAAGGGTATCAAGTAGCTACAGGAGTTCGGAAGATAAACCCACAGAATATGAACTTCCTTTGCTAGATGCATATAAATACAATGCTGAAAATGGGATAAAAAGTGATCCCAGCATTCAAAAAATCGAGAATGGCAACGTATTGTTATTTACCAAAGCTATTGTCACCCCAGAAGGTTTTTGTCTGAGTTTTTATGGTGACCCAAGCCAAGATATAGACGCAAAAACACTGGAAAAGATTAATATGCGCTACCCAGACGACAAAGCCATAGGTCACAAAGCTGAAGATTTTAGGGGTATGTGGTCAATACGACTACCAAAAAAAGAAGTGGTAAATCGGTTATGATAGGCCACTGTGATGGAAATTGGAACAGGCTTTAATTTTTTGGAATCCATAAATTTTCCCTCATTCAATTAATTATTTAATATTTCACAAAAAAGTGCTGCTTGAAAATACTGATTATATAGTTTCATGAAGTACGCATTGTAATCAAATTGGTTTTGTAAAAACATAATAATTATTTTTTTACAAATGAAATGGTGTACATTCAAAATGTTAAATTTTATTAATCAACAATGAACCCGTATGCCGATGAGAAACTTTACTAATTTAAAGCTATTCAGTATGACATTACTTTTATGTCTGGGACTGATCAGCACATTATTCGCACAGACCAGAGAGGTGTCTGGTGTGGTGATTTCTGGAGAGGACAATCTGCCTCTCCCCGGTGCGTCAATAGTAGTCAAAGGAACCACCAATGGTACCGTCACTGACATTGACGGAAAATTTGCACTTAGTCTGTCTGGATCATCAGATGTATTAGTATTGTCATTTATAGGTTTTACTCCTCTCGAAATTTCCGTAGGGGACAGGACGCTATTTAACCTTACTTTATTGCCTGACACGAAATCTTTAGAAGAGGTTATTATCGTGGGTTACGGAGTGCAGAAAAAGGAAACCATAACAGGTTCTGTAGCTACTGTAAAAGGCTCCGAACTGGTCAAGTCTCCAGCTATGAACTTATCGAACTCGATTGCAGGTCGTATGTCAGGTGTAGTAGCTGTAAATCGAAGTGGTGAGCCAGGAAATGATGGATCAGGAATCAGAATCCGTGGATCCAACTCTCTTGGTAACAATACAGCACTGGTCGTGATCGACGGTATCCCTGCACGAGATGGTGGTTTGGAGCGTTTGAATCCAAATGACATCGAGAGTATCTCTGTACTGAAGGATGCATCAGCTGCGATTTACGGGTCTAGAGCTGCCAACGGTGTAATTCTGGTGACCACTAAAAGAGGCTCTACAGGAGCACCTGAGTTGACTTTTCAAGTGAATCAGGGATTTGCACAGCCGGCATTGTTACCAGAACTGGCAGATGCAGCAGAGTATGCTAATGCACTGAATAGACTAAATATCTACGAGCTTCCAACTTCTGAGTGGGCAGGAGCAAACGAGGCTTACAACACAAGTGGACTTTACACTAGACCAAATGGTCAAGTAAGAACAGCTCCGTATTCACCTGCTCAAATCGAAAAATACAAAGATGGATCAGATCCTTGGAACTATCCAAATACAGATTGGTATGGTGAAACGCTTAAAAATTGGTCTCCACAAAGCAGATACAATCTACAGCTAGTAGGCGGTAATGAAAACGTAAAGTATTTGACCTCCTTAGGCTATCAGAATCAGGATGCATACTACAACGATGCAGCTACTGGATATAAGCAATATGATTTGCGTATAAACGTGGACGCTAATATCAACAAGTACATGAAGGTAGGTTTGGGTATAATGGCAAGAGAAGAATTTAGATTTTACCCTACCGTAAGTGCCGGAGCCATCTTCCGTATGCAAATGAGAGGTAAGCCAAATCAGCCTGCATTCTGGCCAAATGGTAAGCCAGGTCCAGATATCGAAAATGGTCAGAACCCTGTGGTTGTTACTACCAATCAAACTGGCTATGATCGAGATACACGTGACTATATTCAGACAACTGGTAACTTGGAAATCAAGATTCCAGGGATTGAGGGATTGAAGTTTACAGGTACTGCTGCCGTTGATAAATTCATAAGAAAAGCTAAGAGATGGCAGACTCCTTGGACCTTATATCAAAAAGGTTCTGGCTTCGAGGCAGATGGAGTAACTCCGGTATTGGTACCAAGTAGAAGAGGACCAGCTGATCCAAATTTAAGTGAATCAAATGAAAACCGCTTAAATATCCTTTTGGGTGGTGTGTTAAACTATGACAATACGTTTGACGACAAACACACATTGAATGTGGTAGCCGGTGTAAACCGTGAAACTATACAGGGAGATAGTTTCAGTGCATTCAGAAGGTTCTTTATATCTGAGACAGTGGATCAGATGTTTGCCGGTGGTGATCTTCAAAGAGATAACAGTGGGGGAGCATTCGAAAGAGCTCGTCTCAACTACTTTGGTAGGATTGCTTACAACTACAAGGAAAAATATTTAGCGGAATTTCTATGGAGATTTGATGGCTCGTACATCTTTCCTGAGGAGACCCGCTTTGGTTTCTTTCCTGGAGTGATGCTGGGATGGGTAGTTTCTGAAGAGAATTTCTGGAAAAACTCTATTGGTGGGACATTTGACTTCTTCAAAGTCAGAGGATCCTGGGGTCAACTAGGTAATGATCAAATAACTGTAGGCGATGGAGGATTATTGGAATACCAGTTCTTGTCTACCTATGGATTTAACTCCTACATCGTTGGTGGGACGGAGACCAAAACTCTTTTTGAAACAAGAGTTCCTAATAGAGCCATCACTTGGGAAGTTGCAAACAACTCTAACTTGGGCTTTGAAGGCCAATTCCTTGACGGTAAGATGTTCTTCGAGTTTGATTTGTTTTACAACAAGCGTACAAATATCCTATGGCAGAGAAATGCTTCTGTACCACAATCTACAGGACTTACCCTTCCAGCAGAAAACATAGGTGAGGTTGAAAATAAAGGATTTGACTTGAATCTTGGTTTACGAGGTGGCAAAGGAGAATTTCAATATTCAGCGAGCATAAATGGTGGCTATGCCAAGAACAGCATATTGTTCTGGGATGAAGCACCTGGAGCACCAGACTGGCAAAGATCTACAGGCAGACCTATCAATACGAGCTTAGTCTATCGCTATGATGGCGTGTTCAAAGACCAGCAATCCATTGATGCCGAAACGATAGATTATTCAGCACTAACAAATAGTCTACGTCCAGGTGACATGAAGTATCAAGATTATGATGGTGATGGTAAGATCACTCCTGACGATAGAGTTCGCTTGGACAATAATAACATCCCGCTATTTCAGGGTGGTGTTGTCTTGTCAGCAAACTTCAAAGGGTTTGATGCATCCATTTTGTTTCAAGGAGCATTTGGTGCAAGACAATTTATAAGTGCAGGTGAGTCAGGAAACATAGGTAACTTCCTATCAGATATTTATGATAACAGTTGGACCATCGATAACCCTAGCAGTATCAACCCAAGACTTGCTAACAGAAATGATCAGTACTATTCTTCAGGCAATACATACTGGTTTAGAAGTTCTGATTACATCAGGTTGAAGAATGTGGAAATAGGTTATAATATTCCTGCTAATATTTCACAGAAAATTGGAATCAAAAATGCACGTTTGTACTTAAATGGGCTTAATCTCCTCACTTGGAGTAAGACTGATGTGTTTGATCCTGAGTCGGATGCCGCTACTGGACAATACTATCCTCAAGCTAGGATAATCAATACAGGTGTTTCCGTTTCATTTTAAAAATTTGACAACATGAAAAATAATCTAAAATATCTATTATTTGCGCTGACAGTGGGGTTGACCATATTCAGTTGCAATAGTGATTTCCTCGACACAGACCCTTTGAATGAGATATCTCAATCAGCTGTATGGGCTGATCCTGGTTTAGCGGATGCCTTTGTGACAGGAATTTATCAAGGTTTTGGAAATGGGGGATTCGATGAGCAAATGCTTGCCTCCTTGACAGACGAAGCTATTTTCACCCACCCAGGTAGAGGTATTACTACCATCACTGAAGGAAGAACTAACTCAGCTGATGACGGTTGGGTAAATAATACAATCTTCTGGGGAAACATGTACAGCTATATACGCAGAACAAACATTGCTATAGACAATTTATCTAATCCGCAGTTTGAAAATACTGGAGGAGTTGTTGATAGACTGCTAGGCGAGGCAACATTCATGCGCGCTTACTATTATCAGCAACTAGCCAGATACTATGGCGGTGTTCCTATTATTGACAGACCTTATGCTCTAGGAGAAGAGACTTATGAGGTTCCACGTAATACATGGGAAGAAACTATAAACTTCATAGTCTCTGATCTAGACAAGGCGGCCACTTTGTTGTCAGGAAAAACAATGGCCGCTGGTAGAGCGTCAGAGCTTTCTGCTTTGGCATTGAAGTCAAGAATACTAATCTATGCCGCAAGTGATCTTCATGATGGTCCTACAGCGAAAAGCAAATCAGCGCTTCTTGCAGGATATGCGCAACTGGATTTGCTAGCTTATCCAAGTGGAAATAGAGCTGAAAGATGGCAAAAAGCTCAGGTGGCTGCCAAAGCAGTATTGGATAAAGGAAATGGTAACCTATATGGTCTTTCTGGCCCAGTGCCTCATGCAGATGGTATACAGAACTATATAAATAATTCTTTGTCCAGAAACGGTGGAGAGAGGGAACTCATCCTAGCAAGGTATTTCATCAGCATGAAGCAAGAGGGTGGTGGACGTCAGGGTCTTTTCAATGGACCAAATGGCTATAACAATTGGGCTGGAAACAGTCCTGTTCAGCTGCTAGTAGATGATTATGAAATGATGGATGGTACCAAGTTTGACTGGTCAAACCCTGAACATGCTGCCGCTCCTTATGAAAAGCGGGATGCGCGCTTCTATGCTTCAATCCTATACGATGGTGCACAATGGAAGCCAAGAGCAAACGCAGACAAGCCAAAGGATCCACTGGGACAGATACAGTCAGGTACCTATGAGGTGACAACTGCGACTGGAAAAGCACGCCACTTTGGACTAGATACTAGAAACAGTTCTATAGAAGATTGGAATGGAAGCTATACGGGTTATTACACAAGAAAATTCATAGATCCAGATCCAGTAATCGTAGATCAAAATACTTGGCAGGAAGTTCCATGGCCTATATTGAGATATACTGAAGCAGTGTTAAACTACGTAGAAGCTTCTATTGAGCTCGGTCAGGAAGCAGAGGCAACAGCTTGGTTGAACCAAATCAGATTTAGAGTTGGACAGCAAGCTATCTCTTCCAAAGGAGACGCTTTGAAGGAAGCGTATAGAAATGAGAGACGAATTGAGATGGCATATGAAGAGCAAAGGTATCATGATGTTCGCCGCTGGATGATAGCTGATGAGACTATCGGTAGAAAAGCGAATACCATTAATATTACAGGTACATTGAAGCCAGGTGCTACTGTTGCAGTTTACAGATATGATCCAACTAGCTTCAGCTACGTCTATAAAGTAGTTCCTATAGATCCAGGAAAAGAGAATAGAATTTGGTTGGATAAAATCTACTTCACTCCAATTCTTCGTGATGAACTGAATAGAAATACCAAATTGATCCAAAATCCTGGATACGATTAAATCTAGTTTTACTTAATTCTTAAGCTAAGCCATCCCCTTGGGGTGGCTTAGCTTATTTTAATATATGAACATCCGAAATCTCGTTTCACTAGTGAGTCTAAGTTTTTTGGTGATGTCCTGTTTAGATTCAAACAGGTCGAGCCAGGCGGAAAACCCATTATTACCCACTTCTACACCTCTCTTCAGACTTTTGACTTCCGAAGAGTCAGGAATAACTTTTTCTAATGTTATTCAAGAAACCTTAAATCTCAACGTACTGATGTACGAATACCTATATAATGGTGGGGGGGTGGCCGTAGGAGATCTAAATGGGGATGGATTGGAAGATATTTATTTTTCTGCCAATGTAAGTGGCAACCAGCTTTACCTGAATCTGGGTGAGCTCAAATTCAAAGAAATCGCCCTAGCTTCAGGAGCTATCGGAAGATCTGGTCCCTGGAAGACCGGAGTCGTATTTGTCGATATAAATGGTGACAAAAAATTAGACATTTATCAGTGTTACTCAGGGAATGTGCCACCCGAGAAACGAACCAATCAACTTTTTGTAAACCTGGGGAATGATGAAAACGGCATACCGCTTTTTCAAGAAATGGCTGAAGAATATGGAATAGCATCCAGTGCACCAAGCACTTCAGCAAGTTTCTTTGACTTTGACCTAGATGGAGATTTAGATCTTTTTATACTGAATCATAATACCAAGTCCATCCAAAATCAGGATGTGAATTTGACCAAAGTATTGTTAAAAGAAAAGCATGAGGCAGGCTCTCAACTTTTTGAAAATAAAAATGGAAAGTTTGTGGAGATCACCCAAAATGCAGGAATATCTAGCTCTAGTCTTTCCTATGGACTTGGCGTGGCAGTGGCAGATATAAATCAGGATGGCTGGCCGGATATTTACATAGGCAGTGATTACTCTATGCCGGACTACTTGTACATCAATCAGAAGAATGGAACGTTTGAAGATGAGATCCTAGCTCGCTTGGGTCATACCTCCCATTTCTCCATGGGCAATGATATCGCTGATTTTAATAACGACGGCTTACAGGATATCTTCACCTTGGATATGCTCCCTGAGGATAATCAAAGAAAAAAACTTCTCCTCGCTCCTGATAATTTTGAGCTGTTCGAATTAAATGTAAATAAGGGTTTTCACCATCAATACATGAGAAACATGCTCCATGTGAACTCGGGTGATGGGACTTTTCAGGAAATAGGACAGCTGGCAGGAGTATCCAATACCGATTGGAGTTGGTCATCTCTTTTCGCTGATTTTGATAATGACGGTTGGAAAGACCTCTTCGTTACTAACGGTTATCTGAGGGATTATAACAATCAGGACTTTCTGAAATATATGGACAATTATGTACGCATGTCGGGAGGCAAACTCAAGCGAGAGGATTTGCTGGAAATGGTAAAAAATATGCCTTCTTCTAATTTGACCAATTATATCTTCAACAATAAAACAGACTTGACTTTTGAAAATAAAACCAATGCTTGGGGGCTGAATCATCCCGCAACTAGTAGCGGTGCCGCTTACAGTGATCTCGACAATGATGGCGATCTGGATCTGATCGTCAATAATATTAACTCCACCGCTTTTATCTACGAGAATCAGGCTGCTCAATTAAAAGCTAATACCTACCTGAAGGTGCAGCTTTCTGGTTCAAACAGTAACTCTTTCGCACTTGGAGCCAAAGTTCAGCTTTTTACGGGATCTACTAATCAGGTTTTGGAGCAAAATCCCTATCGAGGCTACCAATCCTCCGTATCGACCGCGCTACACTTTGGTCTGGGTGACATCACTGAGATAGACTCCCTAGTAGTCACTTGGCCTGGTGGTAAGATTACCAAAAAAGTTGGAGTTGCTACTAATCAGACTGTCCAATTAAATGAAAATGAGGCAATAAATAATTCTACTCCCAGAGTAGCTCCGACAGATTTTTTACTGACAAAAAAAGCAGAACTAACCACTGAAAAAGGAAGATTGTACAATGATTACAAAAGACAGCCTTTGCTGATCAACCCCATATCTGGAAATGGAAAGGCTATGGTCGTAGCAGATTTTACAGGAGATGGATTAGAGGATTTATTTATTGGTGCTGGATCAAATGCAACGGCGTCTCTTTATATGCAAAGGTCAACCGGCAAGTTTGTCAAGTTAAAAACTAGTGCATTTACATCGGCGGCCACCTCTGAAGATTCGGATGCCATAGCTTTTGACGCAAACATGGATGGATATTTGGATATATACGTGGCAAGTGGCGGCATATATGAATTCAACTTAGGTGATGAGTCTCTTCGCGATCGACTGTATCTTAATGATGGAAAAGGTAATTTCACTTTATCTTCTGAAGCTTTACCCAGTGAGTACTTTCCTACCGGCACAGTACAAGTCGCAGATTTCAATTTTGATGGAACTCCAGACTTATTTGTAGGAGCTAGGATAAATCCAGGCCAGTTTCCAACTTCCTCTGGAGGCAAGCTATGGATCAACGACGGTAAGGGAAAGTTCACTGATCAGACGAAGCAACTTGCACCCACGCTTATTAACCTTGGGATGTTGACTGATTCGGGTATAGCAGATCTAAACCAAGATGGCAAGCCGGAATTGATTGTAATGGGGGAGGCAATGCCGATACAAGTCTTCTCTTTTCAGGAGAATCAATGGAAGGAGACTACCCTCGAATTCTTTGAAAGACATGAATTTGGTTTTTGGAACGATCTGACGCTAGCCGATTGGGATGGTGATGGAAATATGGAAATTCTGGCAGGTAATCTAGGGACGAACTCCCAAATCAAAGCCAGTAATGCTCAGCCCGCAGAAATACTCTACAAAGATTTTGACTCAAACGGATCTGTAGATGCCTTCTTAGGATATTATAGTCAAGGTGAAAAATATCCTGCTGCCAGCAGAGACGAAATACTGGGTCAAGTACTTTTCCTGAAGAAAAGATACTTGGACTTTAAGTCTTTTTCAAATGTAAAAATGGACGAACTATTTACCACGTCAGAGCGTAAAGACGTAGGTTCCATTCTCATAAACCGACTTGAAACTACTTATTTTGTGAGGAATGCTGAGGGAAAATTTATGGCAAAAGCTTTACCGGTACAAGCCCAGTTCTCTCCCGTATTTGCTTCAGAAGCCGTAGATGTCAATGGTGACGGAAATTTAGATATGATACTTTCAGGAAATATTGACTACAGTAAGTTATATTTTGGTAAATATGACGCAAACCACGGTGTTGTATTGCTTGGGAATGGTAAAGGGCAATTTTCCAATTCAACTAACGCTCAAAGTGGCTTGAAACTTAATGGAAATGCGCGTAAAATTATAGTAGACAAAGCGCTGATATTTATATATTTGGATGAATCTACAGTTATCATTTATTCACCCCATCCATCACAAACACACTAATTTTCAAACTTGATTCTAATACCTTGAAATTAAAGAATTTTATATCCAATATGTGTAACACAAATACAAAATACCTTGCGATTGGTGTTGTGATGCTCATGAGTTTTGATGAAAATGATTCCAATTTTGAATCATATACTCAGAAGATTCCCGGAACTCAAGTCATGTTTGATTTGACACCGATTCAAGAAGGGACTTTCAGAATGGGTAATGATGACTCAAAAAACCTGGATGAAAAACCTGTTCATGAAGTAACAATTGACCCTTTCTGGATGGCTACCCATGAAGTTACTTGGGATGCGTTTGAGCTTTTCTTGGATAAAAATTATGAATTGGCAATCTCAGAAGAGCCAATTGGTGTTCGAGTTGATGGCTTGTCTCGTCCCAGTTTACCGTATTTGGACATGACCTTTGGAATGGGAAAAGAGGGCAAGCCCGCGGTGGGGATGACCCAATATGGAGCGATTCAATATTGCCATTGGCTTTATTTGAAAACAGGGATTTTCTATAGACTTCCGACAGAAGCGGAGTGGGAATATGCTGCAAAAGCTGGTTCGGATACAAGATTCTTTTTCGGAGACGATCCTGCCGTGCTTCAGGAATATGCTTGGATCAGTGAAAACTCCAAAGAATCCACCCAAAAAGTTGGTACGAAAAAACCTAATCCATGGGGACTTTTTGATATTTATGGTAATGTGCTAGAATGGACGTATGATCAATATGATCCAGAATTTTATAAAAAAACAGAAAGTTCAAATCCTAAAAACCCTCCTTTGAAACTCTATTCTAGAGTGGTGCGTGGAGGAAGTTTTGCGACAGGTTCGGATGAGCTGAGCGCTACCAAGAGATTTCGTAGCTCCCCAGATTGGAAGCGAATTGACCCTCAAATTCCTAAAAGTCAATGGTGGTTTCCTGAAGCTCCCTTTTTAGGACTGAGATTAGTGAGACCATTGAATCTCCCTTCCCCTGAAGAGATTAATGTATATTATACCCAAAGTCCAATTACTGATTATTAAATCTAAAATGACCTAATTATGAAAAATCTCAATTCCCGAAGAGACTTTATCAAAACTGGAGCCCTAATGACGGGTGGAGTTTTGGCATCCCCTTTTATTTTACCCGGAGCTTACGCTGCTCCAGCTAACGAACTAAAACTTGCGGTCATTGGCTGTGGCGGTAGAGGGACAGGAGCTGTATTTCAAGCGATGGAAACAGGACACCCAATCAAATTGGTTGCGATGGCTGATGCCTTCCGAGATCGATTGGACAGCAGTCACAAATTGATTTTAGATAAATACGGAGCGTCCAAAGTAGCTGTGGATGATGAGATGAAACTAACGGGTTTTGAAGGCTATAAAGCAGCAATAGCAGCGGCAGATGTTGTGATTTTGGCAACACCTCCAGGATTTAGGCCGATGCACTTTGAAGAAGCAGTAAAGCAAGGCAAGCAGATTTTTATGGAAAAGCCAGTAGCCACAGACGCTGCTGGAATCAGAAGAGTCCTGAAAGCTGCAGAAGAGGCAAAGGCTAAGAAACTTAACGTAGTGGTTGGCTTGCAGCGTCATTATCAAAATAATTATCGCGAGACGATCAAAAGAATTCATGAGGGAGCTATCGGTGATATTACAGGTGGCCAGGTATATTGGAATGATGGTGGAGTATGGGTGAAGGAGAGGAAGCCCGGTCAAACTGAGATGGAATATCAGATGCGGAATTGGTATTATTTCAATTGGCTATGTGGAGATCATATCACTGAGCAACATGTCCATAATATTGACGTGGCTAATTGGGTGAAGCAAGGCTATCCCGTGAAGGCTGAGGGAACTGGGGGAAGACAGGTTAGAACTAGTAAAGAGAATGGGGAAATTTTTGATCATCACATAGTGTCCTTCACCTATGCTGATGGATCAGTGATTCACAGTGAGTGCAGACATTTTCCGGGAGCAGCAAATCGTGTGGATGAAAGCTTTCAAGGGACTAAAGGAAAAGTTTATATGAGTGGAGGCAATCATGGAGTTCTGACTGACTGGAAAGGCAATGCGCTCTATAATCATCCACGCGACAACCAACCAAATCCTTACCAGCAAGAACACGATGAGCTTTGGGCTGTTTTGATGAAAGGTGAGTATAAGTTTGCAGATGCTGAAAATGCGGCGAAGAGTACTATGACTTCGATTATGGGGCGATATGCAACCTATTCTGGTAAGCCATTGACTTGGGATGAAGCGATGAACGGGTCTGTAGATCTGTTCCCTGAGGAGTTAGATTGGAATGCTTTGCCGAAATTACTTCCTAATTCTGATGGATATTACCCACACGCAGTTCCTGGAAAAACCAAAGTTATTTGATCATGGAACGAAGAAATTTTATTAAAAACATAAGCTTTGGGACAGCGGCATTAGGTCTCGCAGGGGCGAGTACGCTTTCTTCATTTGGAATGAAGAAAGCTCTGCCTACCTTCAATATGGACTTTGCTCCACATTTTGGGATGTTTAAAAATTCGGCATCGGGAGGTATTTTTGATGAGTTGAGGTTTATGGCAGATCAAGGATTCCGGTCCTTGGAAGATAATGGACTGCTCAAACGATCGGTAGAAGATCAGGAGAAAATAGGGAAGCTATTAAGCGAATTGGGAATGCGAATGGGGGTTTTTGTCATAGATGGAGGAGATAATTGGAAGGTCTCGTTGACTACTGGCAAAGCGGATTTCTTAGCTAATTTCTTGGCTACTTGTCGCCAATCGGTAGAATCTGCCAAGCGTGTCAATGCCAAATGGATGACTGTAGTGCCTGGCTTTTTTGAGCGAAATCTTCCAATTGGAATACAAACGGGGAATGTCATTGAAGCATTGCGAAGAGGTGCCGAAATTCTTGAGCCCCATGGGTTAACCATGGTTCTTGAGCCCCTGAGTGATACTCCAGACCTCTTTCTAAGAAATGCTGATCAGACGCATATGATCTGTAAGGCAGTAGGTAGTCCAAGCTGCAAAATCCTCTATGATATCTATCACATGCAGCGAAATGAAGGAAACCTAATTTCCACCATGGAAAAAACTTGGGATGAAATCGCTTACATTCAAATTGGAGATAATCCAGGGAGGAAAGAGCCAGGAACTGGAGAAATCCATTTTGGGAATGTCTTTAAATTTATTCATGAAAAGGGCTTCAAAGGAGTAATGGGGATGGAACACGGCAATGCTTCACAAGAAATTGAAGGCGAAAAAGCGCTTATAGCAGCCTACCGAAATGTAGACATCAGGAACTGACTCAAATGAATAAATTTCTTTATGGACTTTCAATTCTGGCTTGCTGCACTTCATGCTCCAAGAAAAACCAACAGATCGTAAATGAACCTAAAGGCTGGGACTTAATAGAAACTCCGGTTGATGCTTCGCTGAGAGGACTATCTCCGCTCACATCGGATATAGCATGGATAAGTGGTACCAAAGGAACTTGGCTTCGTACACTAGATGGAGGTAAAAATTGGGAACACGGTGTAATTGATGGACTGTCAGATGTGGATTTTAGATCCATTCATGGATTTGATGCTGAAAACGCAATTGTAGTTTCTGCAGGTCAGCCAGCAGTAATTTATAAGACCTCAGACGGGGGGAAATCCTGGATACTTACCTATCAAGCTGGTCAATCGGCCTTTTTGAATGGGATTGCATTTTCGGATCAAAAAACAGGTTTTGTGTTTGGAGATCCTGTTGATGGTAATTGGGTGATTTTAAAGACGTTAAATCAAGGAGAATCTTGGTTTTTAATTCCGAATCTTCCCAAATTTGTAGCTGGAGAGGTAGGTTTTGCAGCGGGTTCAAGTTCAATAGTCGTAATTGGCGACTTATTAGCACTAGGAAGCGGTGGAAGAGAGGCTAACTTACATATTTCTAAAAATGGCGGGGAAAGTTGGGAAAAATTCGTCTCTCCACTTAGTCAGGGAAAGGATTCGCAGGGAATTTTTGCAGTGACAGGCCTAGTGACGGGTGAGTTATTCTGTGTAGGTGGTGATTATTTGGAGGAAGGATTGGCGCAGGGTAATGTTGGTATTTTCTTGACATCTACCGATGAGTGGGTTACAGTCGATACGCCACCGGCTGGATATCGATCGGGAGTGGCTTACTTTAATCAGGAAGAATGGTTAATTACTGTTGGTCCAAGTGGGTCTGATTTTTCTAATAATAGTGGAGTTAATTGGAAGAAATTTTCCACAGAGGGATTTCATGCTGTGAAAACAGGCAGTACTACTGGATCAGTTTGGGCAACGGGAGCTAATGGAAAAGTTGCCAAACTAAAATTTTGAAATTAATGCATTGATTTAATTACGATTGTTGCGGCTTTTGAAGGAATTAATCATTTTTACATAAATTGAGTTATTAATAAAGTTTGGAAATGTATTAGTGGAAGTCATATTTTCGAAGTGCTTTAACCTAAATTTGTTTGTAAATTAAAATAAAAAATGTTTGAAATAATTCCATCCATATGGCTAATTAATGGGAAATGTGTTCGCTTGAAAAGGGGGGATTTTGCTACCCAGAAGGTTATTTCCAATAACCCACTTGAAATTGCACAAGCCTTTGAATCCATAGGGCTTACCCGGCTTCATTTGGTAGATTTAGATGGGGCTAGAAGAGGGGAGCCAAAAAATTACCATATTCTCGAAGCAATTACCGGATATACTGATTTGAAGGTGGATTTCACCGGAGGTATTAATACCGATGGTGACGTGATCAAATCCTTTGAATTTGGAGCTTCTACAGTAACTTTAAGTTCTGCAGCAGCGAATCATCCGGAGCGTTTTGCACAGTTGCTCCTTTCCTATGGTAGAGAGAAAATCAATCTTGCTGCCGATGTGAATCCTTCTGATTATAAATTAAAAATAAGAGGCTGGCTTAAAAAAACAGAAATTGACCTGTTTGATCATATCGGGTTTTTTCATGATCGCGGGTTGAAATACCTGAAATGCTCTGATATCACTAGAGATGGATTAGCGGAAGGTCCTAATCTCAAGCTATTTCAGGAGATTCGCAGTAGATTCCCTTCTATCCATTTGGCAGCAAGTGGAGGCGTGAGAGGTATAGATGATTTCAGAAAACTGCGAGAAATGGGTGTCACAGCCGCGGTATTCGGAAGAGCTTACTATGAGGGGCTTATCAGTATTGCAGAATTGAAAGAATTCAATGATGAAAACAAATAAAAAAAGAGGCTTGAGCCTCTTTTTTTATTTTTGGTCTGCTTTAAATTTATCGACTATGTATAAAAAAATATTGAAATTTAATGTTGAAGGAGCTGATTCAGGTTTTTTCCCTTCACCCACTATTCCAGTTTCTTTTTTGGCGGGAATCGTTTTTGAAGTGTTATTCAGACTTTTCGCTACTATTGAAGTTTGACCATTAGTCTCCTTTGACGGTGATACTATTTCGAGATTAGGCTTATCAATCGGCTTTAACATCTCTGAGTCAACTTTTCTCATGTCCTCTTGTGCAAAAGAGACTACTGAAAAAAAGCAAAGCGTCAGAATAGTGATACCGGAGATAACAGTTTTCTTAAAATTGATAGTTACTAAATCTGGCATGATAAATATTTGAAGAGCACCATTTTGACTTATCCTAAATTTAAAGGTGCTTAATATTAATGAAAAAATCAACTATGCAAGCGATTGATTACGAAGATTTCGAAAAAATTGACCTCCGTATCGGAACGATTATAGAAATTGAAGGTTTTTTTAAGGCAAAAAATCCATCCTATAAAATTTGGATAGATCTAGGACCTGAGCTTGGGATAAAAAAATCATCTGCACAAATCACTACTTTTTATAGGAAAGAGGACTTGATCGGTACTCAAGTGCTCTGCATCTGTAATTTCAAATCAAAACAAATTGCAGATTTTATGTCGGAAGTTTTGGTTACAGGTTTCTTAGCCGCTGACGGTGGCATAGTTTTGACCACAGTCGAACGTAAAGTACCAAATGGATCTAAATTGCACTAATCAATTATATGATTATCCGCAATCATGCCACTACCCTAATTTTCTTTGCTCAACTGGGGAGGCAGGCCCGCCACAGCGAGGCAGGCCGATGGTTCTCCTGTATCGAAGAAGTACCGGTAATGCTAGTGTTTACCATATATTAAGCTGCTTTTTGATTTTTACTGGTGCAATTGGGTACATATGCAATCAATTATTATGATTATCTGCAATTATTCCAGCTGCTTTTTTTCTTTGTTATAAGATGTTAGTCGTCTGGTATGAGGGGATGATAGTAGACAGAAGGAAGTATTTCCGATGAGCTTCTTTCTATGGCAGTCAGGACCACCTATTATACATTACTTTTGACTTTCAATGGTAGAAAAGCGGATATACATATCAATCAGTTATTCGATAAGTGAAATCTAAAGGATCAGGAAACTTAAAATAGAACCCAGTCTTACTGATAGCGCTAGATCCGATAAGACGATTTTCTTTTTCTTCTTCAGATTTATAGCTTTTTGGCAGAGTAAGCCCTAGTTTTTCTGCGTTTGAACTAAATATATCTCTTTTTTTTGGATGAATTGGTGCGACCGCATTGAAGGTACGATTCCAAAGGTTAGTAGATAGGGTCCATTCCACAATCCCGATAGCATCGCTTTGATGAATGTAATTGACCCTACTTTCCCCATCCACATTTTCTTTTCCTGAAAAGTAGTTCAAAGGAACCCGATCTTCTCCCATTAAGCCTCCGAATCTGATTACAGTTGAATCAAAAGAATTATTTTTTTGAAAAATTGATTCTGCCCTTAGCAAGATTTGGTTTCCTACTGTACTGTCGTCAAGATTTTCATTTTCATCATAGGATATTTTTCTGGATTCTTTGGGATAAATACTTGTACTTGACATAAAAATAACTTTTTGAATCGATGAGTTTTCCAATAGATACTTCAGAAATTTTAATTGTTCCAGGTAAAATTCACCAGATTGATACGCTGAGCCAGGCGGAATAGTAATAATAGCAATATCCATTTCAAACAGCTTTTGGAATGAAATTCCCACAGGGTGAGGATCAAGTTTAAACTGTACGGTGTTGAATCCTTCGTTTTTAAGTTCAGCAAGTTTCTTCGGAGAAGTAGTACTCCCGATGACAAAATGACTTTGTTGATAAAGTGATCGAGCGAGGGGCAAACCTAGCCAACCAAGTCCAATAATTGCGATGTTCATACGGCTTTAAAATAAAAATCCTTCCGGCTAGCAGAAGGATTTTTATTTCAGTTTTTTTTAGGCATTGTTCCTAGGATATAATCCCAAAGTGGTGTGCTAACTCCAAACGCAGCATCTGGATTCTTGTAGTGGTGAATTGCATGATTTATCCAAAGGATCTTTAAGAAATTCTTTGGTGGTGGATATGCGTGAACAATAAAGTGCACTGACAAATATCCTGCATACCCAATTAAAAAACCTGGAAGAAAATAATATCCAAATTCTCCCAAAGTCAACTTAAAAATCAGATAAAGTATGACCGCATATGCTGCACTAACAAGTGGTGGCATTGCTAATCTGTCTTTATCTTTTGGATAATCGTGATGAACGCCATGCACACTGTATTGAATTTTGTCTTTGGTAGGTGTATCATGATCCATATGGAAAAAATGCTTGTGCATCATGTACTCTACAAATGTGAAAAACAGAAAACCACTTAGAGAAATTAATATTCCTGTAACTATCGAGATTTCTGTCTGCGAATAACCGGTGTAAAAGGATATACCAGCCATCACCAAAAACATAGTAATGGGGATGGAAATATGTGTTCTCGACATCCTTTCCAAAAACGGGCTAGAAAACATATGGGCTGATCCAAAGTTGTCTGGTTTTTCCAATCTTCCAATCTTTTTCATACTTCAATTTGATCAATATTAAATAATAGCTCAAAAGTTTAATCTTAAATTCATTACTGTAAATATAAAGAAAAGTCGTTTTTAATACGAACTAAATAATCAAAATCTCTCACGTTACATTTAAATGATTGCCAAACTATTTTTAATTATTTTATTATAGTAGGCTATATACAACGGCAGGATCTCTGAAATATCAAATTCTTTTGCCCGAGCTAGCGCGTTAGACTTGAATGTTGGCAAGTTTTCTTCATCCAAAATAAACAGTGCTTTTTCTTTCATATCTTGCACATCTCCGATATTAGAAACGAAACCGGTTACTCCGTTAATGTTTAATTCCGGAATACCACCAGCATTAGAGGAGAGGATAGGAACCTCACAAGCCATAGCTTCCAATGCGGCTAAACCAAAGCTTTCTTTTTCGGAAGGCATCAAAAATAAATCAGCTACAGAGAGTACTTCCTCAACCGCCTCCAGTTTACCTAAGAATCTCGTGTCGTCCGAAGTACCTAATTCCCTGCAAAGTCGCTCCATTCGATCCCGCTCTGGACCATCCCCTACCAATAGTAGTTTAGCTGGGATTGATTTTCGAACTTCAAAAAACACCTGAATTACATCCTCTACCCGCTTAACCTTTCTGAAATTTGAGGTATGAACTAATAGCTTTTCTCCATTGGGACAAATTGCAGTTTTAAAATGCTCTTTCTTTAATCGCTTGAAGCGATCCAAATCGATAAAATTTGGAATTACTTCGATATCGCGCGTCACGTCAAAATGCGCATAAGTTTCACGTTTCAAATCTTCTGAAACAGATGTAACGCCATCAGATTGATTGATCGAAAAAGTCACCACGGGTTCATAGCTTGGATCCTTTCCGACCAGCGTGATATCTGTTCCGTGAAGTGTAGTGATAACTGGGATTTCGATTCCTTGTGTTTTGAGAATCTGTTTGGCCATATATGCCGCCGAGGCATGGGGAATGGCATAATGAACATGGAGTAGATCCAGCTGTTCGTATTTCACAACGCTGACCATCTTACTTGCTAGCGCAAGCTCATAGGGTGCATGCTCAAACAAAGGATAACTCTTAATGTCTACTTCATGATAAAATAGATTCTCACTAAAAAAATCCAATCGTGTTGGCTGGCGATAGGTTATAAAATGGATTTCATGACCCAATTTAGCCAATCCCTTACCCAATTCGGTCGCCACTACTCCACTGCCTCCAAAGGTTGGATAACAAACAATTCCAATTTTCATATCATTAGGGAGTACTAGGTTTTAAATTGTTTTTGTAACACATATAAACCTTGTTTTTGTTCAATTTAAATTTTTTTTATGGATCCATTCAAGATATCGGTGGGTTCAGCCCTCCAAAATCAGTAATAAAATAGTTGACGTTGAATTTCTGAGGGTATTCCAATAGGCTGACTTTTCAATTTCTTGTATAGTGGCGAACTAACTAGTTTAGACTATCAATAAAATCAACGTGTCTAGCTCAATAATACTATTTGGTGTTCAAAGTTGCATAAATCTCTAAAAGTGACAAGTAAACGAATTATCAAAGGTTAATCTGAGTAAGCTTTGGATAAGTAATCCACGGGATGAAATCCGTAGTAAAAAATCAAAAAGCTTTTACCGACTGCGGCGAAAGTTGCTGTGGTAGATTGCTTGATAAGCACCTTTTGGGAAAATAATAAATATCCAATTGCATCTTATATCGGTGAAGACGCAATCCAATTGATTTTGGAGTAAAACGCTATGATAGATGGGTAATTGATATTCAGAGCTTTGTACATGTACTTAAAGATGGAGAGGCTGAAGTTCCAAAGGCAATTTGAGCTTGCCGGGAAGATGTAAGAGTAGGAAGTAGAGCTGCTCGTGCAGCTGTCAAACTAAGTGTAAAAGGAATTTAAGTTGCTCGTAATCAGCGTATTCTGATGAATTTGTTTGGTTCAGAGTATGTGGTGTGTGGTACTGGGCGACCGGTGGTTCATGCAGTACATGATTTAGGTAATGACCTAGGTTGGGGATTAAAGTAAGACAGTTCGTCCAGCAGCAGAGAAACTGCTCATATCAAATGGTCTTTTCTTTCGATGGATTTCCATTGCTGGAAGCTCCAAAACTATCGCTGTGGAAGAGATGGCAGTTGTTACTGGGAAGGCTGGACATTATTTAATGGATACTCAGGAAGGATTGATTTTGATAGGCAAAAAATGAATAAGTTCAAGTAATAAGGAAATCAATACGATTTCCTTATTACTCATTTTCTCTATTTGACCAATGCCCGGTAAATAATGTCGTGAATATCTGTTCGGATATTTTCTTTCAGCAACTTCGTATTGTTTGCGTCGGGATAGACTCTGTTGGATAGAAATACATAGATCAAATCATTTTCAGGATCTGCCCATACACAAGTGCCGGTAAAACCAGTGTGGCCAAATGTGCTCTTTGGGGCCAAGTCACCAGACGAACCGCCACTGCCCCTCTCTGGATTTGGCTTATCCCATCCCCATCCTCTTCGACTTTGGCTAGATTGCCTTTTTGTGAATTTCGCAACTGTTTTATTTCCTATCAGGCTTACATCTCCGTAATAGCCCTTATTTAGCATAAGCTGCATCATTACTGCAAGATCATTGGCTTTGCCGAATAACCCTGCGTGACCCGCAACACCCCCATACATGGCGGCTCCGGGATCATGGACATATCCCTGAACTTGTCTCTTTCGGAAAGCTATGTCATTTTCAGTAGGGGCAATATTATCCAAAGGCATTTTCAAAAAAGGATTGAAAGTCATAGTATGGAGTCCAAGAGGCGTATAAAAGTTTTGCTCCAAAAATACTTCCATCGGCTGGTTTACGATGGCTTCCACTACTGCCTGCATAAAATACATCGTTAAATCTGAATAGACATAGCCATATTTTTGGGATGCTGATAGCTTTGACTGTAGCTTGGATTCAACGGTCCATTTCCAGATCTTTTCTCGTAAATCGTCTTGGCCATACATATCATTTGATATGGGGCTGGAAAATCCTGGTCCTTTGGTCGCTTTATAGAATTCAGATTTCCAAGCACCATTTTCAACAGTTTTAACATAATGGGGAATGTAGGCTGCCAAACCTGATTCATGAGTCATAATATCTTTCAATACCAGTTTTTCTTTATTGGTGCCTTTCAGCTCTGGTAGATAATATCCCAACGTACGATCCATAGCTAGCTCGCCCCTACTTTCCAAGAACATCACTGCCTGAGTGGTAGCTAACACTTTGGTGATAGAGGCCAAGTCATAGACTGTTTCGGAGTTAACCTTTGGGCTGTTCTTATACTCCAGTTGTCCATAGGATCGCTCAAATACGATTTTTCCATTTTTAGCAACCAATACATTTACCCCTGGAGTGGCCTGAATAAGAATCGCTCGCTCGGCAACTGCATCGATTTTTTCGAGAATTCTGCTGTCAAGTCCAACGCTTTCCGGTGTGCCGTAGGAAAGTCTTTCAAGTCCGGGCAAAAAGCCCCCCGCACCATAAGCGAATTGACTGCTGACAGATACAGGTAAAATACCTGTTGCATTCCTAGCCCCAAACAAAATCTGTGGGCTAAGCATTTGTGTCAGTTCGTTATTCTCGAAAGCTAGCACGACATTTAACAGTCCATCGAGACTTTGGGCTGCATAAGCATTTCCAAAAAGTACGGTGACCACTTCTTGTCGTTTTGACAAGTCTCTGATCAATTGGATATCTGAAGCTGCTATGCCGAACTTTCGACTTGGGCTGTTGCTCACTCCCATAAGACCAACAACTAGTACATCAAAATCCTCTAACTGTTTTATAGCGTTGTAATGCGTTGTTTCATTGGCAGCTTTCTGAATAGAAAAGTGCTCAAATTTTGCATATTTGCTCAAATACTTCTGAAATGTTGCTCCATCACCGCCAATACTCAGACTTGCAAATTTTTTCAGATCAAGCTTTTTGAAGGGGATTAGGTTATCCTTGTTCGAGGCTACCGTGGTTGCTCCAGCGTATAATTCCTCGATGATTTTATCTGTTTCCGGGCTATGAAGTCGGTCGATGAGCTCATATGTGTTGATGGGTATAAACTGATCTAATCCCGCCCAATACTTAGCCTTTAGGATCTTTTTCACTCTCCGGTCAATCTCACTTTCAGAAATCAATCCATCAGCCACCGCAGTTTTGATCAAGACTTTTGACTTAGCTACATCCATTGAATACAATAGAATGTCATTGCCTGCTAGCAAAGCTTTGACTTCCACCTCGCCAGGCAGCTTTCCTTTTGCTACACCACGCATATTTAAGGCATCCGTAAAAATCAATCCTTGGAAATTCATACGTTTTTGGAGTAGGTCAGTTACCACTTTCTTCGAAAGACTAGTAGTACTGTTTGCTACTGGGTCAAGGCTCGGGATATTTAGATGTGCAACCATCACCGACATCAAATCCGCTTTGAACAGTTGCTTGTAAGGATACAAGTCGATATCCCAAATTCGCTTTTCAGGATGTTTGATTACAGGAAGTGCATAGTGGCTATCGGTCTCAGTATCTCCATGACCAGGGAAATGTTTGGCATTGGCAATGACACCGTGATCTTGAAGTCCCTTCATGTAAGAAACCGCACGCCTAGCAACCAATTCTTTATTTTCACCAAAGGCGCGATAGCCAATCACTGGATTATCTGGATTAGAATTAACGTCGACTACGGGTGCAAAATTGATGTGCATTCGCAGCTCCTTGAATTGGCGAGCTATTTCTTCACCCATTTGGTAAATGAGCTTATCATCTTGAATAGCCCCCAAAGTCATTGCTTTTGGAAAATCTGGAACTGAGTCCAATCGCATACTGATTCCCCACTCTGCATCCATAGCAATGAACAAAGGGGTCTTTGCCTGGGCTTGGTAGAGATTAGTCAGCCTAGCCTGTCGTCCTGGTCCCCCTTGGAAAAAAATAATACCACCAATATTTTCTGTTTGGATCAGATTTGAGATTTCCTTGACATGGGCTTCAGTTTTATTAGAATAAGCAGCTACCATGAAAAGTTGTCCTAACCGCTCATCAAATGTTAGACTTTGGAACACAGAATCTACCCAGTTTAGTTGTGCAATAGAATCCGATGATACTAAAGGATCTTCAACGGAAATCTCCTCGTCCAATTTTCCTGACGAAAAAAGAATAAAAACCAATCCAATTGCGAATATCCTCCAAAGCTTGATGCCCATGCTAGAGTTAATTTTTAATCTTTAATTTTTAAAATAAATTTGTAATACAGAACTTAAGCTAATGAAATGAAGCATGCTAAAATTTTAATTGGGCCTTTTGGAAAGAAGAGCTCTCCTCGCTTCAAATGAATGTACTAAAATTGAAGCAACATTAACGCGTCAAAAAGGTTAAAAAGAATATAATTTTGATAGCTGGTCATTAGTTTAGAACTTATCGGTCAAACGGGATTTTACCTCCCCACTCAGTAAAATTTAGTAAAATGAAATTTCCTTCCATCTTTCGTAGTGCTGCACCAATGCGATTTGATATCAAGCCAAGATATTATGACTCTGTAAAAGAGGAAATCGATCAGCGTACCTCAAGAATCAAGCGTGAACTTAAGGAAGCGGGATTAATTAAAGAGGGAGATGCAGATATGGGCTCATTTGGAGGCGGGATTAGAGGTTCATTTTCGCAGCACCGAGGAATAAAGGAGAGGAGTAAACCGAATATTTTTGCTTCCACAGCCATGATCCGGACCTTGATCTTCTTGCTGCTGTTAGGAATAATCTTCGGATATATCTACCTCGGTCCAGTTATATTCGAATACATGGCTTACGCGACTTTACTCGTAGGCGGTATCTATTTTTTCTTTAGACTAAGACCCAAGAAAAAAAATGTCTGATATCATTCAACTCTTGCCTGATGCCATCGCAAATCAAATTGCTGCAGGAGAGGTAGTTCAACGACCAGCCTCTGCACTCAAAGAGCTTTTAGAGAATGCAGTAGATGCAGGTGCCACACAGGTTCAAGTGGTAGTCAAAGAAGCAGGAAAGCAGTTAATTCATGTTATCGATAATGGTAAAGGTATGTCAGCTACAGATGCACGAATGAGCTTTGAGCGCCATGCCACTTCCAAAATCAGAAAATCCAGCGATCTTTTTGCTATCCGAACTTTTGGATTCAGGGGAGAGGCTTTAGCATCAATCGCAGCAGTAGCGCAAGTGGAGCTCAAAACCCGGCAGGCTGATTCAGAGCTTGGAACAATGATTCAAATTGAAGGATCCGAGGTAAAAAAACAGGAGCCCTTTGCTGGGAATGTTGGAACTTCTGTTTCGATGAAAAACCTATTTTTCAATGTTCCTGCCAGAAGAAATTTCCTCAAATCCAATGCAGTTGAGATGCGACATATTGTGGATGAATTCCAACGGGTAGCATTGTCTTATCCTGAAATAGGATTTTCACTTTTTCAACAAGATCTTGAGGTATATAATTTGACCCCCGGTAAATTAAGCCATCGAGTCGTACAGGTTTTTGGGAAAAACTATCAAGGACAGTTAGTGCCCTGTGAGGAGTTCACGCCACATATTAATGTGAAAGGCTATGTAGGTAAGCCAGAGCACGCAAAAAAGACAAGAGGGGAGCAGTTTTTCTTTGTTAATAATCGATACATCAGGAGTAGCTACCTTCATTATGCAGTGAGCAATGCTTTTGAAGGGTTGCTTCAACCCGATCAGCATCCATTCTATGTGCTCTTTTTGGAAATTGATCCTTCACATATCGATATCAATGTTCACCCTACGAAAACAGAGATCAAGTTCGATGATGAGCGCACCGTCTATGCAGTGATTCGATCTGCTGTGAAGCAAGCTTTGGGTTCTCATCATATAGTTCCTTCGATCGATTTTACTTTCGATGTGAATTTCAATGAGAAATGGGATCAGGATCCGAGTAAAAAAGAGCAACTCGCCCGTGAACACAGCTATAAGACTTTTAATACTCCAGAATTTAAAAAGGCAGATCCTTCAGGCTGGGAGCGGCTTTTTGAGGGTACAAACTCTGAAAAGAGTAATCAAATAGCTGGGTTCAAACAGTCAGATGACGATACTGAAATCCTAACTTTCAGCAGCAAAGTAAATCCGGACCATAGGGCGAACTCTTTTTCCAGATCCTTGGAAGAGGAAGCTACTGGCACAACTTTCCAAGTAGAACTCAGCTATGTAGTGGCTCAGATGTCCACAGGAATGTTGATTCTCGATCAACAGGCAGCCCATGAAAGGATCCTTTACGAACGATATTTACGGCAGTTAAAGCTCGCCCAAGGCCCTTCTCAACAATGTCTTTTTCCACCGGTATTGAATCTTGGTCCCTCAGATTTTACTTTAGTAATGGATATGATGCCCGAACTTCACAGTCTAGGATTCATGATAGCTGAATTTGGTAAAGACACCATTCTTATTCAGGGTGTTCCGGCAGATATTCAAATAAAAAATGAAAAGGAACTCTTTGAAGGTTTATTGGAACAGTTCAAGAATTTTAAAAGCGAGCTTTCATTGGATAAAAGAGAAAATCTAGTCCGCTCTTTAGCACGGAAATCAGCATTAAAAAAAGGTCAAAAACTTACTGCACAAGAAATGGAAAACTTAGTCGGTCAATTGTTTGCCTGCCAAAATCCAAACTTCGGTTTGGGAGCCAATAAATCTTTTGTGAAATTAGATGTAAGTAACATTCATTCCTTTTTCGGCAATTAGCATGTTTAGAAATATTACTCCAATAGTCAAGAATCTTCTTATTGCGAACGTCGTCCTTTATCTGGTAAGCGCGTTTATTTTCCCCCAGTTGAAGTCATGGTTTGCACTATATTATATTCACAGTAATTACTTCAAGCCCTTTCAGTTTTTGACGTACATGTTTATGCACGCTGATTTTTGGCACTTATTCGGCAATATGTTTGGGCTTTTAATTTTTGGGCCTATGATAGAGCAGTTTCTAGGACCTAAAAAACTTTTAATTCTTTGGATGGTTTGCGGAGTAGGTTCTGGAGTACTCTACTCAGGATATAACTCTTATCGAATGAATAATCTTCAGGATAAAGTGGAGGCCTTTGAAAATGATCCAGATCCCGAAGTATTTAACAAGTTGGTCATAGCCAATCGTGGATTTTTCCAAAGTTCAGTGTTTGACTTTGTGGATGACTATAGTAGAAATCCAAATGATCCAAATAGAATCAGTCAAGCCAAGCAAACACTTAATGCGATAATGGAGATTCAAGGAAATGTTCCTATGGTGGGAGCGTCTGGCGCATTATTTGGAGTCTTAATTGCATTTGGTATGCTCTTTCCAAACACACAATTATTTTTGCTCTTTCCGCCTATTCCAGTCAAAGCAAAATATTTAGTCTTATTCTATGGATTATATACAATTTATAACGTGATCTTTAACAGCCCTACCGATAATGTTGCACACTTCGCCCACCTGAGTGGATTAGTAATAGGAGCGATTTTAGTTTATTTTTGGAAAAAAGACAGATCTAATTTTTATTAATTATGTACGGTAGTTTTTGGGAAAATTTAAGAAATGCCTTTAAATATAGTGATAACAGTCTTTTCAAGCTGATTGCTATAAATCTATTAGTATTTCTCACGGTACTTGTCTTGCGAGTGCTGATGACAATTGGAGGACTGGGTGATTTTTATGGACAAGCACTGAGCTTTCTGATGATGCCAGCGGCCTTAGGCCGTTTGGTTGTTCAGCCTTGGAGTATTCTGACTTACATGTTTTTGCATGAAGGGTTTTTACACATCATATTCAATATGCTGTTCCTTTATTGGTTTGGGATGATTGTTAATCAATACCTGGGAAGCCGTAAGCTTGTAAATCTTTATATCCTAGGAGGCCTTGCCGGTGCGCTATTTTATGTTTTGATCTATAACATTGCCCCATTTTTCAATAATGTAGTCGATACTTCGCTAATGCTGGGAGCTAGTGCAGGCGTATTTGCCATGGTAGTTGGGGCCGCCACGCTGGCTCCGAATACGACACTCATGTTGATTCTGATCGGCCCGGTTAAGATAAAATATATTGCAATGTTCTATGTTATTCTTGCTTTTGCCAATACTGTTGGGGCTAATGCAGGAGGAGAATTGGCACATTTGGGAGGAGCATTAATGGGATTTCTTTACATCACTCAACTTCGCAAAGGAAGAGATCTAGGAGTTCCAATTCAGCGAATTGGGATTTGGTTTGAAAACTTCTTCTCCAAAAAAAATAAGGTGCACGTTTCGTATCGGAAAAAAAGTTCGGGTCCTAGCTCCAATTCCACTTTCTCAAAGTCCACCAATGAGGTGGCAAACTCAGGGGATGCGACTCAGGAAGAAATTGATAGAATTCTGGATAAAATAGCTGATAAAGGCTACGAGGCCTTGAATAAGGAGGAGAAACGAAAGCTTTTCGAGTTTTCGAAAAAGTAGTGAACTAGTTCGTAGTCGCTCTTCCGCCGAATGGGAATGCAAAGCCTATCCGAAAGCCAAGTTCCTGTCTGTTGGTACTCTGAAATTTAAATTCAGTGCTCAAGCCCATCCAGTCGACTAATCGAATGTATGCTCCTATACCGACATTTGCGCCCTTGAAATTGCTCCGTACTCCGGCACCGTCAGGCTGCATGTTTTCCCAGTTTTGGCTGTATCCAGCCATAAAATATAATTGAGAGGGTCCTTCGGAAATGTAGTAGCGAAAGTCTGCGCTGAAATTACTTTCCGAGCCGATTTCTGGAAAAACCTGAGTATAACTCGGCATAAAAGCAAAATTGTCCACAAAGAAAAATTCGATTCCACCACCAACTCCAAGATTTTGCCATCGAAGCCCATAGGTTCCAAAAGCATGGAATCTGACATCACCCTGATTTTGAGTCTGTGAATAGCCCGAAAAGGAAATTACAACCAGTACAAAAAAAATCACCAAAGCCTTTTTCATTTCTTCGTCTTTAAATTTGGAAGAAATTAGCTGGCTTTGGTGAAGAAAGCAAATGCTTATTCTAAAATGCGGACTAGACGGGCTAATCTTCCTTCGGAATCCATTCCTTCAATTATAATTAATTGCTTTTTGGCAATATCAGTATTGAAAAATTCGAGACTTGATTCACCTTCCGCTCCTAGCTGCACGAGCGGATTCCAGTAGATCGTTGCACGAGCATCTTTGATCGCATTTTCAACAGTTTTGAGGTTGTATTTTGGAAGATAGAATTCCTTTGGAACGGAGTAGCCTCCATAATTGCTCACAAGCGTACCGCCTACACTTCGACCAAATCCAGAGCCTGTTTTGGTATACACTGCAATGACCCCATTTGCACCTTGCGCTCCAAAAATGGCAGTCTTCGCTGGATCTTTGAAGACATCGACATTGGCCACATCCCTGGGGCTAATGTTGAGTAAAGTCGAGGCTTCTACCGGAGCATTATCCAGCAGATATAAAGGCTGAGTTCCAGAACCTCCCAATGATCCAACTCCACGAATAGTTACTGATACATCTAATCCTGACACAAAAACCTGTACTCCGGAAACTCGTCCTTGAATTAATTGGAAAACGTTTGTAAAGCCGATCGAAGATGGGATCTTATCGGGATCAAGGGTCACATCACCGGCTCCGTAGATTTTCTTAATTTCTTCCTCTTCGCGCTCAATGGTCTTTCCTTCGACTGTCACTCCCTCAAGATCGATAATATCTTTATCAGAGTTTAGCTGCTGCATCATGGTGCGCTCCCGATAGGTTGCGACTAATCCCTCTGGCCAAATAAGTTCCTGCGCATAGTTACCTTGGATTGAATTAAAAACAGGTTCAGGTTGCATGACCGCTACATCTATAAAGTTCCTGAGCCGAGTATCTTCCGCTGTGATTGTTACCGCCGCGGAATCCAAATATTCCAGATCTCTAAAAATAAATCGTCCATTAGGGCCATATTCTGAGGTGACGATTTCGATTCCCTCGCCCACTAAAGCAGTGATTTTCCCTCCTCCGAGCCCTTTTTTTGTCTGCTCAGCATCGGTCACCTGACCTTCGATATTGATCCCCCGTTCGATGAACTGTGCTACTTTTGGTAGATTTCCGGCAAGAATATCAGCCCACTCAAATCTCCTCCAGCCGTGAGTCAGCATCACCAGATCAAGCGACTCCTGCGTTTCTACCGAGTTATCTTTGAAATATCTTCCAGCTTGGTAGATTTCCCCGGATAAATCTGAACTTAGAAGTAGCGTGGAGAAAATATCCCCAGTTTGAAGCTCGCTTGCATCAACCTGAGAAGCATCCAGCACAGCAACCGAAAAACTTCCAGTGCTAGCAGTTCCTGAAAAGTTAGACGTTAGCTTCAGCATAATTTTCTCACGGGGAGAATTTCCCCCAGTTTTTGAGAGGTCAAGCTGAATTTGATCTCCCTTTTGGATAAATACCAATCGCTCCAAAAGTGGCTTACCATCTGCACTCATTACCGTAATTTGATTGATACCTGAGATCAGATTCTCTTTAGGAATTCGTACTCCCCATACACCATTTGCTAGGGCACCTTGGATCATGTAATTGATGATCCCTCGCGTCTGAGAAATCAGTAAAAGTGAATTTGGCTCGTATATCCCCTGAATAAATACAGTTAAGTAGCTTGCCGCAGGATTATTGACTACCTGTAGTACCAATCCTTCTGAATCTATTTTTGGGAGACTGATGCTGACCTCTTGGGCAGTAGTTTTTTCAATGATTTTTGCTTCATAGCTTGCTTGGGATGGAGTGAGTTCAAATTTTCCCATACCTGCAAAATTACTTTCAAAGGTGATTTCACTTCCTTCGATAGTAGCCCTGATATCAGCGGGAAAGCCATCTGGATAGATTGCCCGAAATGCAAAACTCGACTTTTTGCCAATCACGGAATGTCCACCTTCTGGTAAAAACTGAATATCTGCCAAAGTCAAACTGTAAGGTAGGCGAAGCTTCTGGGTAACGGAATAATTTTCATTCTCCATGAAAGTCAATTCCAAGTGCTGGGAAGGATTGGCTTTCTCGGGGATAGCGAAAGTAAAACTTACCTCTCCTTGGGCATTGACTGGAAGTGATTGCTTGTATAGTTCATCATCGCCTGCTATCACTTTGATTTCGACAGTCTTACCTGCAAGCGGATTGCCCTTGCTATCCACCACGATTAGATTTGCCTTATAAGTAACTTTTCCAGCCGCTGAACTGATGCTGCTGAAAGTGATCTTTGGGAGAAATGTACCCCCTGCTCCATCCACGACGGTAATCGATCCATTGAAAAAGTACTCAGACCCAAAATTTCGCATCCAAGAGGTATAGGCCTTTATCTGATAAATCCCAGATTTACCGAAAGCCGGTAGGGTAAAATCACCTTTCCCACGACCTTTTTCAAGTCGTACAGTTTGCTGCTCGAGGAGCAATCCATCGCCATCGAAAAGATCAACATACAGCGTCGCACTCAGCGGTGATGGGATCTGTGTGCTCCCTGCTGTTAGGTAGGCACTAAACCAAAGGTCTTCCCCTAAGGTGTAGGTATTTTTATCTAAATGGAGGTAAGCCTTTTCAACCGGATATTCTTTCTGGTACGTGTCAAAGTAGCTTTGGATTTGTTGGGGTAAAGCTTCTTGTCCATAGAGCTTTACTGGGCAGCAGCTGATAAGAAGAAGTATCAGCATTAAAAGTTGATTTTTCATAATTACAGTTGGTTAGTTACTAAAAACAATCCTAATAAAACTAATTACTTATAATTAGACAAGTGAAAAAATCTTAAAAAGTGTTTAAAGCTGCCACTTCATTCTTATTTGCTAGCTGACCGCAGGCTGCATCGATGTCCTGACCTCTGGACTTGCGGACTTTGGCAATAATGCCTTGAGATTCAAGGATGCGAACATACATATCCACTGATTCTTGTTTTGCCTGACGAAACTCGCCTTCATCGATCGGATTGTACTGTATAATATTGACTTTGGAGGGAATGATTTTACAGAATTTCGCAAGTGCTCTGGCATGCCGCTCGTCATCGTTGATACCGTCCCAGATCACATATTCATAAGTGACTTTACGTTTGGTCTTTTCGTACCAATATTTCAGTGAGTCACCGAGTTCTTCGACTGGATTGGTGTCATTGATCGGCATCAGTCGGGATCTGGTTTCATTGATGGCCGAGTGAAGGGAAACGGCAAGGTTGAACTTCACACCATCATCCGCGAGCTTGCGGATCATTTTCGTCACGCCGACTGTAGAAAGTGTAATCCGTCTGGGAGCCATTCCCAGTCCTTCAGGTGAAGTGATCTTATTGATCGCCTCCAGTACATTGGCATAGTTGAGTAGGGGTTCGCCCATACCCATAAAGACGATATTGGTCAGCGGACGCTGGAAGTAAGCTTCCGCTTCATCCTTGATAGCCACTACTTGATCGTAGATTTCATCCGGATTGAGATTTCGCATGCGCTTAAGACGAGCAGTTGCGCAAAAATTACAATTGAGACTGCAACCCACTTGGGAACTTACACAGGCAGTAATTCTCTTGGACGTCGGGATCAAAACCGATTCTACAATCATTGAATCGTAGAGTTTCACTGCATTTTTTATGGTCCCATCAGAAGAATGCTGCATCAGATCTACCGAGATATGATTGATCTCAAAGTACGTTTTGAGCATTTCTCGCGTACTCAGAGAGATATTGCTCATGTCATCAAAATTCTTCAGGGACTTGTTCCAAAGCCACTCGTAGACCTGCTTTGCCCGGAACTTCTTTTCACCATGTGCCAAAAAGAACTCTTCCAGCGCTGTGAGGGAAAGCTTACGAATATCTTTTTTCTGAATTTCTTCCATGTGGCAAAGGTAGTGGATTCTTGAGGATGAAGAAACTAGATGGGAGTAGCAAGGGCTTTAAAAAGATAGCTCTTCGAGCAGATAGAATTGAGATAGCTTAAAGGCAGCTATTTTAGAATCTATCTTGCGAAGCATATTTCGCCGAAGGCATATCTCGGGAAGCATAGCTTGCGAAGCATATCTTTTTTATTTCTATTTCAACCTAAAACTCTTCCCATCAATCGCCCGCATGGTGCAGAGGATTCCATCCAGATGATCATATTCGTGCTGGATCAATTCAGAAAGTGCTCCTGTAACATCCATAGACTGCTTTTCCCAATTCTTATCCAAATAAGTCAAAGTCAGCGATTGGTGTCGGGCAACCTTCACCAACAGGTTGGGAAAAGACATGCAGTCATCCCAAAGCTCGAATTTCGCTTCACTTAGAGTTGTAAGTTCGGGATTGATAATGATATAGGATCGATCCAGATTCAGGTAAAAAAGTCGCTTCATGATTCCGAGTTGAGGAGCGGCAATCCCTCTTCCAAAACCATAGACTTTCCGGATATCTTCCATCGCCTCATGCAGCTGCTGCACCCATTCCATGACTGCTGGAAGTTCTTCTTGCCTTACCGGCTCGCAGGTCTCATATAATCTGGGATCGCCAAGGGTAAGGATGTTTTGGATGGTTTTCATGGGAGAAAGATAAGAAAGACCTTGAAAATAAGGGAGATTCGATGTCGCTACAAGTTTGAGAAAACTAAGGGACCTTCTGGAATTAACCAATTAAACAGACTTTTAACCATTTATCAAATTTAGGACTAATGGTATGGCATTAGTTGATGTACATTATTGCATAATAATAATATGTTAGTGATGTCAACCGATCGGTTAGATGCTCCTAGTAAGGAGGTTACATTTATTTAATTTACGAGAACATGAAAAAGTTAATTTTAGGTTTGGGGGTATTTGCATTGACTTTTGCAAGTTTGGCTCCTGCAAGTGCGCTCTGTTCAAATCCTGATGGTTCGGTCGTGGATGATGGAAGTGATAAGGTGTACGCACGAGGTAATGATGATGGTACATGCTCGGATTGTGATTACACATGTTCGATGCCAATTTTATCACCAGGATGGTAAAAGAAGTGGGTCTGTCATTTTGTTATGATAGACCCTTTCTTTCCTAAATGATATATTTGTATGAAAACACCTAAAATAGTTTGGCTATATTTATTACTAATGTTGGTTTCCTGCCAAGGAAGCAGTGATTCTCTTGTAATAGAAATAGAAAGATACAAAGTTGGTGAGAGTAAGCTGATTTTAGATGATTCTACTTCTATTGATTTTATCAAGGTTGATTATGTCTTCGAAAATGAAAAAGAATATCTTCTCCATCACAACGAATTTAAAAAATCAATTCAAGTATTTAATCTAAAATCGGGAGAAGTAGATCAAGAAATTTCATACCCATTTAAACCACCCTTCGGAATTCAAGTTACTCAAGGTTTTACTGCGATTAGCTTAGATTCTATTTTTATTTTCATGCCTCTGTCAATAAGAGGAAGCATTCTTATTAATAGAGAAGGAGAAATACTAGATCGCTACATGCCACGGAAAGAGGAAAGCTTAGAAAAGTCATTAATAAATCATGTTTCGTTTGGTGCTTTTCCTACTCTTCTTGATGGGGAAAATTTGAGATTTATTCAACTCCCATTATTTGAAATCAGTAATCCTGCGAATATAAATGGGGAGTATCGCTTCGAAAGGCTATACAACATTAGAACGAATGAAATAACAGACTCTCCGGAATCTGCATTTCCTGAATTCTATCATAATAAGATATGGCCGGGTCCTGATATACAAATGTCAAGAGCAATAGATAAAAAGGGTAGAATCATTAATTCGTGGAAATATTCTGATTCTCTTGTAGTCTCTACAAACGATGAACTAAGGTCGGTTATTGCAAAAAGTGACTACAAGAATCAACAAGTTTCACCATTTTCGATGAATCCAGTTAGGGAGGAAATAACACAAAAGATTATTGAAGAGACGAAGTATTATGGAATCTATTATGATGAGATTCGTGATTTGTATTATCGTACTGTTCAGCATTCAGGTGTGTATGATAAAAATAAAGAATCTAAAGAAATGGATGGATCAAGGAACTTCTCGATTATAGTTCTCGATAAAGATTTCAATAAGCTAAAAGAAGTCGCTTTCCCTGGAAGTATATATAATATTTACAGAGTATTTGTTGGCAATCGTGGATTTTATCTACCAAAGAATAATGTAATGAACGCCGAATTAGTTGAGGACACTTTATCTATAGATATTTTTGATTTTACTAAAAATGAATAAATTCGCTATAATATTGTTGTTTGTTACAACTGCTTGTGCTAATTCTAACAATCAACTCCACCTATACAGTACGGAAATTGGTTTTCAAACTGATAAAGCCACATTGCTAATAAATTTAGATAATTGTAGCTATTGTTTTGGTGAGTATCAAGATACTGTTGAAGAATTAGACAAGCTTAAATTTAATGTAGTTATAATTTCTTCGCAGAAGAAAAAAGCCTCCCTTTTCGCTTCTCCTGATAACAATTCTGTGTTTATAGATAATGAAAAAATCGCTATTAAATTGGGATTGATTGAATCTTTACCAATTATCATTCTTCCTAGTGGTGAAAGGCTTGAAATTTTTTCTCCTGAGCAATTATTAAAATATGCTGAAAAATATGTTTTCTAAATTACTATTATTATATCTTAGTTTCAGCATCTTCCTATTTTCTTGTTCTGATCCAAAGATCAATAACATCAATTTAAGGTTCGATGTTAGTCTTTCCAATTTCGCTACAGTGACAGATATGGAGATTGGAGAGAATAAAATATTTATTCTTACAGACAAACATGAAATATTGACCTACGATCAGCAAGGCACCCACTCATACGACACTTTGTTTGCATCACCAAGGCTCTATCCAAATGGAGCTGTTGAAGTTTATTTGAATAATTCTTTTAGTTCTGTTTTCTATTTTGACGAAAAACTATTTTTCCAAGGATTAAACCCACCTGACATTTATGAATTTGATCTCGAAAATCAGACCTTTAACAAAAATCTAGTTACTCTTTCCGATAGAGGTATTCATCAGGTGATGAGTACTAATTTTGACGAATTATTTGTTGGTTTTAGGAATCCACAGAAGGGTATTTTTCAAGTTTTTAAAATTCATTTCCCCAGTTTTGAAGTTATGCTTCTAGATGAATTTACTCAGACGAAGTCAAAAAATAAATTTACGTCATATTCTTTTCAGGACGATCTCTTTATTATGAGTTCTTTGGAAGAGGGCCTTTTTAAGCTTGGCAAAAGTGGTTTCTCAATAGTTTCGGAAGATTTCTTTTTGGATTCAATACTCTACAAAGGGGAATTGAAAGGGATTTCGGATTTCGGAGAATATGGAAGTCTAGCCCCTTGGCAGCGTAATCAATACCAATCCGATGAAATCCTTTCTGCAATTCAAATCTCAGAGAGCGAGACATTATTTCTATTAAAGCTGCTCAATAGAACTGATCCTAATTTGCCTGATTTTGAAATAGTTTTATATAAAAATTCTGGAGACAAAGTTTTTTCTAAAAGTCTAGAAGGTTTTCAATTCGCAAAGCTTGACACAGAAACTCAGACTTTTTTAGGTTTTACATTTGAAAACAAGGCCGTGGTAATTTCAAACTTGGATAGCCTTTTGAATAATTGATAAGATCCTTCTCGATTAAAGCAAATAGACCTCATCGAAGACAACTAGCAATCAGCTCAAAAACGATTATAAATAGTGCAAATACAGCTCAATTCTTTGACGATCTGAGCCGTATTTTCTTTTATATAAGCCGATTCATTCGAGCTATTTTTCGCAGGTACTTTTCGGATATCTTCCATCGCTTCATGCAGCTGCTGCACCCATTCCATAACTGCGGGAAGTTCTTCTTGGCTTACAGGCTCACAGTTTTCATACAATCTGGGATCGCCAAGGGTAAGGATGTCGTGGATGGTTTTCATGGAAGAAAGATAAGAAAGGCCTCGAAAATAATGGAGACTTGAATCACCTTTAAGAATAGGTGCGATTAAGCTTATTTACAAACTAACCATTAAAATATAATTTTAACCTTTCATCAACTATTTAACTAAATTCACGCCGTTAGTTGACTGTTTTGTTGCATAATAATAATAATAATATGTTTGAATTAGTTAGTCGGTTGACTAGCTGCTCTTGGCCAGGGGGATACTATTAGTTTAAATTACATAATCATGAAAAAAGTTATTTTAAAAGCTGGAATCCTATTTTTTATTTTAGGTTTAACGGCAAGCGTAAATGCAGCATGTTATGAAGCTTACTATCCATCTACGTACTGCGATACTCAAGGATTTGACAATTGTGTAAACCAAATCTGTTATGTGCCTCCTTGTAGCGCAACTGATTCTTGTAATCCAGAAGTTGGTGGGTAATTTAAATAGAGGTTGTCTCAAAAATAGGGACAGTCTCTGTTTTATACTGTATCATCTCATTAAATTTCTGTGTCGCCAAATCTCAGGCTCTAACATAATTATTAGTCAGCCTTTTTCCCTTAAAAGAATCAAAGATAGTAATTATGAAAACTTCTAACTTCCTCATTTTGATCTTCTTCTTATCTGTTGCTTGTAACTTTTCAGATAAAAAAGATAATTCTTTCACCTTAATGCCCAGTCAATCAATACTTTCATTTCCGGTGGACTCTACGACCTCTACGATCAGTACAGGTCTTGTCAGTTTTGAAAACTACCTTATCAATGTCAATTGGAATACAAATTCACTTCAGTTTTATGGGTTAAAAAGTCAACAACTTGAGAAAGAACGATTCTTTCAATATGAAGGTCCTCAAGGAGTAGGTACCTTATTTGGTATTCACGTCAAAAGCTTAGACAGTATTTTTATTTTCCCCCAAATTGCAAATTTGATCACCTTGACGGACACTACTGGTCAAATTTTGAATCGAATACCCTATCAAAACCCCGAAACCTACACCAATGCATTCGTTCACAATGCGTATTTTGGAAGCCCCCCATTATTAAGGGGCAAAAAACTTTTTGTAAAAACACACATACAGGGTAATTATCGGGCCATGACTGAAGAAAACCTAGTCAAATCACAAATGGGTTATAGTATTAATCTCGCTGATAGCACCACACAGCTTACCAACCTTACTTATCCCGAAGGATACCTGAGCAAAGGTTTGAAACATTTTGAGCCTAGTTTGGTATTTCAGCCAAATTTCACTGTCTATTCACTTTTTGGAGATCACCGCCTTTTTAGGCAAAATGCAGACGGAACTTTAGAGACTTTTAATGGACAAAGTCAATTTTTGGATGAATCACTGCCACTCTTTCCAGTCGATGGAGAACGCCTCGACACCCAAAAGTACCTTACAGCCTCCTCTCGATATGAATTGTTAGTTTATGATCCTTATCGTGAAGTATATTATAGATTTGCTTATCCTACCTTGCCTGTAGAATCGGAGGAAGATCTACGCTCTCTTCGGGAAAATCCTGGTCCATTTGTCATCCAAGTTTTTGATTCGAAATTAAACCTACTTACTGAACGCCTTTTTGAGGGTGGAATTTATTTCCCAAACAATTCATTCGTAACCAAAGAAGGCTTGTATATCTCCATCAATAACCCAGAAAATCCTGCAGCGAGTGAAGATCTATTCCAATTCGAGCGAATAGACCTCATCGAAGACAACTAGCAATCAGCTCAAAAACGATTATAAATAGTGTAAATACGGCTCAATTCTTTGACGATCTGAGCCGTATTTTCTTTTATATAAGCCGATTCATTCGAGCTATTTTTCGCAGGTACTTTTCGGATATCTTCCATCGCTTCATGCAGCTGCTGCACCCATTCCATAACTGCGGGAAGTTCTTCTTGGCTTACAGGCTCACAGTTTTCATACAATCTGGGATCGCCAAGGGTAAGGATGTCGTGGATGGTTTTCATGGAAGAAAGATAAGAAAGGCCTCGAAAATAATGGAGACTTGAATCACCTTTAAGAATAGGTGCGATTAAGCTTATTTACAAACTAACCATTAAAATATAATTTTAACCTTTCATCAACTATTTAACTAAATTCACGCCGTTAGTTGACTGTTTTGTTGCATAATAATAATAATAATAAATTAAAATTAGTTAGTCGGGTGACTAGCCGCTCTTCTACAGGAGGTTATGATTATTCTAAATTTTATTTATTATGAAAAAGTTAATTTTAGGGCTTTTAATGCTTGGCACCATATTCCTTTTCTTTACGCCGACTTCAAACGTTAAGGCTAGTGGATCTACTTATAGGATTGAAGTTATCCAATGTAGTAGTGGAGGATCGGTTTATAGATCTAGGTTTGACGGAGATTCAGCTTGTCTTGTATCTGGTCAACGACACTGCGATGAAGTTAGTGGGATTGGTTAAAAAAAGCGGCCTTACAGTAGGCCGCTAACTTATAATGATGTCGAAATGTCTAAAGTTAAATTTACCTCATGTGTCCTGTTTTTATGTATCACAGCTTGTCAAAACTCTTCCGATACGCAAAATTCATTTAAGGATAAAATAATTAAAATTGATCTTGACCATTCTTCAGTTGGTAAATTATCTGAATATTTTAGCACGGTATCTTACATTTTAATCGAAAATGAAGAAGCTAATCCCCTAGTAGAATCGTATCAAACCGTTATAACTAGTAATTCGATTTATATTCAAGATTATTTCAATAGTTACGTTCACAAGTTCGATAGAAACGGAATTCTTCAAAATTTATTCAAATCAACCGGTCAAGGTCCAACGGAGTATCAACAGCTTGATCATTTTCAAGTTGTAGGTGATACATTATTTATTTTAGATAGAAGTCTCAGAAAAATTATAGGTTATAATCCGGAGCAGCAGGTAGTTTATGAAAAATCTATCCCAGTGAATGCATCGCTCTTTCGCAAACAAGGCAATAGGATGTTATTTTTTATGAATAATGTAAGGGATAAGTCAGATCATAACTTTCTTCTGTATCATGAGGATAGCTTAGTTCAGGAATCGGTGAAAATAAAGCTTGGGTTTGAAAAATTTCAATTTGGTTCCAACAATGGATTAAGCTCAGATTTCAATTCAGGATATCTTTTCCCGATTCCTTTTAGTCGAGATGTTGCTTTTTTTCACAAAGACTTAAACTATAATAAAAAAATAACTTTTGATTTTGGGCTTTACTCAATCCAAGATTTAGATTTTATTCGCTTAAATAGTTTGGGTGGATCGGCATATTATGATTTCATAAAAGATAATAATCTTGTTGAAAATATTTCCACTTTTACTCAGTTTGGAGAACATTATTTTATGTCCATCTATCAAACAAAAAAAAGTTTACATTTCATTTTTCTGGACAAAGAAATGAATATCACACGCCAAATAAATAAATTTGAAAATGATATTGATCAGATGAAAATCCGGAATATACCATGGACGGTATTTGAAAATAACTTAATTTTCAAAATTAACTCTGTGGATTTTTACAACGATTATATAGCTAAATTTTCTGGTCAAAAGGTCACTGTTGAACAAGGAAGCATCCATGAGTTTTTTCAAAATCATCAAGAAAAACTGAAAGATGATCAAACTGTGCTGGTTTCACTTACCCTTCGGGAAGATCTTATAAAGTAGAACACAGATTTTAAATTTGTATCAATAACCCAGAAAACCCTGCGGCTACTGAAGATCTATTCCAATTCGAGCAAATAGACCTCATCGAAGACAACTAGCAATCAGCTCAAAAACGATTATAAATAGTGCAAATACAGCTCAATTCTTTGACGATCTGAGCCGTATTTTCTTTTATATAAGCCGATTCATTCGAGCTATTTTTCGCAGGTACTTTTAGAATATTTAATTCCTCATTATTGCCTGCCTTCTTTTCCTTACTTTTGCGCTATGAATTACCTTTCTGTTGAGAATCTTAGCAAAGCGTTCGGGGAGCGCAAACTTTTTTCCAATATCTCTTTTGGCATTTCCCAAGGTCAGAAAATAGCCCTCGTCGGCATCAACGGCGCTGGTAAATCCACACTGATGAAAATCATCATGGGTTTGGAAATCTCCGACACCGGCCAAGTCGGCACCAATCAATCCATTAAAGTAGCCTACGTACACCAAAATCCGGTTTTTGAAGGAGCAATGTCGATCTATCAAACCATCTTTGATCAGAGCAACTCTGAAGTGCTAAAGGTGATCGAGGACTACCATAAAGCTATCTTGGATGCAGAGAAGGGAATCGACAATGCAGATAAAATGAGCGTTTTGTTTGAGAAAATGGATGCATTCCAAGCTTGGGATTTTGAGTATCAGGTGAAAGAAGTCTTGGGTAAGTTGGGTTTGCATGACACAGATATTCCTGTAGGGTCACTTTCCGGCGGTCAGCGCAAGCGGGTTGCATTGGCAAAAGCCATTCTTGAAAAACCTGATTTGTTACTACTTGACGAACCTACCAACCACCTTGATCTCCAGACTATCGAATGGTTGGAAGACTACTTGGCAAAAGCCAATTTGGCACTTTTCATGGTGACTCACGATAGGTATTTTCTCGAAAAAGTCACCAACGAAATCCTCGAACTCGATCAAGGCAAAGTCCATCGCTACCAAGGTAATTATGGCTATTTCCTAGATAAAAAAGCCGACCGAATGCAAAACGAGGATATCGAACTCGAGAAGGCCAAAAGTCTCTACAAAAAAGAGCTCGACTGGATTCGTCGTCAACCCAAAGCCCGAAGCACTAAAGCTAAATACCGAGTGGATGCTTTCGAGGAAACCAAGGAAAAAGCCTCTCAAAAACGTGAAGACCGCGATATCGAACTTCAAGTGAGCGCCCAGCGACTGGGAAATAAAATTATAGAAATTGAGAAAATGAGTAAATCCTATGGGGATAAGCTGCTCGTGGACGATTTCAATTACGTTTTCAAAAAGAAGGATCGTGTAGGAATTATTGGACCCAATGGAGCTGGGAAAACGACTTTCCTGAATATGATCACCGGCCAGTTAGCTCCGGATTCTGGGAAGGTAGCTATCGGTCAGACCACGGCTTTTGGGTATTACCGACAGGAGGAAAGTAGCTTTGATGAGTCGATGCGACTCATTGATATCGTCAAGGAAGTAGCCGAAGTGGTCACGCTGGATAAAGGACAGACGATCACCGTCAGCCAATTTTTAACGCAGTTTGGATTTCCGCCAAAGCAGCAGCATACCCCAATTGAAAAACTTAGTGGTGGTGAGCGCCGTCGTCTTCAATTGTTGATGGTACTAATCAAGAACCCAAACTTCCTGATTCTCGATGAGCCAACGAATGATTTGGACTTGATGACTTTGAATACCCTGGAAGAGTTTTTGGACTCTTTTCCAGGTTGCTTGATCATAGTTTCCCACGACAGATATTTCATGGATCGACTCGTAGAGCATCTTTTTGTCTTCGAAGGCGAAGGTGCGATCAGTGATTTTCCGGGTAACTATTCGGAGTTTCGGGAGATTGAGAAGGAGCAAAAAGACCGAAGTCCGAAGATCGAAGACCGAAGCATCGATTCCACCACATCCATTCAATCCGAGAAAGCTGTGGTTGCCACTGCGGCACCGCAGGCGAAAGTGAAGGCTGGTTTTAAGCAGAAGAATGAATTTAAGGAGGTCAATACTTCCATTGCCAAACTGGAAAAGGAGAAATCCCAACTTACCGATAAAATCAGTAGTGGAGATTCTGGTCACGAAGAGCTGATGAAAATCTCAGCTCGAATGATGGAAATCGACTCAGAACTCGGAGAGCTGGAATTAACTTGGTTGGAATTGAGTGAATTTGAAGGAATAGAGTAGGTGAGTTTAGTTCAAGTCTTCAGACTTGGACTCATGATAATTCAATCTTCAGACTGCAATAAGGGTTGGCACAAGTCATGAGACTTGCGCCAAACCCGTAGAGCTATTGCGAACGACGCAGTAGTGAAGCAACCTCTTTTTTACTTAAGTTTAAAGCTAAATATTAGACAGGAAAATTGTCGTCATAATGCAAAGTAATAATTCATATCATTTATTATTTAAGTACAGTCTCTTAGGAGCTGGACTAATAGTGATGTCTGTACCTTTGATCTCGTTTGCCTTTCCAGAAGCTGTTCAGTTAAATGGAGAAACAGGAGCTATGAGTCCACTTACGTTTATTGTATCTGGAATTATTGGAGTGACTCTGATCGTGCTTTTCTTTTTAACCAAGGATAAGTTTGCAGTTGTTGAGATAGGGAATCAAACAATAACAATTAAGCATAATGGAGATGTGAAAACTTTCCAATGGTTAGAGATCGAATCAATTTCTCAATTTCAATTCATCTTTCCACCACTATATAGCCTCAAAATTAAAGACCAGACAATTTGGTTTAATACAGAACCAAAATTCATAAGTGTTGGCGGGTATACCACTGAAAACAGTGAAATGGGTAATTTGATAAGAAAAAAGAAGAGAGAACTGGATATTTAAATGAACACGTTAATTTTTTAGACACCCCTGCGACTAGCTTTTCTTTTCCAATTAGGGCTAGTAGTTTAGAATAGGGTTTTGGTGATTAATCAGATTACTTCGGAATTGAAAGTGATATGGTAGAAGAATATTCTCAATAAATTCCTCACCATGACATGACAGCTCTTTTGCCAAAGGCAAAACTGGTAGCAGCCCCGAATGCAGCGCAGCGAAATTCGGGGTAAAGTCAACCCTACAGCTCATGTGAGTGCCAACGGCACGATGGGTAATTACCTTACACCGATAATTCAATTCGGACATATTTCAAATCATATTCAATTTTGTATTCCTACAAAAGATGACTGCCAAACCAAGCCTGTTTACTACCGATCGTGCCTTTGGCACTCTAAAAAAATATCGGAAACGTTTCGATACCCAGAATTGAATTCTGGGCTTTTACGAGCCTTGCCTTTGGCAAGGGTAGGGCAATCATTGCAAGCTTTGTTTTGAATACTATAAAGTAAATTATTACTGGTTAGAATAACAGATTGCTTCAGAATTGAAAGTTGTGAGGTAGGTAAATATTCTCAATAAATTCCTTGCAATGACGTACTAAAAGCTAAAACCAACCTTCACCCCGCCATACCAATTTCGAGTTGGCGCTGGCTGATAAAATCTTCCTCCAAACGGATTTAAATCATTGCCTAAGGAATAGCTTTCGTCCAGCAGATTGTCTACTCCACCAAAGGCTTCCACATCCCACTTCCCGGCAAACGTCCTGGCCCAGCCAAATCGTAAATTCACCAGATCATAGGCATCCTGATAGACTGTATTTGCGTCGTTGAGTGGGAGTTCACTCACATATTGGTGCGTCAAATTCAGATAAATCCCGATATTGGTTCGCAGATCCAATCGAGAGACTAAAATGGTCTCTGGCACTCCTGTTATTGCATTTCCTGAGAAGTCATTATCTCTCTTTTTGTAATCCTTAAACTTGAAAAACTGACCCGTGTAGGCCGTTCCAACACTCAAGTCCTTTATAAACCCTTGTCCATTTCTCACAAAGCTATAATCCAACCCTGCCTCGATTCCCTTTTGATCTGTTGCTCCTGCATTTTGGAATAGTACAACTCCTTGAGGATTGGTAAAGGTGGTAATGGTCTGATCGAGTTTGAAATAGTAGGCCACCAGGTCCAGATTCAATTTGCCCGTTCCGAGTCGGTACCCCAATTCATAATTGATGCCTTTTTCAGCTTCCAAGTCCAGATTCAAACTTCCTTCATTCGTCCGCACTTCATCAATGGTAGGTGGAGAAAAGCCACTGCTCAAGCTTGCGTAAATCGAAGAAAAGGAATTGACCCCATAATTCAGGGCAACTCGAGGAACTACAATTGGATCAAAAGTTCGGATTTGCAATCCTGTAAGACCTCCCGAAGCATCGATCTGCCGATCGATTTCGAAGCTGGAAAAGTTCTCACTCAGCCCAAGTGTGAAAATAAATTTTTCTGTAAAATCCCATTCTGCCTGCTGGAAAAGAAAACCCTGAGTGGCTCTCAGCTTATCCGCAAAGCGAACTGTATCCGCTACTCCTTTTTTATTTCCAAAATTCTGAGCATCAGTCAAACTGCTTTGATATTCGCCACCTGCAATCAGGCGAAGTGCTTTTCCGGCAAGACGGGTATCGTGTGTGAATTTCGTTCTACCTCCGAAACCGAAACCGAGTTCCCTTTTGTAATCCAGGATAAACGGGTTTTTAAAGTCATTGGTATTCAAGTAAACGGTGCTGTTGTTACTGGTTTTTTCGGAAAAACGGTACAAATGACCGATGGACGCAAATACAGATTGCTGCGCAATAGAGCTATTTTGACCCACCGAACCTGGACGCGCTTGAGTCGGATCAGCTGCCAATTGATCGGCATTCAAACCCCCGGGAATCTGATAGCTTAGATCAGAGATTAAAAGTTGTGTTCGGATTTCTTGCTTTTCGGAAACTGGGAAAAAGCTTCCCAATTGAAATACTTTTCGGTCCATTGCCGAATGTTCTCGATAGCCATCCGCCTTTTGAGTGACAAAAGAAGCTTCAATTCCCCCTTTGCCGATTTGCTGCGAAAGACCCAATCGGAATCGGTTAAGCCCAAAGCTTCCTGCGGAATACTCTGTTGAGATCCGATTTTCCTGAGCTAAGACTTGGCTGTTTAAATTAATTGCCCCGCCATTTCCTGCACCGTAAATGCTTCCGGATGGACCTTTGATCACTTCTGCAGTTCGGATATTACTGAGGTCTAACAGGTTCAAAGGAGTGGTGCCATCGGGGGAAGTGAAGGGCACCTCATTCCAATAAACTTTGACATTACGAACTCCAAACGGAGATCGAATGGAACTCCCCCGAATGGAAATCCGATAACTTGCCGGAGCCCGTTCCTCAATTCGAATTCCCGGTTTGGTGTTGAATGAATTGACAATGGACGTTTCATTGAATCGGTTGAAATCCCGCTCGGTGACCAATGAAATGGCGGCCGATTGCTCTAATAATGGTCGTTCTGATTCGAAGGCTGTAACAGTTACTTCGGAAAGGTTAAGTGATTTTTCGATTAATTGGACGATGTGCTCGCCTGCACTAAATTTAGCTGAGAAGGCTTCATAACCCGATTTGAAGAAGGTGAAATTCTGATTCTCCAAATCTGAAAAAGCTAGAATTCCGGAAGAATTGGTGAGTTCAGCTTTGCCAGTTTCTGGGCGAACTCGCACATTTCCCAATGGATTTTGTGTTTTTGCATCGATGACGGTGATCTGAATCTGTGCATTTGCTGCAAAACAAACAAAAACCAAGAAGAGGGTAAAACATTTTATCATGGCGCGAATTTAAGGGGTTTTCGGAGATGATTATTTACCATTTAAAAATTTTGAAAAGAGTTTTGTACTTCAGTGCTCTTGTACAGCAACTTACTCATGACTCTGCACTGCGTACAAGGTCATGAATAGTTAGGCTCCTTCGGAGCTGGATAAAGAGAGATTCCTCAAGTACTTTGAGTTCTTATTAAATGCTGGTTTCAAAAACTCCATAAGACTGCCGAGTAGAGAGAAATAGAGTTCTAATATCAATTAGTATACATAAAGCCGTATATAATTTATATATTCGAGCATGGGAAAACGTGTCAGTAAAACGATACATGAAAGTCTGTCTACACTTAAATCGTTAAGAAGAAAGCAGACCTCGCTGCAAAAAGAAAGGCGTATTTACGCCTTGATTTGTTTGAAGGAAAACAGATTCGGCACGCGCCAAGAATTGGCCGATCACTTGGGCACGCACATCAGAAGTTTGTTTTAAAACTTCCAACCACATTCGGGGAGCTTAAAACAGGTCTGGATAAAGCTGAGTACACCGGCGTCAATCTTTATTTCCAGGACGAAAGCAGATTTGGACTGATGAGCCACATGGGATCATGTATCAGTGCCAAAGGAGTAAGGCCTGTAATCAGCTAGGGGCATAAATTCTCTTCCACCTAGTTATATGGCAGTTATTCACCCATAGCTGGGGACAGTTTTGTCTGGGAGGTTGAAGGAGTGTCCACCAAACTACCTGAGGCTTATCTCAACGGGTTATCCCAGCATCGGCCAAAAGGGTTCAAACTAGTCGTAATCGATAATGCAGGGTTCCATTCTACCAAAAACATGACCGTTCCCGCGAATATTTTCCTGCTCAACATTCCCGCCTATTCTCCGGAGCTCAACCCTTGCGAACAGGTCTGGGCGTACATGAAAACGAGATTTAAAAACAAGGTGTTTACCACCATGGAAGACTTGAAGGAATGGCTGTATGAAAGCGTGGAGAATCTGTCTGAAGCAACAATTTTATCAATCACTTCAAACCACCATTTTCTAAATGAATTCAATGCGGTATTTAAAATGTAAATTGGTATTAGCGATACTGAAAATTTGAATCGAATTTTTGAGTTTGATTATGAAGGAAATATTTTCAATCAATATCAGCTTGATTTCCCAATCTACGGATTCGTTGTTGGAGAAGAAAATCGAGGTATCTGTGCAGTCACGTTAGATGAAGAGCCAAATCTGGTTCGATTTGATTATTAAAGCGTGATTCTAGTTCGGTAAGTATAATCCGAGACTTCTTATTTTTAAGCCATTCTTAGTTATACTTTGAAACTAAAACGATCAAAATTTTGTAAACTTGAATTATGGAAAAAATCATCATTGAAACCGAAGATAAAACCAAGCTTGACCTTGTAAAGTCTATGCTTAAGGCTATGCATATTGGCTTTGAAGTTATTTCCAGCGAGGTCGTTGTCAAAAATAAGATTCTTTCCGACCTTAAAGAAGGTTACCTAGAGGCAAAAGACATGGAGGCAGGAAAGGTTGAATACAAATCCTATTCATCCTTTTCAGAAATGGAAGATGACCTATAGATTAGTTCCGACAAAAGCTTTTTCAAGAGAATTAAAAAGATTGAAGAAAAAATATCCTTCAGTCCTTACCGACTTAGATAAGATTGGTAAGGAATTGGTAAAAACGCCCACCTTAGGTGATCAGATTTATAAAAACTGCTACAAAGTCCGAGTTCCAATTTCAAGTATGAACAAAGGTAAATCTGGGTCAGCTAGATTAATCACCTATGTCGTTTATTCTAATTCCATAATATTTCTTGTAGGCATATATACCAAAGCTCAAAAGGTTTCAATTTCAGAGAAAGAAATTAGGATGCTTATTAAGGAATTGGAAGGTTAGTTTTAGGTGCATGGCTTATATCCTAATATTAAAGCTGATTATCCGATAGTTAGCTTTCTGATGGATGAGGAAAATGGGTAGATGTATTCAGTGACGGTGGATTGCGAGCCAAATCTGGTGCGATTTAATTATTTAGTATTTTCAAGCCTGTCAAATACCTCCTTCAAGAAGAAGTAGCTGATTAAATCCGAGATAAAAAGTTGTACCAGTAGGCATTAGCAGCTTTGAACTACAAAAATATGTGTTTTGAAACAAAAAAAGAGTTTTGTAAATAAACAAGTCACATTTTTTAAAACTAATTATTGTTATTAAAAAAAATTAAGTTTATGCATGCACTGGGTTGGTGCTGGACTCTGGCCGGGCTCTTTTTTCAGTTACTTAATTTTATATGTTATGAAAACAAGTAAGAGTAAATCGTTTGTTTTTGGATTGGCTTTTTTGGGTGGATGGTTTTTGGGTGGATTTCTTTGAATGCCCAAACTCTAGGAGGTCCTGGCAGTGGCGAGGACCAATGTAAAGTTGAAATACTATATTGCAGCATCTGGACTGGGTCGACTAGGCAAATATGCCATATTAATGGGGATGGAGTAGACTGTACCGGCGGGAAATCCACAACGTGCTAATTAATTTATAGAGGCTGTCTCAAAAGATGGGATAGCCTCTATTTATTCGGATAAAGATATGAGTCAATTTCTAAGGAGCTAAATTTCTGCTCCTCCACTAGACTTATTTAACAGCCGTTTTAACTTTCATTCTCGGTATGAGGCTTCAAATAAAAATTCTTTTACTTTTTGCTATTTCGGGTTGCCAGTCCACCTCAAATTCTACAAATGATTTAATTATTCCAGATGAAGTTGAAGAAAATAAAAACTTAAGTTTCCTCACTGCTGAAGTTCAGTTTAGCCCCTTGTTTGGTGCAGATTACCTTTTACCCCATGAGGCAGACAAGGTGAGTATTAGTGATCAACTAATTGTTATCGGAGATTTTACTTTTTCAAAATCTCTTTACGTTTTTGAGAAACAAACTGGTCAAGCAGTAGAAATTCCTTTGAAGAAAGGTGAGGGCCCGATGGAAGTCCGTGAGGTTAGCGATTTTTGGTTAACTGATGATCAACTCTTTGTACTAGACGCCTTGGGAAGAAAAATAATTCCAATGCGCTATTCTCAGAATAATTTTGAGCTAGCAGAACCTATAATTTTAAAAATTCCGATGAAACGCTTCGCCAAAACCCAGACTGGTTTCGTGGGCTTGACTGGTGGTGGTCAAGATCATGCTGTGGCATTTGTTGATCATCAGGGAAAAATTCTTTCGACTCATTTTCCGATGAATATTTCTTTTTTAATGAGTCCTATGAATCCATTTCTGCAATTCGCAGGGAATGGTGTAGGCCAAGTTTGGTTTCACAGTCCATTCGACCCCAATATTTATCGAATGGACGAGGGACAAGTTGGAGGAAATTTTGCTTTTCACTATAGAGGAGAAGCACTAACATCTCCAACGAAAACAGATTTTAGAATGGATGGAGACGGATTCAATAGTTTTCGAGAAACTTTAATAAATCAACCTTCTTTTTTCAATCTCTTCGAACGATGGTCAAATCAATGGATTCTCTTATATTTTTTGAAAAATCAACCTAGAATAGCCTTAGTTGATAAAAGCGAAGGTTATAGTTTTCGACTCGAAAACTTAAAAAATGATGTTAGTTTTGACCAGCCATTTCCCAAAATAATCGGAGTTAGTGCCTTAGGTTTTTCAGCATTGGTAGTCAAAGATCAGATCAATGTTTCTGATCATGCCTTTTCAAGGTCGCTTTTAGAAAAGGCTATCAATAAAAATCCTGATGCTAAGCTATTCATGCTTGAATTTCAATTAAAACTAGAGTAGCAAGAACCAGCCTCTGTAAACTATTTGGTTGAAATTGATGGTATTGGAGAATAGAAGGAGTCTGGGAGATTGATTTTTAGACGCCTTGTTTAAAAAATTTAACTTCTTTCTTGCTTCTTCCGTTATCTGTAGCAGATTACACAGGGTAAATTTTGTCTTTGCTGAGGCTCAGATCGGAATGCCAGCAAAGCTGACTGAGTATATTGAGAGATTTTTTGGAAAGGAATAGATTTTCTTTTGATTTAAAATTTAGCAATCTGGGAGCTTTTTCCTACCGCATTTTTTGCATCCTAGCTCCAATTTTGTTTTCTTAGTCATTCACCCGGCAGCCTATTTTTTTTCTCAAATAAACCAACCTATGACTAAACACACCTACCAAAGTGGTCTGATCGGCAATTGTGCCTACATCGCCCATGTAGAAAAAAATACCAATATCAGCTGGCTTTGCATGCCTCGATTTGATTCTGATTTTATTTTTGGAGGAATGCTCGATCGCCAAAAAGGGGGGCAGTTTACTATACTTCCTGATTCGGAAGACTTTGAATCTTCACAGACTTACTTGGAAAACACCAATATCCTGCAGACTCAAATCAGCTATTCGGAAGGAAGCTATCAGGTAACCGATTTTGCGCCTCGATTCAAGAATTTCAATCGATACTATAAGCCCTTGATGCTGATTCGGAAAATTGAGTGTCTTTCCGGTTCACCACGAGTAAAAATCTCTTGTCAGCCAGTTACTGACCGCGGACAAACCCAGTTGACTTTTAGCCAAGGAAGTAATCATATCCGATACATGGGGATTGATCAAGAGTTGAGATTGACCAGTAATGCACCGCTGAGCTATATTCAAAATAGCAGGCCCTTTGCACTGAATAAAACGATCTATTTGATTCTGACCTACGGAAGACCGCTTGAAGCAGCGGTGGAGACGACCGCGGAGAGATTTCTACACGCAACAAGATCGTATTGGCAGGATTGGGTGAAGTCGACGAGTATTTCGGACTTTCATCAAAAGTTAGTCTTGCGATCTGTTTTGATTTTGAAGATTCATCAATACGAGGATACCGGAGCAATTATCGCTTCATCTACTACCTCACTTCCTGAATCTCCGGGAAGTACCCGAAATTGGGATTATCGATTTTGTTGGATTCGAGATACCTACTATACGCTTACAGCATTCAATAGCATAGGACACTTTGAGGAGTTGGAGAAGTATTTTGAGTTTATTCAAAATCTCCCCACAGATGCAAGTGGACGCTATCAGCCACTTTTCTCGATCACTGGAGACACTTCCCTGATCGAAGAGATTGTGGATCTAGATGGCTACTTGGGAAACAAACCGGTACGCTTTGGAAATCAGGCCTATACTCATATCCAGAATGATTGCTATGGCCAAGTCTTGGTTTCATTGCTGCCCTTGTATTCTGATCAGCGGTTTACAGAAGATGAGCGGAGTCATTCGGAACCCATGATTATGAACCTGCTGGACAAAATCGAGGCAACCATGAATGAGAAGGATGCTGGGCTCTGGGAGTTTCGTCATTTAGCTCAGGAGCATTGCTATACGTTTTTATTCCATTGGGCTGGAGCCTGTGCAGCGGCGAAGATTGGGATTCGCCTGAAAAATGACGCTATGTACAATCAAGCCATTTCACTTCGTGATCAGGCGATTAAAAAAATCGAGGCCTGCTATTTGCCGGATCGAAAAGCATACTCGCAGGCTATCGGTTCCAAATACATGGATGCCAGTACGCTGCAATTAATCACTATGGGGTATTTTGGGGATGATTTGGTCCGGGCAAATACACATCTAAAGGCCTTGGAAGAAGATTTATTGGCGAAGAATTTTTTGTTTTATCGCTACAAGCATGTGGATGATTTTGGGGTGCCGGAGACTACCTTTTTGATCTGTGCATTTTGGTATATCGAAGCTTTGGCTTGTGTAGGGAGATTAGAGGAAGCTGTCGAAGGTTTTGAAACCTTAGTAAAATATTGTAACCATTTGCAATTATTCTCGGAAGATGTAGACCAAGACACTGGAAGTCAGTGGGGAAATTTCCCTCAAGCTTATTCGCATGTAGGATTGATGAATGCTGCTTTCCGGATTGGAAAGAAGCTGGATAAACCAAATTTCTTGTAGTTTCTAGTATGTGATCAGTGCCTCCAATTCAAAAAAAGATTTCCTGCGGATTCATAAAAAAGATTTCCCATAGATTCGCACGGATTTTTTTTTGGAAAATTGATTCTCATGGATCTAATTCTTGGCTTTCTTGTAGATCTACGAAAATCTGTGCTGTAATCCGCAAAGATCTATGGGAAATAGCGCTGTCAGAGTTCTCACAACTGAGCATTTCCTTACTGGCAGATATGGTGACGCATAAAAAAAGAAACTAGTATAACCTCGTCATGCACTTTATTTTCAATTTCTTTACCTTGGCTTCATCATTCTTTGAATCTAAATGAATTCATTAAAAATTACATTTCTGTTTGTACTGATAGGCTTTTCTTCCTGCACTTCAAATTCCTACCGCAAAATCAATAATCAGCATAAAAAGCAAGTCAAAGGAGTGACAGCAACACTGAGGGAAATTCCAAAGACGAAATTGCAAAGCAAACCTGACACTCTTAGCATATCGGACGAGTGGATTGGAACCACAAATTTTAGCGTCAGAAGGCCAAACTATGTAATCATCCATCATACCGCGCAGGATTCATTAGCTCAAACCATCAAGACGTTTACCTTGACTCGGACTCAGGTGAGTTCCCATTACGTGATCGGAAGAGATGGTAAAGTCGTACAGATGCTCAATGATTACTTGCGTTCTTGGCATGCAGGTCGGGGAAGATGGGGAAATGATACGGATCTCAATTCAGCTTCCATCGGGATCGAGCTGGATAATAATGGTTTTGAGCCCTTTACAGAAAAGCAAATTGAAAGTTTATTGCTTGTTTTGAAGCGATTGAAAGCTAAATATTCAATCCCTGCTGCCAATTTTATCGGACACTCGGACATTGCTCCGGGACGAAAAGTAGATCCTAGTCCTTACTTTCCTTGGCAAAGGCTGGCGAATGAAGGATATGGACTTTGGTACGACGGAGTATTAAATACTCCAGATTTCTTGACAGCTGGACCGCTTTCCAAAAACTTCAATTCCATCGATGCACTCCGAATTATTGGCTATGATGTCAGTGATTCTTCTGCTGCGATCCAATCCTTCAAAGTTCACTTTATCCAACGAGACATTGAGTCCCCCATGAGTGATATGGATCGATTGATTCTTTACAATCTGTATAAAAAATACCGGTAGTATTAGATTAACCACAAAGTGTACAAAGGTTTTGCAAAGGGACGAAAAGCGCAAACTAGTACGAAAAGCTCACCAACCGACGTCTTTTAGGAATTAGTTATACTGCATAGCGAACAAAGCTACATAGATTCACCAAGGCGAGGATCGAAGAATATGAAAGCGACGTAGGTGAGATATTTTTATAGCCCCGCGTTTCAACCCAAGATTATTTTTCAAGATCCTAGCTTGGTCAGCAATTGCCGGACCTGCTTCACCGATTTGATGTTGTAATTAGCCTGTGTATAGGCATATCCCACCCGAATCGAGTAAGCACTTTTTGGCATGGCCTTGAATGTGTCCTCATCCGTCCAATCATCGCCCACAGCTAAGATAAAATCATATTCCTGATCTTTCATGATGGCTGTGGCAGCTCTTCCTTTATTGATATCCGGTCGTTTGATTTCCAGTACCATATTTCCTTCCAAAACTTGGAGATTATACCCTCTAGCCATGTATTTTAAATGACTGAAGAGTTCCCGCATTCGGAGATCACCCAAGCCGCTTTCTACCTTTCGATAATGCCAAACGAGTGAGTGATGCTTTTCCTCGATAAATGCGCCTGGAGTTCTGAGCACGTAATATTCCATGATTTCTCGAATATCTTCTTTCCATCTGTCCTCGATCTCAGCATAAAGTTTCCAGTCCCCTTTCTCATTCTTCCGCTTAACCCAAACACCATGTTCGGCGATGAGATCGACTTTTTGATCTTCGAACCAAGTACCCAAAGTATCCTTGTCTCTTCCAGAAATGATGATCACCTGTGCTTTTGGGCTCAAGTTTCTTATAATACCTTTAAGTTCCGCGTCTGGCACTGCTTCCGAAGGATTGGATACAAAGCCAGTTAAGGTTCCATCGTAATCCAAAAATAATATTGGTTTTTTAGCTTTTTTGAAAGCTGCTTCAATCTCACCCATCACTTTAGAATCTACATCTTTTGAGGTAAGCTCCTCTTGCTTACGTTTCACATGGTCGAGTCGATCCATGAAAACCTTCACCCATTGGAACACATCATATTTTTTGAGGCTCTCCTGCATACTGACCATTCGAGCTTTCTGCTCTTCAGGCTTCATGCTTAGTGAATTATAAATTGCGTCAATGACACCCTGTCTATCATTTGGATTGACCAATACAGCATCCTGCAATTCTTTGGAGGCTCCAGCCATTTCAGATAGAATTAACACTCCGGTTTGGTTGGTTTTGCTTGCTACAAATTCCTTGCAGACCAGATTCATTCCGTCTCGAAGTGGAGTGACCAAGGCAATGTCTGACATACTGTAGAAAGCGCTGAGTTCTTCGAATGGAAAGCTTCGATAGAAGTAATGAACAGGCTTCCAATTTAGAGTTGAGTACTCCGAATTGATTCTACCCACTAGGAGATCGATTTCTTCCTTCAGTACCTTGTAGGACTGGACTTTATCTCGACTTGGTACGACGATCATGATCATGGAGACTTTTCCATGAAGCTCTTTATGTTGCTGCAAAAGCTGATCAAAAGCTTGAATCCGTTGAGGAATTCCCTTTGAATAATCCAGTCGATCAATAGTGATGATCAGTTTTTTATCCTCAACTTGCTTTCTGAATTCACGAACAATATTTTGTGTTTTTCTGCTTTTTGCCTGATTGGCAAACTTGTCATAATCAATTCCCATCGGGAAGGAGTCCACATTGATGATACGGTTCTCTGCTTGTATGTAGCCACTTTCTGAGGAAAGACCAGTAATTCTGCTCACCGCACTGAGGAAGTGACGCATGTCATCATACGTATGAAATCCAATCAGATCTGCACCAACTATACCTTCAAGTAACTGCTTTCGCCAGGGAATCATCCGAATGATCTCGTAGGAAGGAAATGGGATATGCTGAAAAAATGCGATGGTGGCATTGGGTAATTTTTCACGAAGCATTTTAGGCAGCAAAAGCAGCTGGTAATCATGCACCCAAATCGTGTCTTCAGGACTAGCTTTCTTTAGAATAGCGTCGCAAAACTTCTCGTTGACCCGGACATAAGCTTTCCAATGCTCGGGATTATAGACCATATATTGGGTGAAGTAATGGAATGCTGGCCAGAGAGTTTCGTTGGAAAACCCCTCATAAAACTCCTCAATATCTTCTTTGGTGAGAAACACCGGGGCCATCTTGAGCTCATGTAGTTCCAATAGTATTTCCGCACGCTGCTCAGGGTCTTCTACCGTGTTTCCTGGCCAGCCTATCCAGATATTTTCTCCGGCTGTGTAGATAGATCCCAATCCTGTAGCAAGGCCACCGGCGCTGGGCTTAAATTCAAATTTTCCATTTCTGTGTCGAAGACTTATTGGAAGGCGATTGGAAACAATAATCGTTTTTGACATAATTTTTTACCAGATTAAAAATATGAACTGGGATAAGCCCAATTCAAAAAGGGTAGTTAAGAAGGTACTCAATAATGACCCTAATCAAAACAATAATATTTTAAAGGGGCTATTTCGTAATCGAAAAACAATTCATTCCTGCTTTAAATAAAAAAAGCAGCCATTTCTGACTACTATAGTATTAGTGTTTCAATGCTATCTTTTTTGGTTTGGTAATGAGTTTCGACCAGATAAATTCCCCAATCTGTGTTCCCTGACTCAGGCCGTCTGCTATCGCTGGCATGTAATGAATTCCACCATAAAAACGGCTTATTGCGGCTTCCTTGGCTGCTCCACTGAAGGAATCAAACTCCCGAACCGGTAGCCCAAAAGCGACTTCAGAGCTGTCAACCAAATAAAACTGATCTCCAAAAAGTTGACCTAAGGTATACGCTGCGGCTGCAGAACCCACCGAATGTCCAGAAGTATGCTCTGGAAAAGGAGGTGTCTGTAACAGCGGCACCCACTCCTCATCAATGTACTGATTGATGTAGGTTTCTGGGCGTATCAACTTGCTTCGATATTTCTCATCCCAACAGGATATAAATGCCTCATTTAGTGAGATTCCAGTCAGCGCAAATGCTTCTGCAGTTCCTTTCCAATCTCTTCCCGCAGCTTTTGCAGCGATAGCGGCTATGCTCATCCAATGTCCGCCTGGAGTGATTTTCTTGGTTGCAAACATCACGTGGCCTTTCACATTCACTTTGTATGGATTGCAATCCCAAAACAAGGCAACATTCTGCTGATCCTCATTTGCGCTCAAAGCTGCTTTATAAACCTCATTCGCCAATTCATAAAAGGGAGTTCCTGGATCGGTAGAAAAAGCTGGCGGAGCGAGTGGCTTAAACTGTGCTGCAGAATCCAACACAAAGGTTCGGATCTTATTCCAATGTGGCTCGATTCCTTCCATATAGGCAGGAGGAGTTGGCTGCCAAGTTCCGACATCACCAGTGACAGTATATTTGGGGAAAGATCGGCTTTGATGGTAATTGTCCTTAGAAGAGTACGCTTTCACTGCCGCAGCTATCTCTTGTCCGAAGGCAATCGAAGCTTCGAAAACATCATTTGGTATTCCTTTACTTTTCAACTCTTCGTAAGCTGCATCCCGATGCTCATTCATCATTTCTTCAGAAAAGATCATTGTAGTACCCATAGTATAGTATGCTGCTAAAGCCGCAAGTGGAGGATATACCTTTTCCGAAGGAGTGAAGATCTTTTTCTCCGATCCCTTTAACTGCCCCAAAAGAGATAAATAGGCTGGATCAGTAGCAGCTGCAACTTCAAAAGCAGCAATAGAAGAATACGAATAAATCCGAGCAGCAACAGGCGGAGAAAAGATATCGTGGATAATCACCTGCGTCACCCGATCCTGTGCTTGATTCAGATAGTGACCGTCGGTAATCGCGTTGGAATAGTCAACTGGCTCTTGGCAGGAAAAGCTGAGCAAGATGATTCCAGACAGAAACAAGTATTTTAAAGTACGCATAGTGGCAAGGGTGATATGTGATGCAAGTTTAATAAGTTAGTGCCTAAGGAGATGAAATCCACTGATCTAGTTTGACTTAGAGATCAAAGCTAGCTGATTTGAATTCGCCTCCAAATGATATTAATTAAGTTTGACCCAGAATACTCCGCCGTTATTACTGACGGCAATCTGATAGTTAGTTCCTTTTACTTCGATTGGTTTTAGCTGACGAATTTCAGCCTGATTTGGGATCGAATTTTCGACTTCAGAAATCACCCAAATTCCATCATTATAGTGTAAGGCCTGAAATGCATTGGCAGTATTTCTTCCCAAATCTACTCTGAAGTCATTAAAGTTACCCGCAATGAAGATTCGTTTGCTGGATTCGTCCCAGGCCAAATCTTGGACCGGGCTTAGCTGCGCAAAGAATGGAAAGGGCGAAAATTGAAAGGAGCCGTCGGTCTGTTGAATATATGCTCCGGATCGAAATTCGATCGCAGCTTTTTGATCAGCTTTTGCCAAATCTTCCTTTGAGAAAAGATCAATAGGTTGGCTGCTTTTTGAATATTCGACATAGGAAGAATGCTTTCGCTTCAAACTTGGGATTTGCTTGATCAGATCATCTCTTGTTCCAAACGGAACCAGCTTTTCGCCCATGTAATGAAAGATGAGCGGGTCTGCTTGACCATTTCCATCAAAATCTGCATGATAGAGCCAAAGTGGTTTTTCGACACTTGCTTTCAGTTTTGAATTCAGACCGAGATTCCCTGTCAATAAATCCATTCGGCCGTCTCCGTTGACATCTGCTGCTTGTAAACCTTCGATCCAACCTGCGGATTTTTCCAGCCCTGAAATCACTTTTTCCTGAAAGGTATTCTCAGCTCCAAGCTCAAAAACCCGAATGGCTTGCCAGTCACCAGTCAGGACTAATTCGAGTCTTTCATCGCCGCTTAGGTTTGTCCAAAGGGCGGAATTGACCATACCAAAATCGATATTTTGCCCAAATCTAGCTAAGGTTTCATCTTTGAATTGACCATTTCCCTGATTGATCAAAAGTGAGCTTTTAGGGCTTGCCCCATAATCGCCGGAGACTACAGCTGCTCCGACAAAAACGTCCAAGTCCCCATCCTGATCAAAATCATAGACTGCTATGGTGGAGGTATTTTCGCCGATAGGAGGCAGTGCATTTGGGATAAAGCTGAATCCGCCTTTGCCGTCACCGAAATAAACCCGATCAAAATTGAAGAGATTTCCGGCCTCGTACTCATTTCCACCGCTGCCGATGTAAAGGTCAAGATTTCCATCCCGGTTGAAATCCGCAAACTCCGCCACTACATCTTCGGCTTTGGCGAGCATATTGAAAATTGGGCTTGGGTTGGAAATAAATTCTCCAGCTTCAGTTTGCAAGAAAACTGCTCCAGCTTGGTTTTTTGCACCGCCGAGGTAGACATCATCCAAGCCGTCCCCATTCACATCGCCAACCGCCAGTGCTGGACCGGCTGTCGCAAAGCTTTTCGGAATCAGGTATTCTCGTTTGGTTTCATCGATTTCATTGAATTCAACATGCTTCCAATCGATTGTCGGGAATGGCAATGTAGCAGAAGGCGCATTTGATTCAGATGAAATCGGGTTGCCCGTTCCTTGGATTAGGAGATTCTTTTGGTCTAAAAGGAGTGACGAATACGATTCCACATTTCCATCCGGCCATCTTACGTTT
>Ga0335398_10000117_pt1 | contig 118269 bp, 108 predicted proteins | sample BON03_FD_205742 | JGI IMG/M metagenome (GOLD analysis project Ga0335398, IMG submission 205742) | Freshwater microbial communities from Lake Bonney liftoff mats and glacier meltwater in Antarctica - BON-03 (spades assembly) (version 2) | ecosystem: Environmental > Aquatic > Freshwater > Ice >...
CCCTCGATGCGGTCCAATACCACGATATCAACACGCCACGGTGAACGTAGCCCCAAAATCTGCGCGTAAAGGTCTGTATCTCTCATGCCTGCAAGCTTAAACTACCCACTCAATGTGGTGAAGCCCCTGTTTATCCAGATATTCCCAGGGTGTCAGATCTTCCAAGGAGACATGACAGTCTCAAGTACACTGCGCTCTACCGGACACTCACTACCTTCGATGCCGTGGGATCTGCATGTTGTTTTTATCTGGCATGCCACAATCGGTTTATCTGGCTGTAATAGCGGCGTGATAACGGAATATACAAGCTATAGCGGCTGTCTATACTGTAACGGCCACCGCTGCCTGCATTAATGCGTAATATACGGAATGTCCGCTAACCCAGTGCTACTTGCTGATATAGCGTGGCAATTCTTGCTGTTATGAGAGAAACTCACCAGCCCTGCGGCGAAATGCCTGTCGGAAAGTCATCAATTTATACAGAAAACCCCAATGGAAAAAACCATGTATCCCGTCAACCAATCCACAGGTTTTGCAAAATTTTCAGTGTTGGTGTTGCTGATGTTAATGGCTGCTCCCAGCGTCAGTCTTGAGAAAATATTAACCATAGAGGATGCCACTACAGGCGCATCCCAGCACCAGGGTTTCTTCGATTTCTATTACAAAGCGGACAGCGGCGCATTGCTGCTCAGAGTCGATAAATGGAATGAGGAATTTCTGTATGCCAATGCCTTATCCACCGGCATTGGCTCCAATGATATCGGTCTGGACCGGGGTCAGCTTGGCGAAGGCAGGGTCGTCATTTTCGAAAAACATGGCAACAAAGTTTTTCTGAAACATATCAATCTTGATTACCGCGCGTCCTCAGAGAACGCAGCGGAACGCCTGGCGGTTCAGGAAGCCTTTGCTGAATCGATTCTGGCTGGCTTCCCGGTGATCGCTGAAACAGATGGTGCCGCACTCATCGATATCACGGATTTTTTACTGTCCGATATCCATGGTATTGCCGATACATTGGCACGCAGCGAGCAGGGTAGCTATTCAATCGATAAACTGCGCTCTGCCATCTATATGGACAGAACCAGAAACTTTCCGCTCAACTCTGAGTTTGAAGCACAGATCACTTTCGCAGGCTCCGCTGGATCTCAGCCTGGAAACCTGGTGCGCTCGGTGACACCATCACCAAAAAGTATCACGGTGAGATTGCATCACTCTTTCGTACAACTGCCTGATGCCGATTACCAGCCCAGAGTTTTCCATCCCGAATCCGGTTTCTGGTCACGCAGTTATGAAGATTTTGCCGCGCCGATAAATGAAGATATGACCCAGCGCCGTATCGGCAGACATCGGCTTGAAAAAAAGAACCCGGACGCCGCAAGAAGCGAGGCGGTTAAGCCGATTATTTATTACCTCGATTCCGGTGTTCCAGAACCGGTACGCAGCGCACTTCTGGAAGGCGGCAGATGGTGGAATGATGCGTTCGAAGCGATTGGTTTCGATAATGCGTTTCAGGTTGAACTGCTGCCGGAAGATGTCGATCCGATGGACATCCGCTACAACATTATTCAATGGGTACACCGATCAAGCCGGGGCTGGTCCTATGGATCGAGCATCACCGATCCGCGCACTGGCGAAATAATCAAGGGTAAAGTGACCCTGGGCTCTTTGCGCGTGCGCCAGAACTATCGTATCGGACAGGCGTTGTTCGGCCTTACTCGCGAGGGCGCCGATGAAGAAATCAGCGAACAGGCCCTGTCACGTATCCGTCAGTTATCGGCACATGAAATTGGTCACACTCTGGGCATTGCACATAATTTTGCAGCCAGCATTAATCAGCGTGCCTCCGTGATGGATTACCCGCATCCCTTGATTGAATTCGATGATCGCGGACTGCTTGATGCACTCAATGCTTATGATATCGGTCTGGGTCAATGGGATTACCAGGTGATCAAATACGGCTACAGCCAATACGCCAATGCACAACAGGAAGCTGATGGTCTGGCCGCAACTTTGCAGGCCAATAAGGCGGCCGGTCTGTATTTTATTTCAGACCAGGACACCAGAGCGCCAGGTGGCGCACATCCACTGTCGCATGTCTGGGACAATGGCGCTGATCCGGTTGCGGAGTTGCAACGGCTGTTGACCGTGCGTGCTGATGCCATGCGGCGTTTTGGTGCAGATAATTTAAGACCGGGCCAGCCCTTTGCAGAACTTGAGGAAATTCTGGTGCCGCTTTACTTTCTGCACCGCTACCAGGTGGAGGCCGTGCACAGGCTGCTGGGCGGAACTTATTATGAATATTCAGTGTTTGACGGTAATTCCGGCAGCGCTGCAGGAAGTGCTGTAGAAAGTGCTGTAGAAGGTGCTGCAAAAGTAACGCCTGTAAGCAGCGCGGACCAGCATCGTGCCCTTGAGGTTTTGCTGGAAACATTGCAACCGGAACTGCTTACCCTGCCGGACTCGATCCTGTCGATGATTCCACCCAAGCCGATCGGTTATTCGCGCAGCCGTGAAAGCTTCCCCTTACGAACTGCGCAAGGCATGGATTTTACTGCGATAGCTGAAACGGCTGCTGACCACACTATCACCGGCATGCTGCAGGCAGAGCGCCTGGCGCGCCTGAATAATATGCACAGCATTGACACTGAACTGCCCTCCCTCAGCGATCTCCTGACTGGTTTGCTGAACAACACCTGGCTCGACACTCGGCAGCAAGGTCAACTCGCTCATGTACAGCGTGCGGTCAACAATACTTTGCTGTTCCGCCTGCTGGAACTGGTCCGGTCCGATAAGATCGATAGCCAGGTTAAGGCGGCAATCAACCTCACCTTACATGATCTGGATAATTGGCTGAAACAGACAAGCAAAACTGAGCTTGAGCGAAGCTGGCAGGCGCATTACCAGTTGGCACTGGATGAGTTGAGCAGCTGGTTTACGTTCAGTTCTGCACCTGGCCTGTTATCTTCCCCGCTGCCAATGCCCCCAGGGGCACCTATTTAGGATTATCCAAATGAATAGAAGTCGCTCACTTAAAAATTCTGGAGAAAAGCCCCATGAATAGCAAAACCATACTTGCCAGTTTGCTCATAATTTTTGCATCAGGCAGCCTTGCACAACCCTCACAGATCGATGAGTTTTTTACTGAGTTTACTGCTGAATGGGTCCGGGCTAATCCCAACCAGGCAGTAAGCACCGGCTACTTCACCGGGGCAGAACAGAATCTGCTCGAACAACAGCTGACGCCATTAACACTTGAGCGCCAAATTGAAGTTGAACAACGCGCCCGCCAGGGTCTGGCACAACTGAGCCAGCTTGATTTTTCTGCGGCTACAGAAACCCAGCGCATCGCTGGCGAAGTGATGAAATGGCAGTTGGAAAATCTGATTGAGGGGGGGCCATACCTGGATGCCTCCTTTAGCTTGAATCAGATGGGGGGCGCAAATGTCTCTCTGCCCAATCAACTGACGGTGACACATCCTATTCGCACAGCCGCGGATGCGGACAACTATCTGCTGCGACTTCAGCAGGTTGATGAGCGCATACACGAAGCGACCGCAGAAGCGGCACGACGCTCACAGGCTGGCTACCGGCCACCGGCTTTTATCCTGCGCACCACCATCGAACAAATGCAGCGGTTTATAGCCCCACCCGCCGCCGAGAATCCGTTGACCACAACGCTGCTGCAGAAAACCACAGCCATTAATCTGCCGGAAGCGCAGCGCAACACGCTTACCCAGCAAGCGGCTCAGATTGTTCAAAACGAAGTTTATCCTGCCTGGCAGGCCGCCATTGTTGAACTGCGTGCCCAGCTGTTACTTGCCAACGACGATGCAGGACTGTGGCGTTTCGAGAATGGCGAGGAAATCTATGCCTATAATCTCAAGCAATTTACCTCAACTGATTTGGGCGCTGAACAGATTCACCAGATTGGTCTGGAGCAGGTCGCCCGCATCACCGCGCAGATGGATACGTTGCTGCGACAGCTTGATCTGCTCGAAGGTTCGGTTGAGCAGCGCGTTGAAATTCTGCGCGGCCGCCTCGCTTATCCTGATACCGATGCCGGGCATGAACAGATCATGGCGGATATCGATGTGTTTCTGGCTGATGCGCTGGTACGCTCCGCTGAATACTTTGATAACACCCCAAAAGCGCCTGTAATCGCCCAGCCCTACCCGCGCTTTCGCTGGGCTAATGCAGCCGCCTCCTATACGTCTCCTCCGCAGGATGGTTCGCGTCCTGGTGTGTTTCAAATGCCGCTGCGACCCTCGCGCCTGACTAAATTTTCGCTTCGAAGTCTGGTTTATCATGAAACTGTACCCGGTCACCATTTCCAGATAGCGCTGTTCAATGAAGACCAGAATCAGCCTCGCTTTATGCAGATACGTGCCTTTGGCGGCATCAGCGCCACTACCGAGGGCTGGGCTTTGTATGCAGAGCGGCTGGCTGCAGAATCAGGCTGGTATGACGATGACCCGGAAGGTCTGCTGGGACAATTGAACAGCGAACTGTTCAGAGCCAAACGGCTGGTCGTGGATACCGGCCTGCATGCCAAAGGCTGGACGCGCCAGCAGGCTATCGACTATGGCATCGAGGCCAGCGAAGTCGATCGCTATGTCGTCAACCCAGGCCAGGCAACTTCCTACATGATCGGACAACTTAAATACATAGAACTGCGCGAACGCGCCCGTGCAGCTCAGGCAGATGATTTCTCCCTGCGTGAGTTTCATAACGTGGTGCTGAGTCTGGGCGTGGTACCATTGAGCGTGCTTGAACGAGAGGTAGATAAATACATCAACGGCAACTGAATCCGGGGCTATCTTGATGGCGGATTTTATAAATCGAATCTTTGTGCCACTACGGCAGCAGGCAGCGCGTTGGTTGTGAAAACTTCAAAGCGGGGATAACAATGAAAAACCTGACTATACGAATGCTCCACTCTTTATTTGTGCCACTTCTGACTATTTTCGCGGCCTCCTTCGCATCAGCGCAGGGCGCAACGGGTATTGCTGCCTCTGCGGCGATGTATCAAGAGAATTGTGCGGTCTGTCATGGCGAGAATCTCGAAGGATCAGCGCTGGGACGACCACTGCGGGGTGAGTTGCGTTATGGCGATTCCGTGCCAGCGATTATCGCCAGTATCAGCAATGGTTATGAGACCTCAGGCATGCCGGCGTGGAGTCGTATATTCAGCGAAATGCAGATTCAAAGTCTGGCTCTTTACGTTACTGAAACTCGGGCAAATGTTGACTACCAGACGTTTAATTATGATGCCCCCATTATTATTCCTGACGGCCTGATAGCAACTGAGTTGCATAATTTCCGTATTGAGACTATTGCCGAAAACCTGGATGCCCAGCCGTATTCTATAGAGCCGCTTCCGGACGGGCGGATTCTGCTGACCGAAAAGAAACGCGGTGTCAGCATTATTGGTACAGATGGCACGCAATCAGAGCTTATCCGGGGAACGCCTCAAGCCTACGATGATTCATTTATTGTCAGCATGGATCAGGAGCGAGGATGGGGTTGGATATTTGATATTGTTCTGCATCCAGATTACGCAGATAACGGATGGATCTATTTATCCTACGGCGATCGATGTGAAAGATGTAACGCGATCAGTAGAGCAGCAGATTCACCGGTCTCCATGATCAAAATAGTGCGCGGCCGGATCCAGGGCAACGAGTGGATAGATCAGCAAACTATCTGGGAAGCAGACCTGGAGCATTACGGTAATCAAACAGATCTGGCTGCCGGAGGGCGGCTTACATTTGATGACACTGGGCATCTGTATTTCAGTGCAGGCATCATGGGTGTGGATGTCGCCTATGGTGTTCAGGATCCAGTGTTTCCCTGGGGCAAAATACACCGGGTAAATGCCGATGGCAGCATCCCGGCAGATAACCCCTTCGTCAATAGAGAGGGTGTTTATCGCAGTGTTTACACGATTGGCCATCGCAGCCCTGGAGGCCTGGAGTTTGACCCTTATGGAGGAGGAATCTGGGGCACTGAGCACGGTCCGCGTGGTGGCGACGAAGTCAACCTGCTGCTGCCCGGGGCTAATTATGGCTGGCCTTTGTATTCTTTGGGCTTGAACTACAACGGCACACCCGTCGACTACGGGAAGGAGCTGGGGATTGCTTTTGAGTTATCGGAAATCCAACAACCCGCAGTAGACCTGACACCTTCACCGGCAGTATCCAGTTTCATCATCTCCAGCAGTGAACAATTTCCTGAATGGCAGGGAGATTTCCTGGTCGGCTCGCTGAAAGCACGCAGTCTGTATCGATTCAGAATGCAAAACAATACGCTGCTGGGCCGCGAAACACTGTTCGAAAGTTTCGCCCGCATTCGCGATATCGAACAAGGTTTTAACGGCGAAATCTACCTGTTGCTGGAACATAATGCCGGCAGCCGAATTATCAGGTTGGTGCCAGCTGGAGCATAGGAGGCACGTGCGTCGGGAACGCTCGACTAGCAGTCAGAGCTGGCCACTCGGGGCGTGTTCAGGACAAGGCCAGCGATGTGCCGCCCGGGCGCGTTACAAGGGCGAGCTCGCAGCGTAGGAGTGTTATCCAGCGCATTCAACGCGATAGACGGCGCCTCCAGCTTGAGGTGAGCAAACATTGCACGGCCATTGTCCGACAGCGGTCGCAAGGCCTTGCCTTCGTCCTGCACCGCGTGCAGCACCTTCATGCGTACCGAGCTGCGGACATTGCCCCCGATCACCATAATCTTCTGCGCCTCAGCATCCACCTTTACCACGATGTCACAATGGGTGCGGGCGCCATCACCCAGCTGCGCGCGCCGTTCTGCCAAGGTGCGGTAGTTGGGGCGGCTGCCTCGGCAGAGCAGATCGCCTGGTTCAATGGCAGCGCGGCCTGGGTCGAAGGCTGTAAAAACGGATTCAGTATCACGGCCATCAGTGGCACGAATGGCCTGATCAATGTAGGTATGGTGGGCGATGGCGCGACGGAACTGACCGGGCTCACCCAGACCGCTCTCGCACATCACCCAGGAGATGAAGGCTGCGGACCAGGCATCTCTCCAGCGCGCACTGGCGCCTTCGGAATTCCAGCTGGCATTTTGACGCTGCAAGATCCAGTCGCTGTCGGGAGTTGCCGCCCAATATCCTGCGATCGAGCTGGCCAGTCGCGCACTCTCAGTGGGGCTCAGGCGGGCAAAGGCGCCGCGCGGCATCTGCTGAAAGGGCTGTGAGAACGGCTCTGCGCGTACCTGATCGTCCACACCAAAACCGAAGTAGGCCCATTCCTGCACGGCCGTATCTACGATGCGGCGACGCACGTCACTCAGCGGTATGGACCTGCAGCTGCGGTCAGTGATTCGCATGCTGCCGGGTGTGCCGGTGACGCGCTCGATGGGCGAGCGGACATCCAGAATGTCGAGCGGCAGGCGTTGCAGGGATGCGGAAGGCTGCGCCTGCAGCGAGGCGCTCACGAGCAACAGCAGACTGGCGTGTAAAAATGGTCTGAATGCGGGCATCAAGTCAGGAATCCGTGGGGGCAGTAGCGCAGATTTGCAATCACTGACTGGGAGTGTAGCTGCTTGCCTAGAAGAGGGGAAGACGGGACAACTGGGAAACAGGGCGTTTTGATGCAGCTGGCACCTATACACATGAGTGGGCAAATCCAAATCTCGGCACTTCTATCTTTACGGTGGCAGCACATGATGTGTTCAATGCATCATTGCCCTTCCGCTATGCCGGTACCTTAAATTACGACGCTTATGTGTTTGATGGGCGTGGCAGACGATTGTACGCAAGAGCATTGCTGCAATTCTGAGCTGATCGTCGCTATTAGAATTATGTGGCGCGTGAGTGGACTTCGAAATTAAACGACATGCTGATACGTTCAGCCGTGGTCAGATTCTGCTCCACGCTGTGTTCCAGAAAGGAGGGAAACATCAAAAGCTTGCCGTCTTCTGGCGGTATGTTGACCAGCATGGAGTTTTCCAGGCGAAACTGCGCCACAGGCGTTGGCACCATTGCACGGCCTGGTCGCGGGTCCTTGAACAGAATAGCGCCGCTGTCAGCGGGGCAACTGAGGTAGAACACACCGCTGATGTGTGAGAATGGATGCAGGTGTTCCGCGTGGTAGCTGTACTGGCCGTTGATGTTGCACCACAGCGAACTCATGACCGGGGTGCAGCGCTCAATATCCCAGTGCTGCTGCGCCGCGTACTGCGTAGCCATCTGTTGGATGAAAGCTACCAGTCGTGCAAAAGCCGGGTCGGCATACAGCGCATTACGGGTGTAGTAGGACGTGTATCCGTTAGGATAACGCTGACGCGAAATCCGCATGCCATCTTCATCGTCCACGCTGATCTGGTGGATGCGGTCGATTAGAGATGCACGTTCGATGGCAAAATTCGGATAGTGGGCTACTCCCAGGAATGTGGGGAACATCAGGCTCAGCCTCATCAGATCTGCCTGTGGGTCAGCGGGAACACTCATATATTCACTCTACGTACAATTCAGGGGGGCGTTAAATTTTCTGACATAAAAAAGCCGGCGCACCGGGTATAGGAAGCATAAAGGCTATTCCCTCAAAAGATCAACCCTTCGATTGCGCAATGGGCCGGTGCGTGTCGTTCACTCGATCTACCACTTTGCCTGGGTTGATTTTCAAAAATGTCTAGTGGAATTACTTCTACAAGGTCGCCGGCAGTCGGCCTCGTTCCAGCCGTTGATATGTGGCCGTAGCTGGCCTCTGTCTCCAGCAACGGCAACATATCCATAGCCGTTTTGTTCAGTATGTCTGGACTATTACAGGCCAGCGAGAACGGTTTTCGCGTCTGCGCTGGCCATGTGGTTCAAATCAAGCACTATTTTTGCCAGTTCTTTGTGGTTTGCCGAGGCTTGCTAAGCTGGGATTCTGCGATGGACAGGTCTTGCCGGACGCGGACACATTCGGAGCCGTAGCCAGTGGCCTGGCACGTCCTACTCAAGTGACGCTCAGCAAACCTTCCATGGGACGGAAGCGAACCCGGCGATTGACTTTTCCAAAGAGGGGAAGTCCACCGGTTTGGTCAAGTGGCCGTTGAACCCGGCATCTCTCGACTTTTGCCGAGATTCCTCCTGGCCCCATCCGGTCAAGGCCACCAGCACCATGTCTTTGCCCCAAGGCTGTTCTCGTATTTGACGGGCGACTTCATAGCCGTTCAAATTCGGTAAGCCAATGTCGAGCAGCACCACGTGGGGACGGAATGTGCCTGCCGCTTCCACCGCTTCCAGGCCGTCATTGGCGGTGTGCACCTCGTGGCCGGATAACTTCAACAGCATGGCGAGAGTCGTGGCCGAGTCCTGGTTGTCATCGACAACAAGAATACGGCGTGCCGTGGTGGGCGCAGGCTCGGTGGCGGTCGGCTTTGGCGGCGCTAATTTGAGCGTTTCCACCAAGATTGGCAACCGCACCGTGAACTCACTACCATGACCGATACCGGCACTGTGGGCTCCCACCGTGCCGCCGTGTAGCTCCACTAAATTTCCCACCAACGTCAGGCCGATGCCAAGCCCGCTGACCGAACGCTCCAGCGACGTATCAAGCTGCGTGAACATGTCGAAGATGCGGGTCAATTGGTCGGCGGCGATGCCGATGCCGGTGTCCCGCACGCGGATGACGGCTTGCACGCCCTCTCGCTCGACCGTCAGGAAAATACGACCTCCCTTGTCGGTGAACTTGCATGCGTTGGTGAGCAAGTTACCCAGCATCTGCGCCAGCCGGGTCGGGTCGGCGTTCAGGAATATCGGATTCGGCGGCAGCACGAGCGTCAGTTCGTGATCCATCCTCTCGCAGTTTGGGCGGATGGCTTCGGCGGCGTGGTTCACGGCGGATACCAGTTCGATCCGCTCTTTGCGGAGTTCGATCTTGCCCCGGCTGATGCGGCTCACATCGAGCAGGTCGTCCACCAACCGGACCATCTGCCCGACTTGGCGTTCTATCATCTCCGATGCCGATTGGACGACCTGCTGGTTGCCCCCCTTGAGCCGCAGGACTTGCACGGCGTTGCTGATCGGGGCCAGGGGGTTACGAAGCTCGTGGGCCAACAATGCAAGGAACTAGTTCTTGCGGCGGTCGGCTTCCTGCAACGATTGTTCGTAACGCTTGCGTTCGGTGACATCGCGCGCGGCGGCGAATACTCCCCGCAGTTTCCGGTCGCGGTCGTAGAATGTGGTCGCGTTGTAGGAAACCACGGTTTCCTTGCCGTCTCTGGCGCGGGCCGTGAGTTCGTAGTCGGTGACTTTGCCTTCGCCCAGCACCAGTTTGATGCCCGCCTCGGCGCGCTCCGGGTCGGTGAAGTAGTCCTTAAACGGAGCACCGATCAGTTCGTCGCGCGCGCATCCGGTGAGCGCCTCCATCTGCTTGTTCACATCGGTGATGATGCCGCGTGGGTCGGTGGTCATCAGCGCGTCAATGTTCGATTCAATCAGCGAACGCGTATAGAACTGTTGATCTCGCACGGCCTGATCGAGCCGCATTCGCTCGGCTTCAACGTGCTTACGCGCAGTATTGTCCGTGCCGATCAGCAGGTAGCCGATGATGGCGTCCTGTGCATCGCGCAGCGCCGTGACCGAGACGACTGCTGGAAAACGGCTGCCGTCCTTGCGGATGTACGTCAGTTCGTAGATGTCCTCGATCCCACGCGCGGCCTTGAACACCAGCGCCTCAAAACCGGGCGTAATCGAGGTGCCGAGTTCTACGCTCAACGCCTTGGCGCGCGCAATCACTTCCTGCGGATCGGAAATGTCCGCCGGCGTGATCCTGTTCATCACTTCGGCGGCGGTATAGCCCAGCATCCGCTCGGCACCGACGTTGAAAATTTGAATGACTCCCTTCTCGTCCGTGGCGATGCTGGAGAAGTTAGCGCTGTTGAAAATCGCGTTCTGCAAGGCACCTGTTTTGAGCAACGCGTCTTCCGCGTCCTTGTTCCCAGTATCATTGGTGCTGATCAATTATTGCCTCCGAGTCCATTTACGCATTCTGGTCATTCCGATCATCCATTCCGGTTCTATTCGATCACCGGCTCAGCCTAACGCTCCGGTGCCGATAGTATCACTGCGCCTGATCGGATTCAGTCTTTTTGCTCATGGCCTTTCGCATCGACTCTCCTTTGAGTTTTATCTTGTGGCTGTTGTGCAGCAGACGATCCAGGATGGCGTCAGCCAGAGTGGCATCCCCGATGTTTTGATGCCACTGGCTCACCGGCAACTGACTGGTGATCAGTGTCGAGCGCTGGCCATGGCGATCCTCCATAATTTCCAGCAAATCATTGCGCTGGCCTTGTGTTATTTTCTCCAAACCCCAGTCATCCAGCACAAGCGCTCAGTCAGTCACCGGCAGCATCTGTCTCACTTTCTCCAACCAGTTTTCTACCACTACGGCATAAGTTGCTTCTGCCGTAAAGCTGATGGTTTCCTCTGAAAGATCGCGGTAGAGGAAGCGCTGACCTTCCGGCGATACCCCAAAACCTGGGGCCTGACCATCATTCACGTTGGGGAACGGTCACACGATGATATTCCGGGTTGCGCGCTCTGCTCCAGAGAGTTCATCGCTTGAATAAGCAACAAAGCGACCATCGGGCGAGATCTCGGGGCTGGCGTGTCTATCTGCAGTTCGCCAAAGGTGCCTTTGACGGTTTTACTGGTACGACCGTGACGGCTGTTGCTGCGCTTGCCCGTGGACGAGCGATCAGCCTCGTCATACCCTAAGTGCGCATCGAGCTCGGCATTCAGACCGCGATTGATCATGCGCTGCAGCAGTTGGGAGTAAAGGCTTCGTCACGGGTGGGCGCATTAACTTGTTTGAAGCGTTGCTTGTCCGCTGCGTTGCGCGTTAGCAATCTGCTTTATACGTCCCTCTTCCACTTTAGCCTCCCTCGCAAATTCATCCCAGCGCTGCACAGTTACCATTACCTGGTCAATCATCTGCTTCGCCTTGGCAGGCTTAATGCCTCCTGATCTAGCCAGTGCTAGTAAGTCATCGAGGAAGAAGTTATCGCGCTTGCCGTTAACACTCATCTGATGGACGCCGGTATAGGCTCCTTTTGGGTTCCAAGCGTAGGCGACATCAAATGCGGGCGACAGCTTCCATTTGCCTTCAGAGTTCATAAGGAAAGCAATGTTCTTAACGTGATCGTCCTGGTTGCGTGCGACAATATTGAAAACGGCGCGAAGAAACTGCTGCTGACAGTCTCTGGTGACCTGCGCACTTATCTGACGTATGGCTAGCATTGCTTGCTCATAGCTATAGCTGGCCGGATCATCGTAATCAAAATGGCACAGTGCTGCGAGCGACTGCATGTGCAACTTCTTGCCAGCCAGTGTGCGGTCGAAGCGTTGGGTCATAAAGTGACTACGGGCGCCTTCATCGTGAAGTCTGCAAGGCATCATCTCGATGCCGGCTTCGCGCGCCATCAGGTAATAGGCGTATTCAATGCGGCCATACCCTTGTGGGTCGGCAAGTTCCTTGTCGCTGTTATTGCTTATACCGTCAAACTTGAGAAGCCAATGTTCGAAGCCACTGCCTGCATCGAGCGGCCCAGTTCGAAACTCTCCCGTGTCTGGGTTCCACGCCAATAGCACTTTCGCTCTAGCGCCACCGGCTGACGTGCCGACGCGCAATATATCCTGGAGTGCCTCGGCGTCATACTCTCCCCCAAGCTGCCCGCCAAGCTCGCTGCGCTGATCTACAAGCCTGTTCGCAAGCTTCGTTAGCGCCGCAATGTCCGCAGAGCGATCGCCCGATTTTCCGGTGACGCTTGATGGCTCAAACTCCAGAGCGCCCATGCCGCGTTGGCCGATATAACACAGCCGCTCCACAGGGTTCATGCTGCCAGGCAATCGTCCCTGAGTGGCAAGCCAGGCATCAATGACTCGATGCCCGAATTTATCCGGCAGGCTGTCTGCCAACAAACCCGGCAACGCCTTGAATGATTTGGCAAGACCTGGGAATGAGTACGGCGTAGTGTCTGGAGGCATAGTGATCGGGGAGACTTTAATCCCTGAGGCTGCAAACTCATCGGTGTATTGAAAGACCCCGAGTGCGCGATCTTCATCCCACACGACGGCCCCTATCTGACGACCCCACAAGTTCACGCGCGCCATTGTCATGGTGTTGTGCCTTCATCCCAGGTCCACGCTTTATCACCGCCCTTCTTGGAAGCGCCGGATCTTACTCGCTTGCGTTCGGCGCCCTTTTGCGCGAACTGTTGGACGGGCTGAATGCCGGGGGCTGGTAACAATGCCGCGAGGTGGTCCTGCAGATTCAAGGCCTGCATTAGACGCACGAGCGTGTCGAGGGAGGCATTGTCTCCACTCTCGAGCCGGCTTAGTGTACGACTGGAAATGCCCGCCATGGAGGCCAACTCACCTTGGGTAATGTTGCGCGAGAGCCTGATCTTGGCGAGCGTGGTGCCCATGTGGATGATAATTTGTTCAGGGCTGGCCATCTTAAAATCGAACTTATTAGCCATATTTATCTCTTTATTGCAATAAAAGCCCAATTAATAGACATATATTGCTAGTTAAATGCGGCAATGTCAATCAGACATAAGAGTCTTTTTATAACAGAAAATGTATTTAAAAAGACATGTATGGCTAGTTAAAAATAAACTTATACCTATCTATTCATACAGCTATCCATCTGCGCGATGGACTGCGGGTCGGAGCGCATTTTATTCACCCCCGACCACCGGCTCCTCCAGAAAGCGACCGCAGTTCCCCCCGCGATGCCGAACTGGTGTTAATAGGCAAGAGTGTGGCTGAAGGTCGCGGACCGATTATTGTCGCTGGCGATCTGAACGATGTGGCATGGTCGCGCACCACGCGGTTGTTCAGAAAGATCAGTGGCCTGCTCGACCCCCGGGTTGGACGGGGCATGTTCAATACCTTCCACGCTCAGCACTGGTATCTGCGCTGGCCGCTTGATCATCTGTTTCACAGCAAACATTTTGCGGTTAAAGAAATCTGTCTGCTGCCTGAGTTTGGTTCTGATCATTTCCCGTTTTTCAGCGAGCTGGTGTATCAAGGCGAAAATGAAACTTCCGACCGGGGGCTTGAGCCGGATCAGGATGACATCGCTCAGGCGGAGGACAAGGTGGAAGATAAGAATGTCAGTTCTGCGGATGTTCCTGAGCCTGAACGCTGAGCGGATTTCCCCACAGTCTGGTCCACGCAAAACCAAAAAGAGAACGCTCACTTTTTATTTTTAATCAACGCTCGTTGCTTGTTCGAGCATCTTCGTCAGCTCACCGCTATCCGCCAATAACTGTAAATCGCTAGCGCCACCAATCAGCGTGCCTTTGACAAAAATCATTGGGAAAGATGGCCAGCCACTCCAGATTTTCAAGGCATTGCGGCGACGCCACAGGCTCAAATAGTTGCCATACTCCAAATAGCTGTAATGAATGCCGAGACCGTCGAGCAATTTGCGGGCTTTTTTCGGTACGGGATTCTGCGCCATGCCGATAATCACGATGGCATTGCTTGCAACCGCGGCTTCAACTTCGTGAATAATATCGACGTTATTGTCGGCGATAGTTTGCCGAATAGCCGGGTGAATTCTGCTTTGTTCAAGAATGGGTCGAGTCATATTTTGTCTCTTTGTTTATCGTTTTAGGATGCGGTCAGGCTTTAGAGTGTATCGCATTTTTGAAGCGAAAAAACGGTATTAACGTCGCCTCTCTGTATGCTCCCAGAACCTCCCATAGACCATTCAAGAATCAGTTTTATCCTGCCTCCATGCTGTAAAGTCTCTGCGACAGGAACAAGTGGGCAAAAAACACCCATCTTGCTGTCTACGCAGCAATTTATTCATAGGGCATGGATCGGTGTGATACAGTGGGTCTTCCTGAATAACAGCAATAAACAGGGAAGCTGAGCTTGCAAACACTCTTTCAATCGATCAATGATTTCTTTGCCTTTGTACAGCCTATCTCTGACGCGGTCTGGGATTTCCCAACGCAGTTCGAATGGTACTCGCAAATCCCGATAACGGGTCAGCTGTCTTTTCCTGTCATTCTGTTGCTGGGCATCGGTCTTTATTTCTCCATAAAGACGCGCCTGGTGCAAACCATGAGTTTCTCTAAAGCCATTAAAGTGATGCTTAGAAAACGCAGCTCTTCTACCGGAATCAGCGCACTGGCGTCTTTTCTGCTGGGTCTGGCAATGCGTGTTGGGCCGGGCAATATTGTCGGGGTGACCGGGGCGATATCAGTGGGTGGTCCTGGCGCATTATTCTGGATGTGGGTCGCTGCCTCCTTCGGCATGGCCACAGCCTTTATGGAGTCAGTGCTGGCGCAGCTGTTTAAAGAAAAGAAGGGCATGGAATTTGTCGGCGGCCTGCCCTTCTACGGCCGACGTATACTGGGCAACAAGCGCTTCGTCGGAATCTTCCTGTCGCTTGCTTTTATCATCTATGCCCTGTTCAACGTGCCGGCACAAACATTTAATGTGTTTACTGCTGTTGGGATAATTGCTGACACTGCCACCGGCAACGTTTCAGATCGCCAGTCTCCGCTGTATTACGGCATTGCTATCGTGTTGATTGGCAGTTGTGCCTGGCTTATTCTGGGAGGAATCCGCCGGGTGACGGCATATACGAATATTCTGGTGCCGATAAAAGCCAGCATTTTTTGCGCTGTATCGCTGCTTATTATGCTGATCAATTTCCCATTGATTCCGTACTTTTTTCGCGAAGTCGTGTTCGGTGCGTTCGCCCCGGATGCTTTGTTTGGCGGCGCCATGGGCGTTGCCCTGGCAGAGGGCGTGCGCCGTGGTCTGATGTCGAACGAGGCGGGCCAGGGCACGATAACCATGGCCGCTGCAGTCGCCGATAATAACCACCCCTGTGAACAGGGTTTCGTGCAGAGTCTGGGCGTATTTTTCGATACGATTATTATCTGCACGATGACCGGTTTTATTGTGGTGATGGCGCATGTGTGGACAGGATCTGCCACCGGGGCAGAATGGGAATCGGTCAGTGCATCAAAAATTGCGGTCTATCTGAATTCAGTTCAGGCGCTGGTACCGGTCTCTGTTGCTAACGGCGTGATCATCATCTTGAGCACCTGTTATTGTCTGTTTGCGTTCACCACGTTGCTGGGATTAATTTCATTTGCGGAGATATCCGCCAATTTCATTTCCCGTTCTGCCCATTTTATTGTTTTTATCCGCGTACTGGGTGCGCTGGTGTTTGTGCCTTTTGGGACCTTAACCGTATTGGCAGGGCTGGAGTTGGGCAATCTGTGGGCGATTACTGATCTCAGTAATATCATCATGGTCTATCTGAATATTCCGATATTATTGCTGGGAGCTCCTGTCGTATATAAGGCGCTGGCTCATTATCGACAAACCAATGGTGGCAGATTTATCTCTGCATCCATTGGCCTCGAAACTGAGCACTGGACGGAAGACCAGCAGCGACATCTGGACACCGTTGTGCAGGATGATGGAAACTCAGTGGGCGGCGTCCGCAGCTTCACGTAGTAACATGTCGACATAGAGTTTGCGCAGATGCAGTGTAATCGGTCCTGGCCTGCCACTGCCGATCCTGTGTCCATCGACAGCGACCACCGGCAATATCAGATTGCCCGCACTGCTTAGAAAGGCTTCATCTGCGGCACAGGCTTCTTCCAGGCTGAATGGCCGTTCCAGCAGCTTGATATCGTATTGATCAGCAAGACTGATAATCATCATGCGCCGGATTCCTGGCAGGATTGCGCTGGAAAGCTCTCTGGTGATTATCGTGTTGTCCTTCACAATAAATGCGGATGAGGAGGCGCCTTCGGTAACCAGATTGTCCTCCACCAGCCAGGCTTCAAAAGCACCCAGACTCATCGCCTGCTGTTTGGCCATGCATTGAGCCAGCAGACTGATCGACTTGATGTCCCGGCGCTTCCAGCGCAGATCCGCTACTGAGACAACCTCGACTCCTGATTCAAGCAAGGGGTTTTCTATAATTTTTTTGGAACTGGTGAAGGCAAAAAAAGTGGTGGCCGTATCCAGAGGATAGGCAAAGTCTCGATCCGCGACACCTCTTGTCACCTGCAGATAGATCAGACCTTCTTCAATATTGTTAAGCGAGCGCAGTTGTTCAAGAATTGGCAGACATGCTGCTCTGGCGCAAGGCCAAGCCATATCGACAGCGGCCAGACTGCGGTCCAGTCTCTGCATCGCCGATGCTTTATCCACCAGCGCGGAACGGATAACCGGAATGACTTCGTAAACTCCGTCTCCAAACAAATAGCCACGGTCAAAAACTGACACGGTGGCTTTTTCTCTCGCAACAAATTCACCATTGATATAGACGATTTGAGTCATTTTCAGTCTTTTTTAACGCAGCGTGGATCGCTGGCTTGAATGCGGTTTATCTGTTCACGGGTAATTGGTAAAGGAGCGCAACCGTGATCAGTGCCACAAACCTGATCCCATTCCGGGCGTGCCAGTTGATGACAACCGAAACAATTACCCCCAAAGCGATTAACAACATCGGTGGTGCCGCGGGATGTGATAGTCGATCCTGCCTCGGAAACAGCAAGTTCAAAATACTCCCAGTCGTTGGTAGCCGGATTCCAGCCATCCTGATGTTTAACCATCACTTCAGAAGGAATCAAGGACAGTACTGATCCAGCCGGATATTTTCCGCCATTTTCAGATAAAGCGACTGCAAGGGTTGCTTCCAGATTGCCCAGCAGATTATCGATGAAGAAATCGCCAGCCTGTTGCATATCAGCCAGACAACTGAACGATGCATCAGTTATGTCAATCTGTTTAGTATTATCTGCTGAATTGCTCTGACCAACCAGCAACAGGGCACAACAAAACAGCAATCCATTTTTCAGGGAGACACCTTTCATAAACATACTCTTTTGGTTACTTGTCACACGACGCGCTGAGCATAACAACAATTAACCTGCCGCAATACCGCAACGCAAAAAAAATCCCGCTACCGACAATGCCAGCAGCGGGAATTTATATTTCAGAAAGGCAGATCAACCAACCGGCACGTACTCTGCTTTTTCTTCCTCAGTAATTTCCTTGATACTCAGTTTAATGCGACCGCGGGCGTCAAGGTCAGTTACCTTAACCAGCACGCTCTGGCCTTCACTGAGATATTCACTGATATTCTCTACGCGGTCAGCAGATATCTGGGAGATATGAACCAGACCATCTTTGCCAGGAAGAATAGTAATGAAGGCGCCGAAATCTACAATGCGAGCGACTTTGCCCATATAAAGTTTGCCGACTTCAGCTTCTGCAGTAATGCTATGAATCAGTTCAATGGCCAGATCTCTGGACGCAGCATCTTCACCATAAATACGGATATTGCCGTCGTCATCGATATCGACAGAAGCACCACTCTGTTCGGTAATGGAGCGAATAGTTGCACCGCCTTTACCGATAACATCACGGATCTTATCAGAATCAACTTTCATCATCGCCATGGAAGGTGCATTTTCAGAAACAGTGGCACGTGCCACCGCCATCACCTTATTCATTTCGCCCAGAATATGTACACGGGCTTCAAGCGCCTGATGCAGCGCAATCTCCATGATTTCTTCAGTGATGCCCTGGATTTTGATATCCATCTGCAATGCGGTTACGCCAGTGGCAGTTCCCGCTACTTTGAAGTCCATATCACCGAGATGATCTTCGTCGCCCAGGATGTCAGTAAGTACGGTGAAGCGATCGCCTTCTTTGATCAGCCCCATCGCTATGCCCGCAACGGGTGCGGTAATAGGGACACCCGCGTCCATCAATGCCAGCGAGCTGCCGCATACAGATGCCATTGAGCTTGAACCATTTGATTCAGTGATCTCAGACACTACACGGATGGCGTAAGGGAATGAATCTTCCGATGGCATTACTGCCTGCACGCCGCGCTTGGCAAGTTTACCATGGCCGATTTCACGACGCTTAGGGCCGCTCATGAAACCAGTTTCACCGACGCAGAATGGTGGGAAGTTGTAGTGCAGCATGAACGCTTCTTTTCTCGATCCTTCCAGACCTTCGATCAGTTGCGAATCACGAATAGCACCCAGGGTGGTAACAACCAGCGCCTGCGTTTCACCACGGGTAAACAATGCTGACCCGTGCGCTTTTGGCAGTATGCCGGTTTCAATTGTGATGGGACGTACAGTGCGGGTATCGCGGCCATCGATGCGCGGTGCGCCATCAAGGATGCGATTACGGACCACTTTACTTTCCAGTGCGGAGAAAATGCCTTTCACATCGTCTGCCGTAACACCGGAATCGACATTAACAAACTGCTCAGCCGCCTGCTGTTGTAATTTACCGACGGTGTCATAGCGCTGCATTTTGTCAGAAATCTGGTAAGCATCTGCGATAGCCGGCGCAAACGCTTCATTGATTGCCAACTGCAGAGTTTCATTGACGGCTTCAGGAGTCCAGTCCCAGGTTGGCTTCGCCGCTTCCGCAGCGAATTCTTCAATGGCACTGATAACTACCTGCATGGCTTCGTGTCCATAAAGGACAGCGCCAAGCATCTGGTCTTCAGTTAATTGCTTAGCTTCAGACTCAACCATCAGTACAGCTGATTTAGTCCCCGCAACAACCATGTCCAGTTCAGAAGTCCGCAACCGGTTCGAATTAGGGTTGAGGATGTAGCCCTGTTCCAGATCATAGCCAACACGTGCGGCTGCGACAGGACCCGCAAAAGGAATACCAGAAATAGCCAGCGCCGCAGAGGCGCCGATCAGAGCCGCGATATCCGGATCCTGTTCTTTACTGGCAGAAATAACAGTACATACAACCTGAACTTCATTCTTAAAACCGTCTGGAAACAACGGTCTGATTGGTCGGTCGATAAGACGGGAAACCAGAGTTTCTTTCTCGGTTGGTCGGCCTTCACGCTTGAAAAAACCACCTGGAATCTTGCCCGCAGCGTAAGTTTTTTCCTGGTAGTTTACCGTCAGGGGGAAGAAGTCAGCCCCTGGCTGAGCTTTTCTTTTGCCCACTACAGTAGTCAGTACCTGAGCATCACCCATGGTGACGACTACAGCGGCAGTTGCCTGTCTGGCAATTTTGCCAGTCTCGAGGGTGACCGTGTCATTCCCGAATTGGAATGTTTTTCTTACAATATTAAACATATTTCTCTTCCTGTATTTTTGATTGAGACCCGGGCCCCATTGCACGACATCCTTGTCTACCAAGAGTCTCTCTGATAATTACCTGCTGTTTTTTGTTGCGTTAAGCTGCATTCAGATTAACGACGCAGACCTAATTTCTTGATCAATGCGGAATAACGATCAACATTTTTACGTTTCAGGTAATCCAGCAGTTTTCGGCGGCTGTTTACCATGCGGATCAAACCACGACGTGAATGGTGATCGTGAGTATGTTCTTTGAAGTGGGACTGCAACTGATTGATATTTTCTGTCAGCAACGCAACCTGAACTTCAGGAGAACCTGTGTCGCCTTCGCTTTGTGCGTGCTCTTTTACGATCGCTTCTTTCTGTGCTGGTGTTAAAGCCATTCTATAAATCTCCAGAATAATATGCGTAAATAATGAGTGACATCCCGTCGTCAGACTGACCATGCATATTTATAGTCAGCTGAGTTTTCCTGTGATTTTCCTGCAGAGCAGGTTGTTAAAATCATGGAGCCGAATCCGGCTCAACCATCGACGTTGCCGTATCCGGCCCCGTCATTAATCGGCGCGGAGCAACTCGACCATCGTCAAGAATAACTCCAATACCGATAAATTCTTCTTCGTCGTAAAGTCTTACCAGTCCCTCGGTCGGTAAATGTCTGACCATGACTGGCTGTCCCTGTTTTATAAACCGGGCGGTTATTTCCGGCATAAGCACCGCTGGCAGATCCTCTACCGCTTTATCGGCACCAATCAGGAACCTATCTATCGCGCTGAAAGGATCGGCTGGATCGCTTACGTTTCCTGCTTCTTTAAGCGCACGCAGGCTGCTGATAGTAACACAGTCGCTTTCATTGAAACCGCCTGCCTGCAGACGGCGCAGCGCTGTTACATGAGCACCGCAGCCGAGAACCTCACCAATATCATCTGCGATAGTGCGTACATACGTGCCTTTACTGCAATGAATCTCCAACTCCATCTCATCGCCACTGAAGTCGGTCAGTTCAAGCTCATAGATCGTGACCGGTCGTGACGCTCTGACTACTTCCTTACCCTCTCTGGCCAGCTTATACAGCGGCGTGCCCTGATGTTTTAAGGCCGAGTACATCGGTGGCATCTGCAGAATGTCGCCGGTAAACTGCGGTAGAACATTTAAGATCTGCTCGCGCGTTATCATTGAGGCATCACGTTCACTGATCACAACGCCTTCACTGTCTGCAGTGTCGGTGCGAGTGCCCAGCTTGATCCGGGTGCGGTAAATCTTATCGGCATCCAGCAGGAACTGGGAAATCTTGGTCGCTTCGCCAAAACACAAAGGCAAAACCCCGGTAGCCAATGGATCCAGGCTGCCGGTATGTCCTGCCTTATTCGCGTTGAACAAGCGCTTAACTTCCTGCAGACAGGCATTCGAGCTTATGCCCTGCGCCTTATCCAGGATAATAATGCCGTTTATATCTCTGCCACGTGCTCTGCGTCGCTGCGCCACACATCACTCCTGCTGTCACCGAAATCGACTAGTGTTTGTGCTCGCTGTCTGCGGCGATAGCATGGTCAATCAATGAGGACAGATACTGACCTCGGGCGATGCTGTTGTCATAGCGAAAAGTCAGTTTAGGTATGATGCGCAGACTCATCTGCTTTGCCAGCAGAGTACGCAGATAACCAGCCGCCTTATTCAAGGCTTTCACACTTTCTTCTATTTCCAGTGCGTCCAGGCTGCCTTTGTTCACAGGCTCACCTTTTGGCTCTGTCTGTGCTTCAGTTTCAGCAGCAAGTACACCATCGACCGAGCCCATTACCGTGACATACACGGTGGCATAAGCCAGATCACGACTCACTTCAACGCCGGTTACGGAGACCATACCCACGCGCGGGTCATTCACTTCCGACTGTATCAGTGTCGCCAGCTCACGCTGTAACTGGTCAGCAACTTTTTTAACGCGTGGTGATACTTTTGCCATAATTCTTCCAGTTCAAACAACGCAAACCATTCCCGCCTCACTCATGTTACAGCGTACGGGCAATCTCAGTGGTTTCAAAAACTTCTATCTTGTCGCCAACACGCACATCGGTATAGTTCTTCACACCGATACCGCATTCCATACCATTGCGAACTTCACCGGCGTCATCTTTAAAGCGGCGCAGGGATTCGAGCTCGCCCTGGTAGATCACCACGTTATCGCGCAATACCCGAATCGGTTTGCTGCGATAGAGGGTACCTTCCACCACCATGCTCCCCGCGATCTGGCCAAACTTAGGTGAGTTAAAGACTTCTCGAACTTCGGCAACACCCAGAATATGCTCGCGCACCTCGGGTGACAGCATACCGCCCAGAATGGCTTTAGCATCATCAATGACATCATAAATCACGTTGTAGTAGCGCAATTCAAGACCTTCATTCTCAATCATCTCTTTTGCAGTCTTATCAGCACGCACATTGAAGCCAATAACCATGGCCCGCGATGTCGCCGCCAGATGTGCATCCGTCTCGGAAATACCACCAACACCGGCGGATACAATATTAACTTCAACCTCATCAGTTCCAAGTTTTCGTAGCGATGCTACGATCGCTTCCAAGGAACCACGCACATCAGTTTTCAATACCACATTCATTATGCCCATGTCCGCACGGCCAATTCCGGCAAACATTGACTCAACCTTATTGGTTTGCTGCAGCGCGGTTTTGTTTACTCTGTGACGTTCCCGACGGAATTGAGCAACTTCTTTGGCTTTCTTCTCGTCTGCCACTACCACAAATTCATCACCGGCTTCAGGTACACCGGTCAGGCCCAGGATTTCCACCGGAATAGAGGGGCCGGCTGACTTTATGGAACTACCAAGTTCATCAATGAGCGCTCGAACGCGGCCATATTCATAACCGGCCAACACCACGTCTCCGGTGCGCAGAGTTCCGTTCTGCACCAGCACTGATGCAACCGGTCCACGACCTTTGTCCAGACGCGATTCGATGACCACACCTTTACCCGGCGCATCGACAAACGCATGCAGTTCCAGCACCTCTGCCTGCAGCAGGATAGCTTCCAGAAGTTCATCTATACCGAGGCCGGAATGCGCTGACACTTGAACAAACTGTGTATCGCCGCCCCAACTTTCAGGAATAACATCGCGTGCTGCCAGCTCACTGGTGACGCGATCAATATCAATATCTTGTTTGTCGATTTTGGTAATGGCCACAACGATAGGCACTCCAGCGGCTTTAGCATGCTGAATGGCTTCCTCGGTCTGCGGTTTAACACCATCATCAGCAGCCACTACCAGCACCACCACGTCGGTTGCCTTGGCACCGCGCGAACGCATGGCGCTAAATGCCGCGTGACCGGGAGTATCCAGGAAGCAGATCATGCCGCGCTCTGTTTCAACGTGATAGGCACCAATATGCTGAGTAATACCGCCAGCCTCGTGAGCAGCAACTGCCGCTTTACGGATATAGTCGAGCAGTGAGGTTTTACCGTGATCGACATGACCCATTACGGTAACAACGGGCGCCCGGCTGACCGATTCCGCACCGCCGTCATAGGCAATGGATTCATACAGGTTTTCTTCAATGGCATCGGCAGACACGTAGCGGGCTTTGTGACCTTTTTCTTCAACGAGCAAGGTCGCCGTATCGCGATCAAGTATCTGATTAATAGTTGCCATGACGCCCATTTTAAACAGCATCTTCACAACTTCAGCAGATTTGATCGACATCTTCTGCGCCAGGTCAGTTACCAGGTTAGCGTCGCCGATGATGACGTCACGTGAAATAAATTCCGTAGGCTTCTCGAAACCATGCTGTTTCTGTCCGCGTGCTTTTGCTTTTTTCGCACCACCACGACGACCACGACCAGAATCAAATTCGCCCTCTTCGAGGACGAAATCATCTATACGGCCTTTAACCAGTTTTTTAGCGGGTGCTTTGTCTTTCTTTCTAAAACCTGATTTCTTTTCTTCATCTTTTTCTTCAGTGCCTTCTTTTCTGGCACCTCTAATAATTTCTTTTGGCGCACCTTTGTGCTTAGCCGCACCCTGTTCAGGTGTCTGCACCTGAGCTTCGAGAACTGCTTGAAGCACATCTGGCTCCGCTTCAGCTTTTTCCGGTGCGGCTTTTGCTGCTTCAGCAGACGCCGCTGCAGCAACTGTGGCATCCGGCGCTTCCGCAACTTCAGGAACGTGTGTTTCCAGCACTTCTGTTTCCAGCAGACCCTCAACTTCCTGCTGCTCTTCCTGTCCCGCAGGTGCTTCGCTGCGTTTCACATAGGTGCGTTTTTTGCGAACTTCCACACTGACTGTTTTGCCACGGCCATGCCCTGACGTCGTCTTCAGCGTTTCAACGGTTTTACGCTTCAAAGTGATTTTGCGGGGTGAGCTGTCGGTTGATTCCCCAGCACCATGACTGCGACGCAAAAACGACAACAAGGTATTTTTGTCTTCGTTGGAGATAGGATCTTCAGCTTTTGAATGGCCTAATCCTGCCTCTTTCACCTGGGAAAGAAGCCGTTCTACAGATACTCCAACCACTTTGGCAAAATCACCAACTGTTACATCTGCCATTTAAAGTACTCCTCGCGTTCTCGCTGCTAATCCTGGTTATCTCTTACACAAACCATGGAGCTCGGGCCGTCATTATAAGTTTACCGGCACGCTCTTCGTCCATGTCATCAATATCCATCAATTCATCGATAGATTGTTCAGCCAGATCTTCCATACTGCATATGCCTTTTTTACCAAGCGCCAGCGCCAGCGTTTCATCCATCCCTTCCATGGTTAGAAGGTCTGAAGCCAGATTTGCGTTTGATAAGCCCTCTTCGGAGGCTATAGCCTGGGTTAACAATGCATCTTTTGCCCGGTTGCGCAGTTCTTCAGCGATATCTTCATCGAAACCATCGATGTTTAGGATCTCTTCCAACGGCACATAAGCAATTTCTTCCAGCGATGTAAATCCTTCATTGACCAGGATCTCGGCAATGTCTTCATCAACATCAAGCTTGGAAATGAACATTTCTACAAAACCAGTGGTTTCCTGCTGCTGTTTTTCAGCTGCATCAGCCACACTCATTACATTGATTGTCCAGCCGGTAAGCTCGCTGGACAATCGGACGTTTTGACCGCTGCGGCCAATCGCCTGTGCCAGATTATCTTCTTCCACGGCAACGTCCATGGTGTGACTGTCTTCGTCCATGACGATGGAAGCCACCTCAGCCGGAGCCATTGAATTAATAACCAGTTGAGCTGGATTATCGTCCCACAGAATTATATCAATTCTCTCATTCGATAATTCGTTGGATACCACCTGGACGCGTGAACCGCGCATGCCTACGCAGGCACCTACTGGATCAATTCTGCCATCATTGGTTTTAACTACTATTTTGGCGCGTGAACCGGGGTCTCTGGCTGCGGCCTTTATCTCAATGACTTCTTCTGCTATCTCGGGTACTTCAATTTTGAATAATTCAATTAGCATACCGGGCGCGGTGCGACTGAGAAAAAGCTGAGGTCCACGAACCTCTGATCGCACATCCAGTAACAGTGCTCTGATACGATCACCGGTGCGGAAATTTTCACGCGGGATCATCTGATCACGGGATAACAGGCCTTCAGCATTATTACCAAGATCGACAATAACGCTATCGCGACTTACTTTTTTTACGGTGCCTGAAATAAGCTGGCCAACTTTATTTTTGTATTCGGCAATCACCAGATCGCGTTCGGCTTCGCGCACTTTTTGCACAATCACCTGCTTGGCAGTCTGCGCAGCGATACGTCCGAACTCTATGTTCTCGATTTTCTCTTCAATGACTGAACCCAGCTCAGCGGCGGGATCTTTTTCTTTAGCGTCGCTTAAGCTCATGTGTGCGGGCTTACCGGTAAATTCTTCATCAGGAACGACCGTCCATATCCGGAATGTTTCATACTCGCCAGTTTTGCGACTGACTTTAACCCGGCAATCGACATCATCTGTTTCGTGGCTTTTCTCAGCAGCAGTAGCCAATGCAATTTCAATGGCCTCGAAAATGACCTCACGTGACACGCCCTTCTCATTCGAGACCGCGTCCGCAACCATCAGAATTTCTTTACTCATCATAATAGTGTCACCTTAACTCTTGGATTCGCCGTTCCATTTTTTCAGTCTATTCAAAATACAATATTAGCTTTGTCCACAGCCGAAAACGGCAACACATGCGCTGCGCCATCGACCAGCAGACAGAGGTTTTCCCCATCTACTTTTTCCAGCAAACCTTTAAATCTTTTGCGGCCATTGAGAGGCATACGCAATCTAACATTTACCTGACTGCCTACATAGCTGGTGAATTGATTCAGGGTATACACGGGTCGGTCCATTCCTGGGGAGGAAACCTCAAGTGTGTATTCACCCGCCACTGGATCCTCAACATCAAAGATACTGCTGACTTGGCGACTGACTTTTTCACAATCTTCAATTGCTACGCCATCTTCTTTATCGATGTAGATTCTGAGCAGGCTGCGTTTTCCCTGCGGCATATGTTCAATGCCCCAGAGCTCAAGGCCCAGTGCATTCACTGCGGGCTCGATTAATTCAACTATAGACTTCTGGTCGCCAGTCAAAGTTGCACCATCACCTTTTTCTGCGCTTTCAGCTGCAGGTGTTATGCACTGGAAAAGCTTTTTTTACAAAAAAAAATGGGCCATTGGCCCACTCCTGAACTTACTTTCTGTGTCCTTCTTTCCCCGGCCTGAGCCAGAGAACCTATTCAGGGTATTGCCGTCATCGTCCGTCGCACACTGCACCAAGTAAAAAGCCCCATCAAGGGGCTTTTAGTACGTAATGCATTTGGTAGCGGGGGCAGGATTGAACCTACGACCTTCCCGGCTATGCCGCCTCGGTAGAGAGTAGAGCCCGTCGGGCATCTCTATTCGAAGCTCTTCACTTAATTGGTAGCGGGGGCAGGATTGAACCTACGACCTTCCCGGCTATGCCGCCTCGGTAGAGAGTAGAGCCCGTCGGGCATCTCTATTCGAAGCTCTTCACTTAATTGGTAGCGGGGGCAGGATTTGAACCTGCGACCTTCCCGGCTATGCCGCCTCGGTAGAGAGTAGAGCCCGTCGGGCATCTCTATTCGAAGCTCTTCACTTAATTGGTAGCGGGGGCAGGATTTGAACCTACGACCTTCGGGTTATGAGCCCGACGAGCTGCCAGACTGCTCCACCCCGCAATTAATCTTCAATTTCCGTTTGACTCTAAATCCTTGTCAGCCTTGGCTGGCGACCCCCTGACAATCAAATACTGCTTATGTCAGGGGTGCGAAGTATAGGCACTAAGCAAATAGACGTCAAGGGATCGCTTGTTACAGCGACATTATAATTGGTGCCGAAGGCGAGACTTGAACTCGCACGACCATGGGTCACTACCCCCTCAAGATAGCGTGTCTACCAATTCCACCACTTCGGCAAATCTTACTGCTGCGTTTCCGGAGCAACCACCGGAACATCCCCTGAATTTGGCGTCGGTTCAGCAATCTGTGGAGCGTCTCCCGGGACGTCCGTTGACAGCAACTGAGGATCAACCAGCGGCAAACCATCAATCATTCCGCCCGAGGTATTCTGTTTTGCAAATATTGCCAGAACCAGACTCGTTGCAAAAAATACAGTAGCGGCGACGGTTGTGGCACGGGTCAGAAAATTACCTGAACCGGCACTGCCAAATACGGTATTTGATGCTCCTGCACCAAACGCAGCGCCAGCATCAGCGCCTTTGCCTTGCTGAAGCAAAACCAGGCCTACAATGGCTATGGCGACGATAACGTGCACCACAATAATAATTGTTTCCATATATCAGCTCACACTGTTACAGATTGCTATAAATTCTTCCGCATTCAAGGAAGCACCACCCACCAGGCCACCATCAATATCGGGCTGGGATAAAAGTTGTTCCGCATTGGCCGCATTAACACTGCCGCCATAAATAATCTGTATCTGCGCTGCGATTATTTCATCTCTGGCAGCCAGAACGCTGCGGATATGTCGATGCATATCCTGGGCTTGCTCCGGGCTTGCGGTCCGCCCTGTCCCTATAGCCCAGACCGGTTCATAGGCAATCACAGCTGAAGCAAAGGAGGCAATCGTATTGTCTGCCAGCACCGCCTCAAGCTGAGCCGCAACAACTCGCTCGGCTTCGCCACTATCACGCTGAGCAAGAGTTTCGCCCACGCACAGAATCGGAACAAGCGACGCATTAAGCAATGCCGCGAATTTTCGGCTAATTACCTCGTCACTTTCTCCGAACAGCATTCTACGCTCTGAATGCCCGGTTATCACATAATTCACCGAAAATTCTTTAAACATTTCCGGAGCAATTTCGCCAGTAAATGCTCCAGAAGATTCAGAAGCGACATTCTGGGCTCCAAGCATCAGCCTGCTGCCGCTGATCAACTGTTCGGTCATGGGCACAAACAATGCAGGCGGACAGACTACAATATCAAGATTACTGCGTCCGGCACCAACACCTTCAACCAGCGAACGCAACAATGCTCGCACTGAGCGGCGCGAACCGTTCATCTTCCAGTTTCCAGCAATCAAATTTCGACGCATTTAATCTTCACCCCGCGTACCACAGACCCGGACTTGGACCTGGCTCCGGACAAACGGGGCGCCAATATAACCAGATTGCCTGCAGCTTGCAACTGCATCGCCATAATCAGGCAGCACCCTTTACAATTACATCGGCCAACTCGTGTGCCATGGTCGCCACCAGCAGTTGATCCTCACCCTCAATCATCACCCGGATTACCGGCTCTGTTCCTGATGCGCGCAATAATACTCTTCCCTGTTTACCCAGTCTGGCTTCAATATTCTTCACCGCCGTCCGGGTTGTCGCATGATCCAGCGCAAGACTGCGATCACTGACACGAACATTAATCATGGTCTGAGGCATCTTCTGCATTTTACTGCACAAATTAACCAGCTCAGTCTCGCCACCGACCATTGCCGCAAGCGCCTGTAATGCAGATACAATGCCATCACCGGTAGTGGTCAAGTCAAGACAAACAATGTGTCCCGAGGATTCGCCACCAAGACTCCAGCCTCTATTATTTAGCTCAGCCATCACGTAGCGATCACCTACATTGGTGCGTGCAAACGGTACATTTAACTTTTCAAGTCCCAGCTCCAGACCCAGATTACTCATCAGAGTACCGACAACTCCGCCGAATTCAATATTCCTGCGCAGCCGGTCACTGGCAATCACATAAAGTATCTCATCCCCGTCAACGATATTGCCCTTGTGATCCACCATGATCAGACGATCACCGTCACCATCAAAAGCGATACCGACATCAGCCTGCTGCGCCAGCACCTGCTCAACGAGCAATTCAGGCGACGTTGATCCGCAGTCTTTATTAATATTAAAACCATCCGGCGTCACGCCGATTGTCTTCACGCTGGCACCTAGCTCCTGAAAAACACTTGGCGCAATGTTGTACGTTGAACCATTCGCGCAATCGACAACGATTTTCAGACCGCGCAAATTAAATCCTGCAGGAAACGTGCTCTTACAATATTCAATATAGCGGCCACTGGCATCGGTAATTCGTGAGGCCTTGCCTATCGAGGCAGAATCAACAGTAGAGATTGGAGCTTCGAGATATTCTTCAATCGCAAGTTCTATTTCATCAGGCAGCTTACGGCCATCACCGGAAAAAAACTTGATCCCGTTGTCCTGAAAGGCATTATGCGAGGCGCTGATGACAATGCCGGCCTGAGCTTGAAAAGTCCGGGTCAGATAGGCGACCGCAGGTGTTGGCATCGGTCCCAGCAGATTTATGTCTACCCCTGCGGAGGTAAGGCCGGCCTCGAGCGCCGCCTCAAACATATAGCCGGATATGCGGGTATCTTTGCCGATCAGGATTTTGCTGCGTCCACGCTCGGATTTAGCGAATACTTTTCCTGCAGCCCAACCCAGCTTGAGCATGAAGTCCGGTGTAATCGGGTACTCACCGACCAGTCCTCTGATACCATCTGTGCCAAAATATTGTTTTTGAGTTTTAATTGTCATCACCACTTGTTCTATGTCACGGGTTAATTGCTCTAAACACCTTGATCGCATCCACTGTTGCAGCCACTTCATGACTGCGAATAACTTTAGCCCCCATCATTATCGCAAAAAAAGCGGCGGCGAGACTGCCTGGCAGTCGTTCTCCGGCTGGCTTATTGACGATATTTCCAATCATTGATTTCCTGGAAACACCAACCAGCAACGGCACACCGATTTTCCGGAAATGATTCAGATTCCGCAATAGGGTGAAATTCTGATCCAGGGTTTTACCGAAACCAAAACCCGGATCAATTAACAGGCTTTCCTTTGCAATTCCTGCAGCAAGGCAGTCCGCGACACGTTGCTCAAGGAAAGCAAAGACCTCTGCAACAACATCATCATAATTCGGCTGTAACTGCATATGAACAGGCTCACCCTTCATATGCACCAGGCAGGCTGCCACCCCGAGGCTGGCAGCCTGCTCCAGTGCCCCATCGCGTTGCAAGGCACGTACATCATTAATCATTACCGCGCCTTTGGATGCAGCCTCAGCCATGACCTGCGGTGTGCTGGTATCTACTGAAACAAGGGCTCCAAGGCGATCAGTCAGTGCCTCCACCACCGGAATAACCCGATCAAGCTCTTCCTGCACTGAGACTGCAGTAGCGCCAGGCCGAGTGGATTCACCGCCAACATCAATAATGGCGGCTCCATCACACAACATCTTCTGTGCAAACACCAGAGTCTTATCCAGCGAAATAAAAAAAACCCCTGACCCACCTTCCGCGCGCAGCCTGCCGCCATCGGAGAATGAATCAGGGGTTGCGTTCAGAATCCCCATTACCAGTGGTGACGACAGATCTATGCTGCGCTCACCTGCTTTCAATACTGATTGTTGCAATACTTTCCCTCTGCCATCAGCATCAATGTTCGCTGACAGGACCTCCAATCGGGCTGTCAGCCGCTCCCGAATCTTTGCCGCGGACCCTTGACCCCGTTCCTGAATCATCATTAGTCCAATCCGCAGGAGGGCGCGGCTTGCGACCATCCATAATGTCATTTATCTGTTCGGCATCAATTGTTTCGTACTCAAGCAATGCATCCTTCATGAGCTCAAGCTTTTCGCGATTCTCCTTGAGAATTCGCTCAGCCCGGTCGTAACATTCATCGATGATTCGTTTGATCTCTTCATCAATAATTTTCGCGGTCTCACCCGAGTGGGATTTTGCCGCAGATCCAGCTGAGCGACCCAGAAATACTTCGCCATCATCCTCTGCATAAGTCAATGGACCCAACTTCTCTGATAAGCCCCACTTAGTCACCATATTGCGCGCCATCTCGGTAGCCCGCTGGATATCATTCGATGCACCGGTGGTCACGCCCTCACTGCCCAGAGTCATCTGCTCAGCTATACGACCGCCATAAAGGCTGGATATACGGCTCAGAATGCCTTCTTTACTCAGACTGTAACGATCCTCTTCAGGCAGGAACATGGTCACACCCAGAGCTCGGCCACGTGGAATAATGCTGACCTTGTAAACAGGATCATGATCAGGAACCATTCGACCTACAATCGCATGACCGGATTCGTGATACGCGGTATTTGTCTTTTCTTTCTCTGACATGACCATTGATTTACGCTCAGCGCCCATCATGATCTTGTCCTTAGCTTTTTCAAATTCTTCCATCGCGACCAATCGCTTGCCACTGCGAGCAGCAAACAATGAGGCTTCGTTCACCAGATTAGCCAGATCGGCACCGGAAAATCCGGGCGTACCACGCGCTATCACTGAGGCATTGACGCGATCATCGATTGGCACTTTACGCATATGCACCTTGAGGATCTGCTCTCTGCCACGGATATCCGGCAGACCAACCACGACTTGGCGGTCAAAGCGGCCGGGGCGCAGCAGTGCCGGGTCAAGTACATCAGGCCGGTTAGTAGCGGCGATAACGATCACACCGTCATTGGCTTCAAAACCATCCATCTCAACCAGCAACTGGTTAAGAGTCTGTTCTCGCTCATCATGACCACCGCCCAGACCAGCGCCACGATGACGGCCAACAGCATCAATTTCGTCGATGAAAATAATACAGGGCGCCTGCTTCTTGGCTTGATCAAACATGTCACGCACGCGGGAAGCACCCACGCCGACAAACATTTCAACGAAATCTGAACCTGATATGGAGAAGAACGGAACTTTAGCCTCACCAGCGATTGCCTTGGCGAGCAGGGTCTTACCGGTACCGGGCTGCCCCACCATCAAAATACCCCGTGGGATACGAGCACCCAGGCGCTGGAATTTATCCGGCTCTCGCAGGAAATCAACCAGCTCTTTCACGTCTTCCTTCGCTTCGTCAACGCCTGCGACATCAGCAAAAGTGATTTTAATCTGATCCTCGCCCAGCAGCTTGGCCTTGCTCTTACCAAAGGACATCGGGCCGCCTTTGCCACCAGCACCACCGCCCTGCATCTGCCGCATAAAGAAAAAGAACAGCCCGATAATAATCAGGATCGGAAAGCTGGCCACCAGCAATTGCTGCCAGATGCTCTGGCGTTCAGGCTCTGAACCTACAATTTCGACATCATAATTGAACAGATCATCCATCAACTGCGGATCACCAATCATGGGAATAGTGGTGGTGAATTGACTGTTATCGCTGCGTCTTCCAGACACGGATATTCCAGCAATAACCACTGATTTAACCTGTCCGGCTCGCACCTCGCGGACGAATTCGGAATAGGTTACAGGGGATACGCCTGTATCCTGGTTAATATTATTAAAAACCGTCAGCAGCACTGCCGCAATTACCATCCACAAAAGTAGATTTTTAGCCATATCATTCAAGGGACATCCCCCTCAGTAAGTAAACTCGAATACACCAGAACAAAGGCTATACGGATAGTGCCCTATTTCCGCTCACAAATCAGTTCGCTTTAAATTTTTCGGGGCGTTAAACCCTTAAGCCAGCAATTTCCCGCTGGACCTTACGTGATGCGATCAGGGCTGCGCAGTTTGAGCACTTATCAAAGACCTTTGCAAACACAGATCCATTGCAACAGGAGCTGAACATATTGCCCGGTTCGAATTCACATCTACCGGGCACACACTTATATTGGGGCGACGGTCGATATTACAAGATCAACCTTATTATTGTCCAAGACTTGCACTAACGCTGGTATGTATTTCACGCAACGGGCTACAATATGTGTTCTCCGAATCCAGCTGAAATCCAGCTCAGGTCAATAATGCAAGTGCAACCCTATGAATGCTAAAACCAGCAAGACCAACCAGCCTGACCAAAAATATTTACGCACAGTTGCTCATTCACTGAGCCCGGTAGTTACTCTCGCACAAAAAGGCTTGACTGAGAACATCAGCAAAGAACTTAACCGAGCACTTAAACAGCATGAACTGATCAAGGTGAAGATACTTGCCTCCGATCGGGATTCTCGGCGCGCTTTGACTCAGGAGATATGTGATTTGACTGGTGCTGAACTGGTGCAGAGCATCGGCAGTGTCGCCGTCCTTTACAAAGCCGCTGACAAGCCTGATCCAAAATTATCCAATCTGCTGCGTTATAAATCTGCATAAGGGGCTGGCAAAGCCAGCATGACCGCTCTTAGGGCTGGAAAGCTATAAGTGATGAACGGCCCCAATCTCGTACTCAATGTCACCAACTGGTGCTTTGACAACGATATCTTCTCCAACTTTCTTGCCCATCATCGCGCGCGCCAATGGAGAGCCGACAGAGATTTTGCCGCCCTTTACATCAGACTCATCCTCGCCAACTATCTGATAAACAACTTCAACATCATTCTGCAGATTAATCAGCGTAACGGTGGCGCCAAACATTACCCGACCATTTTTAGGTATCTGAGTAATATCAATAACTTCTGAGTCGGCCAGTTTTCCTTCTATATCGTTGATCCTGCCTTCGCAGAAACTCTGCTGCTCGCGGGCGGCATGATATTCGGCATTCTCTTTTAAATCTCCGTGCTCTCTGGCTGCGGCTATCGCCTCAATAATTCGCGGTCGCTTTATGGTCTTGAGCTCATTCAATTCGGCTCGCAGTCGTTCGGCGCCACCGGTAGTCATTGGTACTTTTCTCATAACTTTCTCGCTGATTCCGCTTTTTGAATGCGGAAATAAAATCAGACAGCGATCAAATGAATGATCACTGTCTGAATAGGAATTTTAGGAACTTAAAACTTACAGGACAGATTTTAAAGCTGTGCGTGTAGTTCCTGAATCGTGTAAACCGACAGATTATCACCGAACACCAGCGCTTCACAAACCGCAAAAGCACTGGCAAGTGTCGTCGTACAAAATACATCATGCCGGAGTGCAGTACGACGAATTATCGAAGAGTCCGCAATCGCCTGTTTGCCTTCAGTCGTATTGACCACCAGCTGAATCTCGTCGTTCTTGATCATGTCGACGATATGAGGTCGGCCTTCGTTAACCTTGTTAACCCGCTTAACCGGCAGTCCAGCCTCCTCAATCACTGCGGCTGTGCCTGAGGTGGCAACCATCGAGAAACCAAGCCCGTGCAGCTTACCGGCAAGTTCAGGCACATGATGTTTGTCCGCATCACGCACACTGATAAATACCGTACCACTGGTTTTAATTTCTTCACCAGCACCCAGCTGCGATTTGGCAAAAGCTTCAGCAAAGGTTCGCCCCACTCCCATCACTTCTCCCGTAGACTTCATCTCAGGCCCAAGTATTGGATCTACGCCTGGAAATTTATTGAAGGGGAAAACTGCCTCTTTGACCGCAAAAGTTTTTGGAATGACTTCTCTAACAAAGCCCTGCTGCTGCAGAGTCTGTCCTACCATGCATCGAGCTGCGATTTTGGCCAGCGACACCCCGATACACTTTGACACGAATGGCACCGTACGTGAGGCGCGTGGATTTACTTCGATGATATAGACTTCGCCATCCTGATACGCGAGTTGGGTATTCATCAAACCAATTACGCCCAGTTCCAGCGCTAGTCTGGTGACCTGGTCACGGATAATATCCTGCACTTCAGCGGACAAATTATACGGTGGCAGTGAGCATGCAGAATCACCAGAGTGCACACCGGCCTGCTCAATGTGCTGCATGATCGCGCCTACTACAACCTGTCTGCCGTCACTGACTACGTCTACGTCGATTTCAATAGCCGCATTTAGAAAGTAATCAAGCAGCACTGGACTTTCGTTGCCAACCTTTACCATGGTGCGCATATAACGGCTGAGTTCTTCCGCGTTATACACAATCTCCATAGCTCGCCCACCGAGTACGTACGAAGGACGCACCACCAGGGGGTAAGATATTTTTTCAGCAGCGGCGATACTTCCTTCGACACTGCGCACGATACAGTTAGGCGGCTGCTTAAGTTCGAGTTTTTGAATCAAATGCTGAAAGCGTTCACGGTCTTCGGCACGGTCTATCGCATCTGCTGAGGTACCAATAATCGGCACCCCCGCATCCTCAAGACGCTGAGCAAGATTCAATGGGGTCTGGCCGCCGAACTGGACGATTACGCCCAGTGGCTTCTCCAGCATCACAATCTCGACCACGTCTTCAAAAGTGACTGGTTCAAAGTACAGGCGATCGGAAATATTGTAATCAGTGGAGACTGTTTCCGGGTTGCAGTTAACCATGATGGTCTCATACCCGTCTTCGCGCATTGCCAGCGCTGCATGCACACAGCAGTAATCGAATTCAATGCCCTGACCGATTCGGTTCGGACCACCGCCCAGCACCATAATTTTTTTGCGGTCACTGGGCAGCGCTTCGCATTCTTCTTCATACGTTGAGTACATATACGCAGTTGCCGATTCGAATTCGGCAGCACAGGTGTCAACGCGCTTATACACCGGTCTAACGCCGAGCGCATGCCGATGTTTCTGCACCTGCATTTCGGGGACTGCAAGTAGTGCGGCAAGCCGCGAATCCGAAAAACCTTTTTGCTTCAGTACAAACAATCTGTTCTTATCCAGATCAACAAAATCCATTGCACTGACTTTTGCCTCCTCGTGCATGAGATCTTCAATCTGCACCAGGAACCATGGATCAACTCCAGTCAATTCAGCAACCTTTTCCACGCTCCAGCCCTGACGGAAAGCATCGGCGATATACCATACCCGTTCGCCACCCGCATCCATCAGCTCGCGCTTGAGAATATCCATCGCATCGCTGAGCCCGGTATCCAGCACCGGATCAAAACCGCTCACACCTACCTCAAGTCCACGCAGCGCTTTTTGAATGGATTCCTGGAAAGTGCGACCTATTGCCATCACCTCACCCACGGATTTCATCTGTGTGGTGATACGATCATTGGTCTCCGGGAATTTTTCAAAGGTAAACCGTGGGATCTTGGTCACTACGTAATCGATCGAAGGCTCGAAAGACGCGGGCGTGATTCCTCCGGTAATTTCATTACGCAGCTCATCAAGCGTATAGCCGATTGCCAGTTTGGCAGCCACCCGTGCGATTGGAAATCCAGTGGCCTTGGAGGCCAGCGCCGATGAGCGTGACACCCGCGGATTCATTTCGATAACGACCAGTCGTCCAGTCTTCGGATCCATACCGAACTGCACGTTGGAGCCGCCGGTTTCCACACCGATTTCGCGCAGTACTGCGATCGCGGCATTACGCAGAATCTGATATTCCTTGTCAGTTAACGTCTGCGAGGGCGCGACGGTAATTGAATCGCCGGTATGAACGCCCATGGCGTCAAAGTTTTCGATCGTACAAACAATAATGCAGTTGTCTTTGGTATCGCGGACCACTTCCAGTTCAAATTCTTTCCAGCCAATCAATGACTCATCGATAAGCAGTTCATTATTAGGAGAAAGCTCCATACCTCGGGTACAGATTTCGACAAACTCTTCTTTGTTGTAAGCAATCCCACCACCGCTGCCACCGAGCGTAAACGAAGGTCGGATGATGCAGGGAAAACCTACCTTATCCAGCGCCACATAGGCTTCTTCCATATTGTGCGCAATACCGTGCACAGGAGTAGCAAGCCCGATTGATTTCATTGCCCGGTCAAACAATTCCCGGTTCTCGGCTTTGTCAATCGCCTCGCAGCTGGCACCAATCAATTCAACATTGTATTTGGCCAGCACCCCGTGTCGATTAAGATCCAGGGCACAGTTTAATGCAGTCTGTCCGCCCATGGTTGGCAGGATCGCATCAGGGCGTTCTTTGTCGATAATTTTTTCGACAATTTGCCAGGTAACCGGCTCGATATAGGTGGCATCGGCCATCGCCGGGTCGGTCATGATAGTTGCCGGATTGGAGTTAACCAGAATGACGCGATAACCTTCTTCGCGCAGGGCCTGACAGGCCTGGGCTCCCGAATAGTCAAACTCGCATGCCTGCCCGATCACAATAGGGCCGGCGCCCAGTATGAGAATGCTTTTGATGTCAGCTCTTTTTGGCATATTCCAACCGTTGTCTCTGTTGCAGAAAGCCCATCAAGAGCTTCGGATTATCGTTCAGCAGTTGCGCTGGGGTAGCGCAGAGCACTGCAGATTCTATGTATTCCTGCGCGTTGCCATCAATTCCATAAAGTGGTCATAAAGCGGCCCCAGATCATGCGGACCGGGACTCCCTTCCGGGTGTCCCTGGAAACTGAAGGCGGGTTTATCTGTGCGTTCTATACCCTGCAATGTACCATCGAACAGCGACTTATGAGTGGCGCGCACGTTGGCCGGCAAAGTGGCCTCATCAACAGCAAAACCATGATTCTGGCTGCTGATCAACACGGATTTGTCCCGCACATTTTGAACGGGGTGATTAGCTCCGTGATGCCCAACACGCATTTTCAACGTCTTTGCACCACATGCAAGCGCCAGCAGTTGATGGCCCAGGCAGATACCAAACACGGGAATATCCGTATCCAGGAATTTGCGAATGGCGGTAATTGCATAATCACAGGGGGCAGGATCTCCAGGACCGTTCGAAAGGAAAATACCATCTGGATTCATTGCCAACACTTCTTCAGCAGGAGTCTGTGCAGGTACAACGGTAACGCTGCAACTTCGTTCAATCAGCATGCGCAGGATGTTGGTCTTAACACCAAAATCATAAGCAACTACTTTAAATGGCTGATCGTGCTTTGGTTCGCCATGACCGACGCCCCAGTGCCAGACCCCTTCACGCCATTCATAAGGCTGTTTGGTTGATACCACCTTCGCCAGATCCATGCCCTTTAAACCAGGGAATTTCTGCGCCTGGTCGATCGCAAACTGCTCGCCCTTTTCTGCCAACTCAGATCCGCTTAACAGGCAGCCATTTAAAGGCCCTTTGTCGCGCAGAAGACGAGTCAGACGACGAGTGTCAATGCCAGCTATGGCGACTACATTACGCTGTTTGAGGAAGTCATCCAGGGTCTGCTCATTGCGCCAGTTGCTGGCAAGCAGAGGAAGATCACGTATAACCAGACCGGAAGCCCAGACATTATCAGATTCATTGTCCTCGGCATTGGTGCCGGTATTACCAATATGGGGATAGGTCAGAGTAACTATCTGCCTGGCGTAGGACGGGTCAGTAAGGATTTCCTGATATCCGGTCATAGCTGTGTTGAATACGACTTCCCCACTGGACGAACCGTGGGCACCGATGGCTTTGCCACGAAATATACTGCCATCTTCCAAGGCCAGAACCGCTGGACTATTCAATGCACTCTCCCCAAAAACGTAAAGTCCGGGTGTAAAAAAACGGAATGAAACGTGACGCCTCATTCCGCTTTTTTGTGAATCCCGTGTTGCGCTCAGTTATATTCATACTGAGGCTGCATTCTACGGGAATGATGGGTTGGCTGTCTACGCCAGCAAAGCATCAGCAGCAGGTAAAATTCACGCTCAACTCACAAACCTGGGGACGGCGAAGGTTTCAGCCCTAACACATCGTCAATTGAATACAAACCAGCAGATTTATCAGCCAGCCATACGGCTGCGCGCACAGCGCCTTTAGCAAATGTCATCCGGCTGCTGGCCTTATGGCTGATCTCCACACGCTCTCCCAGGCCTGCAAATATAACAGTGTGCTCACCAACGATATCGCCAGCACGCACCGTAGCAAACCCAATCGTCTGCCTGTCCCGTTGTGCGCCGAAACCTTCGCGCCCATAGACAGCCACATCGCTGAGCTTGCGACCAAGCGCCTCAGCGACTACTTCGCCCATGCGCAGAGCAGTGCCCGAGGGCGCATCTTTTTTATCGCGATGATGAGCTTCGACTATTTCTATATCAACGTCATCACCAAGCACAGAGGCAGCCATTTGCAGTAGCTTCATGCAAAGATTAACCCCGATGCTCATATTCGGTGCAAACACTATTGGGATTTCTTTGCCCGCTGCAGCGATCAGGTTTTTCTCCTGATCACTAAAACCTGTCGTCCCGATAACCATGCTCTTACCATGCCGCTGGCAAAAAGTCAGATGTTGGAGACTGGCCTGCGGCGTGGTGAAGTCAATCAGAATATCGAACTGCTCATGCACCAGCTCAAGATCGGCAACGGCATAAATTGACAATGCCCCAGAGCCAGCCAGCAAACCGATGTCCATGCCCAAGGACGGATCGTTCTCCAGAGTAGTTCCGACAGTTACCTGCGCTGGCACATTGTCCTGACCGACTGCTTCGACCAATGTCTTACCCATGCGTCCGGCAACTCCAGCTATTGCTATTCGTATCATATCAGCACCCTGGCTCAGTCTTGTGTGCGCGCAAGTATACCGGTCGCTGCCGCACAGCCAAAACTAAATCATTTCTTATATGCTGATCAGTCCGGGTCCAGTATGTAACGAAGTTACTCAGTAGATCCAAAAAGCTTGATGCTCCGTAGCTAATTAGGCACACTTAATCATGATTACTGCCCTGTTTAACAACCCACACGGAAAGAAATGAGCGACGCACCGGTCTTAAACCTTAGCAAGCAAGAACGATACGAGGCGCTGGTTGACGCTTTATACCAGGATGTCTTTCGGTATGGCTATTGGCTGTGCAAAAACCACGCATTGGCTCAGGATCTGGTTCAGGAAACATTTTTACGCGCATGGCGGTCTCTGAACAGTCTGCAGAACGATAAAGCCGCAAAGGCCTGGTTGTTCACCATATTGCGACGTGAAAATGCCAGGCTCTATGAACGTTATCGACCGGAGCTGGTCGATATTGAGGATGTCGCGATAGCAGACGCCGATGAAGAGACGCCAGAAGAAAACATGGACAAGGATTTACTGCATGCCGCCATTATGAAACTGGAGGCAGAATACAGGGAACCGCTGTTACTGCAGGTGATAGGTGGTTTCAGTGGTAAAGAAATTGCAGAAATACTGGATTTAAACAGCAACACGGTAATGACTCGATTGTTTCGTGCACGCAGCAAACTAAAGGAAGTATTTATTCCGGGTATAGATGATAAGTTGGGTATCGATGAGACAGATTCAGATGATAAACAACACAACCGGTGAAGCACTGACCTTAAAATTCAATACAAAAAAAAACGAGAGCTACAGCCACGATGAATGACCTGGAATTCAGAAAACATGCTTATTGTAATCCTTTTGACGAGACCACCGAATTCGTCGAGGCCAGTAAGTCCACCCCCGAACGCTCCCGTTTTGTAGCAGACCTGCGAGCACTTGATAAAAGAGTTGGCGACGTTGTAAATAAAACTCGGGTACCCGCTGATCTGGCAGACAGGTTAAAACATCTGGCTGCAATTGATGTCACTGCTGCCCCCAATACTTCAGCAACTGTTAAGAGAGTCACTCCTCGCTATATGGCACTGGCGGCCAGTCTCGTGGTTGCTGTCGGCCTTACCCTGTCACTGCTGCCATCCTCGGGGCCAAATGCCCAGGACATGGAATTCCATGATCGTATGCTCAGCCATATTTATATGGAAGAACCCCGATTCGAGGCAGATAGCAATACCAGCTGGCGGCAGGTCAGTGAGATTATTGAGTCTAATGGTGGTCATTTTAAGGAAGATGACAGGACCAGGGCCCTGCGCATTAAATTCGTTAAGAACTGCGGGCTTTCAACGGACGAAGACGCTGCTCATATCGTGCTCGAAGGTTCAAAGGGCGCGGTTCAAGTGCTACTGGTAAAAGGCAGTGCAGTATCCTCCACGTTCCAGCTCAAAGACCAGCGTTTTGCCGGTCGCGTCATGCCTCTGGGTACAGGAACGCTGGTCATAGTCGGCGAGAAGGACGAACCGCTCGATGGGGTTCAGAACCTGATCACAGAAAACTTCGAGTGGGATATCTGACTGCTAGCCGCTGGTGGGTTTGATTTTTGAGATCCACCAGCAGCAGCTTTAAAATAAATCTGCGCTCATCGCCATTACGGTTTCGCTGCCTGAACTTATCTCTTCTGCCAGTGACTTATAACGCGGCAGCAGGCGCGCCATAAAGAACCGCGCAGTCATCAGTTTCGCTTCATAGAACCCGGTCTCGCTGCTGCCTGCAGCCAACGCCACCTGCGCCGCTTGGGCCATGCGCGCCCACATGTAGCAATACAGAACCAGGGTCAGCAAATCCAGATAGGCTACTGAGGCAGCACCCACTTCTTCGGGTTTTTGCGCGGCAGATCGTTTGATCAAATCGGTTGTAGTCTGCAGACTAGCCAGTGCCTCGCCTAGCGGACGAGTAAATTCACTGAGTTCGTCCGCTTTATTCGCTGCCAGATAATCACTGATCTCAGCCGTTAATACGTTCAGCAGTCCGTCACGATCATTAACCACCTTGCGGCCCATCAGGTCCAGGGCCTGAATGCCATTGGTTCCCTCGTATATCTGCGCGATACGCGTGTCACGCACATGCTGCTCCTGTCCCCATTCACGCACATAACCATGCCCGCCAAGTACCTGTTGTCCCAATACACAGGCTTCAAAGCCACGATCGGTGAAGGCGGCTTTGGCTACCGGAGTCAGCAGCGCAACCAGTCTCGCAGCTCTGGCCCGGGCGTCTTCATCGTCATGAAAATGGGCAATATCCAGCTGGCTGGCTACATAGCCAGCCAGCGCCCGCGCAGCTTCTGTATTAGCACGCATGGTCAGCAGCATTCTGCGCACATCCGGGTGAACCAGCAGCGGGTCGGCTGCCTTATCAGGCGCAACCGGACCATTTGCCGAGCGACCCTGGACACGTTCTTTAGCATAAGCTGCTGCGGTCTGGTACGAGGCATCACCGGCACCAAGACCCTGCAAACCAATAGTCAGCCGCTCATAATTCATCATGGTGAACATGCAGGCCAGGCCCTTATTAATCTCGCCCACCAGATACCCCTTCGCTCCATCAAAGTTCATTACGCAGGTTGCCGAACCTTTAATTCCCATCTTGTGCTCGATTGATCCACAGGACACCGGATTACGTTCACCCGACTCACCTTTTTCATCAAGCAGAAACTTGGGCACCAGAAACAAAGAGATGCCCCGTGGCCCGGCTGGCGCATCAGGTAATTTTGCCAGCACCAGATGAATAATATTTTCAGTCAGATCATGTTCACCGCCAGTGATAAACATTTTAGTGCCGCTGACCAGATAGCTGCCATCGGCCTGTGGTTCAGCACGGGTCTTGATGATGCCCAGATCTGTGCCCGCATGCGGCTCGGTCAGGCACATCGTGGCGCTCCAGCTGCCATCGTAAAGTCTTGGCAGGTAAGCCTGCTTTAATTCATCAGTGGCATGACGCGCCAGGGCCAGTGATGCGCCTGCACTTAGAACGGCATACAGCGCCAACGAGCTATTGGCTGCCATAATCATTTCTTCAAAGCAGACCGCAAGGATTTTAGGCATACCCTGGCCACCGTAAGCGACATCACCGGTCAGGCCAACCCAGCCACCTTCGGCAAAAGTACGATAGGCTTCCTTAAAACCCGTTGGCGTAGTCACCCGACCTTCAGAAAAGCCGCAACCTTCCTCATCGCCACTGCGATTAAGGGGCGCCAGCAGATTAGCCGCAACTTTGCCGGCCTCCTCAAGAATCGCAGATACCAGCTCCGGGGTAACCTCAGCCGTGCCCGGCATACTCGCAAGCAGCTTGTCAGCCCCGAGAACTTCGTTAAGCACAAATTGCATGTCTCGTACTGGCGCTTTATATGCTGACACTGCTGATCTCCAGAATGGTTCGATACGCTGTGATACGTAGAGAAGCGATTATAAGATTTTAAGATGAGAGAGGGTGGTGGATAAGTTACCGAGCATTGACGTTAACGTCAATTGGTTAAACAGTGCCCGATGTAAGGGCGCAGCGTGGACAAATTTGTTCTCCACCTGTGCTTTCCTGCATCTGTGGCTATACTTTCATTACCAGATTGCTACCAATCAGGTTTTAAAGTGACGATATTTCCTCATAACTGCATTGTCTGCACTGCCCCTGTGCATACCCGGATCAGCCTCTGTCGCAGTTGCGAGGAGCAACTGCCCTGGCAGCCGCCCGGATGCCGATACTGTGGAATCATGTTGACGCATGCCGACGACAGCTCAAGTGTTTGCGGTAAATGCCAACAGGCTCTGCCAGCATTCGACAGCTGTCATGCGCTTTTTGAATACTGCTCGCCTGTTCAGGAATTGATTAGCAATTTCAAGTATCGGCACCAGTTCGCCCCAGGAAGAGTGTTCGGTCAGTTGCTGATGCAAGCCTTCAAACGTCACTATGAAGACAGGCTGCTTCCAGAACTGCTGATTCCCGTGCCTCTGCATAAGCGACGTCTGCAGCAGCGCGGGTTTAATCAATCTGCGCTGCTGGCAAAAGAAATCAGCAAAAACTGCAGCATTCCCACGGATACCCGTACCTGCATCAGGCAGTTTTCTACACCGGCTCAACGCGGGCTTAATGCCACAGATCGAGCCCGAAATATATTCAATGCTTTCAGTGTAAACAGCAGCGTTGGCAGACGTTCCATGCCTGATCGGGTTGCAATCATTGATGATGTGGTTACCACAACGGCAACTGTTAATGAGTTAGCGTGGACCTTACGCCAGGTTGGGGTTCGGGAGATCGATGTCTGGGCACTCGCCCGGGTAAACTGAAAGAGAGTGGTCCTTGCGCAAACTACCGGGGGATTTACTGGAATCGGTATTTTCTAGAATTGGTATTTGATAGTTCCGTAGGCCATACGTCCGGTTTTTTCTGTCGCAGGATTAACATCCAGCAACAGTCCGGCACGTTTATCCAGCACACTGCGCAGACCCACCGATATAACGGCGTTACCCTGCTTACCTGCCTTTAGGGTATAGCCATACTGTAAATCCAGAGTCGTTAAATTTCCGACCAACTCATTGAGTTCTTCAACATTTATTCTGCCGACATCTTCAAATTTATCGGTGTAATGGGTCACCGCTGAGGCAGTGTGATTACCAATCTGCCAGGTGAGCGTAAGGCTGCTCTGAATTTCTGAACCCAGTGTTGGCACAGGCGACTCATTCAAAGGCGTCAGGCTGGCGTCACGCAGGCGTTCAGAGTTTTTCTGATCGTAGAAATAGGTCGCTTTGGTACTGACAATGAACTGTCCGAAACGAGGCGATTCCCAGACATAAGAGGCGCTCAGATCAATACCCTGAGATTGCGTGTCATCAGCAAAGGGGAGTTCAATGGTGGCATCGACAGTATCGTCAATGAACAAACGTGGTCCAAGGCTCGCCGCTCGCTCTATGGGCAACTGCAGATTCAGTATGGTCTCAGGCTGTGACTGCCAGGCATCAGCACGCAGAGCGAATCCATCAACTGGAGAATACTTTATACCAAAATTAAAATTTACAGCCTCTCCCACCGTGCCATCACTTAATGGCTGCACCGCCGAACTGCGGTTGATCGAAAAAGTCTGAGGGTTAAGCAGAGATTCTATGGAGGCATCACGGAGAGCAAAAGGAATTTCTGTCTGAGCAGCAACATTACCAATACATACAAATCCAAGCACTAACGTGCTCAGTATCCTGTTGTATTTATTGGCTTGAGCATAGCTCACAGCATATCTCCTTGTTTTATGTCAGGCATTCTATCGTGGATGGCTTAGTGCTTATGTGCGGTGTAATACCGAACATCAAATAATTATCCGTACAGCAGCCCAACAGAACAGCAAGTATACACGCGCAATAAAATCAGTACAGGGACAGGATCACAATATTGCAATAAGTAACATCAGCACAGAAGCCGCACCATTCCCTGCGCCTTCGTCCGGCTCAGTAACTGAACCACAGAATAGCTTTGACCTGGAAATATATAGTCAGGTGCAATTTCAGCCAGTGGCTGCAACACAAACTGCCGCTGCGTGGCGCGCGGGTGCGGCAGCGTTAAAGTGTCTGACTCCACCCGTTCGCGACCATAGGCCAGAATATCCAGGTCTAGCGGGCGCGGCGCATTAATGTCGGAACGATGCCGGCCAAACTCATCCTCAATATTTTGTAACTTTTGCAAAAATGTTGTTGGATCAAATTCGGCATACGCGAGCAAAGCAGCCACGGCATTTACAAATACCGGAGAACCCGGCGGGCATTCCAGTGGATCGGTTTGCCAGAGCGATGATACCGCCAGTGGCTGAGAACTCAATTTCCTAAGTCGCCCGAACGCCTGCAGGATGTTTTGACTCGGGTCGCCATAGCGTGAAGTCAGATTGGATCCTAACGCTATGAATACCAGTCGCTCCCTGTCCGCCGTCGAAAAATCAGCAATGGTATTTTTGCGAGAGCTCATGCACCGACTCGATAAATACCTTCACATTGTCTGGATCGACTTCAGGCGTAATTCCATGCCCAAGGTTAAACACATGACCATTACCATGGCCGTAACTTTCCAGAATCAATGCAATCTCGGCACGAATACTGGCCGGTGAGGAATACAGAATTGATGGATCCATATTACCCTGCAACGACACTTTACTACCGATGCGGGCGCGAGCTTTGCCAATATCTATCGTCCAGTCCAGTCCGACACAATGGGCGCCACTGTCTGCAATATCTTCGAGCCACAAGCCGCCGTTTTTGGTGAACAGGATAACCGGCACCGGCACGCCATCAACTTCTTTGGTCAGACCGGAGACAATTTTTCGCATATAAGCCAGCGAGAATTCTTTATAAGCATGGGTGGACAAAATGCCGCCCCAGGTATCGAAGATCTGCACGACCTGAGCGCCAGCTGCAATCTGAGCGTTAAGATACGCCGTAACTGCGTCTGCCAGTTTATCAAGCAGGCGATGCATCACCTGTGGCTGATTAAACATAAAGGATTTAGCCACTCTGAAATCTTTACTGCCACTGCCTTCAATCATGTAAGTGGCCAGTGTCCAGGGACTGCCGGAAAATCCAATTAAGGGCACTGAACCGTTTAACTCCCGGCGAATCAGCGAAACCGCATTGGTCACATAGCTGAGCTCATCAGCCATGTTCAGCACCGGCAGCGCTTCCACATCAGCCTCAGTGCGCAAAGGCCTTTTGAATCGAGGTCCTTCACCTTCGCTGAAATACAGTCCCAGACCCATGGCATCAGGGATGGTAAGAATGTCGGAGAACAGAATCGCAGCGTCTAAAGGGTAACGGCGCAAGGGCTGCATGGTAACTTCGCAGGCCAATTCCGGAGACTGGCACAGACTCATGAAATCGCCGGCTATTTTGCGGGTTGCGCGATACTCAGGCAGATACCGCCCGGCCTGACGCATCATCCATACTGGCGTAACATCTACATCCTGTCCGAGCAAGGCGCGCAGAAATCTATCATTTTTCAGGGAGGCCAACGGTAATTCCTCTTCAGTCTATCGGGGCGCTCATTCTACACATCAAATCAGCCGAGGCACAAACGCGCACCGGCTGACAATGTCTGGTCCAGCAGTCTGCGTTCCACCGAAGCGCCGACCACGGCTTCGCCGATACTCTTAAGCAGTATGAAGCGAACTCTGCCATCCTGTACTTTCTTATCAACAGACATCAGACGCATGAAGTCTTCTGCCGTCATCTGTGCAGGAGGTGCGACCGGCAGACCAGCGCTCGCTATCACATTACGAATACGGACTGCTTCTGCTGCGCTTAGCCAGCCCAGCCGCATCGAAAGGTCAGCCGCCATCACCATGCCTGTCGCCACCGCTTCGCCATGCAGCCAGACGCCGTAACCCATCGCTGTTTCAATGGCATGCCCAAAGGTATGGCCAAGATTTAACAGTGCGCGTACGCCGGACTCTTTTTCATCAGCCGCAACAATGCGGGCTTTTTCTTCACAGGAAATTTTCACTGCATGGGTCAGTAGAGTTTTATCGCCATTCAGCAAACCGTAAATGTTCAGCTCCAACCAGTCGAAAAATATGGCATTCCCGAGCAGCCCATACTTGATCACTTCAGCGATGCCTGCCTGCAATTCGCGGACCGGAAGCGTACCGAGCACAGTAGTGTCCGCAAGCACACACTGAGGCTGATAAAATGCGCCAATCATGTTCTTGCCAAGCGGATGGTTGACGCCGGTTTTACCGCCTACTGATGAATCAACCTGCGCCAATAAGGTGGTGGGAATCTGGATAAAGTTGACGCCACGCTGATAGGTTGCCGCCGCGAACCCGGTTATATCACCGGTGACACCGCCACCAAGCGCTATCAGTGTGGTGCCGCGCTCATGGCGGTCGGCGAGCAGCTTGTCATAAATCAGGTTGACGGTGTCCAAGGTCTTGAATTGCTCACCATCCGGTAAAATTATTTCGCTGACCTGCAGATCATGCAGCATCAGCTTGACTGTATTCAGGTAGAGTGGCGCGACCATCTCGTTACTGACCACCAGCACCCGCTTGCCGTTAATATGCCGACGTAATAGATCCGCCTGTGACAACAGATTTTCACCGATATAGACAGGATAGCTGCGATCACCCAGATCAACATTTACGATAATCGTATCAGTTGCCGTCATGATCTTCATTTTCGCTGGCCGATGAGGAAGGTTCAACCCTGTTCTGCGCCTGCAACAGGGTCATGATTTCAGACACAACATAACGCGGACTGCGGCGACTGGTATCGACAGTTAAATGCGCCGTCTCCTGATAAAGCGGTTCGCGGATGCCGATCAGTTCTTTGATTTTTGCCAGGGGATCATCAGTCTGCAGCAGAGGCCGGTTCTTATCTTTACCGGTTCGCTCCATCTGCTGAGCAACCGAGGCCTTCAGATAAACCACTGTGCCTCGATCATGCAGAGATCTGCGACTTTCAGCGGAGAGAATGGCACCACCACCGGTAGCCATAACGATATTCTGCCGTTGTGTCAGGATGTCAATCATGCGTGCTTCTCTGATACGGAAGCCCTGCTCACCTTCAACATCAAAAATCCAAGGGATATCAGCACCAGTTACCTTCTCGATTTCCCGGTCTGAATCGAAAAATGGCTTATTCAGCCGCAGGGCCAGCAATCGGCCGATGGTACTTTTACCAACACCCATCGGCCCAATCAGGAAAACATTCTGGTTAGTGTGCATTTCGCGTATCTGTTCCTGCCGAATTATGCAGCGGCAAATAAAGGGCGCCATATAACCAGCATCAGTCACGAAAAACAAGCATTGCAATCAAGCAGACGAGACTTCGATGCCTCAATACCCGCCGTACTGCCCGCCGTTCATCGGGCATTCAATTCAGCAATAATTCTCGGGGTAATGAAAATCAACAGCTCGGTCCTTCTGCTGGAGTTATTAGTCCGCTTAAACAAACGTCCCAGATAAGGTACATCGCCAAGCAAAGGGGTTTTGGTCTCAATGGAAGTAATCTCTTCTCTGAATACCCCGCCCAGCACAATAGTGTCGCCATTTTCGACCAGCACGCTGGTATTAACAGAATTGGTGTTAATCGCTGGCACATTTCCACTACTATTTGCCACAGAATCCTGGTGAATGTCTAACTGCATGATGATTCGTCCATCCGGAGTAATCTGCGGCGTGACTTCCAGCGACAGCACCGCGTCAACAAATTCAGTGGTAGATCCACCCGCAGTGCCACCTGCCTGTGCCTGGTAAGGAATACGCACTCCGGATTGAATAGTCGCAGTTACTTTATCCTGAGTAGTCACTTTAGGGCGCGCAATAACCTCGCCATTGCCGCTGCTTTCCAGCGCAGAAAGTTCCAGCTCGATCAAACCACTGTTACGTGCAAAACCAATGGAGAAGCTTGATGCATTATCGCTTTCAACCCCCAGGTCAACGGACAACGCACCTGGGAAAGTGACCGTGCCAACAGGTATCGGTATACTGGCGATAGCCTGTGCAACCAGCGCACCTATCAGACTGGGTTCAGTGCCCGCTTGCAAAGCTGCCAGCCGTGCCCTTTCGCCGGCATTCAATGCCTCTTGGATAGCTATGCTTTCCGCAACGCGATTATTCTGCTGCTCCAGTGTGGCGCCCTGACTGCCACCGTAGCGAAAGCCATTGTTGCTATCTGTGCGTCCGGCACCGCCCCAACGAATTCCCAGTTCCCGGCCAAAGTCTGTGGAGACATTAACAATACGGGCCTCGATCAATACCTGCCGGACGGGAACATCCAGTCTCCTCAGTAATTCACGAACCTCTTCAAGTTTTTCTGTGACATCACGAACAATGATGATGTTTGTGCGCGGATCTACGGTTGCCGTCCCACGCTCAGAAAGAATGCCCCGTGGTGCAGCGCCTGGCACTAACGCAGAGGGATCGGCGGACGCAGCCGCCGCGCCCGGTCCGGATCCAGTATTTGCACCGGTCAGCAATGTCAGGATATTGCTCGCTTCGGCATAATTGACCTGCACATACTCTGTGTGCAGCGGTGCCAGCGCCCGTGCCTGTTTTTCTGCGGCCAGCGCCTGCTCTTCCTGGATAGCCATTTCACTGGCGGGTGCCACATAGAGCACGTTACCTACCAGGCGCCGGTCAAGTCCACGCGATTGGAGCACCAGATTTAAAGCCTGATCCCAGGGAACATTCTGCAGATTGAGTGTGATATTGCCATTAACCGAATCACTGACTACCAGATTGAAATTATTCTCATCAGCCAGTATCTGTAAAACAGAGCGTACATCGATATCCTGAAAAATCAGCGATACATCTTTACCGGAATACGCTGCGGCCGCATCGGTTTCGGAAGCCGGCACAACTGCTTTAATGCTGACTGTATACTCTGTACCAGACTGCCACGCTACATAGTCGTATTCTCCACCCACATCCAGAACGACTGAGGCATTACCCAGCTGTGGCAATACGTCAACCGTGTTTACCGGTGTTGCAAAGTCAGTAACATCAAATCTTCGATTCAGCCGCTCAGGCACCTGTACACCTGCAAATTCCACAGATAAACGGCGCCCCACTCTGTCGATGCTGCCGGTGGTCCCAGTGTCGGTCAGCGAGATAGTGAGCTGTCCCTCACCGGTCTGGCTATTACGCTTGAAGGTCACCTCGCTAAGTGCATTACCTGTATTGGCAGGAAAAACTGCCGCTGCGGGGCTGGAAGCGGCAGGGGATGAAGGTGTACCCGCACTCGATGCGGCAACCGGAGCGGAATCATTGCCAAGATGGATAATCATGGTATTGCCATCAATTCGGGTGTTGTACGCGACTGCTTCGCGCAGATTAAAAACCAGTCGGGTACGGTCGCTGGTTTCCAGTACCATCACACTTTGGGCATTATTAGATTCGATCGCGAACTGCCGTTGTCCAAGCTGGTTTTGGACACCAGCCAAGTCAATGGATACACGGGCAGGACTGTCAAGTACAAATCCTGTGGCCACCGGCGGCTGGTCGTTAAAATCCAGTCGCACCTCGATGCTGTCGCCGGGCAGATTCGCGAAAGCGATGCTCTGCAGCGTTACCGGCTGCTGCGCCTGCGCAAGAGCACATCCTGAACAGGCAAGCAATGCCAGCACATACATTTTGACAGACATATTCATACCTCAAGAACCTTTAACGTTGCAGTGCCAGTGTGCGTGGTCGTTCAACCCAGCCACCGTCACCGGACGGAACAATTTCAACCAGATCAATTTGCGTCGGACTCACAGCAAGCACCCTGCCGTGGTTTTTGCCCATATAGACCCCTGCAGGCACTCGATGAATCAACCAGCTCGGATCCCGAACCAACCCTATATAAGTGTTGTCTCGCGATAACATTCCAACCATGACGAGCTCAGTTAACGCGAAATTCTCAAGCGCCTCGCGCACCCGGTTTTCATTCGGTCGCACCGTGTTTCCCTGTTGGCCAGCTTCGCGCATCCGCACGGTAAGTGGCACATCGAATGGACTACGCATTGCGGCTGCACTATAGGTAAAAGCCTCATAAGGGAGGAAGGTGGGCGTCGGTTCAATCCCCCCTCCAGGCCGCAGGGTAACATCAACAATATGTCTTTGCAGCTCAGCCATATCACTTGTATCTGAGCAGGCGGTGAAGGCACAGACCAGCAGAGCAAAACCCATGCGGGGCAAAGATGGATGATGGATTGTTGAGGGTCTGGACATTTTTGCTCTACTCCTCATCAGTTCGGTAGCGATAAGTTTTCGCGGTAATTACCATTTTCAGAATACTGCGATCAGTGCCAGCATTAATTTCAAAATCGTGCAGCGTTACAATACGAGGCAGACTGGCGACGCCACTGACAAAAGTAGCAAAATCATGATAGTTGCCGAGCACTTCAACCTGGATAGGTTGCTCAACATAAAACTCCTGCGGAGATTCCGCATCCAGTTCGATACGGGCGAATGCCAGACCACTGCCTAATCCCCGTGCAGTGATATCGTCCACCAGATCCGGCACTTCGGTCCGACCCGGCAGTTGCCGAAGCAACTCAGCAAATGCGATTTCCATCTCCAGCACCTGCTCTTTGTACTCCTCAAGATTTGCTGCCATAAACGCTTTCTGTTCAAATTCAACATTCAGTCTGACTTCTTCTACTTTACGGTTTTGCAAGGTAGCCTGCAGATCCTTGATATCGAACCAGAAACCTGCGCCAAGGCTGACCGAAAAGGCCAATGCTGCGATGATAAATTTTACCGGCGCCGGCCACACGCCAATAGTGTCGACATCACCGAGATTGTTCCAATCAAAGGCCTTTAATTCATTAAATTTATTCCGCAGCGCCATATCAGTTCTCCTGAATCAGAGATGGAGCCTGCAGCGTCAGGGTCAATGAAAAGGCATTCGCCTCGGTCTGCTCACTGGCCTCATCAGCGGCTGCCGCTGATATCTGCTGTAGATTGGGATTGGTGAACCATGCCGAATCATCCAAACGGCGCATCAGTTCCGAGACTCTGTTGTTGGACTCAGCTATGCCTTGAATTTCCAATCTGTCATTACGTCGGCGCAGAACGTTGTAGTGAACACCCGGGGGCAGACTTTTAACCAGTTCATCGAAAATTCTTACAATTATCGAGCGAGTTCCCTGCAGATCCTGAATTACCGCCATGCGCGCGTTGATTTGCTCTTTTTGTTGCCGCAGCTGGCTAATTTCCTCGATTCTGGCATCCAACACCAACATCTCGCGTGCGATAAAATCATTGCGACTTTGCTGATACCGGATTTCCCCGCGATAATAGCGATCCACCAGAAATAAGATGCCGATTGCGATAATAAGCACGCCAGCCAATAGCACAATGAACTCGCGTTTGCGCTCTTCACGCAGTTGTTCCCGCCATGGCAGTAAGTTAATTTGAGCCATGTCAGTACCTGCTTCTCATTGCCAGCCCACAGGCAATCATCAAGGAAGGGGCATCGTTACTGAGCATGGTTTTGTTCACTTTGCTGCTGGCAGTCAGATTGAGAAAAGGATTGCCGATTAACACCGGACTGCCAAGAATATCCTGAACCATATCGCTGAGCCCTCCAATAGCAGCAACACCTCCGGCCAGCACGATATAGTCGACGTCATTGTAGTGACTTGAGGAAAAAAAGAATTGTAGTGATCGACTGGCCTGCTGAGCGGCCGCTTCTTTGAAAGGCATTAAAACTTCAGTCTGGAATTGCTCGGGCAGTGAGTTTCGCTTGATAGCAGTTTCAGCCTCAGTGGCAGATAAACCAAACCGGCGCTGCACATCCTCAACCAGTTGCCGACCTCCAAATAACTGTTCGCGGGTATAAATAGTTTTGCCGTTAAGGAGCACGTGCAAGGTTGTCACGGTCGCGCCAATATCAATAATAGCAACGGTTCTGACATCCACACCCTGCAACTGCTCTGCCAGTAGACCATAAGCCCGCTCTATCGCATACGCTTCGATATCGACAACCCGGGCTATCAGTCCGCCTGCCTCGAGAGCACTTACTCTGGATTCAACATTTTCTTTGCGGCAGGCTGCCAGCAGCACATCTACAAAATCTGAATTGGTGTCAGTCTGTTCCAAACGCTCGAAATCAATCGCAACTTCACCTAAAGGATAAGGGATGTACTGATCGGCTTCGACAATGATCTGATTTTCCATTTCGGGATCATTGAGCGCGGCATTCATCTCGATTACTTTGGTGATGACTGCCGAACCAGCGACTGCCACTGCGGCTTCGCGGGTGGCAGGCTTCAGAATCGATACCGCCTGACGGATACTTTCACCCACGGCGACAGGGTCATTGATATTCTTTTCCATCACTGCATTGACCGGCAAGGGCCGGATGACATAGTTCTCTATCTGATAGCGACCATTCACATGGCTCAACTCCAGCAGTTTGACTGCGGTGGAACTGATATCCACGCCGAGCAAGTTTTTTGGTTTTTTTAGTTTTAATCCAAGCACAGCAGATACTCTATTTTTTTCACGTTTATATTCACTGGAACTGGGTGATCTGTCTCTTGAGGTCAAAGTGCAACATTATGAATCAGTATAGACGCCGCCATATATTTTGCTTTTATCCTGACGCCAAATCTTGAAATTCAAAGTTTTTCATAGGTTTCAAGTGATTAACCTCCTTTCCAATAAATGACTTCACGTCGCATAATGTCTCAGCCAGCGGGGCATATCCATGATATCCGTCACGTTTATGAAAAAAATTCTTGTAAGAATGCCAATCAGGTTCCGGAAAGTCACTTTTTTGTGCGTACGTCGGCAAACCTTCAGTAAAGAGGGTTATAATCCTGTTTCCCTACACATCCTTCGGTATTTTTGGGAAGCCGAGGATCAGGCATAGCTGTAAAGTGAAAAGATTCCTCTCAAAAAACACTTATAAAGCCCTCTTTTACTGTGGCCTGTTCTGCTTCAGTGGCATTCTTATGGTCTTTTCAGGCTCCTACCTGTACCTCTCGCCACAACTGCCCTCCGCCGAATCTTACCGTCATGTGCAATTGGAAACCCCTTTGCGCATTCTGACGGCAGACCTGAAACTGATCGATGAAATCGGCATTAAACGTGATCCTGTGCGCTATGAAGAAATACCTCCAATGATGATTGAGGCAGTTCTGGCCAGTGAAGATCCACGATTTTATTCGCATCCCGGGGTAGATATCCGCGGGCTTGTGCGAGGTTTCTATGGCTTTATCCGCGGCGTTAACCTGGGTGGCGGCAGCACCATTACCATGCAGCTTGCCAACAACATTTCTTTTGATAGTGATAATGTCTACGCCAGAAAACTTAAAGAGATTCCCTTTGCTCTGCGCATTCAACAGGAATTGAGCAAAGAAGAGATTCTTACCATGTACCTGAATCTGATTTATTTTGGTCAGGGTGCGGACGGAATTAATGCCGCGGCATTTGCCTATTATGGCAAGCCGATAGGTGAGCTTGGGATAGCAGAGTTTGCGATGATGGTATCCGTGCTGCCCTGTCCATCCGTATGTAATCCGGTGACTAATCCTGAACTGGCCGAACGCCGACGCAATATCGTGTTGAATAAGATGCTGGAGCAAGAGCGCATAAGCCGGGAACAACACACGATTGCTATTAATACGGCAGACCAGGCACAACGCTATAACCGGCGCATCGAAGTAAGCGCGCCTTTTATAGCTGAAATGGTCCGACAAAATCTTTATGACAGTTATGGCGAGGATATTTATCGCGGTGGCTTCGAGGTTATCACCAGCATTCATAGTGAGAAACAATTGGCCGCTAATGCCGCCCTGCTCAATGGGCTGGAAGAATATTATGACAAGCGCCATGGTTATCGAGGTCCGGAAGCTGTGTTGCCGGCCAGCGGAGAGAATCCGCTTGAATATTGGAATCAACAACTGCAGACCGTGCCTGTTTACGGTAATCAGCATCCGGCAATAGTCACTGAGGTTGAAGCCAGGTCAATCAGTGTGCTGATGAAAGACGGCAGTGTTCAGCTGATCAATTGGGAAGGCCTGGAGTGGGCACGACCATTTATCAGCCGCGACAACGCCTGGCCACCACCGCGACAGGCAAGCGATGTTGCTGACGTTGGAAATCTGGTAAGAGTCAAGCGCAGCAGCGCTGGCAACTGGGTGCTGGGCCAGGTGCCAGAGTTACAAGGGGCCATCGTTTCTGTGTCACCTGATAATGGCGACATCCTCGCCCTGGCTGGAGGCTATGACTTTTCGCTGAGCCAGGTAAATCGAGCTTTTTCTCCGCGCCCTCCGGGATCAGGCTTTAAGGCCTTCCTTTATGGTGCTGCGCTGGAAAATGGCTACAGTGCTGCCAGCCTGATAAATGATGCGCCATTTACGCGCGGCAGTTATCGACCTAATAATTATGAAGGTAACTTCCTCGGTCCGATTACCTTGCGTCATGCCATCACAGATTCCCGAAATGTTCCGGCGGTGCGGCTTTTTGATCAGCTCGGATCTTCTGTCGTATTGCCTTTTGCCGCTAAATTTGGCTTTCAGACGCAGAATTTTCCGAGCAATGATCTTACCGTTGCACTGGGTAGTCAGGATGTCCAACCCATGGAAATGGCTATTGGCTACGCCGCTATCGCCAACGGGGGTTATAAAGTTGAGCCGGTATTTATTAAGAAAATAGAAACAATGAGCGGGATTATCTTTGAAGCCAGACAGCCGACTGTATGCACCGATTGCAACAAGATAAGTTCAGCAAGCGGCGAGGATCCTGTACTGGATATTGTGCCGGCACCGCAGATTATCGACAGCAGAATCGCCTACATTCTGAACACCATGTTGCGCTCAGTCGTGGAAGAAGGCAGTGGCCGTCGCGTCAGCCGAGAACTTCCTCGCAGCGACTTAAAAGGTAAGACTGGCACCACCAATGGGCCTCAGGAACTGTGGTTCACGGGGTTCAATCGTGATATCTCTACCAGTGTGTTTATTGGTTTCGATCAACCCGAACCCCTTGGAGAATCTGAACAGGGCGCCACCGTGGCGGTACCTATCTGGATAGACTATATGAAGCAGGTTTTGGCTGGCACACCCGAAAGCAGCATGACCCGGCCGAACGGACTGGTAGACCGTCTGATTGACCGCAGCACTGGTCAAAGCGCCAGACCTGGACAGGACAATACGATGTTTGAGGTGTTTTTAGTCGAAAATGCACCGGCAGAGACAATAACTCCGATTGTTCGTCCAAACCGCAACAGCAATGAAACCCTGTCTACAGAAATTATATTCTAGAATTTCACAGATTTCTAAATGCCGAATCACCAGGCAGGAGAAAACAGGCGGCTCGATACAAGTCGCCTGTCAGCTTTTTTTATCGGACTGTTTTTACTTCAGTGAGCGGCTGCCGAAACGCTTGTTAAAGCGATCCACACGGCCTGCGCTGTCCAGAATCTTCTGCTTGCCCGTATAGAACGGGTGGCACTCGGAACACACGTCAACAATAATATCTTTGCATATGGTGGAACGTGTATTAAACACATTACCGCAGCTGCAAGTTGCTTTCATGGCTTCGTACTTAGGATGAATATCTGATTTCATAGCTGACCTCTACAATGCTTTCTGGTTAGTATCGCTACACTGAACCTGACATGAAGCCAGCAAACTCAATGCACCACACCTGCCTTTGTGTCGTTCTACCCCAGGTTTATTGCAACGGCCGGGGAAACGGGCCGTGCATTCTAACAGAGTCCAGGATGTACGCAAGCACTGGCTGAGCTAACTCAAAATCAGGACAAAACCGGCTCATACAGCCTGCTCACGCAGCAGATTGTGATTTTTGACCACTTCCCGCATTACCTGCGCGAGTATGTCGGCAACCAGTTCCGGATTGACATTGTGTTGTTCGCACAGGGAGCGGATTTCCCGCAATTTACACTCCTCACGCTGCGGATCAAAAGCTTCCAGTTGCTGCTCAACCTTGAGCCTGCCAACGCGCTGCGTCAGTGCGAATCGATTCGCCAGCAACAACACCAGCGCATGATCAAGTCGGTCTATCTGTTGTCGCAGCAGTGTTAATTCTGCCGGAATGGAGTTGGTACTCATTCAGTAATCCACCCTGAGAGTTGAGGCTTGGTGTATAGTGCCAGCGAGCTGTCGCCAGCGCGGCAGTATAAACTAATCTGACCAGCAACTGACAGAGCTGTGCGACAAGCAGAACTAACACGTGGACCCCGTATGCTCCCAGACGAACACATTGAAGCTCTGAACAATCCCATTGCTCAGCCTCACGCTACTGTGCTTCGAATAGCAGTGCCATCACCACTTCGGCGCAGCTTTGATTATCAGCTGCCGATTGATTTTCCTGCCGACAAAATTGCTGGTCTGAAGCCAGGAATACGCGTGCTGGTCCCGTTCGGAACCCGCCAACTGGTTGGCATTCTGCTGGAAGTTGTCGATACATCAGACATTCCCGCAGACAAAATGAAGGCTGCGTTGAGTGTGCTTGATGAGCAGGCTTTATACCCGCAACATTTAATGGAATTGTTCATCTGGGCAGCGCACTACTATCAGCACCCGATTGGTGATGTGTTCAGCACCTTGTTACCGGCGCTGCTAAGGCAGGGCAAACCCGCTGCTATCAAACAACGTAAAGCGCGGGCGAGCGATAGCCCCCTGCCGCCTTCGTTAAAAGATTCCGCACTGCAACTTAATGCAGAGCAACTCGCAGCCAGTACACAGATTATTCAATCTTTAAACGAATATCGTTGTTTTCTGCTGGATGGAATCACCGGCAGCGGCAAAACCGAGGTCTATCTGCAGACCATCGCCGAGGTGATTGCCAATAGGCGGCAAGCTCTGGTGCTGGTGCCTGAGATCAGCCTGACACCTCAGACCATCAACCGCTTTGGTCAACGTTTTGATTGCCCGGTTGCGGTACTGCATTCCGGACTAACGCCCAGGGAGCGGCTCAATGCCTGGCTGCAGGCTGCCAATGGTGAGGCTGGCGTCGTCATAGGTACTCGCTCAGCGCTGTTCACCCCGATGGCGCGGCCCGGCATCCTGATCATTGATGAGGAACATGACAGCTCCTTCAAACAACAGGAAGGTTTCCGCTACTCGGCCCGTGATCTGGGCATCATGCGTGCCAAGAGTGAAAACATCCCGGTGGTACTGGGCTCGGCAACGCCCAGTCTCGAAAGTCTGCACAATGCCAGCAATGGCCGTTATCAACACCTGCAACTCAGCATTCGCGCCGGCGCTGCCAGTGTGCCGGTTTACCGTCTGGTTGATACCAATGGGATGGTCATGCAGGACGGTTTTTGCGAGCCAGTGCTCGAACTGATTAAAGAGCATCTGCAAAAGAGCAGTCAGGTGCTGGTGTTTATTAACCGCCGCGGCTTCTCTCCGACCTTGCAATGCATGGATTGCGGCTGGATAGCTGAGTGCAAACGCTGCGATGCCCGTTTCACCCTGCATCGTCTGCCGCCGCATTTGCGCTGCCACCATTGTGAAACGCGAATGCCGGTGGCCGGGAGCTGTCCGCAGTGCCAATCGAAAAAGCTGCAGGCGCTGGGTGTCGGTACTGAACGCAGTGAGGCCCTGCTAACCCGCTTATTTCCAGATACCCGTATTATTCGTGTTGATCGCGATTCCACCCGTCGAAAACATGATCTGAATGATCTGCTGGCCGAGGTTCACACGGGTAAATCATGTATTTTGACCGGTACTCAGATGCTGGCTAAAGGCCATCATTTTCCAGGTGTCACTCTGGTGGTGGTGCTGGATGCTGATGGCGGCTTATTCAGTGCTGATTTTCGTGGTCAGGAACATATGGCCCAGTTACTGGTGCAGGTTGCGGGGCGTGCCGGGCGTGCCGAAGCACCTGGCGAGGTTGTTATCCAGACTCGACACAGCACCCACGAAACCCTGCAGAATTTAATCAATCACGGCTATCCGCAGTTTGCGCAGACTTTGCTGCAGGAGCGCAATGCTGCAGGTATGCCTCCGTTTTCCCATCTTGCGCTGATCAGGGCGGAAGCTGGCAATAATCAGAATCCCGAACGTTTTCTAAATAAGGCGCGACGGCTCAGTGCCGGCCTTATTCAACAATATCGACTCAACGCAGGGAATGGTGCACAGCTTTCCTTGCTGGGTCCCCTGCCTGCCCCGATGGAAAAACGGGCAGGTAAGTTCAGAGCCCAGTTACTGTTGCAGGCCCAACACCGCTCCAGCCTGCAGCTCCTGCTCCGCAAGCTGTGTCCTGAGCTGGAGGCAATGAAGGAATCGCGACTGGTGCGCTGGTCGATTGATGTCGATCCTGTGGATATGACTTAGCAAGCAACGCGGCAGTTGCCAGCGCCCTCCTCCATCACGATAATAGTGGGCAGCGAATACCCACAGGCAAGGCGACAGAGATGGTTCAGGATTTTGCAAAAATAAGAGCAGCAGCAGCGGAAAAACCGCCTGCTGCAGCACCCGCAGATTTAACCTTACTGTTTACCGGTCTCATCATTGGATTGGCGCTGGGTGTTTTTGTCAGCTTTCTGATTTATCTTTCCGGCGTATTACCACCACTTGGACAACCGTCTGCGGTTCAGATTGCGCTTGATGCCGATTCTCTGGCCCAAGAACAGGCGCAGGCACAGCAAAAACTGAATGAAGAACTGGAGCGTGCCGCAGCGCGATTGCAGCTGGAGTTCTATCAGGAGCTGCCAAATTACGAAGTCATTGTCAGCAATGTTGCACTGGATACGCCGCCGCTGCGCCGAACTCCGGATCCAGTTACGACAGCAAACACAGAAACTGACAGCAGCCAGACCGCTGGCAGCATAGAAGCCAGTTCTGATCAGACCGCGAGCGATAGCGATAGCAGTGCAGACGCTATCGCCAGGACTATTGCCGAGTTGACAGGAACCTCTGCCAGTCCAGCAAGCACAGCAACAACAGCCAGCCGCGGCACTGGTGTCAGCTACATGATCCAGGCAGGAGCCTTCCAGCAGGAGTCCGCTGCCATGGTGCAAAGCACCCGTTTAATTGGACTGGGTCTGGACGCCAGAGTAAAAAAGGAAGCATTGCTTGGTAAAACACTTTTTCTGGTGCAGGCTGGTCCTTATCAAACCCGTGACCAACTGAACCAGGTCGAACGCATTCTGCGCAGCAACAATATAGATAGCATGCGCATCACTTTGGGCGGCCTGTGATCGCTTGAAATTAGCCGCGGCACACCCCATACAATAACACTCGCAATAAATCTGCATGAGTCAGCTTCACTGCACTCCCCGGGAGAAAAGTTTGGAACAATATCGCGGCACAACAATCGTTTCGGTCAGACGCGGAAACAAAGTCGTTATCGGTGGTGATGGACAGGTTTCACAGGGCAACACGATTCTCAAAGGCAATGCCCGCAAAGTTCGCCGCCTGCATAAGGATCAGGTGCTGGCCGGATTTGCCGGCGGCACAGCAGATGCGTTTACTCTGTTTGAGCGCTTTGAGGAGCAACTCGATACTCACCAGGGCAAACTGGTCAGAGCCGCCGTTGAACTGGCCAAGCTGTGGCGCACCGAACGCTCGCTGCGCAGGCTCGAGGCATTGTTAATCGTTGCTGACAAAGATGCCTCGCTGATCATTACCGGTAATGGCGATGTCATCGAACCCGAGGAAGGTGTTGTGGCGATCGGCTCCGGCGGCCCCTTCGCTCAGGCTGCCGCCAGAGCGCTCTACCGACATACTGAAATGGATGCCCGTGCGATTGTTGAAAGCAGCCTGAGTATTACTGCCGATATCTGCGTCTACACGAATCACAACCACATCATTGAAGAATTGGATTTCAGTTGATCCGATTTTCATTAACCAGATCTGCCATGGGTGCTGCAACGTATATTGCAGCTGGCGGACGCACCGAATTGCAGGATTGAATACATGTCGACTATGACCCCAAGAGAAATTGCTTCAGAGCTGGATCGCTATATTGTTGGCCAGAAAGATGCCAAACGCGCCGTTGCTATCGCGCTTCGCAATCGCTGGCGCCGCATGCAACTGGACGAATCTATCCGCCAGGAAATCACCCCTAAGAATATATTGATGATCGGGCCGACTGGCGTCGGAAAAACCGAAATCGCGCGGCGTCTGGCAAAACTTGCCAATGCACCCTTTATCAAAGTGGAAGCAACCAAGTTTACCGAAGTGGGTTATGTCGGCCGGGACGTCGATTCAATCATCAGAGATCTTATTGATATCGCAGTAAAAATGCTGCGCGAAGAGCAGATCCGTAAAGTTCAGCACAAAGCAGAAGATGCGGCTGAAGAGCGCGTCCTTGACGCCCTGCTGCCACCAGCCCGAACTGAAGACAAAGAACAAGTAGCACCAAACAGTACACGGCAGATTTTCCGCAAAAAACTGCGTGAGGGCGAACTCGATGACAAGGAAATTGACATCAAAATTGCCGACTCTGCCTCGGCCGTAGAGATTATGGCGCCGCCAGGGCTGGAAGATATGACCAATCAGCTCAAGAGTATGTTCTCCAATATGAATACCGGCAAACAGAAGACCCGTCGCATGCCGATAAAGGCTGCCTTCAAACTGCTGAAAGAAGAGGAAGCGTCCAAACTTGTTAATGAGGAGGAGATTCGCAGCCGTGCCATCGAGATTACCGAACAGACTGGTATTGTGTTTATTGATGAAATTGATAAGGTTACCGTCCGTCATGATACCGGCAGCAGCGGTGTATCACGCGAAGGGGTGCAGCGCGACCTGCTGCCTCTGATCGAAGGATCCACGATCACTACCAAATACGGCAGCGTCAAAACTGATCACATTTTATTTATTGCGTCGGGTGCATTTCATCTTTCCAAGCCCTCGGATCTGATTCCTGAACTGCAGGGTCGCCTGCCCATCCGGGTTGAACTGCATCCACTGACGGCGGCGGATTTCGAACGCATTCTGTCTGAACCAAGTGCTTCATTGACTGAACAGTATCAGGCATTACTGGGCACCGAAAACATGCAGATTCGCTTTACCAAAGATGGTATCGCGCGCATCGCAGAGACCGCATGGCAGGTTAATGAGCGTACTGAAAACATTGGTGCCCGGCGCCTGCACACAGTCATGGAAAGACTGCTGGAGGAAGTTTCCTTTTCGGCTTCGGATTTAGCAATCGGCGAGCAGGAACTGGTGATAGATGCCGCGTATGTTAATAAGCAACTTGGCGACCTGGTTGAAAATGAAGACCTGAGCCGATTCATTCTGTAATTTTTTAGCGCTTGTCGGAAAACCTATGCCAGCGGCACCGATTACTATTCAGCTAAAGAAAAAATCCGGAATTCTGTTGCTCGGATACAGTGACGGCTCCATCTATGAACTGAGTGCAGAGTTCCTAAGGGTGTTTTCACCTTCTGCCGAAGTTCGTGGTCACGGCAAAGGTCAATCGGTACTGCAAACCGGCAAGCGCCATGTCGGTTTTACAGGGCTGGAATCCGTAGGAAACTATGCGATTCGCCTGATGTTTGGTGATCAACATGATTCAGGAATTTACAGCTGGAACTATCTGCATGAATTGTGCACACAGCACGATTCGCTGTGGCAGTCCTATCTCGACAGACTGAGGGAGGCCGGAGCCAGCCGCGATCCATTGCCAGCTGATACGCAAGTCATTAACATATCAGCCATGAGCAGGACAGTCCGCGACAAATCGCCACCGGATGCCTGAACTATCAAAAAAATTAACTAAGAGCCTCTGAATTGCTGCACTCAAATTTTGCTTCAAAAGTTGTTGCTCTTAGAGTTGCTTCAACAACACCTTCAACAGCTCCTGAATAGAAAGACAAGCCATATGCCGCAGACTCCAATTGATAAATCCGCCACCGACTCGCCCACTGCGCCGGAGACCACACACTTTGGCTACAGCCAGGTACCGGTGGCAGAGAAGGCCAATCTGGTCGGCAATGTATTTCATTCGGTGGCTGGCAAATACGATGTCATGAACGATCTGATGTCCCTGGGCACACACCGGCTCATCAAGCGTTTTACAGTAGAATTGAGCGCCGTACGCAGTGGTCAAAAAGTGCTGGACCTGGCTGGTGGCACGGGCGACTTCAGCCTGCGCTTTGCACCGCTGGTCGGTGCTACGGGTCAGGTGGTACTGGCCGATATTAATGATTCCATGCTACGAGTCGGACGTGACCGCCTGATTGATAAAGGGGTCACCGGCAATGTCTCGGTAGTGCAGCTTAATGCTGAGCAACTTCCCTTTCTGGCAGATACTTTTGACTGCATTTGTATCGCCTATGGACTGCGCAATGTCACCGATAAAGACGCTGCTCTGCGCTCCATGTTCAGTGTTCTCAAACCAGGCGGCCGAGCTTTGATCCTGGAATTCTCCAAACCCAAAAACCCCTTGCTGGGCAAAGCCTATGATGGTTTTTCCAACCTGTGGCCGGTGATGGGTAAACTGGTGACTGGCGACGCTGAGAGCTATCGCTATCTGGTTGAGTCAATCCGGATGCACCCTGATCAGATCACCCTGAAACAGATGATGGAAGCGGCCGGGTTCGTTGACTGTCGCTATCACGATATCATGGGCGGCGTGTGCGCAATTCATATTGGTTTTAAGCCTTTCAATCCGGTGTAAAAAATGCTGGCTTCACTTATTTATACGCCTGTGGAAATTTTACTGAACCAGTTACTGGCTCAGGATCCGGCCGCTGCTGCGAAGTTGCAGGAGCTCTGCCCACCTGACTCTCAGCCGGTTGTATCCCTGGTCTGCACCACGACTCCAAAATGGCAGCTGCATCTGCTGCTGGATGGTTCTCGTCTGCAATTGCGTTCAGTCTATGACGGTCCGGTAGCTGCCAGCGTCAGTGCAAGTGCTTCGGCCTTCATACGCCTGGTGAGCGCAGAAAATACCCGCACAGCCTTGTTCAGCCCCGATATTGTGCTGGCGGGTGATACCCATCTGGTTCAGGCGCTGTTTGAAACTTTGCGCAACCTGGATTTTGACTGGGAATATTATATGGAGTCAGTCACCGGCGGAGTCCTTACTCATCAGTTGAGCAAGGCCGTCGATTCCGCCAGACAGTGGTCGGGGGAATTCACGGATTCCATGCGCAGTAATCTGCAGGAGTATCTGCACGAAGAAAGCGGGCTGCTGCCGCAGCAAAGCGAACTGGAAGAATTTTATACCGGGGTCGATGAGTTGCGTCTGCGTCTTGATCGGCTCGAAGCCCGTCTGCAACGATTGCTTTAAAACGGACCTGGTTCAGCTTTAAGTTCAGTTCGACGCGTTGACTTTTGATGCATCACTCTGCCGTTCAACCCGGAGTTGTCTGATGGCCAGCATAAAATCTCCCTGCTTTGCATCGGCCAGCATCAAGCCGATCTGGTTTACCCTGGAGGTATCAAGCTCAGCAGCATTCGCCACCCGCCGGCCTCTCAGCCTGGGCACAAAAGCAGTGCTCGGAATACGAACTGTTTCCCACACACCCGTGGTGGCGAATTCTGCGTGGTAATTAATGCCTTCCGGGCTATCCTGGCGACGCAGAATAAGTTTGTAGCGTCGGCCATCGCCCTTTATTTCCAAAAGAAAATCAACATCCGGTTCCAGATCCGGTTCAAATGGCTTACAACGTACTGACGCGAAACCAGCATTGTTCTGCACCTCGAGCCTGCCTTCAAACACAGCATAAGACTCAGGATGACCACGTAACCGACTGAGTGAGGCGCCGCCCATGACGTTGTCATCAACAGCAAACCAGTCGACTCCCGCGCTCGGGATGCTGAAATCGAATAGTGTTCTGGACGACATATCCGTGCACTCCTTAAAAATTCAGTAGAAAGCCAATGTAACACTGATATTGATTATAAGCGTTTGCAAAAGAAAGCTGCTGTCAAAATCTGCTAAGAACAAGATTTTGTAAAATCAGGTCAATAAAAACAAGCATGAAAAAAGGCGCCTCCCCGAGGGCAGGCGCCTTCTTGTTCGAGCTTCCCGATAGAAACTATCGAGAAAATTCAGCCCTGATCAGTTTGGCATCACAACAGTATCAATCACGTGTATCACGCCATTGCTGGTTTCGATGTCAGCAGCAATTACAGTAGCGTTGTTTACCATAACGCCATTAGTAGCATTTATCGCAAGTGTGCCACCTTGAACAGTTTCTACATCAGCAGTTTTACCGGCAATATCAGCAGCCATTATTTTTCCTGGCACTACGTGGTAAGTCAGCACTGCAACCAGCGTCTCCAGATTTTCTGGCTTCAACAGGTTCTCAACAGTTCCTGCTGGCAGCTTTGCAAAAGCTGCATCATTCGGTGCAAATACAGTGAATGGACCTGGGCCTTTCAGTGTATCGACCAGTCCCGCCGCCTGCACAGCAGCGACCAGAGTATTGAACTGTCCAGCAGCTACAGCCGTATCAACGATATCCGCAGCTTTAGCATTCAGAGCAGCGAACATTAATGGCATAGCGATAATTACAGACGCAACTTTAAGGCTTAATAATCTCATGGAAACTCCTGGGGGGAAAAATTAGAATTAATTGGGCTTGAATTTATGTTACGAAGGCTTATACGACTGACCGGTTTAACAGGATCACAAATTTTTTTAAAATTTTTCCCTTACATTAAGATCGCTAAGCACAGATCTATATGCTGGCTGAAAGCGTATTATTGCCAGATGACGTGGAGACAGCATGCAGCAGGATATTAATGTAGCAATTATCGGCGCGGGCATATCTGGTCTTTCCTGTGCGACTACTCTGCGTAATTCAGGTATTAACGTCACCGTGTTTGAGAAGGGCCGTGGCATCTCAGGGCGAATGAGCACCCGGCGTGGTGCCAACTGGCAGTGCGACCATGGCGCGCAATACTTCACTGCTAGCGATGCGGGTTTCCGAGCCGAAGTACAGCGATGGCAGCAGGCCGGTGCAGCATGTCTGTGGCAACCACGGATGCATGTTTTTGGCGGCAGCTCCGGGCACCGTTCCGATGCATCTGTGGAACGCTATGTCGGAACCCCGGCAATGACTTCACCTGGCCATCTTCTGGCTGCCAGTCTGGACGTGCAGAAAGGGAGGCAGATCAGTAGTATCGAACAGAAAGCAGATGGCTGGCATCTTGCAACGCTTAATGCAAGCGCTCCCGAGCGTAAATTTACTGCTGTGATTCTTGCGATGCCTGCACCACAGGCCGCAGCTCTGTTAAATGAGCCAGCACTCGAGATGGCTGAACAGGCCAAGTCAGTCACCATGCGTGCCTGTCATGCATTAATGCTGGCGTACGACTCTCCCCTGGAGCTTCCGTTCGATGCCGCGTTTGTTAATGACGGCCCCTTGCGCTGGGTAGCAAGGGACAACAGCAAGCCGGGCCGCAATGGCAGGGAGACATGGCTATTGCACGCCAGCGCGGAATGGAGCGAGCAACATGTCGAACACAGCGCTAAGGAGATTGCCGCGCTGCTGCTGCCAGCATTCTGTGCGCTGGGTGCCAGCCTGCCTCAGTCATGGACAGCACACCGATGGCGTTATGCCGATAGCGAAGCAGCGCAGACTATTGGCAGTATCTGGAACGCAGAGCAACGACTGGGAATCTGTGGTGACTGGCTGCACGGCGGAAAAGTAGAGGGGGCATGGTTGAGTGGCCGTCATCTGGCAATGCAGTTGCTGGCTGAAACTTAAGGGATTCAATCACAGACAGCCGTTTAAAATCCGGATAGCTCTGATGAAGCAAGTTGTGACAAATTGACGCAGAACCCATAAAGCCCTTGTGTTCAACAAATAGATGACGATAATCGATTGTGTAGCATTTGGTAACAACAGGAGCGGGTTTGTAATGAATAGATCTGACGGTATCACTCTGGCATCAGCCGCAGCAGCGTTGATGATGACCTCTGCCATATTATCTGCAGCAGCCGTCGCCGATGAGGCGAACCCCGTAAAAGTCAGTCAATGTCAGGGACTTGGCCAGAACAGCAGTGGCGACGGCCTTGTTAGCATCAGCAGCGGCCACGAAATGTTATCAAAAAGTTTATGTGAACGCCTTGGCGGAACCCAGTCGGGCAGCATTGCACTTGCACCAGCGACACAGCTCAATCCCGAGGCAAATCCGCAGGCTGTCCAGGTGGCTTATTGCAATGATCTATTTACGTGCAACGGATTCAGCGCCTGCAAAGGTAATGGCAATGCCAACTGCGCCGGCAAAAACAGCTGTCACGGCATCGGCTTTGTGGGTATCAGCAGCAGCGATCTGAAGCTGTCACAACAGTTGTGCGAAAAACTTGGCGGAGCGGTCCTATCCTCTTTATAACCTTCTCTAAACAGGCTTTTAAAACCTGTTTATTGATAAGCATGGAGAAACCTGGAAAACTTTGCCTCTAATCAGCTCAGAAAACTCACTTTCACCAGAAACCCCCGCCATGCTCGGTTACGGTCTTGGGCTTCGCAGCACGCATTACGAGTATTTATTAAAACATTTGTCTTCTGCCACCAGGTTGCCCACCGTCGACTGGTTTGAAGTCATCACCGAAAACTACCTCGCTGCTGGAGGCAGGCCCCGCGCTATCCTGCGCAAAGTGCGCGAACACTATCCGATAGTGCTGCACGGACTTTCCTTCAATATCGGCACCGATGAACCTGCCGATTTCAACTATCTCGATCAGTTAAAAGCGCTGATCCGTGAACTTGAACCAGCCTGGGTATCTGACCATATCTGCTGGACCGGCCTGCACGGACGCACTTCTCATGACCTGCTGCCCATCGCCTACAACCAGCAGACTCTGGCCAGTTGCGCCGCCAAGGTGAGTCAGATTCAGGATTATCTGCAGCAGCAGGTGGTTCTTGAAAATCCTTCAACCTATTTGCAGTTCCGAGCCAGCGATATGCCTGAAGCAGAGTTCATCAATGGCCTGGTGAACGCAACCGGCTGTGGCATTCTGCTGGATATCAACAATATCTATGTCAGCGGTTTCAATCTGGGTTTTAACCCCCGCCAGTATATTGACAGCCTGCAGCCATCCTCGATTCGTCAGTTTCATCTGGCCGGGCACACCAATAATGGCAACCATATTATCGATACCCACGATCATCCGGTTTGCGATGAGGTCTGGGAGTTGTATCGCTATGCCTGCCAGCGCTTTGGTCCGACAGCAACATTGCTGGAGCGCGATGATCATATTCCTGAGTTCCCTGAGCTGTTGCTGGAGCTGGAGATGGCTCGAACTGTGCAGGAGTCTGTTTCCAAGGAGTCTGTTTTCAAGGAGCCAATTTTGAAAGAGTCTCTTTCCAAAGAGCCGGTTTTGAAAGAGCCGGCGTTGAACCAATCAGCAAACAGCCCGGATCAGCAATGACGGAATGGCGAGAGCAGCAACAGCAATTCTGGGACTGGATTACCCGCCCCCAGGATCTAAGCGACAGCAGCGCGGCAATAGATGAATTATTTGCCCCGCATACCGGCCTGTCTAAAGTTGAAGCGCTCGCGATTTACAACAATGCCTTTCACCAGCGCCTGATCCAGATCGCCAGCGAAATGTATCCCATTTTGTATAACACGCTGGGACAGGACGTGTTCACAAAGTTGTGGCTGGGCTATCTAAGCACTAATCTGCCACGCCCCGGCGCGATGAGTAATATGACGGATAAGCTGCTTGATTATGTCATTGCGGATGAGCAATTCGGCGCCCTACCCGCATTGCATGACATTGTGCGCGTAGAAACACTGATGATCGAATTGTTTGATCGTGCCGATGAACCGATCTGGACTATTGCGCAATTGCAGGCACTGCCTGCAGATGACTGGGCAGCGATGGCCTGGCAGCCCCGCCACGACTGGGCCTTGTTAAGCAGCCACTTCAATCTCCAGCAGTACTGGCAACAAATGCACACCCATATTGAAACCGACGCAGAGGCCGGCAGCGCCAGCTTCGGGGTAGCACCAGCAGAGCCGAATAATTCAAATTTCAAATTACATTATTTGTTGCGCCGTCATCAGCATCGCATGCAGTTTCAAAGCATCAGTGAGGCGCTAGCGGTATTCCTGCAGGCAATACAGGAAAATCTGTGCTTTGCCGACATCTGTGTTCGGTTGACAGAACAGTTTCCCACAGACGATATTCCGCCATTGAGCCTGTCACTGCTGCTGCAGACGGTTGAGCTTGAATTGCTGCATGCAGAGCCAGCCAGTCTTGTTGCTGTAAGGCGTTAATGCTATCTTTGCCGGCCTTTGTAAAGGCCTGTAAACACGACAAATGGCATAATCCGTGTCCCATCTGCCCAGACTTCTGAAAATCCTCAGCATCATTGCCAAATACCGGCTCGACCAGGTTTCGGTGCTGACGCAGGCATCGCCTGCACTGCGCCTGATCATAGCTGCTGTGGGTGTGCGCTGGATTGGCGATCCGGTGCGCAAGCTGGATCCGAATAAACGTCTGCGGCTGGCACTGGAAGAACTCGGACCCATTTACATTAAACTCGGCCAATTGCTGTCCACCCGCCGGGATTTCCTGCCGATCGCACTGGTGGATGAACTACAGGGCCTGCAGGATAAAGTGCCACCGTTTCTGAGCCCGTCAATTCACGACCTTGTTGCCCAGGCACTGGGGCGTCCCTGGCATGAAATATTCAGCACTCTGCGAACCGAAGCTCTGGCCTCAGCGTCTGTGGCCCAGGTGCATTGCGCTACCCTGCTCAATGGCGATGAAGTAGTCGTCAAGGTATTGAGACCCGGCATCCAGCAGACTATCAATCAGGATCTCAAGGTGCTGCACTGGCTGGCACGGATGATCGAAAAATACCTGCCGGATGGACCACGGTTGCGGCCATGCGAGGTTGTCGCTGACTATGAAGGCATTATCCTGGACGAGCTGAATCTGCTGATGGAGGGCGCCAATGCTACGCAGCTGCGACGTAATTTTGAATCCTCTCCACTGCTCTATGTGCCAAAAATATACTGGGATTATTCCCGGCAGAATCTGCTGGTTGTCGAACGTATTTACGGCATTCCCGTTGCCGATGTAGCTGCGTTGCGGGCCAGTAATGTCGATCTGAAGAGACTGGCTGAAATCGGAGTCGACATATTCTTCACCCAGGTTTTTGAACACAGCTTCTTTCATGCCGACATGCATCCCGGCAATATATTCGTCAATGCGGACAACCCGGACCGGCCACGGTACATCGCCATCGACTGCGCCATCATCGGTTCACTCAGCCGCGAAGATCAGCAGTACCTGGCGCGCAATCTGCTGGCTATCTTCAAACGCGATTACCGCAAAGTGGCCCAGCTGCATGTTGAGTCCGGCTGGGTACCTCCCGATACCAGCATCCCGCAGTTTGAGTCTGCGATGCGTTCGGTATGTGAACCGATATTTGAAAAGCCCTTGAAAGATATTTCTTTTGGCGTGCTGCTGGTTCAGCTGTTCCGTACTGCCGGACGCTTTAATATGCAGGTGCAGCCCTCGCTGGTTCTGCTGCAGAAGACCCTGCTCAATGTGGAAGGTCTGGGCCGTGAACTGTATCCTGAACTGGATCTGTGGACGACTGCGCTGCCTTACCTGGAAAATTGGAACAAAAAGCGGCTGCAGCCGAAAACTGTGTTCAACGCACTTAAAGAAAATGTTCCGGACTGGATAGAACAACTGCCCCATCTTCCGCAATTGTGGCTCGATTCGATGGCCCAGCAGGGGCAGCAGCAAAAGCAGATGCTGCAAATAACCCAGGAGCTGCATCAACTGCAGACCCAGCAACAGCAACTGCGTAAAACCCGCAGCCGACAGAAACTGATACTCGGTCTGCTGGCACTGGTGTTAGCTCTGGCTTTGACAAACCCTCAGCTCAATGGCTGGCTCCTGAGCCTGCCAATTCCCAGCCTGGTACTAGGCGGACTGGGTGTTTATCTTTTGTGTTTCAGGCGTTGAAAGAGGATACTGAGCGCCCGATGGAGCCGTCATGACAACAGCCTGGTTAGAACAGATTAAGTGGGATGAAGACGGACTGGTGCCGGTCATTACCCAGGACTTTAAGAGCAGGCGTATACTCACGCTGGCGTGGTTGAACCGCGAGGCTCTGAGTCTGGCTGCCGAGGAGCAGCGGGCTGTGTACTGGTCACGATCGCGCAAAAAAATATGGCGAAAAGGCGAAGAATCCGGTCATATACAAAAGCTTCATGATATTTATCTGGATTGTGATGGCGACGCGGTGTGTTTTTCTGTCGAACAGGTAGGTGGCATAGCGTGCCATACCGGTCGTGAAAGCTGTTTTTATCGGAAACTGGTTGGGCCGCAGTGGCAGACAATTGATCCGGTGCTGAAAGACCCGGCAGTTATCTATCAAAGCCTGTTATAAGAGCCAGGATTCCAAACAAGTTTAGACTGCGAAGAGAATTAAGGACCGGACCATGAGTGATGTACTGACCGCTCTGGCGACTGTGCTGGAACAACGCAAGCAGTCCCCTGCCAGCGAGTCTTATGTAGCGAGTCTGCATCAAAAGGGACTTAACAAGATTCTGGAGAAGGTCGGCGAGGAAGCCTTTGAAACCATTCTGGCCGCCAAGGATGCTGAAGTATCAGGTAACGCGGATGCGTTGATTCGTGAAACCGCGGATTTATGGTTTCACACGCTGGTGATGCTAAGTCATCTTAATCTGCGCCCGGAACAGGTGTTGGACGAACTGCAGAAACGTTTTAATATATCCGGCCTCACAGAGAAGGCTTCACGATCAGAATAAAAAAGAATTTTTAAACAAGTCAGTAAAAGCATTACTGCATTCAGGCAGTAATCTGGAGGAACTATGGGTTTTGGCGGAATAGGTATTTGGCAACTGGTTATCATTCTGGTAATCGTCATCATGTTATTTGGCACCAAAAAACTGCGCGGCATGGGTGCGGATCTTGGTGGAGCCTTAAAAGGCTTTAAGAAGGCCATGAAGGATGATGATGCAAACGGCGATGCAACCGGCGACGCAGATGACAATGTGATCCTCAACCAGAGTGCGGAACAGAAGAAGTCTGACGCCGTCAGTAAAAAAGCTGACGATATCTGAGCGAAGCATTCCATTGCTGCTCGACTCAATCATATTATACTCACCCTGACCCTGGATAAGGCCGATGCCTAATATTGGTTTCTTTGAACTGTTGCTGATCGGCGTCGTTGCGCTGCTGGTGCTGGGGCCGGAGAAGCTGCCTGGTGCCATCAGGACGACCAGTTTGTGGGTCGGCAGAGCACGACGCAGTTTTAATAAGGTCAAGTCAGAAATAGAACAGCAGTTGAACGCCGATGAAATCCGACGCCAGTTACATAATGAATCCATTCTCGCTGATCTTGATGATGCGAAGAAGCAGGCGAAAGCATTAGCAAATGATGCGAGTAAAGATCTAAAAATTCTTGGCAAAGATGTTGATAAAGCGATCAAGCAAATAGCTTCTGTCGAAGATGCATTTACTGAATCCCCGGTGAGTAAGGATTTCGCAACTAAAGACGCCTATAGCGAAAATCCTTCGTTGCTTGATGAAGCACCCGAGGCCCTTAACAGTGACTCGGAGCCTGCTCTCAGGTTGGAACCAACACCTGCGATCGCAGAAAAACCCAAAACTCCGGTTGAAGATTTTTACAACAATCCTGGTGTGGGTGTTATCGAATTGCGCGACGGCGTTTTCAAACCTGCCGCAAGTGAATCTTCAATTCCTGACGATGATACTGACAGCAAAGGTGCAGTGAAAAAGTAATGGCAGCAAAAGAGCTCCCTGAAAATCCTGGCGAATTGACTTTGATTGGACATCTCATTGAATTGAGAAACCGCATCATTAAATCGATCACTGCAATCCTGGTCATCTTTTTATCACTGTTTTACTTCTCCAATGATATTTACACCTTCGTTGCGGCCCCACTGGTTGCTGTGCTGCCGGAAAACACCGGCATGATTGCAATAGATCCTACTTCACCGTTTTTTGCACCGTTCAAACTTACCTTTTATGTCTCACTGTTTCTGGCCGCTCCTTATATTCTTTATCAGCTTTGGTCATTTATCGCACCGGGACTGTATAAAAATGAGAAAAAGATCGCCATTCCCCTGTTCATCTCGAGTGTGCTGCTTTTCTATGCTGGCATCGCATTTGCGTATTATGTTTTGTTCAGCATTGTGTTCGCGTTTTTTATCCAGGTAGCTCCCGAAGGTATTGCTGTAGCGCCCGATATCAATCGATTTCTAAGTTTTGCATTAACGATATTCTTTGCATTCGGATTTGCGTTTGAAATACCTGTTGCGGTAGTTCTGCTGATCTGGGCAGACATCGTCGAACCGGACGATCTGGCCGCCAAGCGCCCTTATTTTGTTGTCGGCTGTTTTGTGGTCGCAATGCTGCTGACACCACCAGATCCATTCACCCAGTCAATGCTGGCCATCCCGATGTGGATTTTGTTTGAACTGGGGATCTTCCTGGGGCGTTTTATTCGGAAGCGCAAACAGACCGAGGAAGCCAGGGAGGCCAGCGAGTAAAATGATTGCCTTACTGCAACGGGTCACCCATGCCACTGTGCGGATTAATGGTGAGACACATGGCAGCATTGGCCGCGGCCTGTTGGTATTTCTCGGCATAGAGAAGGCCGATGCCAGCGACAAAGGCGAACGATTGTTGAGGAAAGTGCTCGACTACCGGCTATTCCCGGATGCACAGCAGCGAATGAATCTGAGCCTGCGCGATATCGATGGAGAATTGTTGCTGATCTCGCAGTTTACGCTGGCTGCCGATACACAGAGCGGATTGCGTCCGAGTTTTTCAGTGGCAATGCCACCCGTTGACGCTGAGATTTTGTATGATGCTTTAGTTGATTATGTTCGGCAGCAACACAGTCGAATTGCTACCGGACAGTTTGGCGCGGATATGAAAGTGAGTCTGGAAAACGATGGACCGGTGACTTTCTTATTACGATCTTAACGTCACGATGTCAACGTCACGGTCAAAGCCGGCTCAGGCAGCCGGCAGATCACAACAGAAATTATCGAATACCACCACGACTGGCGCGCTTGCGCTCATTTTCAGTCAGATGTTTCTTACGCAGACGGATGTGATTAGGCGTAATTTCTACCAGCTCATCATCAGAAATAAATTCCATCGCCTGCTCAAGCGTATGTTTCACCGGTGTCGTCAAGGTAATAGCTTCGTCAGTACCTGAAGCACGGACGTTGGTCAACTGCTTGCCTTTGGTCGGATTAACCACCAGATCGTTATCACGGCTATGCAGGCCAACAATCATGCCCTCATAAACTTCAACGTTCGGGTCGATAAACAGACGGCCGCGCTCCTGCAGGAAAAACAGCCCGTAACCGAGCGCCTTACCCTTGACCATGGACACCAGCACGCCGTTCTTACGCGAGCCGATATCGCCAGGCTTTACTGCTCCATAATGATCGAACACATGGTTCATCATCCCGGAGCCCGAGGTCATGCTCAGGAACTGCGACCGGAATCCGATCAGACCCCGGGTGGGGACGACAAACTTAAGGCGCACGCGCCCTTTGCCGTCCAGTTGCATGTCCTGCATTTCTGCTTTGCGGAAACCAAGCTCTTCAATGACTGAGCCCTGATGTTGTTCATCGCAGTCAATCACTAATGCTTCGTAGGGTTCCTGAATCTGGCCGTTGATTTCTTGCATGATCACTTCAGGACGCGATACTGCTAACTCAAATCCTTCGCGTCGCATGGTTTCGATCAGTACCGACAAATGCAGTTCTCCGCGGCCGGAAACTTTATATTTATCAGGAGTTTCACCTGGCTCTACACGCAGCGCCACGTTATAAATAAGTTCGCGTTCCAGGCGTTCTTTAATATTTCGGGTGGTAACAAACTTGCCATCCTGGCCGGCAAAAGGCGAGTCGTTTACCTGGAAGGTCATGCTGATGGTGGGCTTGTCCACCGTCAACGGGGGCATCGCTACCACATGGTCCGGATCGCACAGGGTATCCGAGATGTTCAACTTATCGATGCCGGTTATACAGACGATTTCGCCGGCATTAGCAGATTCCACGTCAACCCGTTCCAGACCGAGATGGCTTTTAACCTGCAGTATTTTACCCTTGCGCTGCTTGCCTTCGCGGTCGACGATGACTACTGGCATATTCACTTTAGCAACGCCACCAGTAATCCGGCCTACACCGATTACGCCCACATAACTGCTGTAATCCAGTGCACTGATCTGCATCTGAAAAGGAGCATCTGCGTTAACCGGAGGTGGTGGCACATGATCTATGACGGTCTGGAACAGGGGCGCCATGTCATTGGCCAATTGATCCGCCTCAAGACCTGCTACACCGTTCAGTGCAGAAGCATAGATAACCGGAAAATCCAGTTGCTCCTCGGTTGCACCCAGACGATCAAACAAATCGAATACTTCGCTTAATACCCAGTCCGGGCGCGCGCCGTCACGATCCACTTTATTGATGACAACAATCGGCCTGAGGCCCTGATCGAAAGCTTTCTGAGTCACAAAGCGAGTCTGTGGCATCGGGCCATCGACAGCATCAACAAGCAACAGAACGCTGTCTACCATCGACATGACACGCTCAACCTCACCACCAAAATCAGCATGGCCGGGGGTGTCTACGATATTGATATGGTAGCCCTGCCAGTTAATCGCAGTGTTTTTGGCAAGAATAGTTATACCCCGTTCGCGCTCCTGGTCATTGGAATCCATCACACGTTCAACGGCTTTGCCGCGACCTTCCAACGTGCCGGATTGCTGCAGGAGTTTGTCTACCAATGTGGTTTTACCGTGGTCAACGTGGGCGATAATAGCGATATTACGAATTTTCTCGATCACGAACTGGATACCTGTTTATGGAGTACTTGCGAATTTACGTTAGGTGAGCTGCTTGATTGCATGGTGATGGCAAAAAGGGGCTGGAGTATACACCAGGAAACGCATAGTACAAAGGCCAGGAACAGGTATTGTACAAAAAGCTCGAGACGCAGCAGGTTGAATATCAGCCTGTGCGCCTTAAGCTTAATGGTCTTACTCTCGCCGTGCTGCCAGCGAAATAAACAGTCCGACGATAAATATAAGACCTAATGTCCCTAATGTTACCGTCACCGGTTTTTCCTTCGCGAACTCACGGACCTCCCCGCTGAACTCTTCTATCTTCGCCTTGCCTTTGCCGTATCGTTCAACTGCCTCATACTTAATATCCAAACCGGCGTCTTCAGCTGCGCTAGTGAAGTGTTCTTTCGCGACCAAAAGTTTATCCAAAGCTGACATAACAGCAGACTTGCTGGCATCCAGCTCTTTGCTATGGTGTTTCTGATTAAGATTCATAAGTTTCTCCTCGCTTTGTTTCCTCACTGCGGAGGTAAAGTCTGCTGTGGGTACGCACCAGGTGAAGGTTGCGTAGATTGTTGCGCTGGTTGCACCGGTTGTTGCGATGCAGGTTGGCTCTGCTGCTGGGTAGTCGGAGCTCGCTGTGTTTGAGCTCCTGGCGCGCCAGACTGCGTCCTGTCCATGGTATCCATGCGAGGATCAGTGACCTCGCGGCCAAACTCTTCATCGGGCCCCTGGTTGCAGGCGGTAAGTGTCATTGCTCCAACTAGAACTAACAGGTAGCTGTATTTCATAGCATTATCCTCTTTGTTACAGGTGATGGATCGAAAAAATTGTATCACTGAGCTTTGAGCTAAACCGGCTGACCACTGAAGACTCTCATCAGCATTGCTGCGAGGAACAACACCAGGAATATCACGAACAGAATTTTTGCGATCCCGCCGGCGGCACCTGCTATCCCACTGAATCCCAGAAGCCCGGCGATAATTGCGATTACAAAAAATATCAGAGACCAACTCAACATTAGCTTTCCTCCTGACTCTGGTGTTTCTGATTCCTCTTTAGCACAATTTGCTCTTGCATAAGAGGCATTGCAACGCCTGTGCCACATTGAAAAATCATTTAAATTCAATTGCTTAAGTAAATTTTTTCAAAAATATCCACCATAAAGTGTTGGGCAAGCACAACAGTATGGATTGCCTGGTTATAAGTCATTGTTTCAGAGAGGCTTGTTTGTTGGGTAAACCCAACAGCAGGGATTAATGGCTTGATTCGGTTTGTATTCCGCTTGCTTTTATCCAGAGGAACAATCGCACAACTAACAGCATGAGCTAGCAAAAACAGTAAAAACAGTAAAAACAGTAAAAACGCACCATTATGACGCATTGAAAATGTCATCGCACAATAACGGTGCGTAAGTTAAGAAAAATCAGATCAAAACCCGGATAATATAAGGCTTTCAAGTTTTTTCTTAATGGCATATATTTTGCTCCTCTTTGTGCAGGCAAGACCGACTTGCGGTATTAACGAGCATTGATGGTTTGAATTACAGTGCCAGCAGGATCGCTTGTTGAGTGCAGAGATCTGCATCAGCTGACAATAATCAACTTTTTACCAGGTGAATTCCGGATTGGCTGGAGCTCCCCTTTAACCTGTGGCCGTCATGGTCACATTCTCGATCACACGGAGGATCAGGAATGTCTGCAAAGACTTTAAAGCTAATAAAAGATAACGATGTAAAGTGGGTTGACCTCCGTTTTACGGATACCAGGGGCAAACAGCAGCACGTCACATTCCCAGCCGCCGTTGTTAACGAATCCTTCATGGAAGGCGTCATGTTCGATGGGTCATCAGTTGCCGGCTGGAAAGGCATCAATGAATCCGACATGATTCTTGCTCCCGATGACAGCACTGCAGTCCTTGACCCGTTTACCGATGAGCCACAGATCAACATAACTTGTGACATCATTGAGCCGCGCACTATGCAAGGCTACAACCGGGATCCACGTTCGGTAGCACGCCGCGCTGAAGAATATTTGAAATCTACTGGTATCGGCGACAAGGCTTACTTTGGACCAGAGCCGGAGTTTTTCATATTCGATGAAATGAAATGGAAAACTGAAATGCATCAGTCCTTCTTTAAGATCGGCTCAGATGAAGCGGCCTGGTCTACTGATGCTGACATCGACGGCGGCAACAAAGGTCATCGTCCAAAAGTCAAAGGCGGCTACTTCCCAGTGCCACCGGTAGATTCTTTGCATGATCTGCGTGGCGCTATGTGTGACACCATGACGTCTATGGGCCTGACCATCGAACTGCACCACCACGAAGTAGGCAATGCCGGTCAGTGCGAAATTGGCACCCGCTTTAACACTCTGGTCGCTAAAGCCGACGAAACACAGACTCTGAAGTACTGCATCCATAACACCGCAGATGCGTTCGGTAAAACCGCGACATTTATGCCTAAGCCACTGGTTGGTGATAATGGCAGCGGCATGCACGTGCACATGTCTGTATTCAAAGATGGCACCAATACCTTCGCAGGCGACGGTTATGCCGGACTGTCAGACACCGCACTGTTCTACATTGGTGGCATCATTAAACACGCCAAAGCTTTGAATGCGTTTGGTAATGCGTCCACCAACTCTTACAAGCGTCTGGTGAAAGGCTTTGAAGCGCCGACATTGCTCGCGTACTCATCGCGCAACCGCTCAGCATCAATCCGCATCCCTTACATCCTTGGGGGCAACCCTAAAGGTGTTCGCATCGAAGTTCGCTTCGGTGATTGCACCGCTAACCCTTACTTGTACTTTGCTGCGCTGTTGATGGCTGGTCTGGACGGCATCAAGAACAAGATTCACCCTGGCGAGGCCGCCAGTAAAGATCTGTACGACCTGGAGCCGGAAGAAGAGGCGCTGATCCCCAAAGTCTGTTACTCGCTTGACGAGGCATTGGCGGAACTGGATGCAGACCGTGGATTCCTGCGCGAAGGCGGCGTGTTCTGTGACGATCTGATTGATGCTTACATTGAACTGAAACAGGCTGATTGTACCCGCCTGAATATGTCACCTCACCCGGTTGAGTTTGATATGTACTATAGCGTTTAAAACAGCGTAACACTGCTGCACAAGCAGCTGCAAAAAGAGCCCGGCATCCGTCGGGCTTTTTTTTGCCTGGGATTTTCTGCCCTGTTTCCGCTCATGGATTGTGCGATGCACCAAATAAGCGCATAGTGAATCTGACCTGATCTCTGTTACAGAGCAGGCCACACCACCAAACTGTTAAAAAGGCTGCTGATTTGCAGGATGCTTTCAAATTAGCCGTAGTATGGATAACTGGTTTAGTTATTGCATAGCTCTGCATGCCAATAGAACATCTCTGCGGGAATGTGGAGATAGCCATATAGAGTAAACGCCTTTGACCCTGGAAAAGCTGCATAAACGCCTGCTCGATAGTCTGACTACGGGTATTCTCGTTCTCGATGAACGCCTTCATCTGGACTATATCAATCTTGCTGCGGAGAGCCTGCTGGCAATCAGCGGTCGGCAGTTCAGCGGGTCTCATATCCGTGATTTCCTGATAGATTCGGAACAGGATATCGTCGAGATCAGCAATGCTCATGCAGATAATCGCAGCTTCACTAAACGGCGCACAGAACTGCATCTGCTGCACGGTAAGAGTATTACTGTGGATTACACCATCACGCCACTGATCGATCTCGCTGACGCCTATATCTTGATGGAGATACAGGCGCTTACCTATGCTGAGCGCATTAACCGCGATGAAACCCTGATCTCTACCCATGAAACCACCCGCGAACTGGTCCGAGGTCTGGCACACGAGATAAAAAACCCCCTTGGCGGCATCCGTGGGGCAGCACAGTTGCTGGCGCGGGAGCTGCCGGATTCTGATCTGACCGACTACACCAATGTGATCATAGAAGAAGCTGACCGCCTGCACCGGCTGGTCGACCGCCTGGTCGGTTCACGCAAACTCCCAGAGATGAAATCCATCAATATCCATGAAGTGGTGGAACGGGTGCGCAATTTAATTGAGGCTGAGATCGGCGATGACGGCATCGTAATCGAGCGTAATTATGACCCGAGCATCCCGGAACTGCAGGGTGATGCTGAACAGCTGATTCAGGCGGTGCTGAATATTGTCCGTAATGCCATGCAGTCGCTGTACAGCCCGAATGTGCGCAACAGCGCCGGAATAATTGAGCTGAAAACGCGGGTACTGCGTAACGTCACTATCGGCATGCAGTTCCACCGCCTGGTGACACGTATTGAAATCATTGATAACGGTCCGGGTATCCCCGAGGAGCTGATCAGCAGTATTTTCTACCCCATGATCAGCGGCCGTGCCGATGGCACGGGACTGGGTCTGTCTATCGCCCATTCAATCATCAATCAGCATCAGGGAATTATCGAGTGCAGCAGTAAACCAGGGAATACCCGCTTTGCGATCTTACTGCCGGTAGAAAAAACAAGCAATTCAATGAATTTACGATGAGATCTACGCCATGACCAGACACAATTCAGTATGGATACTGGACGATGACAAATCTATCCGCTGGGTATTGGAGAAGTCCCTCAGCAAAAGCGGACTCACCACGGTCAGCTTCGACAATGGTGACGATCTTTTACATCGTCTCGCAAAAGAACAGCCTGATGCCATCATCAGTGATATCCGCATGCCTGGCATCAATGGTCTGGATCTGCTCTCTACGGTCCAGGATCAGTATCCACAATTGCCGGTAATTATCATGACTGCGCATTCAGATCTGGACAGCGCAGTCTCTTCATACAGCCGTGGTGCTTTTGAATACCTGCCCAAGCCCTTCGATATTGATGAGGCCGTAGCGATGACTCAGCGGGCGCTGGAGCGCGCGCGTGAACACAAGATCGATGTTCCACCGCCCGAGGAAAACACCCAGGAGATCATTGGTGAAGCACCAGCGATGCAAGAGGTATTTCGCGCCATCGGCCGCTTGTCGCAATCCAATATCACGGTTCTGATCAACGGCGAATCCGGTACTGGGAAGGAACTGGTCGCGCATGCGCTGCACCGTCATGGCCCGCGCCGCAGCAAACAGTTTATTGCGCTGAACGTCGCAGCAATTCCAAAAGATCTGATCGAGTCCGAACTGTTCGGCCATGACAAGGGTGCTTTCACCGGGGCGACCGCTCAGCGCATCGGACGCTTTGAACAGGCTAACGGTGGCACCTTGTTTCTGGATGAAATCGGCGATATGCCGGCTGAGACTCAGACCCGACTATTGCGGGTGCTTTCCGATGGGGAGTTCTATCGGGTGGGCGGCCACACGCCAGTCAAAGTTGATGTGCGAATCATTGCGGCTACGCATCAGAATCTGGAGCAACTGGTGTCCCGCCATCTGTTTCGTGAAGATTTGTTCCATCGCCTGAATGTCATCCGTATCCATATTCCTCGGCTGCGTGACCGGCGTGAGGATATTCCGCGTCTGGTCAGATATTTCCTGGGCAAGGCTGCTGAAGAACTGGACGTTGAAGTTAAATTGCTGAGACCTGAAACCGAAAAATATATCACTGGATTGAACTGGCCAGGCAATGTCCGGCAGCTGGAAAACTTCTGCCGCTGGATTACCGTAATGGCTTCCAGCCGCGAAGTACGCATAGATGATCTGCCGCCGGAGCTGTTTGCTCCGCAGGCACAGGTCAGCACGACCCAGAGCTGGACGCAACTGCTGCAGAACTGGGCCGATCAGGAATTGAAACTGGGACATACCGGTATTCTCAGCGAAGCTACGCCCGAGTTTGAACGCACGATGATTGAGGTAGCCTTGAAGCATACCCTGGGGCGCCGACGGGATGCTGCATTGCTGCTGGGCTGGGGGCGCAATACGCTGACCCGAAAAATCAAGGAACTGGGAATAGAAGACGCCGGTACCGATAACGACGACAGTTGAGCTCACTGCGGTCCGCAGTGGTTGAAAAATCAGTCCAGCAAGCCTATATTTGCCGATCATTTTCCCTGACTCGAAAATATCACCGGCGGATTGTTGGCTATGATTGAAATTGATCACATCACAAAAAAGTTTGAGCATTTTACTGCGGTAGATGATCTCAGCTTCAAAGTAAGCGAAGGCGAAGTACTAGGGTTCCTCGGACCCAATGGCGCTGGTAAATCCACCACCATGAAAATCATCACCGGCTTCCTGGCGGCAACGTCCGGCACCGTAAAAGTTGATGGTCATGATATTGCCAGTAATCCCATGGCAGTTAAGTCCCTGATTGGCTATCTGCCCGAAGGTGCGCCCAGTTATGGCGAGATGACTACGCTGGATTTCCTGGGCTTTATTGCGGAAATCCGTGGTTACCGGGGAGCGGAAAAAAAGCGTCGTATCGAACATGCTGTTAATGAAGTTGCACTGGGCGAGGTTTGTTATAAAACCATTGAAACGCTTTCAAAAGGCTTTAAGCGCCGGGTTGGTCTGGCCCAGGCAATTATCCACGATCCCAAAGTCCTGATTCTGGACGAACCCACCGACGGTCTGGATCCGAATCAAAAACACCACGTCCGCGAACTCATCAAAAATCTTTCCAAAGACAAAATCGTGATTATCTCCACACATATCCTGGAGGAAGTCTCCGCTGTGTGTACGCGCGCGATTATTATCGCCCATGGCAAAATAGTGGCAGATGGCACCCCTGCAGAACTTGAGTCCCGCTCACCGAAGGGGCAACTTGAAGATTATTTCCGCAGCGTCACTCACGAACCCGTGCCACGCGCGCAGGAACAGGTGTAACCATGGACAACACGGGCATTATCTTCCGACGTGAGCTGGCCAATTATTTCAGTACCCCCCTGGCCTATATCTTTATCGTTATTTTCCTGGTGATGAACGGGATATTCACCTTCGATCTCGGGGCTTTTTACGTTCGCAGTCAGGCTGACCTGCAGCCCTTTTTCAATTTCCATCCCTGGTTGTATCTGTTCATGATTCCGGCACTGGCCATGGGTCTGTGGGCGGATGAGCGCAAGACCGGCACGATAGAGTTACTGCTGACGCTTCCAATCCGCCTCGGCGAAGCCGTAGTCGGCAAGTTTCTTGCCGCCTGGGTGCTCAGTGGCATCGCGCTGCTGCTCACTTTTCCCATCTGGATTACCGTTAACTATCTGGGGAATCCCGACAATGGCGTTATTTTTGCCGGTTATCTGGGCAGCTGGTTAATGGCCGGAGGCTTTCTCGCCATCGGTTCAGGCATGTCAGCGATCACCCGCAATCCAGTCATCGCATTCATACTAACGGTAGCAATCTGCTTCCTGTTTGTGGCCACCGGTTCAGAAATTGTATTGGGAGCATTCAGCTCCTGGGCGCCACAGATACTGGTGGATGCCATTGCCGCACTGAGCTTTCTCAGCCATTTCGATTCCATCAGCAAGGGTGTGCTGGATCTGCGCGACATACTTTTCTTTGTCATTTTCATTCTGTGCTGGTTGCTTGCTACCGCAATCATCATCGAACTCAAGAAAGCAAATTAGGAGCAGACGATGCTTAACAGATATTTATTCTCTGCCACCGGTCTTGCCTTCACCGGAATTTTTTTGATCGTCAGCATCGCCATCATCAGCAGTTTTCCGCGCCTGCGTATCGACCTGACTCAGGACCGATTGTTCACTCTGGCTGATGGCACCCGCAATATTGTCCGCAATCTGGAAACACCGGTTGAACTGCTGTTTTTCTACTCTGATGAAGCCACTGGAGATGTCCCGCAACTGCGTGCCTACGGTAACCGGGTACAGGAGTTGCTGCGCGAGATGGTCATCGCCAGCGACGGCAGACTGTCGATGTCAGTGATTGATCCGCAGCCTTTTTCTGTTGAAGAGGACCTGGCCACCGAATTCGGTGTGCAGCCTGTGCCGCTCTCGCAAGGCGGCCAGCAGGTCTACTTTGGACTAGTGGTGCTGGATACTGAAAGCAGTGACCGACAGGAGGCCGGTGAAGGTGACAAAAACTTCCAGACGCTGCCCTTGATCCGTCCTGATCAGGAAGGATTTCTGGAGTATGAATTTTCCAGGCTGATCACCATGGTCACCAATCCGGAGACACCGGTCGTCGGTCTGCTGACCGAGCTCAATATAGATGGCGGTTTTAATGCCGCAACCGGACAACCTGCTGCGTCCTGGGCAATCATGGAAAGCATCCGCTATCTCTACGATGTGCGCCGCTTGAGTCCCTTCACCGATAGCATTGATGAGGATGTTGATATTCTGCTGGTGGTGCATCCCCAGAATCTTGAACAGCAGACTCTGTACGCGATTGATCAGCATGTAATGCGTGGTGGCAAGGTGATGGTGTTTGTAGATCCAAATGCGGATTCACAGTCGCAGCAGGTGATGTCTGGCAGCGCAGAATTCGATTCGCTTTCCTCAGATCTGGCACCGTTGCTTAGCGCCTGGGGCGTTGAGTATGACTCTGAACGCGTGCTGGCAGATCAGGAACTGGCACTTTTTGTAACGGTCGGTCAGGCGCAGCGTCCGATCACCCACCTGGGCATGATTGGCGTACAGCGACCGGGTTTTGCCAACGATATTGTTACCACCGGTCTGGAGATAATGAATATGTCATCGCTGGGCGCACTGATTCCACGCCCGGATGCAAGCACCAGCTTCGAGCCATTGATTCAGTCCAGTGATAAAGCCATGCTGATGGAAGGGGCATTCTTCAAGGCATTGACCGACCCAAGCATCCTGCTGGACGAGTTTGAAGCCAGTGGCGAACGCTACACAGTAGCCGCAAGAATTACCGGTGCGGCTGCCAGTGCGTTTCCAGAGGGCCGCCCGCTGATTACTGACAGTGGTGACCAGACGGATACAGACGCTGCGGCTCCGGCTGAAACAGAACTGGCAACTCATATCGCGCAATCCCAGGGCAGTATCAGCGTCATTGTGGTCGCAGACACCGATTTTCTGACCGACAGAATGTGGGCGCAGCTAAGTTCAATGTTCGGGCAGCGTATGGTGCAGGCATTTGCCAGCAATGGAAATTTTGTTATTAATGCGCTGGACAATCTTGGCGGCAGTGCGGATTTGATCAGTATTCGCAACCGAGGCAGCTATGCGCGACCCTTTACCCGCGTGCTGGAATTGCAGCGTGCAGCTGATGAGCGTCTGCGACAGGAAGAAACTGAACTTTTGCAGGCATTGGCGGAAACCGAACAACAGCTGGCGGCACTGAGTCAGGGATCTGCTGACGGCAATGCTTTAACACCGCAGCAGGAAGAACAGATAGATCGCTTCATTCAGCAGCAACTGGAGACGCGCAGAAAACTGCGTGAGGTTCAGCATCAGTTAAATGATGATATTGAAAGTCTGGGCAGTACGCTGAAATTAATAAACACGGCACTGATTCCGGTGTTGCTGATCATAGCAGCGCTGACGATGGCCTACCTGCGTAGAAGAAAACGCGATACAGCTACGAAGACTTAATCGGCAATTTGACCCGCACACAGGTACCCACTCCGAGTGTGCTGTCAATTTCAAGCTTACCGCCATGAGCTTCGGCGATCAGACGGCACAGATACAAGCCCAGACCAAATCCGCCTGTATGCCGCTGCCTGGAGCTGTCCGGCCGAAAGAACGGCTCGCTGATCTGGCTCAGGTGCTCTTTGGCAATACCCTCGCCCTGGTCACGGACCTCCAGCACTGCGTCGCTGCCGGTAAACTGAATTGCAACGGTTATAGGATTATTACGACCGTGCCGGACGGCATTGTTTAAGAGATTGGTCAGCAGTAAGCGGATTCGCAGTTTATCAATCTGCATTGAACGATCACGTTTTGGAAACTTTTTGTTTAGACCGCCTTCGTAACCTGTATACGGCTCCAGGGTCAGATTCACGAAGCGGGTGAAATCCACTTCTTCAGCCACCAATGCATAATGTCGGCCACTGAGCCGCTCTGCTTCAATTAAATCAGCAATCAGCAGATCAATCTCGTCAATATCATCACGCAGATTATCCTTTACCTGGCCATCGTCCATAAACTCCAGCTGGAGTTTCGCCCGCGTTATCGGCGTGCGCAGTTCGTGACTGATTGCCAGTAACAACTGCCGCTTTGCTTCCAGCATCGACTGCAGTGAATCAGCCATCTGATTGACGCTATGGGTCAATTCACCCAGTTCATCCGTGCGGCTGGTTTTTACCCGATAACCCAGATCACCCTCGCAGATGCGCTCAGCACCCTCTCGCAATAATCGCACCGGATCGAGCAGTCTGCGCACCAGCCAATAATTGAGGAACAACACAATTATCGCGACGCCCAGCCCCATATAAATAACGAAATAATCATAGTCACTTAAGGAAGGCACTTTGCGATTGAGAAAATACTCATAACCACCGCGGGCAACCCGGATCACATCTTCATCACCTACCGTCATCATCTGCGCTTCAGCAGAGATTGAACGTACGAACTGAGCCTGATGAATATCCAGGTCGTCGGCTTCATCTGACTGCCAGTTGATATGCGGGCTGCGAATAATGATCGTCAGCGACAGATCCTGAGCCAATTGCGAGGCCTGGCGCAGGTCAGGCGGAATACCGATACTGTCGACGATCTGATTGATGTTATTGAGGTAGAAATCCGGGATCGGACTCACCCGTTCTGCCCGCCAGTTTTGATCCAACTGGCGCAGAGACAAAGAGATAATCACAAAGAAAAAAATTACAGTGGCGCTGAAAATCAGCAACAGGCGAAAAAACAGCGAATTCGCCACCTTTGGAACCAGCGTTTTCACTTTGGTTCGCCGACGAATGTATATCCCCGGCCCCAGACCGTTTTTATAAACCGTGGCGTCCGTGAGGTGTCGTTGAGCTTATGGCGTAAGCGGCTTACCAGGGTGTCCACCGCCCGGGAGAAAAGTTCTGCATCAATACCGCGTAATCGGTTCATCAGTTCATCACGCGAAAAAGTCTTATTCGGTGACTGCAAAAACACAATCAGCAGTTCGTACTCCATGGTTGTCAGTTCGACCAACTCATCGTCAAGCTTCACCGTGCGTCTGACGGTGTCGACTTCCAGGCCCTTAATCTGTGGCAGTTCAAGCTGTTTGCGCGCTTCATCGCTGCTGCGTCGCAGAATATTGGTGATCCTCGCCACCAATTCACGGGGTTCAAATGGCTTTGGCAGGTAGTCGTCAGCACCCAGTTCAAGGCCAACGATGCGGTCGGTCACTTCACCGTGTGCAGTCAGCATCAAAATCGGCAACTGCCCATAGATCGCTGATTTGGAGCGGATTTCACGGCAGATTTCAAAACCATCTTTCTCTGGCAGCATAACATCCAGAATCAATAAATCCGGCTTCATGCGCTTCAGATATTCAAAGCCTTTGCTGGGCGTATGCGCGGCAGTCACCGCCATGTCATAGCGCTCCAGGTACTGGGTCAACAATTGACCGAGCTTTTCATCATCATCTATCAGTAGTATTTGTTTCATTTGGTTTGGCCGGCAGGTCACTCGGATCGGATGCCCGGAGTGTACGAATTCAGCGCCGGGAAATCAATCAACTGGCTGGTAGACCTGCCGCGCAGGCGCGAATCACCGGGCTTAACAAACCGGCATCACACCGGCCTGCCCGGATAGCGGCTGTCCGTAGTATCATAGCGTCCCCACTGAATCAGGACCGTGTTTAATGATATCGCTTAACAACGCCCGCCTTATGCGCGGCGACCTGGTGCTGCTTGAGCAGGCCAGTCTTGCCATCCACGATGGACAGAAAATAGGTATCATCGGTCGTAATGGCAGTGGTAAAACCAGTCTGTTTAGTTGCCTGCTTGGCCAGCTTGCATTGGATCAGGGCCAGCTGAGCATGCCTGAAGGGCTGCGTGTCGCCTGCATGTTACAGGAAACCGCGGCACTGCCCTGCTCTGCGCTGGACTATGTGATGGATGGCGACAAGGTGTTCCGCGCCATAGAAGCGAAGCTGACCGCTGCTGAAGCAACAGGTAACGGCAGCGATATTGCACATTGGCACAGTGAGCTGGATAGAATCGGCGCTTATGATATTCAGACCCGCGCCCGGCAGATGCTGGCAGGACTTGGCTTCAGCAGTGATGAGTTTGAGCGCCCGGTAGCGACATTTTCCGGTGGCTGGCGCATTCGTCTGAATCTGGCGGCTGCATTGATGGCCCCGTCTGACCTGTTGCTACTCGACGAACCCACCAACCACCTCGATCTGGAAGCCACGCTGTGGCTGGAGCAGTGGCTGATTCGCTATCAGGGCACCCTGCTTATCATTTCGCACGATCGCAGCTTCCTGGACAAAGTTATCGATTATGTCGTCAGCTATGAACAGCAACAGCTGGCTTTATATCGAGGCAACTACAGTTCTTACGAATCTCAACGTGCGGCACGCCTTGCCCAGGAACAGGCAATGTATGAAAAGCAGCAGCGTCGCAAAGAGGAAATCGAAAACTTTGTGCGCCGTTTCCGAGCGCAGGCGACCAAAGCCAAACAGGCCCAGAGCCGCTTGAAAGAGCTGGATCGCATGCAGGAAATTGCGCCCGCTCATATTGATTCCCCGTTCCATTTCATATTTCCTGAACCCGAGCAGGGCCCCGACGAATTGCTTGCACTGATTCATGGCAGCATTGGTTTTTCGGAGCCGCTGGTGACTAAAGTAAAGATGACAGTCCGGTCAAATACCCGCATCGGCTTGCTTGGATTCAACGGCAGTGGCAAGTCAACCTTGCTGAAGACACTGTCCGGAAAAATGCCACTGCTGGGCGGCGAGATGCGGCAATCAAAACATCTTAAAATTGGCTACTTTGCCCAGCATCAGGTTGATGTGCTGGATAAGAATTCCGGCCCGATGGCGCTGGTGCAGAAACTCGATCCGCAGGCGCGCGAACAAAGTGTACGCGACTTTCTGGGTGGTTTTGATTTCCGTGGCGATCGTATCACCGACACCATTGCAAATTTCTCCGGTGGCGAGAAGGCGCGGTTGGCGCTGGCATTGATAGTCTGGCAAAAACCTAATCTGTTATTGCTGGACGAACCTACCAACCATCTTGACCTGGAAATGCGCCACGCGCTGACCGAAGCCCTGCAAAGCTATTCGGGAGCGCTGCTGATCGTTTCACACGATCGCCATCTGCTCAGCAATACGGTTGATGAGTTTTATTCAATTCATCAGGGCCGCTTTACCGAGTTTGAAGGTGACCTGAATGATTATGAAAAATGGTTGCAGGAACACAGTCGTCAGGAGGCTGCGCCAGCCACAGCAAACGCAGATAATAAACCGGACCGTAAGGAACTGCGTCAGCTGGCTGCAGTCCAGCGGCAGCAGTCCGCCCCGCTGCGCAATGAAATAAAGAAACTGGAAAAACAGCTGGAGCAGGTCTCACAACAACTGCAAGCACTGGAAGAAAAACTGGCCGTGCCGGAGATTTACGAAGACAGTAAGCGCAGTAAGCTCGCTGAGCTTTTGCAGGAACAGATTCGCCTCAAAAAACAACTGGGATCGCTTGAAGAGGACTGGCTGCAGAAAAGCGAGACACTGGAATCCCTGGAAACCGCATGATAGTGGCTGCATGCCGGTATCCATTCGGTTTTTAAACTTCTAAACAGCCGTTCCTTCGGCGCATTGACGCTCCTATGTCAAACATTCGCGGCCACAGCCTTCAAATCACCGAGGATTAGTGGGTATAGCTCTCGGACGATGTCGCGTTTTAGACAACGGTGTAGTTCTTTTAGGGTAAGTCCTTCCTTCGTCCGACGTTCGACATATACACGGGTCCGTGGATCGCTTCGCGTGCGAACCATGGCCAGGGTCCACAGTGCATTGTTTGCCGCCCTGCTACCGCCGCGATTCAGGCGGTGTCTGATCGTCTTTCCTGACGACGCTGGCAATGGGTTAACACCACACAATGCAACCAGGGCGGCCTCGCTTTTTAGCCGCTCTGGAAAACAATATGCACCTAAGTCGTAGCTAAAACTAATTGGATACGGGCTGCCCGCGTCTGTCCATGCGGAGATGCTCGCCTCTACCTCGGCAGGAGATTCTAAGCCCTTGGCGATTCGTCCGTGGCTTTGCAGAACGAGTCGCTGCTGCATCGCTACTGTTTTCAGGAAGTCAGCTAGCTCTTGCTCGTTTTTGCATTCACAGCCTTGCGCTGCACTTGGCCCAACGCAAACTCTCGCCCTTTTTAGGGATTGGTCATCTAAAAATAGCCTTCACGCTTTTTCTTCTCCATCGACCCAACCTGATCCTTGTCTAAAGTACGACCCTGGCGCTCACTAGACTTATCCAACAGAATTTCTTGAATTATTTCAGGCACAGTCGTAGCGTGACTTAGGACAGCGCCAGTTTGTGGATAACAACCAAGAGTCCTAAATCGAATCTGACGTATTTCAATCGAATCGCGCTCTTCAGCATTTAGATAGGGCAGCATGCGCTCATCGTCCAAGGCAAATATCTGAGCACTTTCACTACAGATCCAACTCCTTCGTGGCGCCGAGAAGTAAAGATCTACCAGATCGATCTTTTCCAGCATGATGTATTGCCACACATCCACTTCAGTCCAATTGGATAAAGGAAACACGCGCACGCTCTCCCCGCTATCAATTTTAGTGTTGTAGATATTCCACAACTCGGGGCGCTGGTTTTTAGGGTCCCAGGAGTGATTTTTACCACGCACCGAGAACACTCGTTCTTTAGCGCGGGACTTCTCCTCGTCACGGCGAGCACCACCAAGTGCGGCATCGAAGCCATATTTTTCCAGCGCCTGCTTAAGCGCTATCGTTTTCATGTGATCGTTGTATTTTACGGACCCGGACTCGACTGGATGTATGCCTGCTGCCAACGCATCGGTGTTGGTATGCACGAGCATGCGCAAAGCGTACTTCTGCGCTAGCGCATCGCGAAATCGCGCCATTTCGGCGAATTCCCAAGTCGTATCGACATGCAATAACGCCAATGGCACAGGTGCAGGATAGAGCGCCTTGCGTGCGAGATGCAGCATTACCGTCGAATCCTTCCCAATCGAGTAGAACATGCAAGGGTTCTGAAAACTGGCGACAACCTCACGGATAATGTGAATAGACTCCGCCTCCAGCTTACGTATATGAGTCATTTCAGACATGCGCGTCCTCCTCTGTAACAGGCGTCCACTGGCCAGCGTGATAGCGAGCCATGCTTCTTGCCTCCAGATCCCAGGCGAAGAGAAATAACCAGTCATTGTCGAGTAACTCTCGCACCGCTGGCTGAGCGTTGATGATATCGGCTATCGCTTGTATTGGCGCGGCGATGTAGACACTTAGTCTTAGTGGTTGATGGCGCCAGTCGGAGCCATCATGCACAGATTGAATTGGCAACCCAATGCGTAAATCACCTCCGTTGCCTTCGAACACACCAATGTGTTCGCCCACGACGTTGTGCAGTAATTTATTGCCGCTGCCATATTTATCGGGATCGACGACGGATGCGTAGTACTGCAGATTAATCCAGTTGGTGACGATCATCGGCGCGGTAATGATCAGCTCCAACACCTTGAAGCCCGCATCACTCTGCCACGTGTAGTCATGAAGAAAACTACGTCCCTCCAGGTTGATTTGGCGAGTAAAAGCACGTGGCGCAACGATAAACGAGGCATTGTTTGCGAGCCCCCATTCCGGGCGCAGTTGTGCCCAATCATTGCTACGCTCTTGCATCGCCGATGCAATCCTATTGGTTTTTTTGGCCTCGATACCAAGGCTTGGTGCACGAGCGTGTTGTGCAACGCTTTCGGCGCCTCTTAGCCACTGGCTGTAAGGAGCTTCGTCAGGCGAGTCGAAGCAGACAATTTCATCAAGGCTGGTATTGTGAAGCGCAGGGACAAAACGGGTGGTATTGGGAATCATGACCTGATGACTCGCCAATATTTCTCGCAAGCTTGCGTCATTGAGCAATTGTGCGAGCACTCGCACGTTTACTTCGCCGCTTTGCCCACCGCACGCACCGCAGTCCAGGCTTGCGGCATGGGGATTATTGGCACTATGACTGGCGTGGCCCACAAGTAATACATGCTCGGGGAAATCCTTCTTCAAACCAAGCGCTTGCAGAATTGACAGGAGCAACTGCGCTTGGTCCTCTTTGCTGATCGCGACACCATTGCTGCGCAGCTCCCAAATGCTATTCTTCTCAATTGGGCTTATAGATTCGCGCGTGCGCAATTTGGAGAAACTGTACCGCAGCAAGTCGAAGGCTTTGAACACTCCACCGGCCTCTACCAAGCCGAAAGAGGCTGGCGCAATATTAGAGGCGTCCTGATTGCCGACCTTACGTTGTATGCTCGCGTTTTGCTTTCGCTCTAAGGCGCTCACCGCCACCTTGGAAACACTCAGTACGGGACTCAGCAAGCCTGGCAACTGTGGCCTTGCCTCGCTAGTGAATGAGTTGCGATACTCGATAGGCAGCCCGAAGAAACCGGCGAAACCGGCAGTTTGAATGGCAGGGTCCTGCGCCTCTAATGCACGACGCATTGGCTCAGAACGCACGTCTATGCAAAAGATTGCCAACACCTTTGGCGTTGCGGCAGGCGAAGGTTGCACCTTCAGTAACTGCTGTTGTAAAGGTTCTTGATAGGCGTACTCGAGTGCACGTTGCCACACCCATAGTAACTGCTGGTTCTGCAGAATTTCGTCAAAACGCGCAGCGCTTCTCTGGAATTGAGCGAGGAATTGACGCTTTATCAATTCGTAACTTGCGGCAGTCTTCACTTGCAGGTGTCGCCACAGCAATAGCTCCCAGCAGAGTCTTATCGCCAGCAGTTGTTCTATGAGATCGTTGTCATTGCCTACCAAGCGGTCTTGCCATGCCTGATACGCGAGCCATGAAGTCCAACCATTCACATCCAGCAGCAGAGAGGTGGCATAGTCTACGCAGGCCGCCTCGCTAAACTGCCCCGCGAACACTTCTTTGTGAAATGCCTCATAGACCCCAGAGATCGATTCCGGGAGGGAATGAATCTGCTGGTTGATCTCGCGAGCTCCCATTAGAATTCCGATGCCTTTGTCGAGGCCCACCACTTCCCGCCATGATTGAAAAAATGCGTGCCCTGCAGAGACGCCGCTAAGCATTCTTTCCGGATATTGGAAAAATGCCCCGCAGAACTGGCTTATCTGTTGTTCAACTTCGGCGCGCCATGCCATCTTATTGCGTTGTTCTACCGTGTCATCCAGAAAGTCTACAAAATTGTGCCAAGGCTTCGGCACCGCAGAAGTTTCCAGCGCGGCTAATAACTGCTCCTGCGTTGCCACTGTTTTTAGCTCATTTTTTGCCATCTGCAGATGCGATGGAGAGATTGCCCTGCCCCATTGACGTTTGTAGTAGGCGCCCGGCATCAGGCAATTAATCTTGCCCAGTGTTGCGAGTCGCGCGGCCACTTTGGAAAACGGCTCAGCGCGCATCTCCCACCATGGGTTCACTGCAATGGAGCGATCTAAAGGCCACGTGGGAGCGAATTTGCTACACGCCTGACGCATGCACTGCTGCAGGGACGTTGGCGTAGCGTCATCTAACAAGGGACCAGGCACTGTCATATCAAATTGCTCCATGTGACATTGTTGTTGTATTTGGGGTGCGTGGCAATGGCCATAGTTTTAGCGTTAGACGTGTGAGCCATTCATCGAGATAAAACCCAGCATTGAGTGCGATAAACAAGCGATGACTAGAAGTGCTTTGTGGGTTGTAACGCAACTGGAAATAACCCAGCAGGAGTATCGCGAAGAGGCTTAAGATCCATACATCGAACCAGACGCGGTAAGTATGCTCATGGGCAGGAATTACAGGCGCGAGTATTGTCTTGAAAGCCCAGTAAGTGCCCAACAAAAGCAGGCACCAGCTAAGGGAGTAGACAATCTGCTGCCTTCCACCCACCGCACTAAGCTGTGTCAGGAACACAGTCAGTGCCGCAGCCACAATCAACCATGGGCTAAGCGGTAATAACGATACGCCGCTAAGTGAGACAAGCAAGGCGATTGCAGGTAGCACCACAAGAGACGCCAAGAACCAGCCTCTCAGTGTCGGCAGTCTCTTTGTGCTGTGCTGTGCGCGAAGAAATTCTGCAACCGCCTCGCCGGAGTTCAAGAAGGCCAAGGCTTTGTAGCAGGAGTGGGCTAGCATGTGCAGTAAGGCGAGCTCGTATAAGCCTAGCGCACACTCCACTAACATCAGACCCATTTGCGCGTTGGTAGACCATGCCAGGCGCACCTTTATGCTGATTCTGGTCATCATGACCAGGGCCGCCACCAGCATCGACAAACCTGCGACTACTATCACGATTGCCTGGGCGATCAGCGCTTGGCCGAACAGCGGGGAGAAAAGTATCAACAGAAAACCGCCAAGATTAATGACACCAGCATGCAGTAGGGCCGAAACGGGGGTTGGAGATTCGACCACTTGGATTAGCCAACCATGCACGGGTAGTTGCGCACATTTAATTAGGGCGGCGAGTGCGATTAAAATGGCCGCAGCCTGTTCTTGCGCACTGAGTCTATTCACCGGGTAATGGGACAATATCTCATCGAGGTTTAGGCTGCCGTGTTCACGCCACAGCAGGAAAAACGCGACAGCGAGACAGGCCTCCGCTACTCGAGCAAGTATGAACTTCTTATGAGCCGCGAGGACGGCACGAGCTCGCGTGGGGTAGAACATCAATAACTCATGGAAGCTTAGGCTAATTGCGACCCAGGCAAGCCACAGGAGCACTAGATTCTGACTCGTTACCACACAGAGTACGGCGAAGACCGTGCAATTGAACCACCACAAAAAGCGTTTTCCGTTGACGTCCTGAGCGAAATTCGTTGCCGCATAGCGAAGCACGATCCAAGCGATAAAGCTAATAAGCAGCAGCATGATGCTGACGAGCGGGTTGAAATGGAACCAAGCTAGTTGCGATGCTGGCACATCCAAGATCATGGTCTGCACGAAATAGAGGGCAGCTGCCGCGAATGCCACCCCCATTATCGTCTTGGCCGCCGCCCAGCGCCAAGAAAAAGTCCAAAGCATCATTATCAGCAGAGGGGCCAACACCACAGTTGTCGCTAAAAAAGAGCTTCCATTAAAAGTCATAATAATCCAACCAGTTATTTGAAGTGCGGCGATTGTCCGGCATTATGAACATTCTGTAAAATATATATTAATTCAATATTCATTCTTTTTTGGTGAACTATGAGCAGGCTCAATTACCACCATCTTTACTACTTTTGGAGAGTAGCTAAGCAAGGCAACTTGACCCAATGTGCCCACGAATTGCATGTCTCTCAGTCTGCGCTTTCCACGCAAATCAAGCAGTTAGAGGAAAGCATGAACTTAACGCTGTTCAAACGCGAAGGGCGCAAACTGGTACTGACTGAGACGGGCCGTAAGGCCTTCAGCTACGCTGAGGACATCTTCAAGAAGGGTGACGAGCTGCAATCCTACTTGCTTACTGGCGAGCAACAGGAGGGGGCGGCACTGCGCATCGGCATGCTGGCGACCATGTCGCGTAATTTTATCGAGAACCTCATGCAGCCTTTGGTGGGGCGCCCTCACGTTAAGTACAGCCTGGAAGCGCGTGAACAGTCCAATCTTTTAGCCGCGCTCGGCAACCACCAACTCGATCTTGCACTGACCAATATCGCGGTGGTCGGAGACGATAAGCAATTATGGCAATGCCAACTGCTTGCCCGGCAACCAATTGCGATCGTTGGTCCCCCAGGATTGAAACTAGGGGACCGGCTCAATGCCGCTTATAAGAAGCAGCGCTGGGTTTTACCGGTACACGATAGCCCGATACGCTCTGCATTCGAGGGCATCTGTGCACAACATCATTTCACCCCGGACGTGATCGCCGAGGCCAATGACATGGCCATGCTCAGGCTGTTGGCACGAGACTCCGGCGCGATCTCAGTGCTGCCACAAGTCGTGGTGAAGGATGAATTAGGTAGCGGTAAGCTCGTACTCTATCTTACTCTGGAGAACGTGTTCGAAAACTTTTATGCGGTGACTATCGCGCGGCAGTTCCCGAATAATTTGGTCAATGAATTGCTAACGCTTGCCCGTCAGCAGCCATAGCCCCCATAAATCGAAATTGTCTTTCGTGTCAGAACCATTGTGTTTAAGCGGTCGCAGTAGGAATGCTGGTCACCCAGCACCCCCTGCGCAGATCCGTACGTGCGCTACTAACGCTTACGGCTCCTAAGTAGTGCGATTTTAAGTGAGGCAATGCGGACTACGCTCTGCGATAAGGCCATTGCGTCGATTAAATCGCAGACGCACAATTCGTCGCGCTGCAGCAGTAAGGCGACCAGCCTTACCCGCACTGGCTCGGAAAGTGCTTTGAACAAACTGGCTAATTCATGAGTATTCATGGCCTGGATTATATCTGCCTGGGCAAATATAGCCAATCACGTTTTCAAGTCAAGGGGACTTTTGCGACCTGCATCGATGTGCCTGAACGCACTTTGGCGTACTTTAAAGCAGGTCGACAGTCACCCGCACTTGAATGTACACAAATCGACGCTATCTATTAACAGTTGATAAACTCTTGCCGGTCCGCACTCGCTGTTGTACCGATGCGCACCCGGCAATTATTTCAGGAGATGAAAGCCGTGATACTAAATCGTGCGTGGATTGCCCTGCTTGCCTTGTGCACCTTGCAAATGAGCACTCAGATTGCGCTGGCTCAGGAGGCTGTTGCCACTGACACCTTTGATTACACAAATTTTCGCACTAATGATGAAGCGAACAATATCCATATCTTCAAGACCACCAGTCCCGCTGTAGTCAATATCACCAACTCCCGTCTGGTGCGCTCGTTCAATTCATTAAATCCTCAGGAAGTTCCACAGGGCAGCGGCTCCGGCTTTATCTGGAATAATGAAGGCTATGTGGTCACCAACTTTCATGTAATCCAGCAAGCTTCACGGCTGACCGTCACGCTGCAGGATGGCAGTGGCTATCAGGCGCGCGTGGTTGGTTTTGAGCCCGATAAGGATCTGGCAGTTTTGAAGATTGATGCGCCTGCGGAGAAGTTGCACCCGCTGACTATTGGTGACTCAACGCTTCTGGAAGTAGGCCGCAAAGTAATCGCAATCGGAAATCCCTTCGGGCTTGATACCACCATGACGGTGGGCATAGTCAGCGCGCTGGGGCGAGAGATCAATTCACTGAATCAACGCAAGATTCGGGATTTGATTCAGACTGATGCGGCGATCAATCCGGGCAATTCCGGAGGCCCCCTGCTCAATTCACTTGGGCAACTGGTTGGCGTTAACACCGCTATTTACAGCCCCACCGGCACCAATGCCGGAATCGGCTTCGCGATACCCGCTAATACCGTGAAGAAAATCGTGCCGGAGTTGATTCAATTTGGCCGAGTGCAGACACCGACTCTGGGCATTCACTACCTGCCACTGCAACAGGCGGATTATTACCGTCAGCGCTGGGGTCTGCAGGGAGTTATTGTGGTAGGTGTGGTTGCAGATGGCAACCCCGCCAGAGCTGGAATGACAGGTCTGATGGAGACCCCTTCAGGCATCGTGCTGGGCGATGTGATCATTGCAATAGATGACACCGGAATCAATAACGAGGATGATCTGCTGACTGTGCTCGAGAACCGTAAACCCGGCGATGTCGTCACCGTTACTACTCTGCGCAATAATGAGCGCAAGACCTATCAGCTGGAACTGCAGGCCAGCCAGCGCTGATCTTTGCAACAGGGGATGCGCTGCCTGGAGCAGGCATTCCCGCACGGAGAGCCGTTTGTTACACATTGTTTTATTCGAACCGGAAATACCACCCAACACTGGCAATATCATTCGTCTGGCAGCCAATACCGGCTGTCAGTTGCATCTGATAGAACCACTTGGCTTTACTCTCGATGACAAGCGCATGCGCCGTGCGGGACTGGATTATCACGAATTCAGCGCGCTGAAAACTTACCCGGACTGGGGCGCGTTCATGCACAGCAGACCTGAGGGCAAGCTGTTTGCGCTCAGCACTAAAGGCAGCTGTGCGTATTCCAGTGTCAGTTTCAGTGCGGGAGATATCCTGGTGTTTGGCCCGGAGACGCGGGGCCTGCCTGCGGAAATACTGCAATCCTTACCGTCGACTCAGGTCCTGCGCATTCCGATGCGCACTGGCAGTCGCAGCATGAATCTGTCCAATGCCGCAGCGGTCGTGGTGTACGAAGCGCTGCGACAACTGGATTTCAGATTCAGTGACTGATCAGTTCACTGCCTTTAGTTAACTGCACCTTTGTCAGCATCAGCTGCTGGAGCTGCGGCTGCTGCCGCCTGCTGCTGTTTCTGTTGCAGGAACAGCGCTTCAAAATTGACTGGTGCCAGCATGATGGCTGGGAAGCTGCCACGGGTAACCAGGCTGTCAATTGTCTCTCTGGCATAAGGGAACAGAATGTTTGGACAGACTGCTGCCAGTACATGCTCCAGCTCTGCTTCGTTGAAGCCCATACAGGTGAACACGCCAGCCTGCTGAACTTCTACCAGGAAGGCCACATTCTCTTCCATTTTGGCTTCGATGGTCAGTGTCAGTACCACATCAAATACACCCTCTGCCAATTTGGAATTACGGGTGTTCAGATTGAAAGTGATTTTTGGTGACCACTGCCCCTGAAATGTTTCCGGGCTGCGGGGAGACTCGAAGGAGGCGTCTTTCAGATATATTCTCTGCAGAGCGAACACCGGTCCCTGAGGCTGATTAACTGCCGGCTCAGTGCTGCTCGCGGTATTGCCATTTTCGTTGTTGTCTTTCTCTGCCATGATTTAAAACCCATATTGACTGTTAAAGTTAAGTTTATTTTCTACTTCTGCACCAGCGGGAGGTTTTGCGCTCGCCACTCACTCATGCCGCCACTCAGACGTACTACCTGATCAAAACCGGCCTCTTTCAGGGTCTTGCAGATTTCACCCGACTGCTGACCCGCTTTACAGACTACGATCAGCGGTTTTGATTTATATTTCTCCAATTGTCCGAGGCTTGCTGAAAGCTTAGTCACCGGAATATTGATCGCATCAACGATGTGCCCTGCATCGAATTCTTTCTTATCGCGGACATCCAATACCCGGCCATCCGTGCGATTTATCAGCGTTACAGCCTGCTGCGCGCTGACGCCTTGCGAACCGGTTTTATTAAGGTGCACGATTAATGCCACCACCAGCCCTACCCACAGACTCGACAGAATCCAGTGATTACCGACAAATTCAATAAATTGGGCCATCAGCAAAAGGTACCTTGCAAAAAAGGGGTGAAGTATACACGGCAAACTCAGGGCTTGCATCTACCTGAAATGCAGCCTGAAATGCAGCCTCGCCATCAATGCCAGTTTCCGCGATAATGGCCCACACGCTACAGCGCCTGCGAACTAAAACACCGACTCCAAAATGGACTTCCCACAGATGACTGCACCCATACCCCGCCATACCACCCTGCTCCTGATTCTCGATGGCTGGGGCTATCGCGAAGCCACCAATTCAAATGCGATCGCTGCCGCTGATACGCCGGTCTGGGACAAGCTGTGGCAAAGCTGCCCGCATACGCTGATAAGCACCTCCGGCATGGAGGTAGGGCTGCCAGAAGGGCAGATGGGCAACTCAGAAGTGGGCCATATGAACCTGGGCGCAGGCCGGGTGGTCTATCAGAGTCTGACCCGTATCGACAAAGCCATATCAGAGGGTTCTTTCTTCACAAACCCGGCGCTGACTGCCGCTGTCGACAAGGTGGTCGGCACCGATAAAGCGCTGCATATTCTGGGACTGCTGTCACCGGGCGGAATTCACAGCCATGAAGATCAGATCCTCGCGATGATCGAACTGGCTTATCAGCGCGGTGCAAAACGCGTCTATCTGCATGCCTTTCTGGATGGCCGCGATACCCCGCCCCGCAGCGCGCTGGCTTCGCTGCAACTGGCTGAAAACAAACTGCGGGAACTGGGCTGCGGCCGCATTGTCTCGGTAATCGGTCGGTATTTCGCAATGGACAGGGATAAGCGCTGGGATAGAGTGCAGACTGCCTATGATCTGCTGGTCGATGGCACAGCGAATTTTTTCAGCTTCAGCGTTGAGGAAGCGCTCAGTGCCGCCTATGACCGGGGCGAAGACGACGAGTTTGTCACAGCAACACGGGTTGATGCGCTGGATCAGCCGCTGGTCCGTATTGAAGATGGTGACAGTGTCGTGTTCATGAACTTTCGCTCCGACCGAGCACGGCAGCTTAGTCATGCATTTCTGGATAAAGATTTCAGTGGCTTTGAACGCGAGCGGCAACCTGCGCTCAGCGACTTTGCGACACTTACCGAGTACTCGGCCGATCTAAAAACCAGTTGCGCCTTCCCGCCGCAGTCCATGAATAATGTGCTGGGAGAATATCTCGCCGATCGGGGCAAGACCCAGCTGCGGATTGCGGAAACTGAGAAATACGCTCATGTAACTTTCTTTTTCAGTGGTGGACGTGAACAGCCTTTCGAAGGCGAGGACCGGATCCTGGTCCCTTCTCCTCAGGTAGCGACCTACGACCTGCAACCGGAGATGAGCGCATTTGAACTGACTGACAAGTTGGTGGAAGCCATCCATTCTGGAAAATATGATGCCATCGTCTGCAACTACGCCAATGGCGATATGGTCGGTCATACCGGTAATTTCGATGCCGCAGTCAAGGCTGTGGAAGCGTTGGATATTTGCCTGCAGCAGATCACTGAGGCCATCCGCGCCACTGCAAGTCAATGTCTGATCACTGCCGACCATGGTAATGTCGAACAGATGCTGGACGAGGAGTCCGGCCAACCGCTGACCTCGCATACCAGCGGTCCGGTACCGCTGGTTTATGTCGGCTACCGGAACTGGAAATTCCATCGCGAAGGCAGCCTGAGCGATATTGCCCCGACCATGCTGACCTTGATGGATATTGATATTCCCGCAGAAATGACCGGCACCACCCTGCTGAGCTCATAACCTGGAGGCTCATTCAAAATGCCTGCCCAACGCCTGCGCTTTTTGATCGGCACCTGCCTCTGCGCCGCGTTCCTGCTCGGCATGGCAGGCATCAGCCAGAGCGCAGAAATTGAGCAGCCTGATGTTCAACTGGGAGAAGTCAATAAAGCTATCAGCGCTATTGAGAGCTGGATTAATGATGCTGCCAATAACAGATCGCAACTTGAAAACGATCTGCGCACAGCCAATCGTCAGATTGAGATGCTTCAGCAGTCCATTGACAGCAATCAGCTTGCTATCCTTGCCAGTCAGGGAGAATTAGATACCTTGCAAGAGCGCAGCGCAGTGCTGGAACAACAAAAGACTGCGCAACAGGAACTGGTGGCACAGGCTCTGCGAGCCTCTTATATGATCGGCCGAGACAGCTCTTTAAAGCTGCTGCTGAATCAGGAAGATCCTGGACCGGGGGCGAGGATGCTGCATTACTATGCCGCCTTCAACGCCAGCCGCCTGACTCAGCTGGCAGCGTATCAACAAACCCTGGACGAACTTGCGACCATCGCCAGCGGGATTGCCGATACCACCAGTTCACTGCAAGCACGCAGCGCTGAGCTGGAAGGACAACTTGTCAGCCTGACGCACAATCGGGAATCGCGTGCTGATATCCTGCTGGCGCTGGAAGCGGAACTGGCCAGCCGCAGCGATCAGCTCGAACAACTGGTGCAGGATCGCCAGCATCTCGAAAACTTGATTGCCGAAATTAACCGTATTGTCAGTGATATTCCTGCCCCTGAGGAGTTGATGCCCTTTGCTCAGGCGCGCGGTGAACTGCCCTGGCCACTGGCCGGCCCTCTGCTGAATACATTCGGGGCCAGTTACAGTGAAGGCAATTTGCAGCGTCAGGGCGTTATTATCAACGCAGCGGAAGGCACGGCAGTGCGTGCGATTCATCCAGGCCGGGTGGTTTTTGCAGACTGGCTGCGCGGCTCCGGGTTTCTGGTGGTGCTTGATCATGGTCAGGGCTACATGAGCCTGTACGCGCATAATCAGGGATTGTTAAAGCAAAACGGTGACTGGGCCAACCGTGGCGAGACTATCGCCGCTGCCGGTAGCAATGCCGGCATGGACAGCCCCGGCATCTATTTTGAGGTCAGGCACAATGGCCAGGCACAAAATCCGGTCAATTGGTGCGTAACACGCTGATGAAAGCACAGGACGAAATTGATTATCCGGCGTAGAATCATCCGACATTAAATCAGGAGCGCTTCATGACTGAATTCTCTGGCAATGCGTCTGTATCAGGCCGCTGTTTCAGCTGGCTGGCCGCTGCTTTCATTGTGGCTGCTTCTCTATTGATTGGGCCCACTCATCTGATCGCTCAGGAGCAGACAGCACAAACGCCGGCTCAGCTGCAGGACAATCCTCTGAATCGTTTTGGTCGTCAAGCGGGCGAAGCACAGCCATTGCCCTTACCACTGGATGAAGTTCGTATTTTCACCGAAGCGCTGGAAGCAATCCGCAACGCCTATGTAGAAGATATTGATGATAAGACCCTGCTCAGTTTTGCGATTAAAGGCATGCTGGCCGGGCTTGATCCGCATTCAGCTTATTTAAGTGCTGAAGATTTCGATTCCTTAACTGAAAGTACTCAGGGCGAATTCGGCGGATTGGGCATCGAGGTAGGCGAGGAGAACGGCTATATCAAAGTAATTACCCCGATTGACGGTACCCCGGCGCAGCGCGCAGGCATTCTTTCAGGTGATTTGATTGTTGAGATCAACGGCAGACCTCTGCGTGAACTTCAGGTAAATGACGCGGTGGAACTGATGCGTGGCGCAGTTGGTACCTCAATCGATTTGACGATTATCCGTGAAGGTGACCCAGAGCCTTACGAGTTCACTCTGGTGCGTGAAATCATCGCTGTTGCCAGTGTCCGTCACAGCACTGAGGCGCCAGGCTTTGGCTATATCCGAATTGCTCAGTTCAAAGTGAATACCGGCGCTGAGCTGCTTAAATCGCTGCAAGCACTGCAGGCAGAAAACGATGGATTAAAAGGGCTGATACTGGATTTACGCAATAATCCAGGCGGCATTCTGCAGGCCTCAGTCGATGTGGTTGACGCATTCCTGAGCAGCGGCAAAATAGTCTATACCCAGGGCCGCTTTGATGAATCAGAATTTGACTACTACGCCACTCCGACTGATCCCAGCCAAGGCGTTCCACTGGTCGTGCTGATCAATAATGGCTCAGCATCGGCCGCAGAAATTGTCGCTGGTGCGCTGCAGGATCATGGCCGTGCGGTGATCATGGGCACCCGCAGTTTTGGCAAGGGTTCCGTGCAGACAGTGCTGCCACTGACCAATGAGCGGGCGATCAAATTAACTACTGCCTTGTACTTCACGCCTGATGGTATTTCGATTCAGGCGCAGGGCATTCAACCAGACATTATTGTCGACGAAGCCTATGTCACCCGCCAGACATCACGCCGCGGAGCGTACACAGAAGCAGATCTGGAAGGTCATTTACGCAATGGCAGCGGAGCAGAGGAACTGCTGCCAACCGTGGTTGCCGAGCAGGTTGTAGTCAGCGATTACCAGTTGAATGAGGCCCTGACGCTGCTCAAAGGCTGGAATATCATGGAAACCGGGCGCAACCGCATGACCTCGGATTCACGCACCGCTGATAATCAGCAATGAGCCAATCACCATTGAAGAAGTTGTGGGCAGCAGTCCTGCATCAGTACCACAAACCGGAATCACTGTTGTTGGTCTGCTGTGTTTTCTCAGTCATTATGCTGGTGTGGATGCTGTTTCTGCATCCTGCGGCAGGTGTTGATCTCGTGCGCGCTTCCGGACCCACGACCATCGCAGTGCTTACAAGTGATGTTGAAGATCCGATTTACGCAGGCACCCTGGTCAGACAAATCACATCTTCAGCAGCCGCCAATCCGGCAGAAAGCATTGCAGCAGAAGTTGACATCGACATTGAAGTTGACGTAGTCGAGCCGCAGACAGAGAAAGTCTATATCGCTATTATCCTCGATGATATTGGCAACAACGATGCGCTTGGCATGCAGGCGCTGAGCCTGCCAGGCGCTGTTACCTATGCCGTACTGCCACATACACCCCATGGCCAAAAACTGGCAATGCTCGCGCATAAATTCGGCAAAGAAGTCATGTTGCACGCACCAATGAGCAATCTTGGCCAGCACCCCTTAGGTGAGGGAGGTCTGACCCCTTTGCTGACAGAAGAAGAGTTTACTGCCTCACTGCTGCGCTCAATTGCTGCTGTCCCTTTTGCAAAAGGTGTCAACAACCATATGGGCAGCGAGTTGACCAGCGCCAGAATGCAAATGCAGTGGCTGATGCGGGAATTGAAATTACAGGATCTCTACTTTGTCGACAGCCTGACGACTGCCAGCAGTGTGGCCGCAGAGACTGCCGGAGAATTTGCAGTGCCGAATCTGCGCCGTCATGTTTTTCTGGATAACCAGGCGACTTTTGAGAACCTTGATTTTGAGTTTAAACGACTGCTGGGAATAGCCAGAGCAAAAGGCAGCGCAGTCGGCATAGGCCATCCTTATCCGGAAACACTGGCTTATCTTGAACAGGCGCTCGGCACCCTGGAGGCTGAGGGAATTGAGTTAATCACGGTCTCCCGTATGCTGGAACTGACAATCAGCAGAGAGTGACAGCGCCTTTACAGACGCATCGTAATACCGTGTTCAGCCATATATTGTTTCGCTTCCTGAATGCTGTATTCCCCGAAGTGGAAAATACTGGCCGCCAGCACCGCATCAACGTGACCTTCCAGCACACCATCCACCAGATGTTGCAGATTTCCAACACCACCCGATGCAATAACTGGCACCGGGACTGCATCACTGACCGCACGGTTCAGCGCCAGATCAAAGCCAACTCTGGTGCCATCACGATCCATGCTGGTCAGTAGAATCTCTCCTGCGCCATAACGCACCATGCGTCGAACCCAGTCAACTGCATCCAGACCCGTTGCTTTACGGCCGCCATGAGTGAATATCTCCCAGCGATCCTGGTCACCCACCGCACTGACTTTTTTGGCATCCACTGCAACCACGATACATTGCGATCCGAAACGGTCAGCCGCCGCGCGCACAAAATCCGGATTAGTGACGGCTGCGGTATTGATACCCACTTTATCGGCACCGGCATTGAGCATGGTGCGGATGTCCTCCAGTGTGCGAATGCCCCCGCCCACGGTCAGCGGAATAAACACCTGGCCGGCAATCGCCTCCACCGTGCTTACCGTGGTTTCGCGACCCTCATGGCTGGCGGTAATATCAAGAAAAGTAATCTCATCAGCGCCGGCATCACTGTAGCGTTTGGCGATTTCCACCGGATCACCGGCATCGCGGATATCAACAAATTTGACGCCTTTAACGACGCGACCTTTGTCGCAGTCCAGACAGGGAATGATGCGTTTTGCCAGTGCCATATCAGCTTTCCTTTGAACCCGGACTGAGTGAGTCCGCCTGTGCTTTATCCGCCTGATCACAATACTGTTGGGCTGCAGAAAGATTAAGTGCACCTTCATAAATAGCACGACCGGTGATTGCACCCATTATGCCCGCGCCTTTAAAGCTCACTGCTTGCAATGCCTTAATGTCGTCCATACGGCTGATGCCGCCGGACGCAATTATTGGGATAGAGGAGGCCTCAGCGAGAGCCAGCGTCGCTTCTACATTAACACCCTGCATCATGCCGTCGCGGGCAATGTCAGTGTATATGATTGCCTCAACGCCATTGTCTGCAAACTTACGTGCCAGGTCTGCGACATTTATGTTGGATACCTCGGCCCAGCCATCGGTGGCGACCAACCCGTCTCTGGCATCCAGGCCCACTATGATACGTCCCGGGAAATGTCTGCACGCTTCGGCAACGAAGGGCGGGTATTTCACTGCCTGAGTACCGATGATCACGTAACTGACGCCGATGTCCAGGTAGTACTCAATGGTGGAAAGATCGCGGATTCCGCCGCCGATCTGCAAGGGCAGATCCGGCCAGGCGCGGGCAATTGCTTTAACGACATCGCCATTAATCGGGGTGCCGGCAAACGCGCCGTTGAGATCAACCAGATGCAATCTGCGGGCACCCTGCCGCAGCCAGTGGCCCGCGGTTTTTACCGGATCGTCGGAGAACACTGTTGAGTCTTCCATCCGACCCTGGCGCAGCCGCACACACTGGCCGTCTTTTAAATCGATTGCAGGTATCACCAGCATTTATTCGCCTTCCCATTTCAAAAAATTGCCTAATAACTGCAAACCACTGTGCTGACTTTTTTCAGGATGAAACTGCACGGCGAAAATATTGCCCTGGCTGAGTGCTGAACTGAAACGCACTCCGTATTCTGTGACACCTGTTACGCTTACCCGCGGGTCCGGTTCAACATAATAACTGTGCACAAAGTAAAACCGGCTGTTATCCGGTATTCCCTGCCATAAAACATGCGGGCTAGTCTGTTCAACACAGTTCCAACCCATATGGGGGACTTTCAATCTGTGGCCGTCGCTATCGGTATATTCCACATCTGTGCGGCTACCGAAATGCCGGACTCTGCCTTTAACCAGACCCAGGCATTCCACCAGTCCATTTTCTTCACTCTGCTCCATCAGTGCCTGCATGCCAACGCAGATAGCAAGCACCGGTTTGTTGCGTACGGCTTCGCGAAGAATGTCATCTATGCCAAGGCGGCGAATCTCGGCCATACAATCGCGGATGGCACCGACACCTGGAAAAATAATCCGATCCGCCTGCAGAATCGTGGTCGCATCGCAGGTCACCTTAACATCGACATCCTTCGCCAGACTTTCCACGGCTTTCGCCACGGAATGAAGATTGCCCATGCCGTAATCAATAACTGCTACTGTCTTCATAGTTGAGTCTGAAAAAATCTGTTAACCAGCACTGGCGGTTACAGACTTCCTTTGGTTGAGGGAATGACATCACTGCTGCGCGGATCAATTTCCATCGCCATACGCAGTGCACGGCCAAATGCTTTGAATACCGTTTCAATCTGATGATGAGCGTTAATGCCGCGAAGCGTGTCGATATGCAAAGTAACCAATGCATGATTGACGAAGCCCTGAAAAAATTCATGAAACAGGTCCACATCAAAACCACCGACTGAACCGCGCGAAAATGGAATGTGATATTCCAAACCAGGGCGGCCGGAGAAATCGATAACCACCCGTGACAGGGCTTCATCAAGCGGCACATAAGCATGCCCGTAACGACGGATACCGGTGCGATTCAATGCTTTATTTACTGCCTGACCGAGAGTAATGCCCAGATCTTCAACCGTGTGATGGGCGTCAATTTGCAGATCACCCACGGCAGTTATCGTAAGGTCGATCAAACCATGTCTGGCAACCTGATCAAGCATGTGATCCAGAAATGGCAGACCGGTGCTGATTTCCAGCACACCGGTGCCATCCAGATTGACGGTGACGCTGATTTGCGTCTCTTTGGTATTACGAACAACAGTGGCCTGGCGTGACATGCGTTTACCCTGGTTTGCGGGAGTCAGGGTCGGCATTATAAAGGCAGTGCCACGGCAATGAAAGGACGAAGCTGCCTGCGGTTTTATTGCCTTGTTCGCACCGCACCTTAACTGCAACTCTCACAGTAACCTTGACCAACTGCTGTTGCGCGGCCAATCGGATTGACTCGCCTGGCGCTGTTGCTCACAATGTCAGTCTGAAAATTCGAATGGATCGGTTTTTTTACACGGGAATTTCAAACGCGATGAAAACTATTTTCATATACATTCTATTACCTCTTGTCGGTTTAGTCGGTCTGGCAGTAATAGCTATTTTTGTTCTCTTTGTTGCCATCGACCCCAACCGATATAAACCTGCGCTGGAATCAGTATTTGCCCAGCAGACCGGCCTGCAGCTTAATATCGCCGGTGATATCAGTTGGACCTTTCGCCCGGTGTTCGGGCTCAGCCTGGAAGATGTGCGCGTATCCAATAATATCAGCCCTCGCGAACTGGCCTCTTTTACTTCTGCGTCACTGGCCGTCGCGCCTGCCAGCCTGTTTGCCGACACCCTCCTGGTTGAAGAGTTTCTGGCCGATGATCTGCATGTAAACTGGATAGTAGACGCCAACGGCGCGAGCAACTGGTTTCCTGACAGTGGCTCAGCAATACCCCCTCCTTCCAGTTCAGGCACAGCCACGGACAGTTCAGGCACAGCCGCGGACAGTTCAGGCACAGCCACGGAGCCTGCGGCGGATGCTGCACAGCCAGACAGCGCTGGGCCTTCCAGAATCGCCGCGGAAATACAACAGATCCGCATTCGCAATGCCCGCGTTGCAATTCAGGACGCGCAGCGTGGCTTTAATACCAGCCTGGAAAATATCAATATCAGCAGTACCGATACCAATTTTTCCAACCGCGCTTTCCCGTTTGAAGCCTCTTTTCGCTTCGTTGACTATACCGGCGACCGCAATCTGCGTTTCAGCATCAACTCAACTGCGGCCATCGATTATGAAGCCGGAGATGCACTGCTTAGCGACTTGAATCTGAGTCTGAGCCCACTGAACATGAGCGGCAATATTGCGATCAGCGACTTTCATAATACACCTGCCTGGCGCGGTGATCTGGCCAGTAATACCTTCAACCTCGCCCACTTCATGGAAAACTTCATCATGACCGGCCCGCAGGGAGCTGCCATCCCTGGCAGCTTCGATAACAGCAGCGGTCAATTCACTGTGCATGCCAGTTTCAGCGGCGATGATGAGCATGCGTCAATCCCTGCGATCAGTATTTCCCTGGATGACATGCGCGCTGAAGGGGATGTGGAATTCCGTTTTGCTACTGAATCCGGACCGGCTAACCTGGTCTATCGGGTTACTGCTAATGAGCTGGATCTGGATGCCTATATGGCCAGCGCCGACGTCCCGGCGCCTGCAGATGGACCTGCTGAAACTGCTCCCGCTGAAGATATTCCGATTCCAGCAGAGTTTCTGAACAGCATTAACGTTACCGGTAATCACCGTATCGAAAAGCTGACTGTCGCCGGACTGGAAATAAACGAGATTACAATGGTACTGCGACTGGAAAACGGGGTGCTCAATACGGAAATGCAGGCAGCCGACTTCTACCAGGGCGGCTATGCCATGCTGGTAAATCTTGACGCCAAGGCAGCCGTACCCGTATTAACCATCAGCTCCGGTTTGGAAAATGTCGATCTGGTCGCACTGGCCGAATCGGTTCGGCTTGCTGATTTTGCCCGCGGTCTGCTCAATGTCGATTCGCAATTAACCCTGCGCGGAACTACTGTAAATCAGATGCTCGATAGCCTGAGCGGTCCGGTAAGTTTTAACCTGGCAGAAAACTCAGTAGACATCGGCATGATTAAGCAGGTGTTTGGCGGCATTTCCACGCTCAGCCCGAGCGGTGAGATTGGCAGCAATTGGCCGGACACGCTCAGCTTCACCCAGTTCGAGGGTTTGCTCAGCCTCGACAATGGCATCAGCAGCGGCCAGCAGATGCACCTGCGTATGGATAATCTTGAAGTAGCCGGTACCGGCGGTATTGATCTGGCCGCCGAGCGCTTCGATTACACGATGCAGTTCACTGTGCTTGGCGAGCCCGCAGTACAGACTATTCCGGTTAATCCTGCCTATCAGGGCGTGGCGTGGCCGGTTCAATGCAGTGCAGAATTCAGCGCTGAGCCCCGACAATTCTGCGGCCCCGATTTCCAGAAGGTGCGCGAGGTGTTTGGCCAGATTGCCCGTAATGAAGTTGAACGCCGGGTAGACGACGCCATCACTGATAAAGTGCCTGAAGAGTTGCAGGATGCGGTGCGCGGCCTGCGTAATATCTTCCGTCGTTGATCTGTGCTGGAGAAGAGAGTGCTGTTGAAAATGACCTATTAAAGAAAGTGCCGTTGAAATGACCCCGTTGCAGAGCTTAAGTTACTGATCTGCCTCCCTGACCGTATTGAGCCTGCAGGATTTATGAACAAACCATTCTCCACAGCCGTCCTTGACTGGTTTGTCAGTCATGGACGCCACGATCTTCCCTGGCAGCAACAAGTCACTCCTTATCGGGTATGGGTGTCCGAGATCATGCTGCAGCAGACTCAGGTCAGCACCGTCATCCCCTACTTCGAACGCTTCATGCAGCACTACCCGGATCTTGCCGCTCTAGCCTGCGCACCCACCGATGAGGTGCTGCATTTATGGACCGGCCTGGGCTATTACGCGCGCGCCCGGAATCTGCATGCCAGCGCTAAAATCATTCATACCGAATTGGGCGGGGAGTTTCCGGATTCTGTCGACACACTCTGCTTACTGCCTGGTATCGGTCGCTCAACTGCCGGCGCAATCATGGCACTGGGCATGGGCAAACACGCCAGCATCCTCGATGGCAATGTGAAGCGCGTGCTCTGCCGCTATCATGCGGTTGATGGCTGGCCCGAGCAGAGCAGCACGCTGAAGCAACTGTGGCAAATTGCCGAAGCGGCCACGCCTGCGCATCGCACGGGTGAGTATACGCAGGCAATGATGGATCTGGGCGCGACTGTCTGCACCCGCAGCAAGCCGGCCTGCTCTTCCTGTCCTCTGAAAAAAAGCTGTATCGCGTTTAATCAGAATCGAGTCAGCGAATTCCCGCAACGCAAACCCGTGCGCAAGATACCGGTGCGGCAGGTGCATATGCTGATGTGTCTGGATACTCTCTCAGGCAGCAGGCAGGTATTGCTGGAGAAACGCCCCGCAACGGGGATCTGGGGCAGCTTGTGGAGTTTTCCTGAATGTACGGACATGTCAGCAGCCGAAGAGTTCTGCGCTCAGCGTCCGGGCTTCGCCAGTGAGTCGGCGCAGATATGGAAAAGCCTGCGTCACACCTTCAGCCATTTTCATCTGGAAATTACCCCGGTTCAGCTAAGCGTCGATGCCTCCCGATGCGGAATAATGGATTCCGCCCGCTGGCTGTGGTATCCATTGGATCAGTCAGTTCCGGTCGGCCTCGCCGCTCCGGTCAAAAAACTCTTACAGCAGCTGGCCATTTAAGTTGCCATCTGCGTCGTATTTGCCCAAAGGAATAAATCATGTCTCGAACCGTATTCTGCCGTAAGTACCAGAAGCAACTCCCCGGCCTGCCCAATCCCCCCTACCCCGGCCCAAAAGGCCAGGACGTCTACGAAAACGTCTCGCAGCAGGCCTGGCAGGATTGGCAGAAAGAGCAGGTGATGCTGATCAACGAGAAACAACTGAGCATGGCCAGAGCCGAGGACCGAAAATTCCTGCAGGCGCAGATGGATCTATTTTTCTCCAACGAAGCTCATGAGCGCGCCAGCGGCTACGTGCCGCCTGAATCAGGGGAAATTTAAGGTCTGTCGTAGTTAAGTTCTGGAGCGCCGCCGGTTCTGAATTACAGGGGTATGCTGCGACCACAGAAAATTTTTATTTACACCAGTGCAAGCTTGACTCATACCTGCGTCTCCGGGTTTAATACGCGCCTTGCCGATTTCCCGACTATAGCCCGCAAGGCGCTTCGTCTTACTGCAGATCGGCACAGTCAATGCCCAGGTAGCTCAGTCGGTAGAGCAGAGGATTGAAAATCCTCGTGTCGGTGGTTCGATTCCGCCCCTGGGCACCATATAAATCAAACACTTAGCCCATCTTACAAGGTTGGGCTTTTTGCTTTCTGGCATAACTGTAACCATTCTGTAACCGCTCTTCATCAAACTGCCCTCTTTTTTGACGTAGAAATAGTCAGGACGTTTAGAAAATCTAATCCAAGGGTACAGTGCAGCATTACCGAATTACAGTGTCACCTCGATTTGAGTCGCGATTCTTTTACATCCTTGCGCAGAGCTCGCGTATCGCGCGCAATCTCGCCAGTTTGTTTTATAGACGGGAAAATCAATGCCTCCTGCTGGCCATTATCAATATTAAAGCAGGCGTTAATACACTACGCTCTAAAATTCGAGGGCTTTGCTCTAGACAAGTCTGGGCTGCCTTCCTTACCAGCAAAGCTGGGGAAAGGGATTCCCTGCTGGATTGCGCACAAGAAAGAGCATCGTAAGCGCCCGTAATCTAGTGCTATGAAGGATATTTTATGGCTAAATTTCTGAACCGATAGCTGATATTTCTCGGTTAAACTGGAGTGCAGATTCCCATGCGTTCGGCCTGCAACCAAAGATATTAGCGCATGATGTGCTGACTATGATCCGGTATCCTGACCCGCCTGTCGGCTCCTTTACTACGCTCATTGCAAGGGCCATGCTCTCGCCTGAAGGCCCGTATGTTTGGATTAGAACGTCATTTGCAATCTGTACCCGATAGCCAGAATTGCGCGTCACCCAAACCTGGGCTGCCTGCCATTTAACCAGGCAGTCCTGTTCTGTTGAGCAGGTTGGTATAGTCCTGTTGAACTCGTCCATCTGAGCCAGTCGTTCTGGCGAGGTGGCGCAAGATTGCAAGAATAAAGCAATAGCACTGATAATTATTATTGTTTTCATATAACACCTTTTCCATTTTTCCGTAGATCCCATTGAAGCATTGACTAAAACTGTTAAGGCTTAAACTACCCTTGCCTTATTGCCCCCCCTGAACTTAACAAAACCAGATATTGAAAAGCATAAGCGGGGCTTCCAAAGTCTCAGAGGCTTCGGGGGGCCGGACACTTGGGTAGATACTCTTAAACGCTAACTCACTCACCCTCGCGCGCGCGTATGTGTCCGAAAATACCCTTTTTAGGGACTAAAGAAATACCCGTCAATAGCGAATCTTCTTAACGCCATGCAAGCCACTGATCCCGCTACGCTGCAACATCCGGAACAGGCTCTTACTTGTCCAGGCATTCCCCCTGCTGGTCAATAGCAGCTCGGTGTTCAATGTGACGGTCACTTGCTGGTAACTAGGGGCGTGAAAGGATCTGAAGCCGCGCACCAGTAGAGCCACCCGCTGAATAACTCGCCGATTATGTGAATGCTGCTCTGATCCGGATCTGGTCATAGGCGCTCTTTTATAAAGGGGAATTTCGGAACTTTAGAAACCTAACATTGGAAAGCCTAGCCAACTGACTAAGCGCAGTTCATTCACACTGCTTATAGCCAGAATCAAAACAGCGCGTGGCTAGCTGTTGGGCGCTATTCAGTGCCTCTGCGGTTAATTTCTTACTTGCCATCTCGCGGTTTTCCGTTGCCATTTCATTCCCTTGTGCGGCGGCCATAGAAAACCAAAGGTAGGCCCTGGCATAGTTCTGTGGCACACCCCTGCCGTTAGCGTACATAATTCCCAAATTGTTTTGAGCATCGGCATAACCTTGTTCTGCTGCTAAACGGTACCACTTCACCGCCTCAGCATCGTTCTGTGGCACACCCCTGCCGTTAGCGTACATAATTCCCAAATTGTATTGAGCAGTGGCAATACCTTGTTCTGCTGCTAGACGGTACCACTTCACCGCCTCAGCATCGTTCTGTGGCACACCTTCGCCGTTAGCGTACATAATTCCCAAATTGTTTTGAGCATCGGCATAACCTTGTTCTGCTGCTAAACGGTACCACTTCACTGCCTCAGCATCGTTCTGTGGCACACCTTCGCCGTTAGCGTACATAGCTCCCAAATTGTATTGAGCAGTGGCATAACCTTGTTCTGCTGCTAAACGGTACCACTTCACTGCCTCAGCATCGTTCTGTGGCACACCCCTGCCGTTAGCGTACCTAACTCCCAAATTGTTTTGAGCATCGGCATAACCTTGTTCTGCTGCTAAACGGTACCACTTCACTGCCTCAGCATCGTTCTGTGGCACACCTTCGCCGTTAGCGTACATAGCTCCCAAATTGTATTGAGCAGTGGCAATACCTTGTTCTGCTGCTAAACGGTACCACTTCACCGCCTCAGAATAGTTCTGTGGCACACCCGTGCCGTTATCGTACATAGCTCCCAAATTGGTTTGAGCATCGGCATCGCCTTGCTCTGCAAGCCTCCTTGTTTCATCAAGATCACGTGTTTGGCTAAATACCGGGCTACAAAAAAGTAACAGCAAGGCAATGACTGACAGGGATTTTTTCATGGAAACAATACCTTTTTAGTTTTTCTGACTAGTCCTTATGATCTATATAGCATTTTCTGTGATTGCGCACCAGTTGATCAATAACTCGCCGATTATGTGAATGCTGCTCTGATCCGGATCTGGTCATAGGCGCTCTTTTATAAAGGGGAATTTCGTTTTTGGCTTAACCAAACTTAGCCTTTCTGAAACTCACACTGCGACTAACATAAACTTCTGCAAATTAGCCTTTCTTGCCCCCCGAACCTTGCTAACGAAACTGAACCACCGGACGGTTATAGAGAACCGTCCGTTTCGGTAGGTGCATTTCGTTCGTTTCGGTTGAGTTTCGGTTGAGTTTCGGTAGGTGTTTCGGTCATGCTGCTAACCTCACATAAGGGTTAATAATCTCAATATCTCCCTGTTCCTCTAGTGACTTTTTGACTTCATTAAACCGTGTGCGCTTAATTCCGCTTTGCTCGCATCGCTGCCACCAGTCGTCAATAGTCACCACCGCCGTATCAATGTCGCGGCCATCGTCCATTAAACGCTGCTCATGCTCGCGGTACAGTTCGGCTAAAATTTGCCGGGCTTTTGTCTGATTCTTACCGCGGCCTAGTGATCCTTTTTGCGGTGGCTGATAATCGTCTTCCATTCTCTGGGGGGTGCAACTCCATATATCGTTCAGATCCTCGTCAACCAGTGGCAACTTCACGCCCTGCAACTTAAACACTAGCGGGGGCGGTTTCTGGTCGTCCTTCATTTTGTGGCATTCCATGATTATCACCTTTAGTTCATCCATCGTGGCGCTGTACTCGGTATCAATAGCTGCCTTCAATGCACTGCTGCCCCTTGCGCCTCTGCTGGTGTCCTTGCCGGTATGGTGAACAATAAGGATTGACGCTTTCCATTCATGCCTCAGTCCGTCCATACAGCGTACAAACATGTTCATATCCTTTGTGCTGTTTTCATCGCCTGAGAAGTTTCGCGCCAAAGTGTCTACAACAATCAGGACCGGGCGCTGCTGTAGTTGTTCTGCCATATCTGCTATGGCCTGTTTGACGATCAAAACGTGTTCAGGTTGATCCATAGCAGCCGGTGCGCTCGATACACTGAGTGGGGCGCTGGACAGATCCACCTGCCGGGCGATCTCCCATGCCTTGAAACGCTTTGTGAGTCCGTTCAGTCCTTCGCCTGCGATGTAAAACACGGCTCCCGGTTTGGTTCGGTGTCCGTGCCAGTCGATGCCGGTCGCTATGCTGGCGGCCAGATCCATGGCAATAAAGCTCTTGCCGTGTCCCGGCACGCCCCACAGAACGGCCAGACAATCGCGCGGTATGATGTCCTTAATCAGCCAAGCGGGGGGCTGGATGTTTTGAAGCATTGTGCCGATAGGCCGAAACCTGAAACCGTGTTCTGTCTCGGTGTCTGCCTCTGCTGGTGCATTAAATACTGGCGGGTTGAACGCTTCCAGATTCTGGTGGCGCTGCTTTTCTGCTGTATGGTCGCGCTGGCGTTGCTGTTGTCCTTTGGGATCAACCATCGTTGCCATTGCCTTAACAGCCATTGCCGTGTCGCCTTGATAGTCTAGCAGACACATCACGTCGAACACGTCCAGCGCGTGGCCTGCATTGTTCAGGTTTGATAGCGGGTCAGTTTCGCCATGATGAGAATAAACGCGCTGTTTGCCATCTTTTTCGTTGAGCAGGATAACAACACCGGGTTTTCCGCTGCTGCTGTTTGGCGACAAAAAAAGATTGTGCTGGATCTGCTTGTAACCGTGTCGGCGTAGTTCGTTCGCTATGTCAAATTGCTGACAAGCGCGGTCGATAATCTGCCCCTCAGACTGGCTAACCGTGCGCGTCGTATGTTTAGCCTGTTCTGCCTGCCGTTGCTGTGCCTCAATGTAATCCAGATTTTTATCACGGCAAGCGGACACAAACGGGTGCGCCTCGTTCAGCGGATCAAGTGTGCGGCCTTGTGTGTCGTCGTAATACTCATACGCTGAATCAGGTTGCAGTTTGTTCGGTACATAAAACACTTGCTGCACTCTGCTTTGCGCCTTATCGGTGCCAAGTAGCAAGGCTGCGCCGTTAGCAAGTTCAGTAAACTGTTCAAATGTCATCGGACGACTGAATGGAATAATTACCTTCCAGCGTGGCTCGTCTGGTGTGTGGCTGCTGGTTGAGAAAATAAGCGCGGGCAGTCCATAGTTTTCATACAACTGTCGCACAGTCTCTGCGCTTTTTTTGTCATTGTCGTGGTCAGTCACTAGCGCGTGATATTCGGCATCTTGCGCGGCCTGTTTTGTTTTACCCTGCGCTCGGTAGGGTGTCAGCGCGGCGGCTTTCTCCTTTGGGCCAACTGTCGGTGACGAGGCCATGTTCGCCAAGTCAGACAAGGTAATAAAACGCTCCGGACGTGTGTGTGATATGTGGTTGTATAGTGGGAATGCTGACTGATCCATGCTCACACCTCCAGACCGTCAACGGATGCAGCAAAAGCGCGCTTTTTTAGGATTTCTGGCGCGTTTAGCTCTCGGGCAATACCATTAGCAGGCATTGGCCGAACTAAGTAAAGAGGGCATGTTTTTGACGTGCACATGGCTACCTGTTGTCGCCATGTGCCCGGCCCAGATTCGCAGTAAATACATTCGCGGCATTTGTTGTTGATAGTTTTGCGAAGTCTCATTTTACACCGCCAGACAGCAGCGATTTGATCTCACCAACATTCCACGCCAGACGCCCGTTAATACGAATAGGGCGCAAAGGCCCATTTTCTAGGCAGGCCCATGCTCGTAAGGTTTGCGGCTTTCTGTTTAGGTAATAAGCCGCGTCAGCGGTAGAAACCGTTGGCCGGGTTACTTTCTCCAGAGGCGTGAAGTTGTGACAAGCGGCGGGTGTTGCGGTTTGATTTGTGACTATTTGCATTTTGAAGCCCTCTTCTGCGTTGAGAAAGGCTTCATTGGAAATGACGGTCTATCCTCCCCCGCAAGTGTCCCCGTGTCCCCCACTTCGGGGGATACCCCACGGGGGGAGTGTCAGATTTTATCGACTATGCCGCCCGCGCTTCTAAGACGCTCCCATGCCTTATCGAACACTGTTCCGCCAACAAATAGCGTGTTGCCCTTCAAAGCTCCACGAATCGCAGCCTTCACACCCGGCCTGCCCGATTCATTAACCGGCAGCATCAGCGGATTATGTCCAGCCTGTTCAATGGCAGTCAGAATTGCGCAATCTTGCGCGGCGGATCGTTGCAGCGGCGTTGCTTGGGTCTCGGTGTCGGCTTCAGGCAATTGTTCACCTGTAACATGCCCCCTGGCAATGTAGATGTGTTCAATAGTTGCGATTTGCGGTTCTTCCAGCACCCAATAATGCCAATCCCATTGTGGGATTTTTCCATTTACGTTTGCTTCATAGTGCCTTATCTCGACCTTGCCACATTTCTTTAATGTTTTTGCGTAATGTTGCAAGAGTGGCACTTGTTCGCCGCTACATCTGCGATTGCTTGACATGGGTTTTTCGTGGCTCAGCACTGCTACCAGATTGGCCGTATATGGGTCAAGCTCCACATACAGCAATATCTCATCGTTAGCAGCCATTCTTAATAATTCAGACTCAGTGCAACCAGCGGCGGCGGCAGCTTCGCGCAGCGGTATCAAGTCATCGTCTAGTTTGTTTTGGTCAATTATCATTTGCATTCCTTCAAAATGCCTTCAATTTAGAACCCCCGTCAGGCCGGATGAAGTGTCCGGCTATTCGTCCGCTAAGACTAGGCGGGGGAAACTCGATTACTTTACTGCCCGCAACCCTGCCTGTGCTGGCACAAACTGAATGCCTGCCTCGTTCAATATCCATGACTCAATTTTGACGTGCCACATACGCAACAGGTCGAGCGGGCGGCGAATGTAATTCTGCTCCCTTACGCCTTGGGGCGCGTGTCCCTGTATCTGCGCAGCGATTCCGGCGGGTGTCTCTGTCCATTCGCATAATGTCGCAAAGCTCCGGCGCAAGCCGTGCAAGGTCATATCCAGACCAGCAACAGCGCATGTTGACGCTGACTTAATAATGATCATTTAACGCTAGTTATGCTGGTTTAGTTTTGACCAGGTAATCCACGTATCCTGCTTAATTTTTAAGCAGGAGTAAATAGGGGTGATTACCATGGTTATATA